>Ga0224723_1001321_pt1 | contig 15140 bp, 16 predicted proteins | sample Balambano_FR2_Me_FD_161647 | JGI IMG/M metagenome (GOLD analysis project Ga0224723, IMG submission 161647) | Freshwater sediment microbial communities from Lake Towuti, South Sulawesi, Indonesia - Balambano_FR2_MetaG | ecosystem: Environmental > Aquatic > Freshwater > Lake > Sediment | place...
AATTTTGGATTTGCAAACACTTCAATTTGACAGATTTGTCGGGTGGCTAGTTTCGGATCTGAGATTAATGTGAAAGACATTAAGAAAGCATAGAGTTCTTAATAATTCTGACACCTATTTTGCCACCAATAAAACAATAAAGCACTGATAAACAGTGCTTTAAGTATTATATGAGTACCCGGGACGGGAATACCAGACTTTCTACTTCCGTCCACAGCAGCTAAAATAGACCTGAAAAACAAGATTACGTGGGATGGTATCGGTTAAAAGCCGCTATAATTGACCCGTACTATTTTTCAAGTCACACTTTTAGCCACACTTAATAAATACGGGTATGATATCAGTCTATTTTTTTCCTAAGAAAGAGCGTCTGTACAAAGATGGAACTTGCCCAGTCTTTATGCAAATCAGCTTTAATGGTAACCGGATCAGAAGGCCGGTCCAGGGTGTTGTCATTAAGCCTCAGCACTGGCTCCATGACAAGTATCGCATTCGCAAGCCAAACAAAAACGAACCTGACAATCACTACCAGGAGTTCAACACTCGGCTTGACGAGATCCAAAGCAAAATTGCTGAAGCGAAGAAACACGCATTTCTTCATCGGATCAGGATCACAGAAAAATTCATCCTGGACTGGCTTTACAATAAGGATAGCGTTCAGCTAGCTAAGAAATTCTTCTTGCCTCTATTTGACGAATATCTGGAAACAATTCGATCAAGTTCTGCAGAACGCACCGTCATGAACAAGACAACTGTGAGGAACTTTATTCAGGAATATCAAGAGACGAAAGGACTTGAGCTGCATCTGAGTGACTTCGATAGTAACTTTTTCGAGCAACTTCGCAATTACGCTTTCAAAGAAAGAAAAATTAAAGACAAAGAAGGCAACCTCGTGAATGGTACTATTCAGGACAACTACTTCGCCAAAATCATTGCAACCCTTAAGACTTTTCTCCATTGGGCGATAGAAAAAGGGCACACTCAGAACCAGGCATTTCGGAAATACAGTGCCCCCGAAAAGGAAACTGAGATTATCTATCTGACAACAGACGAACTTAAAAAACTTTATAGGCATCCCTTTACATCAAATCGGTTGGCTCATGTCCGTGATATATATTGCTTTTGCTGTTTCACCGGCCTTCGAATATCGGATGTTAAGGATCTGCAGAGTTCTCACATCGATGGAAATCAGATCGTAAAAACACTGGTAAAGACGAGAGAGATTAGCGCGATTCCTTTAAGCAAGTACGCCCAGGAGATACTCAATCGATATCGCGAAACAATCTGGGAGCCGCTTCCGATGATCTCACACACAAAATTCAACAAGTACATAAAAGAATGCTGTGAAAAGGCCGGCATCGTTACGCCCACTTCAATAGTTCGATTTGCTGGAGGAATTAGGACGACAGAGACCCGGCCAAAACATGAGCTCATCACGAGTCACACTGCGCGTAAAACATTTGCGACTCTATCGCTGATGCTCGGCATGACAGAAATGATGGCCAGGAACATGTTGGGGCACAAAAAGGAAAAGAGCTTTAAGAGATATGTCAAAATAGCGGACTCCTATAAAAAAATGGAAATGGATAAAGTTTGGAACGTAACAGACTTTTAGAGAAAAAGAAAGCCCAATCAACAAAGTATTATCAAATGAGAGATGAAATAACTTACTCCAGCCCAATAAATGATGTGTCCAGCCTTAAGATTGCTGCATTGAACTATTTAGAGTATTTGGACTGTCGCTTCCGGCCAGCCCTTAACTATTCAGTTGACGACTATGTAATCATACCAGGGCTTAGGTACTCGGAGTTATTTCCTGTGAGGGATCTTGAGGTGGGGGAATACAGGACCAATTCGCTAAAATATTTTGATAGTGTGATTGATGACTTAAAAGCACAATTAGAATCAGGGGAATCTATCGAATTCGTATTACATAATTCATGGGTAAAAAGCTTGGTCGGTCCAGAATTGACTGTACCGGATGAAGATTTTAAGAATGACTTAGAATATGCATACATAGACTTGAGAGTGAGATTGATCAATGCTTTGGTCTGGTGCTATTTTAAAGAAATTGAATCTCTGGTCACCAAGCTCATCCGAAACAATCCCAAAGAGTTTTGGTGGCTCGCATTCTATGTCCATGGCAGCCCGGGAATCACAAAATTCATTGATGAAATTGATTCTAAAAAGAAGGGTAGATCGACTATGAATTTTTATATGGAATGTCTGATTGACTTCCAAGCGAGGCTTGCTCACTTGAGGGGAACTCAATTTCGCGTGAGTATCTGCAATTTCACCAACTCTTGGAAGCAAGATATATGTTTGGGTATTGAAGCAATTGACCTGGATGATATCTACAAATACCTAGTTGAAAAGCTTGAACGCCACTTTAAGAAGTTGACAGTTAACATCCCAGAGGCAGCTCTAAGGAGTATGTTTGAAATAATCGGAATGGGCAAATCGCCCTCCCTGTTAGTTTATCGCCTTTCCAATCTTATAAAGACTGTGTTTCATTGTAGTGATTCAGTCTGGGATAATAGGTTCCATAAGTATTTAGTTCTCAAAGCTAAGGGGTCAGACCTGTTTTGCTTCGCAAGGTTCTTGGTTGACCAGGGGATAATTGTAGAAGCATCGAAGGATGATATTGGTCTGCTCTTACGTTATAAATTTAATGGCTTACCTGGTTTCAGTGAAAGTAATCAGCAAACATATTTAACAAATCGGAAGAACTTCGAGAGGAGATCTAAGGACTATCAGTTAAAAAAGAAGGTGTCTGTCACTGCGAAGTTCGAAGCTAAGTATCCTGCTCTCTTTAACAGTTGCCTTTTTTACACCCCAGAAATATTCCAAGTGAAGAAAAGTCGATTTAGATCAATAAAAATAGGGTTCGAAAGGTTCTTATTACACCTGAATTAAAGTATAGCCGAGTTCACTGTAATTCGCGCAAGCGAAATGAATTAAAAGCGACATGTATGAGTGATATCGCTTTGACGTCTTTAACACGAAGTGAATTGAAAGAGATTATCATGAATTCAATTCTGGAACTTGGTTCAGTGACTGCGCAAAATACGGAGAAAGAGGAACCAATGAACTTGACGACCGCAGCGGCCTGGTTGGGGATTACGCCCAGTACCTTGGTATCCTACAAGAAGAAGGGGTTGGTGCCCTACTACCAGCTTCCGAATTCAAGTAAGGTAAGATTTTATAAGTCAGAACTAAGGAAAGTGTTTCAGCAAAACCCACAGTTACTGAAAGCATCACGGAAATAAAAATAGCCTGGTTGGAGCCAGGCTACTTCTATTGTCTTTGACTTTTCTGAATTGGAGCTCAGAGAGGCGAAGATAAGGAAGATGTTGTTAAACCAAAAACAATTTCTTATCGAATGAGCCTAAACCACGTAGTCACACTGCCACCGGCCAACGGGTGGCACCTGTTAGATCAAGCACCAGTCCTTCCAGGATCTAACAGCTCTTAGATCACAACAACCATATTTCCCTTACCGTGATTTCGCGAATGACAGGTAAGGTCAGAATAGTGGACTGCAAAAATTAGTCTGCCTGGGATCGGTATGGCCAAAAAGCTAGGCATTTCGTTTCTGGTAATTTTTACAGTTGACTGTTTGAACGTTCAACTCTGCTTTATTAAAGCAGTACCAAGTATCAGTAAAAGTTAACTCTAACAACTAACTGCAAAAATGAAAAATGACAAACATGGATAATCGAGCCAGCAAGTTTGAAAATGCACATCCTGATAGCATCAACTCAGAATTCCTTCATGAGATCTTTTTCCGTGAAAGACCAACTCCATTGTCTGGGTATAGCGGGAAGACCGGCTATAGGGAAAAGCGGGTGTCCGCCTTTAATTTTTTGAACTACGTTTTGCGTCTGATGAAGACAAGTTACTATCCGGGGAGTAGAAGAAATATCCAAGGTATTTACTTCTACAGAACGGCCGGACAAGACCGGATTGTGAGAATGTATCCCGACAAGGCTTTATGGGAGCCAAGGTATATTCTAGACAAAGAGTGGGATCTCGTCAGGAAACGGATAGATATCATGTACGATCTTCTCAAGAAAAGATGGCCTCTCGAAAAAATTCAGGACCATCTCATGATCAAACGTAAAGCAGATGAATTTTTTGATCCTCACGATCTCACTTTCAGACACCCAACTCCGGAAGCGCTGGCAATCTATGGTAGAAGACTAGTTGACATTGGGTACCCCCCAGGTGAGGTCGAGGCCTACATGAGAGCGTACACAGAAAAATACTTCAATGAAAATAAACATTAACCAAACAGATAAAACTATGACAAAGCCATCCAGGGACATTATCCTAAATGAAAAAGGAGGAGTAGGAAAGAGCTACTATTCAAAACTCCGCGCCCTCAAAGCAGAGAAAGAACAAGTCGTGACATACTTTACAGATTGCGACAATGCATCCGCATCTCTCACTAAATTCTTTCAAGGAATTGCAGATCGCAAAAGTGAGTATGTGTTTTACAAATCCGAAAATCTTCTGGGGCCAGATAGAAAGATTGATCGGACTAAGTTCGATACGTTTCTTGATACCCTTAGCAAACTCGAAAATGTCTGCTGTGATTTTGGTGCCGCCTCTTCAGAGCAGATCTGCTACTATCTACAGGAAGAAAATCAAAATGGAATATTGGAAATCTTTGCGGATCTAAATATTCGCCTCCATGTAGTAATGGCCGGGGGTGGGATGATTAAGGAGTCGATTGATTTTTTTATGAAATTAAAGAAGGTAAAGGGGATTGAGCAATTCATCACCATTGTGGCCAATGAACGAGAAGGTGGCGTTAACGGCAAGACTGTTTCAGAATACACCAAAGCCGACATCAAAATTCCACCTTTTCATGAAGACGTAAATTCAGCAGCTTTTCTTGAATGGAGGGAGATGATGAACAACGGAGTTGTGTACTCGGATATTCTAAGTATGCCTTTGATTCGCAGGAAACGAATTATATCCTACCTCGATTCAATCTTTTCGCAGATCAATCAGGCGGGGATATGATTAAGGCGGACCGGATAAAATTTAGAGACGAGCTGGAAGCTGCCTACGGAATTCATATCTCAGAAAACGATGAACTCTTGCCAATCCTTCACTTCGTTTTTCACTCTGTCAAAGAGGTTAATGAAAGCCGAGCAAAACAGGAAAGTGCACTCAATGAACTTCTAAGCAAGATCAACCGACCAGTATACAACTTTGGCCCGGGTGAAGCTTGGCAATTTCAGCTTGCTGGCTCTCTAAAATGGCTATTCGTTGGAGTCTCTGTCGTCCTGCTTTCTTGGATTGGCCAGACCTGGTGGTCTGGGAAGAACGACCTTGATGAAGCGCAGAGAATCATTCAATCCTCTATGAGAATAAATTCCCACTTGCTGAATAATGTCAAAGAAGATAGCGATGGGTTCTTGTTCTTGGAGTTCACAGAGGCGAAAGGAAACGCTATCAAGAACTTCATCGAGTACGAAAAGGTAAACTCAAAAACTGTTCGCGTTTATCTCGGCCAGAAAAAGTAAGGGCCGATCCGGTGAGATCGACCCAATGTGTAACATCTAAATTCAAACATCAAATGAAACACAAAGCAAATCTACTTAAAATCTTTGTCAGAAAGGGCAAAGCGTATCTCAGTTACGAAGTTGTTTCTCACTTAAATCTCTCTCCTGGTGAACGCATAAGTTTTCAGAAAGAAGAAAACAGACCGTTCCTTAAGATTCACACTCAGTCTGACAAGTCAGGATCCAAGCTTCAGTTAGAAAGCAGAAATGGAATGACTGGCTTCTTCATTAAAATGAAAGAGTCCCTTCCAGACGCCTGCTACATTTTCAATGCGAATGCCGGTGGCGAGGATGATTGCGGTAATTACCTCGCTCCGCTTCAAAGGGCCCATATCCAGAGAGTCCGGCAAGATTCTCTGCTCTATTGTTAAGACATACTTTTTCAAAAATCCATATCACTACCGCATAATATCAATCATTAACCTAAGAAAATTATGAAGACAAAAATCTCAATTTGGAAGACGGTGCAGGAAAGAACGAAAAGCTTCAATGTCTTTTCTTGCCTCGCAATGATCGGATTCTGTTTACTGATCAACTTACCTGGTAACATTACTTCATTCCTGATCACCATGAGTTTGTTGTTTGGCATAATCACAGGACTTGTTTTTACTACGCCTGAATTGCAATCAATTAAACGAATCGTGAAGACAACCTTCACCATGGCATTCCTTATACTTTCCTTCAGTGGCTATGCTCAAGTTGGCGATGGCAAGGCTATCCTGATCAAGCCTGGTGAAGTAGTCTCTGAAGGAGATACTCTCCAGCTTGGAAAGGGAACTTTTGGGAAGGTGTACGCTCACATAACTTATAAATATACAGGTGTTCCTTCTGTTATGGTGAAAAGGAAAGGCCCGTTATCAACTGAATATGATGGCAATGTGGTCTTTGTAAGCAAGGTCGACCAGGACAAAGGAATTGTCATACTCACTGGCATCCCTTACTATAAACTTGAATGTAACGCTGTGAAAGCTTTCAAGGATGGTGAGATTATGAAATTCAAGAGAAGCAAATAGTTAATCAAGAAATCATGAAAAAAATTTCAATTATCCTCTTTCTACTTTCGGTGAATGTATCATTCGCACAAGTAAGTGTTGTGTCGGCACCGGTGCTTGAGATTGAAGCAAGCACTCAAACAGGAATCATTACACAGCAAAGTGCAATCATGTCAACTATGAACGGTGTGATCACTGCCTTGGAAAAGGCGGATCGAGAATATAAGTCTGCAATGCAGAAGGCCACCTGGCTACGAAATCTTCAAACAGCAGGACGCATACTGTACATGGTCGAGAATCTTGTTTGTACTTCAAAGAATCTCTCTATTCGCATGAACTCAATCGGTCATACTAGCTGCTTGATGACCTACCGATTCGACATGTCAATTATCAAAGTGCAGCAGTCGGCTGATTACCTAGGGATTATTCTCACAGCGGGTGTGACAATGACACCGGCCGAGAGAATGAAATCCCTAGACGATGTGATTAAAGCATTTGAAGAGGCTCAGGAAATGATGGTGCGCTTGAACAGAGCACTTGATTCAGACATAATGAGACTTAGGTTGGCCAGCAACTCTGCGGCTGCAGCGGATCTTCTAATGAGTTATGATAGGTCTGGTAGAAAAAAATAAGAATTAAATGACAATACGATGAATGAAGTAGTAAATAGTTTTTTCGGTACCGGCCTTCTTGATGAAGGTGTCAACGATGCTGTAATGAAAGCCATACTCGTTGGCTCAATTCTCGCACCGTTATTTTTCCTGGCTAATGTTGTCTGGAATTTTGCCACGACAACTTTTAGAAATGTAGGTGAACGTCCGCAGTTATTTAATCGAATGGAATTGATTCGTGCTTGCGTTATTTGGTTCATACTGTCATTCGGCTATGTGCCCATCTTCGGAACCTTTGCACGCATTGGAGAAGCCCTGGGACGTTACTCCATTTCAAATTCTCAAGTTGTGAAGAATGGTAAGCAAGCGGTGACAGAGCAGTACACCAATGAGCTTAAGAAAGAAGCAGAGCAACCAACCGAAGAAACACAGAATAATCCTAAGACTCCTGATCAGGACTTGACAACAGAAGAATCAATTAGTGCATGGGATATAGTGAAAGGTGGAATCAACACCATCGTTCTTGCTGTGTCAGGTGCTGCGTGGGGCTTGCTAAGCGTCATAATCAGATCGGTTGTTTTAATGTTTGCCATTATCATGGCAAAGCTCTTCTATGTGATCGGACCGGTTGTTCTTGCATTTTCTATTTTGCCCGTTTTCAAGGACAAAGTTGGGCAATGGGTAGGGGTGTATCTGAATTGTTTGTGTATTCCATTTACGATGAATCTGCTCGATACAATAGTGTTTTCGGTCGTAGGAAAAGCTTATACCGGTGATTCGATTGCAAACCCCATGGTGATTTCAACTTTTGGAATTTGTATGACCGTGTGCTATGCACTTTCATTTTGGGTGACATCATTTTATTGCGGCTCAAGTGGAGCTTCAAAAGTTATGAGCAGTGCAATTGCCTGGGGAACGCAGGCAGCAAGCATGGGAGCCACCATGCTTGCTAAAGGTGCTGCTACCGCAGCAGCCACCGCCAGTGGTGGTGGCAATATCATTGAGGACACAACAGGAGCGACTCAGGGAGCTAAGTAAAGCAACAACCGGTTTAATGATTAAAGCCTCTGGGGTCAATTCCTCAGAGGCTTTTTTGTTTGTTGTTAGCATCAATGGCCAGGCCTGGAGATCTCGAGCTGAGGATATCCGTCATTCATGCTAACATGAATTGGCTTGGCCGGCCAGGTCCCGGAGCTGCAGCAGCTCATTCATGCTAACATCATAGCAACATTATTTCTTCACCTCATAACGCGAAGGTAGATTTTGGTTAGAACCCGTCAAGGGTTTATGAACAGCCCCAGCCCACAAGCAAACCCTTCGCTGCCCTTGACTGAACCTAACCAAAACCAGAATTGGCGTTTGAGGGTTGAAGAATGGGAGATTGCGTGTAGATGGTTGGACGGCAGGCCGATGGTCCGAACTTCCGTACTAAATTATGGATTACGTGGTTTTATGGGAGATTGAGCCGGTTTGAAGGATCAATCCACGTAAAGTTCCGTACAGAATTATGGAAATAGGCTTCGCTTCTTTCCTGCACCATCTTCTTGCACTCATTTAAAGCCAGGGAATGCTTTCGGTATCTCGGTGTTGAAATTGCTATCGTCAGAACTGCTATCAATCTTCTTTTTGATAGGCTGCTCTTGGCTCTTCTTCTTTCTTCTAACGACAGCCGAGTGTATGCTTTGCACTGAGATATCCTTTTGCGACACCTCCAGTTCTTTCGCCAACCATTCGGAGAACCGAGTCGGTTTCATTGCCTCAACCTGCTCGTAGTACTGGTCAATAATCATCGTATAGACCCGTGATTTCTTTCCCAAGAGACACGATCTCAAAAAGTCTTTATCAACAGCCATTTTTAAACCATTTGTAAGTTATTATGAATAAAAATAAGGATAAACGAGTAAATACAGCACATTCTTATTCATTTTTATTCATTCTTATTCAGAACACTCTACTTCTGTTTATGATGATTTTTGAGAGTGAGTAGCAAGCCATGCTCCATACAGGTAAACCTGTATTGGAGCGCTTGAAAAATCCTCCGACTGTCGGATTTTTTTACACCTGATGCCTGTAAACAGGCAAGGGAAATGGCAAAACTGAAGTGTTTGCGGGCCTCTAAAAGTTCCATTTACACTCGCCTTGGCGTCCGAACTCGACAACGGTAATTCACACAAATTCTGTGTGACAATCCAATGACAATGAGAAAGCCAAGTATCGAAGTATACCTATTAGATGATCAGAAAGTAACGATTAGAAAGGCCGCTGCGGACGCTCGGCTTTCTATTTCTGAATACTGTGTCCAAATGATTTTTAAAGGAGTCATCAATGCACCATTAACGTCCGACCAGCTCAAAATGATTTCTTCACTGGCGGGCATGGCCAACAATCTCAACCAAGTTGTTAAGCGAATGCACCAGGACAAAGAGTCGAACGAAATGATCAACGAATTCCAGGAGATCATTAAAAAACTAAATGCCATACTAGATGATCGGAAAGACGGTAATAGGTAGAGGATTCAAGGGCTGCGTAAGCTATTTGCTTGACAAAGTAGCAAAGGGTGAAGGCGAACTTCTGGAAGCCCGAGGTGTGAGGGACTTTGATAAAAATGCAACGATCCGTGATTTCATCACCCGCGCAAAAACAAATCCCAATCTTTCCAAATGTGTTTGGCATACGTCCCTTTCCCCGCAAGATGTTTTGACGAGCCAGCAACTACATACAATCGCAAGGGAATGGATTAAAGGAATGGGTCTCGACAAAACTCAATTTGTAATCGTTTTGCATACCGATAAGGATATCCCTCATGTACATATCATTGCCAACCGAATAAATGATGATGGAAGGACCATTTCAGATAGCAACAACTGGAAACGATCAGAAATACTTTGCAAAGAGCTCGTAGCAAAGTATGATCTCACACCGGTACCAGGTGAGCGGAATGAATCCCGGATAAACCGCGAAAAACTTAAAGGAAGGGATCTTCTCAAATCGGACATCAATAGAGTTGTAAGAAATGTGTTGTCACGCAGCAAGAGCTTTGATGAATTCACAATAGGTATGGCTGGTCATGGATTCAACTGCGTCATCAAACTCAATTCAGATAAAACAATCAGAGGGGTGAGTTTTGAGAGGGACGGTGTGTCAATCAAAGCCAGTGACATCCACAAATCGCTATCAGCAAAGAACCTTACTGAAGCAATCGAATTGAATAGACTGAGGGGTGCGCAGCAGCACGTGAATATGTCAGAGCGAAACAAGCCGACTCAAACACCCAGTAGCCCCAAGCCGAAGCTTAGCAAATTGAGCAAGTCCCTGGACACGTCTGAAGACGATGAGAAGAAGCGGAAAAAGAAAAACGATTTTGAGATCGGAATGTAGTCTACCGGCCCCGAGGCTCACTCCTCGCACTCCTTCGCGATCACCAGCTCCCGGTATCCACTGAATTCAGCCATTTCGGTGTCTGTGTATTGCGGCAAGGGTAATTCCTTTTTTGTGCCAAGGCTTGCGTTGTATGCAGCCAGGACCTTGAGCATTTCGTCAAATTTTTTGATTTCTTTATCGGTGAAGTCACCCAGTGTTTTGAGTTTTGGCAGTGACGTCTGCTTAATATTTCTGTCAAGAGATTCCTCACCTTTTTTTGCAATAATTAATTGCCTATAACCGCTATACTCGGCCATTTCTTCATCAGAGTATGGCGGCAATGGCAGCTCATTTCGCGTACCAAGGCTTGCATTGTAAGCCGTAAGAACCTTGTGCATTTCATCAAACTGTTTGACTTCCTTTTCGGTGAAATCTTCAAGCGTTTTTATGACATCGTTTCGTTTCACTTGAATTATGATTTATCTCAACTTGAAAAATTGAAAATCACCACCACCCTTCCATTCGACCATTTTAGAAATTCCACCTGATTCACCGCAGACAACCGACTTCATTCGCTTTGCAACTAAGCTTATCGCATGGCGCCCGGACTCAATTCCAATATACTTGCGAGAAAGCTTGTGTGCTACGGATATAGTCGAACCAGAGCCGAGATAACAATCCAACACCAAATCCCCTTCGTTTGTTGCTATCTCAAGAATTCTTTTGATTAGTTCTTCGGGCTTAGGAGTATCAAATACGTCTTCGCCAGGGAACAGTTCAAGTATATGCTTTTTAGCCGATTCGTTTGTTCCGACCTCCTTTCCGAACCATAAAGTCTCAGGTGTAAGTCCCGCAGCCGCACCATTCAGAAATTTTTTTATACGAGGTGCCCCCGTTCCATCGACTCCAAACCAAATGTTGTTATTCTTGATTTCATCTGTCATTCTTTTCTGGTTGTAAACCCAACACCTTCCTTTTGGCGGAGTGAATCGAATACCATGTGGGCTGACCAGTGTATAAAACTGACTGCTCGTTGCATGCCCAGCTTGAACATTTGCAGATACTGATTGCCATGGTCCTCGATCATCATTGTCAGGGTTTTTATAACGATCCAATACTTCTGGCGTCAAGGCCAAAAGATTGCGAGTAGCTTTAAATGATTTGGGATCTCTCGCATAAACGAGAATATATTCGTGATTATTCGAAAACACCTTTCGATTCTCGCGCGTGGTCCTCTGCTGCCAAACAATGGTGGTAACAAAATTCTCCCGACCAAATACTTCATCAGCTGTAACTTTTAAATAATGCATTTCTGAATCATCTATTGAAATCCAAATGCTGCCATCTTTAGTTAAGAAAGGCTTAAGGTTAACAAGTACCTCGTGAATATTTCGGAGCCACTTATCATGGTGCTGATCGTTGTAGTGATTGTAAGACTCCCCATTGTTGTAGGGGGGGTCTATGTAAATGCACCGAACTTTGTTTTTATACTTTTCCTTCAGAATAGTGAGAACATCGATGTTGTCGCCCTGAATGACCAAGTTTTCACTCAGAGTACCATGCGAAAGACTTTTTACATTGACCAGAGTCCTATTTCTTATTGTAACCATTATAACCTTGAGTCAAGACCCAAATCAGCAAAAATAGACCTAAATTGCGCTAGAATATCGGTTAATTTTGGCAAAATCTCTACAATTTGGACTTCCATTTGACATAAAAGGAGCTAGCCCTTCAATATTCCGGCCTGTCCACTATCTAGGAAGCAAACTTAGGATTCTTGACTTCATAAAATCAACAATTGATGACCTTGATCCAAGCTCTGGCAGAGTGTACGATTTATTTTCAGGTTCCGGTGTCGTAGCCCTCAAACTTTCTGAGTCACGACCTGTCACGGCCGTGGATATTCAAGAATATTCGAGGGTTCTAACGTCAGCGCTTCTGCGTCCTGGGTACAATTTGGCTTCCTGTGATACTTTCATTGAAGGATGTGATACTTCCGAATTCGCAAAAAAAATAAGGTGGGCTCTTGGTCCGATTGCCGAGTTTGAAGAGCAGTCTTTAAAGTCGGCTATTGCAGGAGATCCGGAGCAACTTTCAGATCTAATTGAGCAAGGTTCTATCATTGCATATGAGAAAGATAGAGCGGGGCGAAATATTTCTCCTGTTGTTGAGAAGCAGCTGCTAACGACATTAGATCGCCTTCGTACTACTGATTTGATAAATAATTCAAACGCACTTGTCTCCAGACTTGCCGGTGGGATTTATTTTTCATTTAAGCAGGCAGTCGATTTCGATATCATCCTCCAAAAGATAAAGCACCTTGACGCGTCTACCAGGGATAATTTTATGGCTCCCCTTCTTAGCGCGATGAGCAATTGCGTTAATACCGTTGGAAAGCAATTTGCTCAACCAATTCAGCCTAAAACCACGGATGGACGTGTAAAGCCAAACTTAGGGTTAAGGGTTCAAAAGGATAGATCATTGAAAGTTTTTGACGAATTCAAGAAGAGCTTTGACAAGTACTCGCAACTCAAACCAGGTTCATTCGAAAATCATTCTGTCAGAATGGACTTCAACACTGCGTTAGACTCAATCTCCGATGACACAAAGGTTATCTACGCAGATCCTCCTTATACGAGGGATCACTACAGTCGTTACTATCATTTTTTAGAAACTGTTAGCTTAGGCGAAATCCCGGAGATTAGCACAAATAAGGTTGCCGGTAAGACTGAGATTAGCAGAGGGCTTTATAGAGTAGATCGACATCAGTCACCTTTTTGTATTAAAAGCCAAGCACCTGATGCATTTCGCTCTATGATTCGAAAATCAAGAGAGAGAGAGCTTGCCTTAGTAATTTCATACTCTCCCTTTGATCACACAAAGAAAACGCACCCTAGACTCTTGACAATGCAACAACTAACGGGACTAGCTGGTGAGTACTACAAAAATGTGGATGTCATTTCTCCAGGGACATTTGTGCACAGTAAGCTTAACAGTTCAGACAAACACTTAGAAGCGTCTGAAGCGGCCGAAGTACTTGTCGTATGTCAGTGAGGAGGTTACGAGCCTAGATCAATGCTCCAGAACGGCAGCGATGGGCAAGCGCCTCTAAGTACCGCCACTGTTGTAGCAACTCTTCTCATACGATCCGTTCTTCCGTGCCAATTAGCCACCAAATACTGATCGACTTCATTATAAAATTCTGATCCTGGCATTACAAGGATGTACAGAAACATCCTAATACCAACACGAATGAACACTCCTATAGGCCTGCCTTGTGCTGGATACGCCAATCCTGCAGCGGCTCCTAATTCAAAACGCCAATTGTGGCTTTGAACTGAAACTGCTTGTCTGTTTTCAATCTCTTGCAGGCCGCCTCCAGTCTCAACTACTCGAAGCAGTATTCGGTAACTGTTATCCCATACAGTCCCTCCAAAAAAAGATTCAAAGAATTCTTGATTAAAATTCGCCTGATTCCATCTATTCCCACCAGCAGGTATTTCAGCAACCAGCACGGGTTGAGTATCGGAAACTTGCCAGGGAGTCATATCTTCACTTTCTTCCACAATAACAGGCGCTTCATCAGTATCCTGCTCCGCTGGTACAACAACTTCACTTCCATCGCCAATCTGTACAGAAGGTCTTCGTCTAAACGCGTTTCTTTGAACTCTCGTAGTTACATCATTGTGTGTAATAGGGAGAAAAAATGGTTGACAGTTGTGCTTCCAACTATTCCAAGCGTCAACAACCTCTGTCAGTTGTCTATTATTCAAATTGATGACGCTAAATCCTTCCCAATTATTCCGCAGACCTTTGACAGTAAGATTCCCCGACCCAATCACAAGAACCCCACCAGTCTGCTTTCTGAACCAAACAAATTTTGGATGGTAGAGGGAGTCACGATGATTGTGTGCAAATGCACTGACCGAAAGATTCGGTGAGGTTTGAATTATTTCAGATAACGTATCAAGAGATCTAGTGTTTGTGATTTCATCTATCCCAATAACGAGCTCAAATGTTCCACCTTGGATGAAACTGGAGAATGCTGGGTCTTGAAAATAAAGTCTAATTCCACCCATTGTCACAAAGGCGAAAGTACCAGCTCCCGAGATAGCACCATCACAAGCTGCAAGCAATGCTTCATGCAGAGAAGGCGAATTTATGTTCGTTGGATCTTGAAATCTTAAAGGCATAGGCAACCGTTGTGTATTCTATCAAAGTTAAACGAACGGCATCGAAATCATATCTATCTAAGAAATCTTAGCCACACTTTAGGCCACACTAAAACAAAAAAAGCTCTGAAAATCAGAGCTTTAATTGCTACTTTAGTACCCGGGACGGGACTTGAACCCGTACAGCCTTTAAGGGCCACAGGATTTTAAGTCCTGCGTGTCTACCAATTCCACCACCCGGGCAAGGCGCTGCCGGAGGCAGCCGTTAGTCATTATAGGTAAATCATTGCTGATTCTAAATAAAAAAGTGTGAGTAGTCTCACACTTTTCTCGATTAACCATCAACGAATAACGATCAACCAATTATGAGCGGGAAACGAGACTCGAACTCGCGACCCCGACCTTGGCAAGGTCGTGCTCTACCAACTG
>Ga0224723_1001322_pt1 | contig 15138 bp, 17 predicted proteins | sample Balambano_FR2_Me_FD_161647 | JGI IMG/M metagenome (GOLD analysis project Ga0224723, IMG submission 161647) | Freshwater sediment microbial communities from Lake Towuti, South Sulawesi, Indonesia - Balambano_FR2_MetaG | ecosystem: Environmental > Aquatic > Freshwater > Lake > Sediment | place...
GGTGACCGGCAGGAAAGTCATCCCCAAGCTGCCGATGAAGCCGCCGACGAAGCGCGTGGCGGGATTGAGGTAGAGGTCCATCGGCCGTCCGACCTGTTCCAGCCGTCCGCCGTTCAGGACGGCGATGCGGTCGGCCATGGTCATCGCCTCGATCTGGTCGTGGGTGACATAGAGCATGGTCGCCCCGAGCCGGGCGTGCAGCTGGCCGAGCTCGCCGCGGAGCTGGTGGCGCAGCTTGGCGTCGAGGTTGGACAGGGGTTCGTCGAACAGGAACACCTGCGGAGAGCGGACGATGGCCCGGCCCACGGCGACGCGCTGGCGTTGCCCGCCGGAGAGTTCGCGCGGATAACGCCCGAGCAGCGGCGTCAGCTGCAGGATCTCGGCCGCGCGCGCCACGCCGGCCGCGATCTCGGCTCTGGGGCGCCGGGCGAGCCTCAGCCCGAAACCCATGTTCTCGGCCACCGTCATGTGCGGGTAAAGCGCGTAGCTCTGGAACACCATGGCGATGCCGCGCACGTGCGGCTCGGCCGCGGTGACGTCGCGGCCGCCGATCGCGATCCGGCCCCGGTCGACCGGCTCGAGCCCGGCGACCAGTTTCAGAAGGGTGGACTTGCCGCAGCCCGACGGCCCGACCACCGCCAGGAACTCGCCGTCGCGGGCCGCGAGGTCGATCGCGTCGAGCGCCCGGAAGCTGCCGTAGGCCTTCGAGACCCCTTCGAGAACGAGGCTCGGGCGGCGATCATCGTTCATCCCTTCACCGCCCCCATCGTCAGCCCGCCGATGAAGTGCCGCTGCAGCAGCAGGAACACCGCTACAGGCGGCACGGCCACGACCACGGTCGCGGCCGCGATCAGGTGCCAGTTCGAGAAGAAGACGCCCTTGAGATTGGCAAGGCCCGCCGTCACGGGCTTCGCCCCGTCGCTGAAGGTCAAGACGATCGCCCAGAAATAGTCGTTCCAGATGAAGGTGAACAGAAGGATGGCCAGCGCCGCCAGCGCCGGCCGCGTCAGCGGCAAGACCACGAAGCGCAGCGTCTGGAGCGTCCCCGCCCCCTCGGCCCGCGCCGCTTGGAACAGCTCGTCCGGCAGGCTGCCGATGAAGTTGCGCATGAACAGGACCGCGAACCCCGTCTGGAAAGCCAAATGGAACAGGATCAGTGCCGCCATGCTGTCATAGAGGCCGAGCGTGACCATCAGGTTGCGCACCGGGATCATGATGACCTGGTAGGGCACGAAGTTGCCGGCCACGAACAGGGCGAACATCAGGGTTGCTCCGGGAAATCGGTAGCGCGCCAGCACAAAGCCGCAGAGCGTACCGAGGACCAGCACGCCGAGGGTGGAGACGCCCGCGATCAGCAGGCTGTTCAGCATGTAGCGCCCCAGCGGCGTGCCCAACAGCACCTCGCGGTAGTTCGCCAGCATCTGCGGGTCGCGCGGCCAGCCCCAGAAGTTGCCCGAGGTGATGTCGTAGATCGAGCGCACGGAAGTGAGCACGATCCCGAGGAAGGGCACGAGCCACAGCACGAGGAGCAGCACGATCCCGAGCGCACAAAGCCGGCGAGCCCGGAACCGCCCAGGCGCAAAGGGCCGCGGAAAGGCGGTCGCGGTCGTCACGGCCTCACCATCCGCCGCACGTAGAGGGTGATGAAGGCGCTCGACAGCAGCAGGATCACGGTCGCGATCGCGGCGCCGTAGCCCATCCGGTAGGACGAGATCGACTGTTCGAACATCTGCCAGGCGAGAACCGAGGATGACCCGTAGGGCCCTCCCTTGGTCATCACCGACACCATGTCGAATGAGTTGAGCGAGCCCAGGGCCGCGATCGCGAAGGCGACCAGTGTCACCGGGCGCAATTGCGGCAGCACAACATGCCACAGAAGCGACCAGCCGCGCGCGCCCTCGATCCGGGCGGCGCCGATCTGTTCGGCGTCCAGCGTCGTCAGCCCGGCCATGTAAAGCACCATGGCGAAGGCCACCTGAGGCCAGAGGGCGGCCAGGGCGATCGCCGGCGTCACCCAGCGCTCGCTCGACAGCGGCGCCGGCGCGACCCCGCCCCAGAGCTCCCAGATCTGCGCGAGCAGACCGTAGTCCGGCACGTAGATCCAGGAGAAGATCACTCCCACCGTGACCGAGGACAGGACGAGCGGCAGGTAGAAGAGCGACCGCATCGTCCGGAAGCCGGCGATCGGCTGGCTGGTCGCCAGCGCCAGCGCCAGGCCCAGGGGCGGCGCCAGCATGAACATCCCGAACCAGACGAGGTTGTTGCGCAGTGATACCCGGAAGGCGGGGTCGCGCCAAAGCTCGGCGTAGTTACCGAGCCCCACCCAGCGCATTCCGCCGAAGCCGTCCCAGTCGTGCAGGCTGATCCAGAGGCTCTGGACCGCGGAGGAGAGCACGACGACGGCAAACAGCGCCGCCCCCGGGAGCATCAGAAGCGCGGGCGCGAGCCAGGCGATCCGGCGGGTCCGCTTGCCGACCCTGCCGCGCGCAGGCGCCCGCTGCAGGGCCGGAGCGCGCGGCGTCTCGCTCACCCGTAGATCCGGGCGCGTGCGGCTTCGAGACGATCGAGGATGTCCGCCTGACGGTCGGGGTTGACCAGGAACTCCTGGAACAGCGGCAGGGCTGCGGTGGTCATGTCGGGGTTCGCCTCGAGGTCGAAGTTGAGCGAGGTGCCCACGACCGTGGCGAGGCTTTCGACCATCTGGGCCGAGATCGGATCGGTCGGCTGGGCCATGTCGTTGCGCGGCAGCAGCGCGCCCGAGGGGGCGATGTAGCGCCCGAGCTGTTCGGGCGCGTAAAAGAAGGCAAGGAAGTCGCGTGCGCCGTCCTGGTTCGGGGCGTTGGCGCAGATGTGGATCGAATTGATCGTGGTCTCTTCCGAACGGCCGACGCCCGGGTCGAACACGGGAAAGGCGGTGAAGGCCAGCTGGTCGCGCTCCTCTGGGCGGAAGGCATCGCGGATGAAGGCGCCGGTATGGAGCATCCCGGCCTCCTTGTTGGCCAGGAACACGCCAGCCTCGAGCCAGTCGAACGAGGTGTGGTTGGGGGTGAAGAAGTTGCGGCGCGACAGCTCGCCCAGATTGTCGAAGACCCGCGCAACATCGGGGTCAGTCCAGGCCACCTGGCCACGGTAGAGCCCGAGGTGCTTGTCGAGCGGCAGCGTGCGGAGCGAGATGTTGGTCATGAGCGTATGCACCGGCCAGAGCTCCTTGGAGCCCATCGAGATCGGGTCGAGACCTGCGGCGCGCGCCGCCTCACCATAGCTCAGAAGCTCGTCCCAGGTCGCCGGCAGCGGAATCCCTCCCGGACCCAGCACGTCCCTTCTGTAGAACAGCCCCCAAAGCGTGACGCCGAGCGGCAGGCCGTAGGGCCGGTCCTCGAATGACACCGACTCGGCATAGGGCCCGATGATGCCAGCATAGCCTTCGCGGTCGTAGAGGTCGGACAGGTCAGAGAACAGTCCGCGGGCGGCAAAGGCGCGGGTGCGCTCGCCTGCGAACCAGAAGGTGATTTCGGGCGGCCCGGCCACCAGATAGTTGCGGATCGCGATCTTGTGCGCCTCGTGGTCCATGTTATTCAGGCTGACCGGCGTGCCTGTGGCGGCCGTGAATTCGGCCGCGATCGCTTCGAGCACGTCGAAGTTCGGGTTGCCTTCGGCCCAGATAACGGTGACCGGCGCGTTCTGCGCCAGGGCCGGCGCGGGGAAAGCGCCTGCCGAGGTCAGGCTGGCCATTGCGCCCGCGCCGAAGGCGCGGCGGCTTAGGCGGCCTCCTGCGCGCCACGCGGACTGGTTCGGCTGATCGATGCTCATGCGCGTTGTCCTCCCTGATCTCGCGTCGGCGCCGGGCGGGCGGTCTGATCTACATACCGGCCAGACGGTATAGTGATAGTGCGGCGCGGTTCCTGCTCTGTCAAGGGACCTGGCCGACAAGCGCGAAGCCCGCGTCTCGATGATCTGCCGGCGCGGTGCGGTTGCAGCGCCGCCGCCGAAGGGGGGCAGGCGACGGTGCTCCCGACACCGCGTCGCCGCCCCGGCCCCCCCGGCCGGCGGCGCCACTTCGCGCGAGCCGCCGGCGCTCTGACGCTCACACCGGCGTCACGCCTCGGTCCGTGCCACCGAAATCGGACGCCGGGGGCAGCGCGTGCCGGCTCACCGCCGGTCGGGTCGGCACCGGTCGAGCGCTCGCCGATCGCTGCATCCACGGCTCGCCGGGTGATCGGCACCCTCCTCGCCGCCGTCGAAGTGGCCGCGCGCAGGATGGGCCGTCGCCACGCCCGACGTGGTTCGGTCCGACGCCGACCGGACCTATGGCATCAGGCTGCCGGCGCAGAGCCCGCCCGGCAGGACCGTCGCGATCAGCGCGGCGAGCGTGTCGGGCGGGCTGATCCCTTCCTGCACGTAGCGCCCCGCGACGGTCTGCCCGTCGAGCGAGGTGACCCAGGTCGTGGTCAGGTAGGGCGGCAGCGGCAGCAGGGCGGCCTTCGGATCGGTGGTGGCCAGGTCGCCGGCCAGAAAGCCCTGCAGCGTTTCGGCGAAGGCCTGCATCTCGTCGGCGCGCGCGGGCCAGCGCAGCGGGCGCGCGCCGGGCGCGGCATGGCCGGCGGATTCGACAGCCGTGATCCAGCCGGCGACCAGCGAGATCGCGCAGGACACCAGCGTGCCATCCGCACCGGCCACCGTCAGCGTGATCGCATGGCCCCGGGCCGGGCCGGCAACCGCGAGCGACAGGGCCACCAGTGCCGCCGCCCGCCGCCGCATCGCTAGCCCTGCCGGAAATGCTTCGACAGCTTCAGCCCCTGGCCCTGGTAACTGGAGGCAAGCCCGCCGCCGTAAAGGATATCGGGCACTTCCGTCATCCGCTCGTAGACCAGACGCCCGACGATCTGGCCGTGATCGAGCACGAACGGCGCCTCGTGGCAGCGCACCTCCAGAACCCCGCGCGAGCCCGTCCCGCCGGCGGCCGCATGGCCGAAGCCCGGGTCGAAGAAGCCCGCGTAATGCACCCGGAACTCGCCCGCGAGCGCCAGATAGGGCGCCATCTCGGCGGCGTGGTCGGGCGGGATCGTCACCGCCTCCTGGCTGACCAGGATATAGAAGGCGCCCGGATCGAGGATGATCTGGCCCGCCCGGCTGTGCAGCACCTCCCAGAATTCGGCCGGGTCGTAGGCGCCGATCCGGTCGAGGTCGATCACCGCCGTGTGCGGCTTGGCGCGGTAGCCGACGCGGTCGCCCGCCGCGGGGCGCAGGTCGACCGAGAAGCCCAGGCCCTCCGAGATCACCGGCCGGCCGTCCACAAGGGGATCGCGGGCGTGGAGCGCCGCCAGCTCGGCATCGGCCAGCGCCGCCGGGCCGGTGCGCAGGCGCAGCTGGTTCAGCCGCATCCCCGCGCGCACCAGCACCGAGAAGCTGCGCGGGCAGATCTCGGCATAGAGCGGCCCGGCGTAGCCCGCCGGAAGGCGGTCGAACTCCACCCCGCCATCGGTCAGCGTGCGGGTCAGCAGGTCCAGCCGCCCGGTGGAGCTTTTCGCATTGGCCGCACCCGACACGCCCGCCGGCAGCGCCAGCCGCTCCATCAGCGGCACCAGATAGACGCAACCCTTTTCCAGCACCGCCCCGTCGCTCAGGTCCATCCGATGCATGCCGAATTCGGCGATGCGGTCGGCGACGGCGTGGCCGGCACCGGCGAGGAACGAGGCGCGCACGCGAAAGGCCGTGCGCCCGAGCCGAAGGTCGAGGCTCGCGGGCTGCACTTGCGCCGGCAGCACCGGCGCATCGGCAGAGATCGCGCCATCGGCGATCATCCGTCGGAGACGTTGCGAGGGCAGGACGCCGGTCATCGGAGCCGCTTCCACGCGCCCGTCAGCCATGGCCGCCCGCAGCCGGGCGGGCTGGGGGAGGAACTGCATTGGTCGGGCCGGTGAGATTCGAACTCACGACCTCCCGCCCCCCAGACGGACGCGCTAACCAGGCTGCGCTACGGCCCGACGAGCCGGATACATACCGATATTCGGGATCGGAGCAAGCGCGAAAGAACACGGCCGCGGTTCAGGGCCGCGGGCGCCCAGGCGGCACCGCCAGCCGGTCGCGGAGCGCCGCCAGCCGGTCGTGCAGCGCCGCAAGCTCGGCCCTGCGCGCGGCGGCCGATGCCGGCGACAGCGCCCGCAGACGCGCCGCGAGCCAGATCCCGTCGTCGGCCTGCGTCGCATCAGACCTCGGAGCCGACACCGCAAGAGGGTGCGGGTCCGCCGGTGACGCACCGGAGGGCGGGGCCGCTGCCGCGGAGGGGGCCTCGTCCGCCGGTGACACATCGGGCGGCGAAACCGTAGCGACCGGAGGAGGCGGCGCCGCCGGCGCTGCGGACGGCACGGCGGGCGGCGCCGGATCGGCCGCCGTCCACAGCGGCAGGGGGTCGGCCCGAACCGTGTCACCCGTTGGCCGCGGCTCGGCCGGGACCGTTTCGGCTGTCGCCGCAGGCGCCGGCGCCGGGGCAGGGGGACCGGACGGGTCGGCGACGCGGTCCGCGCCCGGGGCCTCTGGCGCCGGCTGCGCGACCTCGGCCGCCGGGCCGGTCTCCGTCTTGCCGGTCGCATCGGCTGCCGCCGTGACCATCCGCAAGGGCGCGCGCGGCGGACGTCCGGTCTGCGGCGGCAGGTCCGACACGTAGCGGATGCCCTGTTCGCGCAGCACCTTCTGCACGCCGCGGATGGTCAGCCCGTCGTCATGCAGAAGCCGCTTGATGCCGGTCAGAAGCGCGATGTCCGAGGGGCGATAATAGCGCCGCCCGCCCGCCCGCTTCACCGGCCGGATCTGCGGGAACCGGCTTTCCCAAAACCTCAGGACATGCGCCGGGGTTTCCAGAAGGTCGGCCACCTCGCTGATGGTGCGGAATGCCTCGGCCGATTTTTCCATGCCGCGCGCGGCCCCTACGACCTGCCGCCGGCGGCGACGCGGTCCTTCATCAGGTGCGACGGCCGGAAGGTGAGCACGCGCCGCGGGCTGATCGGCACCTCGTCGCCGGTCTTGGGGTTGCGCCCGACCCGCGCCGACTTGCCGCGCACCGAGAAGGTGCCGAAGGACGAGATCTTCACCGTCTCTCCCGCCACCAGCGCATCCGACATGTGCTGCAGCACCGATTCCACCAGTTGCGCCGATTCGTTGCGCGACAGCCCGACCTCGCGGAACACCGCCTCGCTCAGGTCCATGCGCGTGAGCGTCCTGTCACCCATCCCTGCCATCCTCCCCCGGATTCCGGGCAGGATGGGCGCTTTGATTTTCCGAGTCAATATCAACAGCTTGGACAGGCACTTTCAGCCCGCCTACCAGCGGAGAACGACCGATCCCCAGGCCAGCCCGCCGCCGATCGCCTCGGTCACCAGAAGATCGCCCCGGCGGATCTGCCCGCGGTCGCGCCCGACCGACAGCGCCAGCGGAATCGAGGCGGCCGAGGTGTTGCCGTGGTCCTGCACGGTCACCACCACCCGGTCCATCGGCACCTGCATCCGCTGCGCAGTGGCGGAGATGATCCGCAGGTTGGCTTGGTGCGGCACGATCCAGTCGACATCGGCGGCGGTCAGCCCGGCCTTGTCGAGCGCGGCATGCGCGGTCTCGGCCAGCTTCTCGACCGCGTGGCGGAACACCTCCTTGCCCTGCATCCGCAGGTGGCCCGTCGTCCGGGTCGAGACGCCGCCATCGACGTAGAGGAGATCCTTGAACCGCCCGTCAGAGTGGAGGTCGGCCGCGAGGATGCCGCGGTCGGCACCGTTGCCGGCGGTCTCGGCCGCCTCCAGCACCAGTGCGCCGGCCCCGTCGCCGAACAGGACGCAGGTCGCGCGGTCGGTCCAGTCCATCAGCCGCGAGAAGGTCTCGGCGCCGATCACCAGCACGCGGCGGCAGTGACCCGACACGATCAGCGCATCGGCCGCGGTCAGCGCATAGACGAAGCCGGCGCAAACCGCCTGCAGGTCGAAGGCGAAGCCGCCCTTCATGCCGATCTCGGCCTGCACCATGGTGGCGGCCGAGGGGAAGGTGAGATCGGCGGTCGAGGTCGCCAGCACGATCGCATCGACCTCGCCGGGCGATAGCCCTGCATCTGTCAGGGCGGCGCGGGCCGCTCGTGCGGCGAGGTCCGAGGTGGTCTGACCCTCGGCCGCGAAATGCCGCCGCTCGATCCCCGAGCGCGAGCGGATCCATTCGTCGCTGGTCTCGACCAGCGCCTCGAACTCGGCGTTCGGCACGATGCGGTCGGGCAGATAGTGCCCCACGCCCCGCACCACGGCACGTGTCGTCATTCTGCCTTACCGCCCATCGCCGCTTCCGCGCGGGCATCCTGCCCCGCGCGTCCGGCCGATGCAACCCGGGCCGCGAGCCGCTCCTGGAAGCCCGAGCGGGCCAGCTGGAAGGCGAGCTTGATCGCCGCCGAGACGCCGGTCGCGTCGGCCGCGCCGTGCGATTTCACCACCGTGCCGTTCAGCCCCAGGAACACCCCGCCGTTGACGCGGCGCGGGTCGATCCGCTTTTGCAGCCGCCGCAGCGAGGTCAGCGCGAGGAGCGCCGCGATCCGCGACAGGAAGGTCGCGTTGAACGCCTCGCGCAGGAAATCCGAGATCAGTTTGGCCGTTCCCTCGCCGGTCTTGAGCGCGATGTTGCCGGTGAAGCCGTCGGTGACGATCACGTCCACCCGGTCGGAGGGGATGTCGCCGCCCTCGACAAAGCCCACGAACTCGAAATCGCCGTGCTCCGCCGCCGCGGCGATCTGGTCATGCGCCATCTTCAGCTCGGCCCGGCCCTTGTGCTCTTCGGTGCCCACGTTCAGCAGTCCGACCCGGGGTCGCGCCACGTTCAGCCCGTTGCGTGCGTAGGAGGCGCCCATGGTCGCGAACTGCAGCAGATCCTCGGCATCGGCGCGAATGTCGGCGCCGACATCCAGCATCAGGTTGAAGCCACCGGCATTGCGCGAGGGCCAGAGGCAGGCGATCGCGGGGCGGTTCACGCCCGGAAGCTTGCGCAGCCGGATCATCGACAGCGCCATCAGGGCACCGGTGTTGCCGCAGGACACCGCCACCGTCGCCTCGCCGCGGCGCACGCTCTCGATGCAGGACCACATCGAGGTGCCGTCGCCGTGCCGCATCACCTGGCTCGGCTTGTCGTCCATGGTGACGATGCGCGGCGCGTGGCGGATGGTGCAGCGCCCGGCCAGCCGGCGTCGCTTGCCGATTAGCCGCGACAGCTCGGCTTCGTCGCCATGGACGATGAAATGCAGGTCGGGGTTCTTGTCGGCCGACGACAGCATGCCCGCCACCACGGCCGCCGGTCCCCGGTCCCCGCCCATCGCGTCGATGGAAATGACGGTGCGCGCGCTGCCCGGGGCCGGAAGGTCGGTTCCGTTCGCCATGGCATGCGCCGCGCGGGAGCTGCGGCCTAGGCCGCGTCCTCGTCCAGATCGGCGTCGCTCTGCCGGGCGACCACTTCGCGCGCGTCGTAGTGGCCGCAGGAGGGGCAGACGTGATGCGGGCGCTTCAGCTCGCCGCAGTTGGAGCACTCCGCCGGATTGGCGGCGACGAGCGCATCGTGCGCGCGGCGCATGTTGCGCCGCGAACGGGTGACTCGGTTCTGCGGGACAGCCATGTCTCGACCTCGGGTAACGGGGACAGGCCCCTGATTTGGCACAGGATTCGGCCATAGCCGAAAGGATCGTGCAAAGCCGGCACGACCTGTGGAAACGAGCCGCGGAAAATAGCGGGATTCGAGCGGGGCGCAAGCCCTTTCTCGGCGCGCGGCGCCCCGCGCGGGCTCAGCCGCCGGCCGCGCCGTCCTCGTCGCCCGGTGTGTCGTGCCCGGCCAGCCCCGCCAGCCGAGCGAGCCCCGCGAAGGGCCTGAGGTCGGTGTCGCGCAGCGGCGTGACGCCCGCGCCCGCATGCACGAACTCTCCCAGATCCGCCCCCGGCCGACGCGGGTACAGCGGCAGCGCCAGCGCCAGCGCCTCGGCCGCGACCGCGCCCAGGTCGATCACCGCAGGCAGGGGCTCGAGGCTGTCGTCGGCCGGGATCTCCACTTCCTCGCCCGCCGGCAGCGCATAGTCCTCGGCATAGCGGCGCTCGACCGTCTCCGACAGATCGGTCGTCACCGGTTCCAGCGTCACGACGCAGGGCTGGACCACGGTCGCGGTGAGACGGCCGCGCAGCAGCAGATCGCGCCGGCCGGCCGGCGTGATCTCGCCGGCAAAGCGGAGCGCCGGGAGATCCAGAAGTCCGAGGTCCGCGGCCAGCGACCGGCGCTCGGCGACGCCCGGCCGCAAGTCGAAGCCGGTGGACCGGCGCGCCGACAGCTCCGACGTGCGTAGCGGGTGGGTCAGCCGGGCGGATGCGGTCATCGGGGCCTCTCGTCTGCGCGCCGCCCGGGCCGCCGGTCCGTCCGGAACCGCACCGCGTTCCATTCTTGAACCGGCCCGCGACCTTCTGTAAGCGGAACAAGGTGTCGGATACGGGGCCCGAGCCGCCTTGGCAAGAGGCGGCCGCGGTCCGGCAGGAGGCGGGGCATGCAGGTGCTAGTGGCGGGCCGGGGTCGAGGTCGGGCCCGGGCCGTGGCGCAGAGCGTCCGCCCGGCGCTGCGTCCGGCGGTGGCCGCGCTCGTCCTGCTCGCGGCGACCGCCTGCACGCCGATCATCCGCGACCACGGCTATGCCCCGACCGAACCCGAACTGGCGACGCTTCAGATCGGCGCCGATACCCGCGAGACCACGATCGAGAAGGTCGGCCGCCCCTCGGCCGAGGGCCTGCTCAGCGACACGCAGTGGTTCTTCGTGCAAAGCCGGTGGGAGGCGGTCGGACCGCGCGCCCCGGTGGAGATCGACCGCCAGGTGGTGGTCATCAGCTTCAGCGAGAGCGGCACGATCCAGAACGTCGAACGCTTCGGGCTGGAGGACGGCCGGGTCGTGACCCTGTCGCGGCGCGTCACCGAAAGCAGCATCCAGGGCGTGACCCTGATCGGGCAACTCCTTGGCAACATCGGCCGGCTGCGCGCCGACCAGATCGTGCAGTAGGGCGGGGCGGCGACGGCCCGGCCGCCTCAGGCGGCCACGGGATCGAACTTCAGGGCGACGCCGTTGATGCAGTAGCGCAGGCCGGTCGGCGCCGGTCCGTCCGGAAAGACATGGCCGAGGTGGGCCGCGCAGCGGTTGCAATGCACCTCGGTGCGGCGCATGAACCAGCTGCGGTCGTCCTGCTCGCCCACCATGCCATTGTCGAGCGGCGCCCAGAAGCTCGGCCAGCCGGTGCCGCTGTCGAACTTCGCCGCCTTGTCGAACAGCGGCGCATCGCAGCATACGCAGCGGAACAGGCCGTCGCCGTCGGGAAACTGCTCGTGGGTGAAGGCCCGTTCGGTGCCGCGGCCGCGGGTCACCCTGTAGGCCAGGTCCGACAGCTGCGCGCGCCACTCGGCGTCGGTTTTCTCGATCCGGTCCATGCATTCTCCTTTCGCGGTCGTCGAAGTGTCACGCCTTGCGTGGTAGGGATGTCCTGCCGATATCTAGGCGGTCCGCATCGGGTCGCAAGCCAGTTGCACGGCAGCAGGAGACGGAGATGCTCCCACGGCGCAAGAGCCGCTACATCGCGCGCTTCGCGGAGACTGCCGATGACCTGCGGCGCGCCCAGGAACTCCGCTACGTCGCGTTCATTGCCGGCCGCGGCACCGCGGCAGGCGGGGCGCGGGACGCCGGCCGAGACGCCGACGGCTTCGACGCGGTCTGCCGCCACGTGCTGGTGGAGGATCAGCGCTGCGGCACGCTCGTCTGCTGCTTCCGGTTCCTGCCGCTCGACAGCGGCAGCGACATCGGGCAGAGTTACTCCGCGCAGTATTACAATCTCTCGGCGCTGTCGCGGTTCGACCGGCCGATGGTCGAGATGGGCCGCTTCTGCATCCACCCCGGCTGGCGCGACCCCGACATCCTGCGCGTCGCCTGGGGGGCCATGACCGGGTACGTCGACGCAGCCGGAGTGGGGATGCTGTTCGGCTGCTCGTCCTTCCACGGGACCGAGGCCGAGGCCTATCTCGATGCCTTCGCCATTCTGCGAGAGCGGCATCTGGCGCCGAAGCGCTGGCTGCCGCGGGTGAAGGCGCCGGACGTCTTCCGCTTCGCCCGCCGCCTCCGGCAGTTCCGCCCCGACGCCCGTCGCGCCATGCTCGCGATGCCGCCGCTGTTGCGCACCTATCTGCTGATGGGCGGCTGGGTCAGCGACCACGCGGTGGTCGACCGCGACCTCAACACGCTGCATGTCTTTACCGGGCTCGAGATCGGCGCGATCCCGCCCGCGCGGGTGCGCCACCTCCGCGGCGCCGCGGGCTGACCGCCGGGGCAGAGGCCCTCGCTTGGCCCGGCAGTCAGTCCTGTGGAGCGGGCTGCCGGGGCGTAGGCGGTCGCTGACCTGCGGCGGCTTGGCGCTGTTGTCCGACTGTGTCGCGGGCGATCCGGACAGACGGTGCGACCGGCGCCGGTGACTGTCGGGCCCGGGCCTTGATGCGCCTGCGGGGCAGGCCTAGTGTCTTCGCCCGCAGCAGGAGGTGTCGGATGGCCCGCAAGCAGCGCAGCATCTTCGAAGAGGTCGGGGCCGAGGCCGCGCCGCAGGTCGCGCCGACCGGCGGCATCGCGCGGGCCTCGCGCGGCGCCCGCGGCGGCGTCCGGGCCTGGCTGATCCTGCTGTTCGCGCTGGTGGTGGCGACGATCGCGGTCGGCGGGCTGACCCGGCTGACCGACAGCGGCCTCGCGATCACCGAGTGGCGGCCGCTCGGCGGCGCGCTGCCCCCCCTCAGCGAGGCGGACTGGCAGGCCGAGTTCGACCGCTACCGCGCGATCCCCGAATATCAGTTGCAGAACCGCGGCATGACGCTCGAGGCGTTCCAGCGGCTCTACTGGTGGGAATGGGGGCACCGGCAATTCGGCCGGGTGCTGGGGTTGGTCTGGCTGGCGGGGTTCCTGGGCTTCCTGCTGGCGCGCCGGATTCCGGCCGGGTGGACGCCGCGGCTCCTGCTGCTCGGCGCGCTCGGTGGCGTGCAGGGCGCGATCGGCTGGTGGATGGTGGCCTCCGGCCTGACCGGGACGGCGGTCGATGTCGCGTCCTACCGGCTGGCGGTGCATCTGGGACTGGCCTTCGCCATCCTCGGCCTGATCGCCTGGTATGTTCTGCTGCTCGGCCGCAGCGAGGCCGACCTGCTGCAGGCCCGTCGGGTCCGCGAGGGGCGGCTGTTCGGGCTCGCGACCGGGCTCATGCATCTCGCCTTCCTGCAGATCCTGCTCGGTGCCCTGGTGGCCGGGATCGATGCGGGCCGCGCCTTTCCGACCTGGCCGGACATGAACGGTCGCTTCTTCCCGGCCGACGCCTTCTATGTCCCGGGCCGGCCGGCCTGGGCGGCGCCGTTCGAGAATGCCGGCCTCGTGCAGTTCGTCCACCGCATGACCGGCTACCTCCTGTTCGGCTTCGGCCTCGCGGTCTGGTGGCGCGGGCGCGGCTCGGCGCATCGGGCGACCCGGGGCGCGTTCGGGCTGATGGCCGCGATGCTGGCGGTGCAGGTCGCGATCGGCGTGGCCGCGGTCGTGACCGCCGCCAGCCCGCCGGTGGCGCTCGCGCACCAGCTCGGCGCGGTGGTGCTGTGGGTGCTGATCCTGCGGGCGCGGTTCCTGTGCCAGTATCCGCAGGCCGGCTCGATCCGCCGGGGGACCGCGTGACGGGACCGCTCAGCGGTCCTCGCGGATCAGGACCAGAAGCGCCAGCATCGCCGGCAGCGCATAGATCAGCCCGCCGAGCTGGCCCATGATCCCGGCCTTGCCCTGCCAGCTCAGAAACCAGTCGCCGGCGATCACCATGAAGCCGATGCCCCAGACCATCACCGCCATCAGGCAGCCGAGGATGCCCGGCACCTTGGCCGCGTTCCATTCGTCCGCCGGCGCGCGGAAGCGGCGGACCAGCGCCGCGATGCCCCAGAGCGACAGGAGGCCGGCGGCGGTTTCGGCCGCGGTGATCGCGACCAGCGCCAGCGGCGCCGCCCAGGGCGCCGTCACCGCCCGCCAGGTCTGGGCGGGGTCGCCGTAGGTGTCGGTCATCGACAGAAGCGGCCGGATCGCGCCGGTCACCGTGCCGGAGAACCCCGAGAGGTTGTTCAGGAACGCGAGCACGCCCCAGAGCCCGGGGAACAGCAAGAGCACGATCGGCACCAGGCGCACCGCGGTCTTGTGGCTCGGGAACATGCTCCGCCTCCTCGGTCGGTGGTTGTGTCATTCGCTCCGGCGTGCGGCGGGGAGCGTCGGCCCGGTCCGCAGCGCGGCCAGCGCCGCCGCCAGGTCGAGCGCCCCGTCGTAAAGCGCCCGGCCCGCGATCGCGCCGGCGATCACGCCGGTGCCGCGCAGCGCCAGAAGGTCGGCGAGCGACACCACCCCGCCGCTGGCGATCACCGGGATCGCGACGGTGCGGGCCAGCGCCGCGGTCGCCGCAACGTTCGGACCCGCCATCGCGCCGTCGCGGTCGATGTCGGTCGCGATCAGCACGGCCACGCCCGAATCCTCGAACCGCCGCGCGAGGTCGGCCGCGGACAGGTCGGTCTCGACCGCCCAGCCCCGCATCGCCACCCGGCCGCCGCGCGCGTCGATGCCGACGGCGATGCGGCCCGGAAAGGCGCGGGCGGCCGTGCGCACCAGGTCGGGGTCCTCGACGGCGGCGGTGCCGAGGATCACCCGGGCGATCCCGCGCTCGAGCCAGCCTTCGACGGTCGCCATGTCGCGGATGCCGCCGCCGAGCTGGCAGGGCAGAGTGACGCGGTCAAGGATCGCCTCGACCGCCGCCCGGTTCGCCGGCCGGCCGGCAAAGGCGCCGTCGAGGTCGACGAGGTGCAGCCAGTCGCAGCCAGCAGCCTCGAAGGCCGCCGCCTGCGCCGCCGGATCGTCGCCGAACACTGTCGCGCGCGCCATGTCGCCGCGCAGGAGCCGGACGCACTGGCCGTCCTTGAGGTCGATGGCAGGGTAGAGGATCATCGGTGGCTCCGTCGCTCGGTCCGGACTTGTGGCATGCGCCCGGACCGGTGCCAAGCGGGGCCCCGCGCGCAGGGCCCCGCCCGGCGGCGACGGCTGGTGCCGAATCGCTCCGGGCGTGCTAG
>Ga0224723_1001323_pt1 | contig 15136 bp, 12 predicted proteins | sample Balambano_FR2_Me_FD_161647 | JGI IMG/M metagenome (GOLD analysis project Ga0224723, IMG submission 161647) | Freshwater sediment microbial communities from Lake Towuti, South Sulawesi, Indonesia - Balambano_FR2_MetaG | ecosystem: Environmental > Aquatic > Freshwater > Lake > Sediment | place...
CTCGGTCTCGCCCAGCGTAAAGTCCACGAACAGGTCGGCGCGTGGGATGGCGTAGTCCATGAAGCTGCCCGACAGCAGTTGGCCCTGCTCGTCGTAGACCACCTCTTCGACCAGGGCCTGGCCGATGCCCTGGGCGAGGCCGCCGTGGACCTGGCCCTCGACCAGCACCGGGCTGATGCGCGGGCCGCAGTCGTCGACCGAGAAGTAGCGATCCAGCGTCACGTGGCCCGTCTCGGTATCGACGTAGACCACGGCGATATGCGCGCCGAAGGGGTAGATCAGCTCGTCGGGCTTGAAGTAGTGTGTATCTTCGAGGCCCACGTCGATGCCTTCGGGCAGCTTGTCGCTGTAGGCCAGCTTGGCAATGTCGGCGATTGTTACGCTGCGGTCGGGCACACCCGTCACGCCGTACTTGCTCTCGTCGACGACCACAATATCTTCGGGGCTGGCTTCGAGCATATGCGCCGCGATCCTGGCCATCTTCTCCTTGACCTTGTTGGCCGCAAAAACCAGCGCGCCGCCGCCGACAGCTAGCGAGCGGCTGCCCATGGTGCCAACGCCGTGCGGCGTGGTGGCCGTGTCGCCGTGGCGCACCAGCACGTCGTCGTAGGGCACGCCCAGCACGTCGGAAATAATCTGCGAGAAGGTCGTCTCGTGGCCCTGGCCGTGTGGCGAAACGCCCACGTTGCAGGTCACGGTGCCGGACGGCTCGACGCGCACGTGGGCGCTTTCGTAGGGCCCGAAGCCGCACATCTCGACGTAGACCGCCAGGCCGACGCCCATGCGCGTTTGGGCGCCCGAGCTGTTGTGCTGCTGCTGTTCGTCGAGCAGCTTCTGGTAGCCCGAGACTTCGAGGGCGTGCTGGAGGGCCTTGTTGTACTCGCCGGTATCGTACGTCACGCCCGACGCGGTCTTGAAGGGGAACTTATCCGGCGCGATGAAGTTTTTGGCGCGCAGCTCGGCCGGGTTCATGCCCAGCTTGTCAGCCAGCACGTCCATCATGCGCTCGATGTAGTAGGCCGCCTCGGGCCGGCCGGCCCCACGGTAGGCCGCCACCGGGGTCGTGTGGGTGTAGACGCAGTCGACGGCCAGGTCGGTGTTGGGAATGTCGTAGACGCCGGTGGCCATCAGGCCCGTCAGCGGCGGCACGTCGGGGGTGAGCGGGTAGGCGCCCAGGTCGCCCAGCACCTTGATGCGCAGGCCCGTCACGCTGCCGTCGCGCGTGGCGGCTAGCTCGTAGTCGGCGATCTGGGCGCGGCCGTGGGTCATGGACTGGAAGTTCTCCGAGCGCGACTCGATCCACTTGACGGGTGCGTTGAGCTTGCGCGCGATCACAGCCAGCAGCGCATCCTCGGGGTAGATGCCGATCTTGGCGCCGAAGCCGCCGCCGACCTCGGGCGCGATCACGCGGATCATGGACTCGGGCAGGCCCAGGACTTTCGCAAGCTGCCCGCGCGACATATGCGGCGCCTGCGTACTCGTCCAGATCGTCAAACCGTTCGACATCATATCGGGCGCGGCCAGCACGGCGCGGCCTTCCATGGAGACGGGGGCAAGGCGCTGGCTCTTGATGCGCTGCGAAACGACCACGTCGGCCTCGGCGAAGGCCTTTTCGGCGTCGCCGTGGGTGTGGCGCCAGCGGTGCTCGACGTTGCCCGGCAGGTCGGCAAACACGCGCGGTGCATCCTTGGCGACGGCCGCTTCGAGATCGGTCACGGCCTCCAGCGGGTCATACTCGACGTCGAGCACTTCGCGCGCGTCCTGCGCGGCCAGCGCGCTGGTGGCGACGATTGCGGCCACGGCCTCGCCGACGTGGCGCACCTTGCCGACGGCCAGCGGGTAGTGGGTATGGTCTTCGGGAACGGTCTTTTCGTCATAGTCGGGGTTTTCGCCACCCGAGGCCATCGGCAGTACGCTACAAAGGCTCTTGATGTCCTCGCCGCCGAACACGGCGACCACGCCAGGCTGCTTGAGGGCTTCGGCCTTGTCGATGCCGAGGATGCGCGCGTGCGCGTAGGGGCTGCGCACAATCGCGACGTGCAGCATGCCAGGCAGCTTAATGTCGTCGACGTAGGTGGCTCCGCCGACAATCAGGCGCGTATCTTCCTTACGCTTGACGCGCGCGCCCATCAACTTCGCTCGTGCCATGCTCTGACGCTACCTTTCTACTTCAGGTCGAGTCCGCATCTTGTGCGAAGCACACACATTTGCATTACAGCTTTGTGGGGTCTGCCATATATCATAACACAGGTTTGTGTGTGTCCGGCGCAGCCCGCGCCGGCTCGTGGCACCTGGCCCGTAAGTTGCATGAAGCGCGTCAGGGTGCTATAGTACGAGCATACGCGGCGTGGCTGATAGGCACCCTTGGCGAGGTGGATGTCGGCCTGGCCCCGGTTCGTTGTGTAAGTGTATGTACCCTGATCGCCCTTACGTAGCGCGGCGTGAGAATGTGGTCTGAGCTCGTGATGTGCCGGCCGCCTGGCTGTGACACCGTCGCAAGCTCCCGCATATCTGGCACGCCTGGCCGTCAGGGCGCCCCGGCGATAGCACTATCGCCGGTACTAGCGCGAGGAGTGAACAGCAGTCTCAATGACAAACGGAATGAATCGTGTCGACGTGGCCGTGTTCATCGACTTCGAAAACGTCTACGTCTCGGTCCGCGATAAGCTCGACGCCAACCCCAACTTCGAGTCGATCATGGACCGCTGCGCCGATCTAGGGCGCGTGGTAATCGCCAGGGCTTATGCCGATTGGTATCGCTACCCGCGCGTGACAAGTGCGCTCTATGCCAACGGCATCGAGCCGATGTACGTCCCCACCTACTATTACGACCGCGAGATGGGCCGGACGGGCCGGGCCATCAAAAACAGCGTCGATATTCATATCTGTATCGACGCGATGAAAACGCTTTTTACGACGACGAATATCGCCAAGTTCGTGCTCGTGACCGGCGACCGTGACTTTATCCCGCTCGTGAACTCGATCCGCCAGCAGGGCAAAGAGGTGATCGTGATCGGGATCGGCGGCGCGGCCTCAGCCCACCTGGCCCAGAGCGCCGACGAGTTCATCTTCTACGAGCAGCTTGTTGGCCAGGCCACCTCGCTGCGCGACCTGCTCGACGACCGGCCGAAAGCTCGCCTGCCCGACAAGGAGCAGCGCGAGCGCGTATCCGAGCCTGCCGCCGTCGCGGCTCCTGTGCCCGTGGCGCCCGCTAGCCCCGCACCTGCACCCGCGCCCGTGGCGCCCGCTCCCTCCGCGCCCAGCGAGTCCGACGCCTACGATATGCTGGCACAGGCTGTGCGCCTGGCCCGCAAGCGCAACTACGTCTCGACGCTTGGCTCGCTCAAGCTGTTGATGAAAGAGCTGATGGGCGGCGACTTCCGCGAGAATAAGTACCGCGACGCCAACGGCCGGCCGTTCGCCAAGTTCAAGGATTTTGTGCTGGAAGCTGAGCGCCGTGGCAAAGTGCAAGTTTTCACCAGCGGCACGGTCAACGAGGTTTTTCTGCCGGGCGAGGATCCGCAGAAGCTCTCGCAGTTCGCCAGCATTCTGACCGAGGAACAGCCTAGCGCGGTAGCCGAGATCGAGCCCGAGGAGGCCGAGGAGGTCGAGGCGCCTACGCCGGCTGGCGGGCGCTCACGCCGCCGTCGCCGCCGTGGTCCGCGCGAACGCCGCGAGGGCGAGCCGACCACGCAGCCCACGGGCGAGCTTGAAGAGGCCGAGGAGGCCGAGTTCGAGCTCGAGCAAGCGCAGGCCGCCGCCTTGGCGACGCTCGACGGCGACATGCCCGGCGACACGGACGAGGAGGGCGAGCTTGGCCCCGAGGAGCTGATCGTGATCGCCGAGGTCACGGCGCCCTTTGTCGAACCGGGCCTGCCCCAGGAACTCGACGTGCTGCTCGAGGACGTGAGCGACATTATCGAGGACGAGTTGGCCCAGGCGCTCGACGATCCCGAGGCCGAGCTGGCTGAGGTGGCCGCGCAGATCGCCGAGGCGCTCGACGCCGAGCCGGATCTGGTAGCCGAGGTGACCGCGGTCGGCGAGCACGAGATCCACATCGCGGTGGCGCCCGAAGCGCCGGCCGCGCCGACAATGGCCGAGCAGGAAGAGCAAGCCGCCGAGCCGGCTGCGCCGGAGTTCAGCGACGAGGAGTGGCTGACCTTCCGCAGCGCCGCCTCGAGCTTCGAGAAGGCCGTCTCGTTCAGCCAGATCTTCGGCCTGCTGCGCGATCTGCGCAACCAGAAGCAGATCAACCGCACCAACGCCGACCTTGAGGCCATGCTCAAGCAGGCTATCAACGAGGATCTGTTTGAGCGCAGCGGGCGTGGCGCGCGTATTACCTACCGGCTGCGCGCGGAGCATCGGGTCGAGTAGGCGTGATCGTGAAAATCTGCGGCCTGCGCACGCTCGAACACGCGCGGGCCGCCGCCCTCGCCGGGGCCGATCTGCTGGGCTTTGTGTTCGCGCCGAGCCGCCGCCAAGTCGGCGTCGAGCAGGTGGCCGCCCTGGTGCGGGCGCTGCGCGCCGACCCGGCAACACGCGCGGCGCAGATGGTCGGCCTGTTCGTGAATTGCCCGGCCGCCGAGATCAACGCGACGCTCGCGGCCTGCGATCTGGACTACGCCCAACTCAGCGGCGACGAGCGCCCCGCCGACGCACAAGCCGTTACGCGCCCGCTGATCAAGTCGGTGCGCCTCGACGGCCGGCCGGCCGAGCAGGATTGGATCACCGGCGCACACGGCGTGCTGTTGCTGGCCGACGCGCACGTGCCGGGCAGCTACGGCGGCACAGGCGCGCTGGCCGACTGGAGCCGCACGGCGGCTCTGGCCCGCACCCACAGGCTGCTGCTGGCGGGCGGGCTGAAACCTGAGAATGTCGCCGACGCCATCGCCCACGTGCAACCCTACGGCGTCGACGTGAGCAGCGGCGTCGAGACCGACGGCGTGAAAGATCCGGCGAAGATACACGCGTTTGTGGCGGCCGCGCGTCGCGCGGCCGCCGCTGCTGGCGCCCGGCCACCTGCATCAGAAGGTGGTGCTTGACGGCGCGGCCATTGCTTAAGCGGACGGATGGATGGCTGTTCGGGCGTCATTCGGCATCAGGAAGCTGAACGCTGACGGCTGACGGCTGAACGCTTACTGGCACTGATTGAAGTCGAGGAGGGAAGCTCTATGAGTATGAAAGCGGTCGAACGGGCGCGCAAGGAAGCCAAGACCTACGCAGGCAAGGCGGCGGCTGCGGCAGCACGGGCCGAGCAGTTGGCGGCCGCCGAGCTACAGTCGGCCATCAAGGCGATCGAGGAGACCAATATCAAGCAGGCCGCCGAACGTGTGCAGACCGAGGCGCAGCAACTCGCGGCGCAGGCCAGCGCGGCGGCCGCCAAGGCTGGGCAGCAGGTGGCCGACGAGGTGCAGGCGGCCCTGACGCAGGTGCGCCGCAAGCGCTTCTTCACGCGGGCCAAGGCCGATACGCAGGCGCTAGCCGTCGACCTCGGCGACTCGCTGAAAGAGGCGACCGACGAGGTCCAAACGAAGCTAAAGCGCAAGGGCGCCAAGGCTGAGGCGGCGGTGGCCGAGCTGAGCACGCCCAAAAAAGGCTGGGGCTGGTGGCGGCTGTTCGCGCTCGTGGCCTTTGTCGGGCTGGGCATTGTGATCTACCGCGCCGTGAAGCAGTACCGCGAAGATAGCGTTTTTGAGCTGGCTCCGGCGGGCACGGGCGCCACGAGCCTGCCCGGCGGCGAGAAGCGTGGCATCAGCCCCGACCTGCTCGAAATCCTGGCCGACCCGGGCGATAAAGGGCCGGTCGAACTGATCACCGACGCCGATGGCAAAGAGTGGCTCGTCAACCGCCGCAACGGCTACCGTTACCCGGTCGAGGACGGCATCCCGATCATGCTGCTCGAAGAAGGCGAGAAGCACAAGGACGAAAGCCTGATCACGCGGTAGGGGCGCGGCGCCCCACGCCCCTACCGCGCTGCGGGTTGCGCCGCGGTAGGGGCGCGCTGATCTAGAAGAGGAAAGCGTCATGGCAAGCAGCACCAGCGTCCCCGGCTACTTCGGGCCTTTTGGCGGCGCCTACATTCCCGAGACGCTGGCGGCTTCGGTCGCAGCGCTCGATCAGGCCTACGCTGCGGCCCAGGCCGATGCGAGCTTCTGGGCCGAACTCGACGCGTTGCACCGCCAGTACACCGGCCGGCCTACGCCGCTCTACCACGCCCGGCGCCTGAGCGCGCGCGCGGGCGGCGCGCAGATCTTTTTCAAGCGCGAGGACCTGGCCCATACCGGCGCGCATAAAATCAACAACGCTCTCGGCCAGGGTCTGCTGGCCAAACGCATGGGCAAAACACGCATCATCGCCGAAACCGGGGCAGGCCAGCACGGCGTGGCCTCGGCCGCCGTCTGCGCCATGCTCGGCCTGCCCTGCATCGTCTACATGGGCACCGACGACATCGAGCGCCAGAAGCCGAACGTGTTTCGCATGCGCCTGATGGGTGCCGAGGTGCGCGGCGTCGCCAGCGGCAGCCGCACCCTCAAAGACGCCATCAACGAGGCCATGCGCGACTGGGTCACCAACCCCGAAAGCTATTACTTGCTCGGCTCGGCGCTCGGCCCGCATCCCTACCCAACCATGGTGCGCGACTTCCAGAGCGTGATCGGGCGCGAGGCCCGCGCCCAGATCCTCGATACGAGCGGGCGGCTGCCCGACCTGATTATCGCCTGCGTGGGCGGTGGCTCGAACGCGATCGGCATCTTTCACCCCTTCCTCGACGACGAAGGCGTGGATCTGCGCGGCGTCGAGGCGGGCGGGCGCGGCCCCTCGCTCGGCCAGCACGCCGCGCGCTTTGCCGGCGGCAGCCTCGGCATTCTGCAAGGCACCCGCAGCTACGTGCTGCAAGACGATGACGGCCAGATCGCGCTGACCCATAGCGTTTCGGCGGGCCTCGACTACGCCTCGGTTGGCCCCGAGCACGCCTGGCTGCATGCCGAGGAGCGCGCCTTCTACACCAGCGCGAACGACGCCGAGGCGCTCGAAGCCTTCACGGTCTGCTCGCAGCTCGAAGGCATCATCCCGGCGCTTGAGAGCGCCCACGCGGTCGCCGAGGCCCTCAAGGTCGCGCCGACGATGCGCCCCGACCAGATTATTCTGGTGAATCTGTCGGGCCGGGGCGACAAAGATATTTTCACGGCGGCCAAAGAGCTGGGGGTTGAGATTTAGTTGCTGGTGCTGACATGGAGCGCGTCTTTGTTATTTTGAACCCAAAGGCCGGGCGCGGCGCGGCCGGGCAGCGGCGCGCTGAGCTTGAGGTGCGCTTGCGCGATGCCGGGCTGGCCTACACGCTCGCCCTGACCAGCGGCAAGGGCGCGGCCATCGCCTGGCCCAGCGCGCGGCCGAGCAAGGCTATGCAACCGTCGCCGCGGTCGGCGGGGACGGCACGATCAGCGAGGTGGCCAACGGCCTCTTGCTCGCGGCCCGCCTGGGCGCGCCCCGCACGCGGCTCGCGCCCATTCCTTTTGGCACCGGCAACGACTTTGTGAAAATGTTCGAGGGCCTGGCCGCCAACGACCTGGCCGGCGCAGCGGCCCGGCTGGCCCGCAGGACGACGCGCACAGTCGACGTCGGGCGCGTGAATGGGCGCTACTTTGTCAACGTGGTCGGCATGGGCCTCGACGCGCAGGTGACGATCGAGAGCGAGAAGGTGCCCGTGCTTAGCGGCTTTGCCGTCTACCTCGCCGGAACTGTGCGCGCCCTGGCCGCCTACAAGCCCGGCCCCATGACGGTGCGCTTCGACGATCAGCAAATTACCGATACGGCGCTGTTCTTGAACATCGGCAACGGCCGCTCCCACGGCGGTGCGTTCAAGCTCACGCCCGACGCGCGCAACGACGATGGCAAGCTCGACATTTGTTTCGTCGAGCAGATGCCGCTGCCGCTCATCCTACGACACTTCCCTAAGGTGCTGAGCGGCACGCATACGCAGCTGCCCTGGGTGACCATGGGCCGCGCCGAGCGTATCACCGTAAGCTGCCCAGGCGGCGCGCCGCTCGCAGCCGACGGCGAGGTGCTGACCGCCGACGCGCGTCACGTCGAGATCGTGGTGCTGCCCCAGGCGCTCGAGGTCGTCTGCTAGTGTACGAGTCCTACGCGCAGTTCTACGATACGTCGGGCCAGATTCGCTTTAGCCTGCTGTTTTTCCAGTATCTGCACGACCTGCTTGAGCGTGTGCCGCTGCCCGCGCGGCTTGGTGGCCCGCGCCGCGCGCTCGATCTGGCTTGCGGCACCGGCACGCTCGCCCTGCTGCTGGCCGATGCGGGCTGGGAGGCGACCGGCCTTGACCGCGCGCCGGCCATGCTCGCCCGCGCCCGCGCAAAAGGCGAGGCGCTCGGCATCGCGGCCACCTGGGTCGAGGGCGATCTGCAGGCCTTGCCGCGCTGGGGTCAGCCCTTCGACCTGATCACCTGCGTCTATGATAGCCTGAACTACCTGCTGCACGAAGCCGAACTGCGCGCTTGCCTCGCGGGCGTGGCCGCGTCCTTGCGCCATGGCGGTCTGTTCGTCGGCGATCTGAACAGCCACCACGTGCTCAGCACGGTCTGGATCGGCGACGAGGTGCTTGAGCAGCCGGGCTATGTACAGGTAGGTCAGATCACATTCGACGCCGCGAGCGAGTGCTCGAGGCTGCTGCTCGTTGGCATGGCGGGCGACGACGAGCGGGGCTACCAGCGCTTTGTCGAGCACCATACGCAGCGTGCCTACGCTACAGAGCGTCTGACGAGCCTGCTGGAAGAGGCCGGCCTGCGCGTGGAGGCTTGCTTCGACGCTTTTACAACCGAGCCGCCCGGCCCCGAGGCGCCGCGCCTTGTATGGGTGGCGCGCCGGCCAAGGTAGGAGCGGCGCTACCGCGCAAGATAGTCGTGCTGAGCGCAGCGAAGCAGCTCCTCACTCCAATCGCTCAGACCCTTCGTGTTGCTCAGGGTGATACCACTTGGACGTAGTCAGCGTCATTTGAGAGCGAGAGGCTATGCTGCTCACGATCGATATCGGCAATACCAACACCAAGATCGGCGCCTATGTTGGGGACAGGCTGGTCGCGCATTGGCGTGTGGCGACCGAGCGCCTGAAGCTGGCCGACGAATACGCCGTGCTGATCCATAAGCTGTTCGAGATCAGCAAGCTCGACATCCGCGATGTCATCGGCTGTGCAGTCTCCTGTGTCGTGCCGCCGCTAACCAACCAGTTTCGCGAGCTGTGCCGCCACTACTTGCGCGTCGATCCCGTCATGATCGGGCCGGATACGAGGACGGGGCTGCACTACGCGATCGACACGCCCAACGAGCTAGGCGCCGACCGCCGCGCGAACTCGGTGGCGGCCTTCCGGCATCACGGCGGGCCGGTGATCGCGATCGCCTTTGGGACGGCCACCGCCTTCGACATTATCGACGCGAGCGGCACCTACATCGGCGGGGCGATCGCGCCAGGCATCGGCATCTCGGCCGACGCGCTGTTTCGCATGGCCGCGCGACTCTACCAGGTCGAGCTGATCCGCCCGCCAAGCGTTATCGGGAAAAATACGGTACACTATATGCAATCTGGCCTCATCCTGGGCTACGCCGGCCTCGTCGAGGGGCTGGTGCGCCGGATGGAGGCCGAGATCGGCAGGCCCTGTGCCGTGGTGGCGACGGGTGGCCTGGCCGAAGTGATCGCCGGCGAAACGGGCGAGATCGACCACGTCGAGCCCTTTCTGACGCTCGAGGGCCTGCGGATCATCTACGAGATGAATCAAGCGACGAGTGAGTAGGTGGCCTGATGTCCGTGCTGCCGCCGCTTGCGGAGAAGGCCGACTACGTCGAGCACATGTTCGCCCGCATTGCACCCCGCTACGACCGCATGAATCGGCTGATGACCTTGGGGCAGGATCTGCCCTGGAGAACACGCGCCGTCGCGCTTGCCGCGCCGCCCGCCTATGGCCGGGCGCTGGACGTCGGTACGGGCACGGGCGATTTTCTGCCCTTGCTGGCGGCCTGGATGCCGCGTGGCTTTGCCGTCGGCGTCGATTTCACGCTGCCCATGCTGCGCATCGGGCTTGACAAGCTCGCGCTCGAACGAGCAGCCTTTGCCGGCGGCAACGCGCTGCAACTGCCGTTTGCGGATGCGCAGTTCGACGTGGTGACGACCGGCTTTGTGATGCGGAACGTCGCCGATCTGACCGCTGCCCTGCGCGAGATCTACCGCGTCACCAAGCCAGGCGGGCGCTTCGCATGTTTGGAAACGGCTCGTCCCACGAGTTGGTTTTTGCGCCTCGGCCACTGGCTTTATTTCGAGTTGGGCGTGCCGCTGCTGGGTGCCGCTGTGGGCGGCGACTGGCGGGCCTACCGTTATCTGCCCCAGTCGGCGCGTGTGTTTCCGCCGCCCCAGGCATTGGCCGAGGTGCTGCGCTCGCTGGGCTGGCGCAATGTGCGCTACGAACTGCGGGGCGGGGGGGCCGTCGCTATTCATCTGGCCAGAAAGCCGAGCGAAGCATGAGCTACGACGACGACGAGCCGCCACTGCGGCGTGAGTCGATAATGGAGCAGCGCCTGCGGCGCGCCCGCGGCGACTACGACGACGAGTTCGACGACACGGGCGACAGCCCATCGCGCCGCGCGCCGGCCTACGGCTACGGTGGCGGCGCGACGGGAGGCGGCTGCGCGCAGGCAACGCTCTATTTGGTAATCGGCGGCATCGTGGTCGCGCTGCTGCTGCTGTTTGCCGGCAACAACCTGCTCAACCGGGTGGGTGAGGCCTTCGACCCGAGCGGCACGGTTGCCGAGTTGGCCGCCACGCCGACGGTGATTATCGTCGACCGGGGCGCGACGGTCCGCCAGATCCAGGCGCTCAGCCGCCTCGAAACAACGCAGTATACGATCGAAACTGTGATCCCGGTCGCGCAGGATCAAGCCGTCGGCGGCTTTCCATTGCCGCGCTGGCTGGCTGGCGATGAGTTGCTGCTGATCGCGCGTGGCCGCGTGGTCGCGGGTGTTGATCTTGGCAAGCTGCGCGAGCAAGACGTGACGATCAGCAGCGATGGCAAGCGCATCAGCGTGCGCTTGCCGCCCTCGGAAGTCCTGGTGGCCGAAGTCGACGAGCAGGGCACGCAGGTCTACAGCCGCGAGCGGGGCCTGTTCGCGCCCGATAACAAAGATCTTGAAACCCAGGGACGCCAGGCCGCGCGCACAAAAATTCTAGAAACAGCCTGCCGAGACGGCGTGATGCAGCAGGCCTCCGAGAACGGGCAGGTCGCGCTCGAAAAACTGCTGCGGCTCTCGGGCTTCGAGCAGGTCGAGGTGACGGCGCAGGCCGGTCCGTGTGTCTACACCACGACAGCGGGCGGCTAGCCGATGAATGGCGCCGTAGAAAGTTAGGCCGATGATTACGCTCAGCCACGACCCCGAGGCCGGTACGCTGTACTGGTATTTTGCCGAGATCGCCCAGGGCGCCGTCCAGCTCGAAGGCGAGTGCGACGTGACCCTCTTGCTCGACGCCGAGGGCATGTTGATCGGCGCGGCGCTCGAGCTCGACGAAAGCGTGCGCCCACAGGATCTGGCCCTCGCGCTCGCCCAGCCCGGCGTGCATTTTGAGCAGCAGGGCGCGCTGCTCGTCGTGCGCCTCGCAGACGAGCAGGAAGCCGAGCAGCAGCCGCTCGACGACCCGGCTATCCTCGACTTCGACGGGCAGGAGCGCCTGCTCGGCTTTGAGATCCAGCCCGCCGCCACCTTTGGCCTCGCCACGCGCCTCGAACGCCTCGGCGAGCGGCTTGTGGCGCCCGAGCTGATCGACGAGCTGCCGCCCGACCCGAGCAATGCAGTGATCGCCGAGTGGCTCGCCCGCCAAGACCCGGCCGCGGCCTACCAGGACGACCAGGACGAAGACGAGCAGGACGACCAAGGAGATGAGCAGGAGCGTGACGAAGATCAGGCAACACCTCAACAGCTTGCGCGTACAGACCCGCCAGTGGCCTCGCCTGCACCTGCCGACGCGGGCCTACCCGAGCCGCTGGCCGACCTGGAAGACCAGGCCCTCGCGCCGGAGGCGCGCCAGGCCGCACCACCGTCGCTAAGGCCCGCCGAGTCGCCCCCCGATTTTCGCAGCGGCTTTGTGGCGATCGTCGGCAAACCCAACGTCGGCAAATCAACCTTGCTCAACGCCCTGCTCGGCCAGAAGGTCGCGATTACCTCGCCCAAGCCGCAGACTACGCGCATTCCCTTGCGCGGCATTCTCAATCGGCCCGGCGCGCAGATTATTTTTATCGACACGCCCGGCATTCACGATCCACGCTCGCGCCTTGGCAGCGTCATGGTCGACATGGCCCGCAAGGCCATCCCCGACGCCGACGTGCTCTGCTTCATGGTTGACATAACAGAACCGCCCTCGCGCCTCGACGCGCAGATCGCGCAGATGGTGCTGAAGGCTCGCGCGCCGCATCTGCTGCTGCTGAACAAAACCGACGCCATGGCGCCCAGGGCCGCCGAGAACCTGGCGCGCTACCGCGACTTAGGCCCCTGGGATATGGAACTGGCCTTGTCGGCGCGCAAAGGCGAGGGCATGGACGCGCTGATCGAGGAGCTGACCGGACGCCTGCCGCTCGGGCCGCCGCTCTATCCCGACGACCAGGTGTCGGACCAGAGCGTGCGCGAGCTAGCGGCCGAACTGGTGCGCGAGAAGGTCTTGCGCTTCACGGAGCAGGAGGTGCCGCACGCCGTGGCCGTCGAGCTTGAAGAATGGGAGCAGCGCGAGGGTGTCTTGTATATGCGCATGACGGTCTACACCGAAAAAGAAAGCCAGAAAGCTATTCTGATTGGCGCCGGCGGCGCCATGCTCAAGAAGATCGGCACGGCCGCTCGGGCCGATATCGAGCGCCAGGTTGGGCAGCCCGTGTTTCTCGATCTGTGGGTCAAGACGCGGCCAAACTGGCGCGACGACCCGCAGGCGCTGCGCTGGCTGGGCTACTCAGGGCGCGATAAATAAACACGAATCAGGAGCTAGTATGCGTCGCATCGGCGTGCTCTACAACCCCCAGTCGACGGCCTCGATCACCTACTCCAAAGAGCTGACTGCCTGGCTGCTCGACCGTGGCCTGTACGTCTGGCGCGGGATCTCGCAAGAAGCGCGCAACGAGCCCGAGGCGCTCAACAGCATCGACCTGCTGCTGGCGCTCGGCGGCGATGGCACGGTGCTGCGCGCGGCACGTATCGCCATCCCGCGCGACATCCCGATCATGGCGGTGGCGCTGGGCCGGCTGAACTTCATGGCCGAGTTGCAGTCCAACGAGGTTCATGAAGGGCTTGAAAAATTGCTTGCGGGCGATTACTGGCTCGAAGAACGCACGCTCATCCACGTCGGCTTTCGCCAGCACGGTCACGACGTCGCCGAGTATACCTGTTTGAACGAGGTGGTGCTGGCGCGCGGCGACATTTCGCGTATGGTGATCGTCGAGGTCGAGATCGACGGCACGCACATGACGTCCTATTACGCCGACGGGGTGCTCGTCGCCACGGCCACCGGCTCGACGGCCTACGCGCTGGCGGCCGGCGGCCCGGTGCTCGACCCGCGCTCGAAGGCCATGGTGGTGAGCGCGATCGCGCCGCACCTGACGGTCATCCCCTCGATTGTGCTGCACGAAGACAACCTGGTGCGGCTGCGGCTAAGCAGCCGCCACAACGCGGCCTTCTCGATCGACGGCCACGACAACCGCAGCATGGGCCAGGGCGACGAGCTGGTCGTGCGGCGCTCGCCGCTGGTCTGCCGCTTCGCGCACGTCTTCCCGCCCAGCCACTTCTACGCCATGCTAACCCGCCGCCTACGCCGCGAATAAGCCATGAGCACGATTGCCGACATTCAACCCTTTGCCGAGGCGGTGCGCGCCAACGTCGCCCGCGTGATTGTCGGCAAGCACGCGGCGATCGACCTGCTGCTCACGGCGCTCTTGTGCGGCGGCCATGTGCTGATCGAAGATGTGCCCGGCGTCGGCAAGACCATGCTGGCCCGCGCGCTGGCGATCTCGCTCGGGCTGAGCTTCCGGCGCCTCCAGTGTACGCCCGACCTGCTGCCCAACGACGTCGTGGGCGTGTCGATCTACGACCAGCGCACGAGCGAGTTTGTGTTTCACCCCGGCCCGATCTTCGCCAACGTGCTCCTGGCCGACGAGATCAACCGCGCCACACCCCGCACGCAGTCGGCGCTGCTCGAAGCGATGGGCGAAAGCCAGGTGACGGTCGACGGTATCACACACCTGCTGGCACCGCCCTTTCTGGTGCTGGCGACCCAGAACCCGGTCGAGTTCGAGGGCACCTTTCCCTTGCCCGAGGCGCAGCTCGACCGCTTCCTCTTGCGGGTGCGGATGGGCTACCCGCGCCCCGACGAGGAGCTGGCCCTACTCAAGGCGCTCGAAGGCGCCCACCCGATCGGCGACTTGCAGCCGGTTGCCGACGGCGCGACGCTGCCGGCCTTGCAGCGTGCCATCTGGCGCGTCCACATGGCCGACTCGCTGCGCGACTACCTGGTGCGGCTGGCCGAGGCAAGCCGCAGCCATCCCGACCTGTCCCTGGGCCTCAGCCCGCGCGCGACGCTGGCGCTGTTCCGGGCCGCGCAGGCCTATGCGGCTCTGGCCGGCCGCGACTATGTCATTCCCGACGACATCAAGGCGCTCTGCGCGCCCGTGCTGGCTCACCGCCTGCTGCTGCGCCCTGAAAGCGCTCTGCGGGGCCGCAACGCCGAGTTGGTGCTCCAGAACCTGCTGCACGACACGGAGTTGCAGCTTGAAGAGCAGGAAGTGCCATGAACCAGCTCTTCTGGCTCTTCGTCGCGCTACTGGTTCTTGCGGCGGCCTTGCGCAGCGAGCTGTTTTTCTACCTGCTCTACGTGCTGGTGGGTCTGCAACTGCTCAGCCGCTTCTGGCTGCGCCGCTCGACTGCCAGCCTGACATGGCACCGCTCAAGCCCGTCGCGCGCGTTTATCGGCGAGCCGGTGACCGTGGCGATCGAGGTGCGCAACACCGGCCTGCTGCCGCTGCCCTGGCTGGCCATCCACGAGAGCATGGCCGCGCCCTTGCGCCAACCGCCGACCATCCGCGAGGTGCTGACGCTCGGCGCGGGGCAGGCCC
>Ga0224723_1001324_pt1 | contig 15132 bp, 7 predicted proteins | sample Balambano_FR2_Me_FD_161647 | JGI IMG/M metagenome (GOLD analysis project Ga0224723, IMG submission 161647) | Freshwater sediment microbial communities from Lake Towuti, South Sulawesi, Indonesia - Balambano_FR2_MetaG | ecosystem: Environmental > Aquatic > Freshwater > Lake > Sediment | place...
TCCTCAGCCTGCGCCCCGACAATCGTCTGAGCGTGCACCCCAGCGAGAAGCCCCTCAGCCAGCAGCACCCCGACGATCGCAGAGCGAAGCCAGAAGAGAAGCCCCTCAGCCAGCGGCACCCCGACGCTCCACGACAGCAGCACCTGCCCCTGCGTCCAGCGTCGATGCGGAGCAGGTTCCCCAAAGCGGTAATCGCCCTGCACCGGCACCGAGCGAACCAGAATCTGCTCCGGCAGTTGCGGCAAACGCTGAAGCGGCGAACGCTGAGGTAACGAACAGCCAGTACGTACTGGAATTTAACCGCAGTCCCGTCGTGGGCAATCGGCTGCGGCTAGAAGGGGTTTATCCTGAGACGCGACTGGGCTTTACCCGTCCGCGCAACTGGCAGGTGCAGTCAGCCAAGGCGCTCATTCGCTTTCAACATTCCCCTGCACTGCTGGCAAATCGATCGAATCTCATTGTGCGGGTGAATGACACCAGCGTGGGCAGCATCCCGCTCGATCGCCAGCAGGCGCAGGTCGGTCAGGCATTGTTCAACGTGCCACCGAACTTGCTGCAAGACTTCAATGAAGTTGCAATCCTGGCTGAGCAGCAAACGTCAGAAAACTGCACGAATCCAGCCAATCCCATGCTGTGGACGGAAATTCTGCCGGACTCAAAGCTGATCGTCGATTATCAGCCGCAGCCGATTCCGCTTGATTTCAGTCAGTATCCTTATCCATTTATGGATGAACTGAGTCTCGATCCGGCTCAGGTTGCTTACTTGCGTCCTCAAACCTTCAGTGAAACCTGGCTTACCGCTGCCGCTCGCTTTCAAACAGCGGCAGGTCGAGAAGCAGACTTCCGTCCGCTTAACGCTCGCCTGGTCACCGGTCTCGACCAAGTCAAGCCGGACGAGCGCTTGGTCTTGATTGGTACGCCCAGTGAGCAGCCGGTCCTCTCGAATCTGTCCTTACCATTTCCGCTTAAGAACGGCAAGGTATTGGACGGCAACAACATTGCGCTGCCTGGAGAGGTCGGGGTGTTGATGTTGACCACGGTTCAAGACAGCGGTGTACCCGTCCTGGTCGCAACGGGCAATGATACAGGCGGTGTGCTCAAGGCAGTGCAGTTTCTGGTGCAGTCCAAAGACAACCAGATTGGCACTGGGCAAGCGATCGTCGTGAGCAACCTGGCAGATGTGCCTTCTCCGCCAGCGCGGCAGTGGTCGGGCTATTTGCCGACAGAAAATGCGTTTCAATTGAGCGAACTGTCAACTGCGAACCGCCAGCCATTTGAGGATGTCACGGTTCATGGCACTAATGCTCCGCCAATTCCCATTCAATTTCGGGCGCTGCCAGACGATCGCTTTTTGCGAGGCAGCACCATGACCTTGCAGTACAGCTACAGCCCGCAGGTAGATCCTCGCACCTCTGCGGTCGAAGTGCGGTTGGATGGAGTGACGATCGGCGCAAAGCGGCTCACCTCAGCCCGGGGTGGACGTGACTCGCTCAAGGTCAACTTGCCGGAAAACCTGATTCAACCGGAATCCCGGCTGGATGTGCAGTTTGTCTTAAGTCCGCGTCGTACTGGAGCCTGCGGTCTCACGACCGATCAACAGCTTTGGGGAACCATCCACGCAGACACCAGCTTCAACTTGAAGCGAGATAATGTGGTGCGCGTGCCAGATCTGAAGTTGCTGAAAACCGGATATCCGCTGACGGCACCGCAAGATCTGTCAGAAACCGCAGTCGCTCTGCCAGACTCACCCACCAATACAGAGGTAGAAACGCTGCTGGCATTAAGCGAACGCCTGGGACGCAGCAGCCGTGCCGATTCCGTTAAGCTGCAAGTCTATCTGGCGAACACCACGCCCAGCGATGTCGGCAGCCAAAAGCATCTGGTGGGCATTGGCACTCGTGATCGATTCCCCTTCCAGGAAGTGTTCCAAACGCAGGGATTCAGCTTGCAAAATACCCTGACGCGCCGCTGGCAGCAAAGCCAGATTCAAAGCTTGCCCGATAATGAGGGGGTCGTTAAGGAAATTGTCTCTCCGCAAAACTCCGATCGCCTGCTGCTGGCGCTGACGAGTCGAAACGAACAGGGACTCGCCGACATTCGGGACTTGTTCGATCGCGACCAACTGTTCTCGCAACTGCGTGGTGATACAGTTCTCATCAGCCGCAATCAACAAAATCCGTCCCCCTACGATCCGAGCGGCTACAGTCTAGAGTTCCTGCAAGAAGCGCGACAGCAGCAGATTGAAAACACCAGTTTTCTCAACCGCATTTCACTCTTCCTGCAAGACTACTGGTTTATGGTGCCGACCGGAATTGTGCTACTGGCGCTGCTGCTCTATAGCATTTCCCAGCTTTATCTCAACCGCCTCGCCAAGTCAGGAGATGTCCAATGACGAGTTCTTTGCCTCAGGTTCAGTCCAGCCGCAATCCCAGAGGACGATCGCCCTTGACCCAATGGCTGCTGAATCTGCCCGCCTGGTTTGAACGAACGCTCCCCCGCATGGGCAAATGGCAGCTCTTCTGGCTGGTGATTTTGCTGCTCGTCGTTTCGATTCCGCTGATCGTTGCCCCCCTGCGAATCTGGCAGCAGGCAGTTGTGGCAGGGGTTTTGATGGGACTGGGCTGGCTAATCGTGCGATTGGAGTATCGCCAGAGTCAGCGACAGGCTAGCGAATATCTGCATCTATTTCTGGCATGGTTGAGCATCGTGACGACGTTGCGGTATTTGTATTACCGCACCAACTACACGCTAAATCTAGATACCTGGCACGAGGGCTTCTTCAGCCTGCTGCTGTACAGCGCGGAGCTGTATGCGATCGGTACGCTGCTGCTGTCTTACTTCCAGACGCTCAAACTCAAAGACCGACAGCCTGTTGATTTATTGACCATTCCTCACAGTCAATGGTTTAGCGTCGATATTTACATCCCCACGTACAACGAGGATGTGTCGATCGTCCGCAAAACGGCGCTGGCAGCCCTGGCACTGGATTATCCAGAAAACAAAAAGCGCGTTTATATTCTCGATGATGGTCGCGACCCCAAATATCGCGATCGGCGGGAACAACTGCGGCAAATGTGTCAGGAACTGGGCTGCACACTGCTCACGAGAGAGAACAACGATCACGCCAAGGCAGGCAACATTAACACTGCCATGGTACGAACCAAAGGTGAACTCATTCTTATCCTCGACTGCGATCACATTCCCTCGCAGCCGTTTCTTAAAGAAACGGTTGGGTTCTTCTACAATCCCAAAGTAGCGCTGGTACAAACCCCACACTGGTTCTATAACCCCGACCCCTTTGAGCGTAACCTGTTAACGCAGGGAAGAGTTCCTGTCAACAACGAACTGTTCTATAAAGTCATCCAGAAAGGCAATGATTTTTGGAACGCAACTTTCTTCTGTGGTTCTGCCGCAGTCATTCGCAAAGACTACGTTTTAGAAATCGGCGGCATTGCCACTGAAACCGTTACAGAAGATTGCCATACGTCACTGCGGTTGCACTCTCGCGGCTATGAATCTGTCTACTATGACAAGATTATGGTTGCGGGTTTGGCACCCGAAAAGTTCGCAGCCTACGTAGGACAGCAGGTGCGCTGGGCACGAGGCATGGCGCAAATTCTGCGACTAGAAAATCCGTTGTTTAACCGCAAGCTGAAGCTAAGCCTGCCGCAGCGATTGTGCTATTTCTCGGCAACGTCACACTTCTTCTTTGGCTTCCCGCGATTGATGTATGCGTTGGCTCCGGTGCTCTATCTGCTGTTTGGCATTAACCTGATTCAGGGTTTGGGCGTTGAGACGCTTGTTTATGCATTGCCGCATATTGTGTTGGCAATGAATGCAAACTACATTACATACAAAACCGTTCGTTTCTCTTTTTGGAACGAGATTTTTGAGTATGCGATGGCATTTCAGGATGGCATCGTTACCTTTATGGCACTGTTGAATCCCAAGCTGGGAAAATTTAATGTGACAGACAAAGGTTTATCTGTCACCAAGCGCAGCTTTGATTGGGAGTCTGCTCGCGTTAGTGTTTTTGTTGCTGGCTTGCTAATTGTGTCGCTTTTAGCAGTGCCCTTCTGGTTGATATTTCGTCCAGAAGCAACAGAAGCCGTTGTGATCAACGTTCTGTGGGTGATTTTTAACTTGACGCTTTTGGTTGCCGCGCTACTGGTTGCTTTCGAGCAGCCACAGCTCCGTCGCGCTCACCGTCTCAATCGCGAGCTAACGACGGTGATTTATGGCTCGAACCAAACCACCTGGACGGGCAGAACGCTGGATATCAGTGAGAACGGCGCACGCATTGTGCTGGAGAGTTGGCCCAATCTGCCGGATGTGATTGAGCTGGAGTTAGTGGGTGACTTTGGTGCACGCGCTTTTGTTGATGGCAAAGTGATTCGCGTTGACCCAGTGAGCGAAGAGCAGGTGGTTGTGGCTGTAGACTTTATTGACCTCACGCCTGCTCAGTACGATGCCCTCGTCGTCGTTCTTTACTCGGATGTGAAAGAGTGGTATGCCCAAGAGCGGCAGCAGGTCGATCGCCCGCTGGAATCCCTCAAGTTTCTGGCAACTGTTTTGGTTCGCGCCTTTCGTGACCATAAGCCGGCTGCAACCATGGCTGTACGCAAGCGGGTGCGGGCTGCGGCTCAGCTTTACTGGGAAGGACAATTCTACGCAGGAATTGCCACAGAAATCAGTTCGCGCAGTTTGCATCTAAAGCTGGATGTGCCCTCGCTGCCCAATATGGAGCTGTTGCAGCGAGGAAAGCAAGCGGTGGGCTTACTGTTGAGCCAAAACCCAGATGATCCACAGCCCAGACGACTGGTGGCTCAAGTGGAGACCGTTCAATCGACCTCAGAAGCTGCTGCGACTCCATCGACGACGGTCTACCGCAGATCCCGAAGTTCTGCGGAAGCCATTGAGATCGAGCTGATTTTTCCTGAGCATCTCGATCGCCGCCAGGGCAACAAAATCAAACAGCTTTTGAGAACGCTGGATCTGGTAGAGAACTAAACGATAGCCCTTCGGCGAGTTTACAGTCCTGACCGCCGGAATCTTGCATTGTTATCGCCGGAATCTTGTATCGTCCAACTGTGAGCGGGTGGGGGTTAATTGCCCCTACCCGCTCACAGCTTGCATCAATGCCTGCGGTCATGATGATGAAGGAGGGCTGCGCCACGCTTCCGCAAGAAATCCAAATCTAGATGAGCAAGGCTTCGCTGCTGAGTGTTGATGCAATCGAATTGTAAACTGCTGTGAATCATCGCGGTTGGAAAGGCTGAACTAGCGTTCGATCAAAGGTTTCCATCGCGGTCAGCAAGCAATTTTTGCTGATTGACTGTCGGGCGTATCAAACATAACCAAACATCGGTTAAAGATCCGTTAAGGTCAATCCGATAAGCAATCGATCGCGTCGCCGTCACGCCCAAGGGTCATGCGCCTGGAACAGTTGCAAGCGTTTCTGGCGGTTGCTGAAACCGGAAGCTTTCAGCAAGCCGCTCAAAAGTGTGGTCTGACTCAATCCACCGTTAGCCGCCAGATTCAAGGTTTAGAGGCTGACCTCAATCTGCCGCTATTTCACCGCAACGCTCAGGCAAAGCTGACGGTGGCGGGTGAGCGGTTTTTGCTCCGCGCCCGCAAGATTTGTCAGGAGTGGCGCATTGCCACAGAAGAGCTGGCAGAACTGCGAGCAGGCAAACAGCCAGAACTGTGTATTGCTGCTATTCATTCCATCTGCGCTCACTATTTGCCGCCGATTCTGCAGCAGTTTTGTCAAGATTATCCAGACGTACAGCTCCGGGTGACTTCGCTGGGCAGCGATCGTGCCCTGAAAGTGCTCAAAGACGGACTGGTCGATCTGGCGATCGTCATGAACAACCGCTTTCTCACTGCCAGCCCAGAAATGGTGGTAGATACGCTCTACAATGAGCCGATTCAGGTATTAATGGCAGCAAACCATCCCCTGACTCAATATGAGCAGGTGCCGTGGGCAGAGCTGGCGGGCTATCCGCAGGTGGTGTTCAAGGATGGTTACGGAATGCAGCGATTGGTGCAAGAACAGTTTCAGCGACAGGGCGTGACGCTCAAAGCTGCACTCGAGCTAAATACGCTAGATGCCTTTCGCGGCATTGTGCGGCAGGGCAAACTCGTCGCCCTGCTGCCTTACTCGGCGATCGTCGATAGCGCCAGCGATGCGTCTCTCGCTGTCCGCTCGACAGAAGCCCCGATGCTGGCTCGTCAGGTGGTGCTGGTCACCACGCAAGACCGGCTTCAGATTCCGCCCATTCAGCATTTCCGCGAACTAGTGCAATCACGAATCGCAGCTCAGATCGTCCCGCAGATTCAACCCGTCGTCGGCTCCTATGAGTGATACTTTTCGCGACTTGCTGCGTAAAATTGCCAGCGGCAATCACACCCACGAAGACCTGACGCGCGCCGAGGCAGCCGCTGCCACCCAAATGATATTGGCTCAGGAAGCCACGCCTGCCCAAATTGGGGCATTCATGATTGCCCACCGCATCAAGCGACCAACTGGCGAAGAACTGGCGGGAATGCTGGATGCCTACGACAAGCTGGGACCGAAACTCGCGCCGATTGCTAGCACGTATCCGCCGCTGGTTTTGAGCCTGCCCTATGATGGTCGATCGCGTACGGCTCCGCTCAGCCCGCTGACTGCTCTGATCCTGACTGCCGCGGGTTGTCCCGTCGTGCTGCACGGCGCTGGGCGAATGCCAACAAAATACGGCATACCGCTAGTTGAAGTCTGGCAGGAGTTGGGGGTAGACTGGACGCTGCTCTCACTGGCTCAGGTTCAGCAAGTATTTGCCCAGACGCGGATGGGCTTTATCTATCTGCCCAATCAGTTTCCGCTGGCGGCAGCCTTGGTGCCTTATCGCGACCAGATTGGCAAGCGTCCTCCATTTGCCACGCTAGAGCTGCTGTGGTGTCCTTATGCCGGGGATGCGCTGCTGGTATCAGGTTATGTACATCCGCCGACTGAAAGCATGGCACAAGATGCTTTTGCTTTGCGGGAAACCTCACATTACATCACAGTCAAAGGACTGGAGGGAAGCTGCGATCTCCCGCGCGACCGTACCTGCATTCTTGGGATTGGGCAACCTGCCCCTGCGCCAGTCAATCGGCTGCTGCTGCATCCCCGCGACTATGGCTTCGCGGGAACAGATGTTCCTTTAGAAGACACGCCTCAACGGATTCAGGCAATGCAGGCAGTGCTGCAAGGCATCCCCAGTGAGCTGATGCAATCAACGATCTGGAACGGGGGATTTTATCTCTGGCAGTGCGGGGTGGTTGCTGATTTTGCGGCGGGTTTGGCGACTGCGAAAGATTTGCTGACGAGTGGAACTGCGGCTCAACAGCTTGTTGAAATCCGCGAGGCTGTTAATGTGCTACAAGCTGTGGGAACTCGATAAGCGAAACAGCCTTAGGGGTGCCCAACCCGCTACTGCATGCGATCGATCGTGCGATATTGAATTGCCTCAGCAACATGGCACGCCCGTAGCTCATCTGCTGAAGCCAGATCAGCGATCGTCCGGGCAACCTTGAGGATGCGATCGGTGGCTCTTGCCGACAGCCCCAGCTTGCGAATTGCACTTTCGAGCAGGGTGCGGGTCGCCTCATCAAGCTGACACCACTGCTTGAGATGACGGCTCTGCATTTCCGCATTACAGCGGAGTTGCTCATTTTGAAATCGCTGATGAGCCAGACTGCGGGCTTGTTGCACCCGCGATCGAATTGCAGCCGAAGCTTCGCCTACCGGCTGCTGCGTGATTTCTTCTGGCTTGAGGCGATTCACCGCCACTTGTAGATCAATGCGGTCCATCAGTGGACCCGATAGCCGCGCCCAGTACTGTTCCCGATGGCGAGGTGTGCAGGTGCAGGGTTGAATCGTATCGCCAAAATAGCCGCAGGGGCAGGGATTTGTGCTGGCAACCAGCGTAAACTGGGCAGGAAAAGAAACTGATTGACGGGCGCGGCAGATCGAAACCTGTCCATCTTCCAGCGGCTGACGCAAAAACTCCAGCACATCGCGCTTAAATTCAGTTAATTCGTCGAGAAATAAGATTCCCCTGTGGGCGAGCGAGATCTCACCTGGACGGGGAAAACTGCCGCCGCCCACTAGCGCAGGTCCCGATGCCGAATGATGTGGGCTGCGGAACGGACGATCGCTCACCAGCGCTCCCTTTTCTTTGAGCAAGCCAGCCACCGAATGAATTTGTGTGACTTCCAATGCCTCCTCAAAACTCAGGGGCGGCAAGATTCCCGGTAAGCGACGAGCCAGCATTGTTTTACCGCTGCCCGGAGGACCAACAAAAATTAGGTTGTGTCCACCAGCAGCGGCAATTTCGAGTGCGCGCCGTGCCTGTGCCTGTCCCTTTACGTCTTTCAAATCTAAGCCCTGAAACTGCGATCGTGCGAGTTCGGATAACCCGTTGACTTCAAGAGGCTGGTAGCGATCACAGTGGTTGAGAAAGTCGGCAATCTCAGCCAGGTGCCGGAAGCCATGTACATGGATGCCCTGCACGAGTGCCGCTTCACGAGAATTATCGGCTGGAACTACTAAGCCTTTGATGCCCAACTTTTGAGCAGCAGCGGCGATCACCAGCACCCCTGCTACAGGGCGGAGTGTGCCATCCAGCGAAACCTCACCGAGAAACAGATAGTCGTCCAAAAGCCGAACGTCTACCTGCTCAGAGGCTGCTAGAATTCCAACGCTAATAGGGAGATCAAAGCTTGGTCCTTCTTTTCGTAAGTCGGCTGGCGTGAGGTTGATGACAATTTTCCGCACCGGAAAGGCATAACCCGCGTTTTTTAGCGCCGCTTTGACGCGCTCTCGCGATTCCTGCACGGCGGTGTCGGGCAATCCAACGACCACAATCCCAGGCAGCCCGCCTGCCACGTCTATTTCAACACCCACTTTTACCGCATCAATTCCAACCAGCGATGCACTCCAAACCCTGGCAAGCATGGCAACCTTCGCGAATGCTACTTTGTAGACTGCCCATGATGATAAATGCCTTAACATGGACATCACAAAGAATCCAATGTTTGCCTTGCTAACTCAATAAACTGAGCTGCACATAGATGCCATTACCTCTTCTCCGCCTCAATATCTAACTCAGTAAAGTGTGTCAGGGTGGCAACGGCGATCACAGCGGAGGTCAATGGTTCCATCAGGTTGCCCTGCGGAGTTTGAGCTTATTGTATCCAGTCGGCAAAGAGAGCAGCAAACAGATGCCAAATGAAAAGATGGCTACTGTCGTGTCACAGAGACAGGATATAGTTTTTGAGTGCAGACCGCTAACGTAGCTTCTGGTAGTGTCTTATGGATTGGTTTGGCTCTCGCAGACGGTTGCTTCGTTTTTTTGCTTTGTTTAGCGTGTGTCTCGCTTTGGTGGTGAGCTGCGGCAGACCAGAGACCAGCGAACCTGCTGCCTCTGAAGCTGGCAGCGTGGGAAGTCGGATAACGATGGGCACGACTCAGAAGGTCGATACGCTTGACCCTGCCGATGCCTACAGCATCTTTACGGGCATTTTGCTTTACAACATGGGCGATCGACTCTACGCCTACGCGCCTGGAACAACCGACTTGGTGCCACAGCTCGCAACCGATCTGCCGACTGTGAGCGAGGATGGCTTGACCTACACCATTGCGCTGCGCGAAGGCGTGACCCTGCACGACGGCACGGCGTTTGATGCCGAAGTCATGAAGTTTTCGATCGATCGCTTTATGCAAAACGGCGGCGATCCTGCCTTTTTGCTGGCAGATGTGATTGAGTCGGTCGAAGCAACAGGAGCCTCTGAGCTGACAATTCAACTGAAATATCCGTTTGCGGCGTTTCCCTCGCTGCTTACCTTTTGGGGTGTCACGCCGGTGCCGCCACAGGCTTACGAAATTGGCGAAGGCAACTTCAAGCCTGATACCTTTGTTGGCAGCGGACCCTACAAACTGGCTGCTCTGACCGGCGACTCGGTGCGATTGGACGTGAATGAAAACTACTGGGGCGACAAGCCTGCCAATCAGGGTATTGATATTCAGCTTTACAGCAGTCCCGCGAATCTGTATAACACCTTTCGCACCGGCGGTTTAGACGTTGCTTACCAGACGCTTGACCCCGACCAGGTCGCCAGTCTGGAGCGCGAAGCAGACAGCGGCGGCTGGCAGGTGATTGAAGCTGGAACCACAGTCGTCAACTACATGACGCTGAATCAAAAGGTAGAGCCAACCAACGATGTCAATGTTCGTAAAGCAATTGCTGCAATGGTTGACCGCAACCTGATGAACGATCGCGTCTTTCAAGGACAGTCAGAGCCGCTGTATAGCATTATTCCGACTAGCTTTGATACCTATAAGCCCGTCTTTCAAGATGCCTTTGGCGACGGCGACTTTGAGAAAGCGCGGACATTCCTCACTGAAGCCGGATACTCAGACGCGAATCCGCTGAACTTTGAAATCTGGTATCCTTCGGCTTCGACGCAGCGGGGCATTATTGCCAACACGCTCAAAGAATCGATCGAACAAGCCCTGCCCGGTTTAGTCTCCGTCACGGTGAACAGCGCCGAACGCGCCACCCTCTCTGAAGGCGTTGATAAAGGACTCTACCAGACTGTCTTGCTGAACTGGTATCCCGACTTTTTTGACCCCGACAATTTCGTGCAGCCGTTTTTGAGCTGCGATCAAGGTTCCCCCGATACGCTGTGCGAAACCGGAGCCAGCCAGGGGAACGGCTCGTTTTATTACAGCGATCGTGCCAATGACTTGATCAAGCAGCAGCGCGCCGAGCAAGACCCCGCAGCCCGCGCGGCAATCTTCACCGAGCTGCAAGATATGCTGGTCGAAGCGGTGCCCTACATTCCCCTGTGGCAGAACAAAGACTATATCTTTGCTAAAAGCGGCGTAGAGAACGTGGCGATCGAGCCAACGCAGCAGTTTCTCCTCTGGAGAATTCAAAAGTAGGTCGTGGTTGACCTGCACTCATCGCCTCCAACGTTTCGAGCAGGACACCGGATCTCATGACTTCCGCATCGATCGTCACACCGAAAAAAGAAGCTCCTCTTCTGTTTGAGGCATTGACCTGGAGAGAGTTCAAAGCGGTTGAGCAACTGTTAGACCGTCCAGGCTACCGGCTCTCTTTCCTGGATGGCGTATTGGAGATTCGGCGAATGCCAGGAGAACCCCACGAAATCGTTAAAAAGAGAATCAGTGCCCTGGTGGAGCTGTATCTGCTGGCAGCAGGGTTTGACTTCACCCCCACCGGCTCAATGACTTTGGAAAGCGAGGCTGGAGCCGTCAAGCGCGAGGCAGATGAATCTTACAAACTTGCCCCTAATCGTGTGCGTCCGGATCAGGCGATCGAAGTCGTCTTCACCAGCGGCGGCATCAACAAGCTAGAGGCATACCGGCGGCTGAAGATTCCAGAAGTGTGGTTCTGGGATGATGGCGTGCTGGCACTTTATCACCTGCGAGAGACAGGCGACAGCCTTCAGTACGAAAAGATTTCTAGCAGCGAGGAAGTGAAGGGAATCGATCTAGATTTGTTGTTGCGCTGCATCACATTGGCGAATCACGTCGATGCCATCAAAACGTTTCAGCAAGCGCTCTAACCCAGCGATTTCCAAAGGTACAAATTCATCCCTCATCCTTCCCCTCATCCATGTCTCGTTCCAGTGCGCTGCGTTATTACATCCTGTCGCGACTGTTAATGGCTCCACTGATGATCTGGACGATCGTCACGCTGGTGTTTCTGCTGCTGCGGGCAACTCCGGGCGATCCGGTCGATGTGATTTTGGGGTCGCGCGCCCCCGAAGCCGCAAAAGAGGCATTACGGGAACAGTTGGGATTGAATGCGCCGCTGGCAGTGCAGTATGGGCGCTATATTGGCAGCCTGCTGCATTTTGATTTGGGCACTTCGCTTGCCAGTCGTGGGCAAACCGTGTGGGAAATTATTCAGCTTTATTTTCCCGCCACCGTTGAACTAACCGTCTTTAGCATGATTGTTTCGGTTGTGGTGGGCGTGGCGATCGGCACTCTGGCAGCTTCTCGACCCAACACGGCGATCGATGCGGGCGGCAGACTGTTTGGCATTATCACCTACGCGGTGCCGATGTATTGGTTTGGAATGATTTTGCAGTTAATTTTTGCGGTGCAGTTGCGCTGGTTTCCGATCGGCACTCGCTTTCCGCTCTCACAGACTCCGCCAGTGTGGATCACAGGACTGTATACTGTCGATAGCTTGCTCACAGCAAATTTTAGCCAGTTTTTCACGAGTCTCTATTACCTGACGCTGCCAAGTCTGACGCTGGGAATTTTGCTCAGCGGCATCTTTGAGCGACTGGTGCGCGTCAACCTCAAGCGGACGCTGCGGGCAGATTACGTTGAAGCAGCGCGGGCAAGAGGCATTTCTGAGCGACAGATTGTGCTGGCTCACGCGCTTAAAAATGCGCTAATTCCGGTAATCACGGTTTTGGGACTCACCGTTGCCTCACTGCTGGGTGGAGCGATTTTGACCGAAATCACGTTTTCCTGGCCCGGATTAGCCAACCGGCTCTATGAAGCGATCGAACTGCGTGACTATCCGGTGGTGCAGGGCATCATTGTGTTTTTTGCGGTGATTGTCGCGCTTGCCAGCATCGCGATCGATATTCTCAACGCCTACGTTGACCCCCGCATTCGCTATTAAATGACAAACCGTTTATCCAACAACAGCCGATCGCAAACGGGAAAAGCCAGTAGAGATCTCGTACAGGTAGGGGAAAATTATACAAACACTACAACCCATACAAGCAACACGACCCTTAATCTTCGGATCTCCTTTTTCCTAAAAGCAATTAACCGAGGTTTCCTCCAGATTTCCTCAAGGCAGGTATCAGTATGTCTCAAAAGGGCAACGCAGGAAAGGAGATTACCCAAGTTGGTCGTGATTATATCCAGTACATCTACACAAACACACACTCTGGTAATTGGGGGCAGTAGCAATTAGTGTGTTGCCCCTTTTGCTGTTTTTCTATCGCCATCTGAATGATCTTGACTGACCATGACGAACTGACGGTCTCGACTACCAATCCAAATTTGCTGACTCGACGTAACTACAAGGACGACACAGCAACCGCCTCTCATTGTTGCAGCCTGTTGCGTACTGCAAGTTCTGCACAAATGGGTTGATGTTGTGCGCGTTACTCAGCTTTGAGTAGAGACATTGCTCAAAGCGTTGCATTGATTGAGCATTGATTGAGTCAGAGGAGCCATGATGATGACCAAAACTGCTTATGTTCTCAGCAACAACGCGCTGATTCCTTTTGACACGACGAATCCCGATCGCCCCAACGCCGCAATTCCCGTAGTTGGGCTAGGAGTTGGTGAAACACTGGTGGGGATTGATTTTCGTCCACAAAACGGCAAACTCTATGGGCTGACCAGCAATGGAGCAGGCGCAGTTCGTCTGTATACGATTAGTCCGCAAACCGGAACAGCAACTGCGCTGACGGCGGCACCCGTGCAGTTTGACGATGGCGCGGGCAACGCTGTGCCGATCGCTGGCACCAGCTTTGGCATTGACTTTAACCCGACGGTCGATCGCCTGCGCGTCGTCACCGATGGCGGTCAAAACTTCCGGATCAATCCCAACACGGGCACCCTGATCGACGGCAACATGACAACGCCCGGTGTCAACCCAGACAGTGCGATTAACGGCGGCACGACCACCGTTGATGCGACCGCTTACACCAATAACGCGCCTAACGTTACAGCCACGACGCAATATACGCTTGACCCAATCAGCGACACGCTGTTCATTCAAAATCCACCGAATAGCGGCACGCAAACCGCAGGACTGCCTGTTACCCTCAACGGTCGCCCATTGGATTTCACAACCGCCGATGGCTTCGATATTCCATTTGGTGTGAATGTTGCTGTGTCAAACACACCCGCTGCCGGACAAGCCCTGGCAGCACTGACCGTCAACGGAGTCGCAGGACTGTATGCGATCGAACTTTCAACGGGCGCGGCGACGTTAGCAGGTTCAATTGGTACAGGTGCCGTTCCCGTGCAGGGCTTTGCCGTTCAGAGCGATTTGGGCGGCACGCCGATCATTGGGCTGACTGCTCCCAACACACTGCTCCGGTTCAATAGCAATAGTCCCAGCACGGTTGCCACTGTAGCACTTACGGGCGTGCCAGCGGGTGAAACTGTGGTCGGCATCGACTTTCGCCCTGCCACCGGACAGTTGTTTGGCTTAGGAGTTAACGCAGCAGCAGACACCGCCAGCGTCCTGAACATTGACCCGCAAACGGGAACTGTGACCGTAGTCGGTGGTATGTCTGGGCAGGTGGCATTGGTAGATGCAGGCGGAAATCCGGTTGATCTGCCTGACGCGGGCTATGGGCTTGACTTCAACCCAACGGTCGATCGCCTGCGCGTCGTCACCAGCACCGGGTTAAACTTCCGAGTCAATCCAGTCACAGGACTTGCCGTTGACGGCAACACAACCGCTGCTGGCATCAATCCAGATGGTGCGATCAGTGGCGGGACAACCACCGTCGATGCGACTGCCTACACCAACAGTTTCAGCGGCACCACCGCCACCACCCAATACACGCTGGATGCTAACACCGACCAGCTTTTCATTCAAAATCCGCCCAACAGTGGCAGCCAGACAACCCCGCTGCCCGTTACCCTCAACGGCGCATCGCTCGATTTCACAGCGGTGAATGGATTTGACATTCCCGCTAACGTGCGCGTGTCTGCATCCAACGCACCCGCAGCGGGGCGGGCATTTGCAGCCCTGACCGTTGGCGGTAGCACCAACCTCTACACGATCGAACTGAGCACTGGGGCAGCGACACAGCTAGGGGCGATCGGTCAGGGCACAGCAGGACTGAGCGGCTTGACTCTCGCCGAAACCCCAGTGGGTGCCGTAGCGTTTGCCGCTCCGACTTACTCTGTTTCAGAAGACGGTACGGCGATCGACATCAACCTGATTCGCACCGGAGGCGCAACCGGAGCCATCAGCGTTAATCTCACGGCAACTGGCGGCACTGCCACTGCCAACACCGACTTCAGCGGACTGCCCTTGACAGTGACCTTTGCAGACGGGCAGACCGCTGCCACCGCCACTGTCA
>Ga0224723_1001325_pt1 | contig 15127 bp, 16 predicted proteins | sample Balambano_FR2_Me_FD_161647 | JGI IMG/M metagenome (GOLD analysis project Ga0224723, IMG submission 161647) | Freshwater sediment microbial communities from Lake Towuti, South Sulawesi, Indonesia - Balambano_FR2_MetaG | ecosystem: Environmental > Aquatic > Freshwater > Lake > Sediment | place...
CCACGTCAGCGGCAACAATCTGCGCTATAACGAGAAGGCAGCCCGGCTGTTTGCCGATAATCTGCGCCGCTACCTGGAGAATCAACCGCTCTTTAACCGCATCAACCGGGAGCATGGGTATTAAAGCAGTGGAGCGGGTGCATTTCAACATTTTGGCGGACGGCAAGAATGCCGCCCCTGCGTCGCCTGGTTATGTAGGGACGCGATTTTTCGCGTCCGGGAGATTGCCAATAATCTGAAATCCACCCCAGTGGGGCGTTGGTTGTCAGGGGATGTCTGTTAAACCAAGATTGCATCTTGCGCCATGCCGCCAGACGTTAAAACGTCCGGCTCCGTTATTGGAGAAAGCCCACTGAAGGGGCTGAAGATGCTACGCATCTTTAAGACGCCAGCGCCTTGAGTGCGCTTGAGAAAAAAGCCGACGGCGTTCGGAAGCCAAACGGCTTTAGCCAACATCTGACCTTGATGGCGGAATAGAGCGCAAGTCATTTTCTAACAGATATGCTCTTAAGTACAAACGAAAGAGTCCTTTTGTCTGCCGAGCAAAAATCACGTTCAAAAACTCGGTACTCAGCACTCGGTACTTCAGGTCGAGGGGATACGCTTTTTGATCACACGCTTTTTCAGGCAAGTCGATGAGGCGGCCCGTTTATGGAGAAATATCACATCAACATTTATTACAGCGCGGACGATAAAACCTATATCGCAGACATCCCCGATCTCAGGCCGTGTTCGGCGCGGGGCCGCACACCGCACGAGGCGCTGGAACAGGTGCGGATTGTCAGAGATGCCTGGATCGAAGCGGCGCGCGCCAACGACCGCCCGATCCCGGAACCGCGTTACCGGCCCGCGATCGGCCACAGGGGGTAGCGCGCCATTCAACCGCTTGCCGAAAGCCCGCTGACCGTTTAAATTCTTTTCAATATGATCTTGCAACCCAGGTCGGGGTCAGATCGTATTGATGATCGTCCGTCTGTTCAACTTTTTTTCCAACGAGTCAACGGAGTATTGTGCATGATCGCAAAAGAGACCGCCGCCAGGGTGCTGGCCGCCGCACTCCGCACAGGGGCAGACCTGGCAGAGCTTTACGTGGAAGACGACACGACCTTACGCCTGCGTCTGGAGGACTCCAAGCTGGAGGAGGCGATTCGCGGCGTTGATACCGGGGCCGGGGTGCGCTGCTTTTTCGGCGACCTGGTGACGTATGCCTACACCGACGATCTGAGCGAGGAAAGCCTGCTGCGCGCGGCGGAGGCTGCCAGCGCCGCCGGTCAGGGGGCCAGCAGCGCGCCCAAAGTGATCGACCTCACCGAGCGCAAATCGCCCCTGCATTATCCGATCGAGAAGACCTTCGACGCGCTGACGATCGCGCAGAAGGCCGACATCCTGAGCCGGGTAGACACGACGGCCCGCGCCTACGATGCCCGTGTGCGCCAGGTCAACAGCGGTTACATCGAGGAACGGCGCAAGGTGTGGATTTTCAACAGCGAGGGGATCGCCTGCGAAGATGACCGCGCCTTCGTCGAGTTCCGCGTGGGCGTGATGGCGCAGCAGGGCGAGATCATCCAGACCGCCAGCGAGGCGTTCGGCGGGCAGTTGGGGCTGGAACTGTTCGACCGCAACGATCCGATCGCGGCGGCCAACCAGGCGGCGGAAGTCGCGGTGCGGATGCTCGACGCGCGCCCGGCCCCGGCAGGCGAGATGACGGTCGTGGTGTGCAATGGCTGGGGCGGCGTGCTGTTTCATGAGGCGTGCGGCCACCAGATGGAGGCAGATTTTATCACCAAAGGCACATCGGCCTACGCCGGCAAGGTCGGTCAGCGCGTCGCCAACGATCTGATCACCGCCATCGACGACGGCACGATCCCCGGACGGCGTGGCTCGCTGCGCTTCGATGACGAGGGCGTACCCGCCGCGCGCAACGTGCTGATCGAACGCGGCATCCTGGTCGATTATATGTGGGACCTCGTGGAAGCCCGCCGCGTCAAGCGTGAAGCCTCTACCGGCAACGGTCGCCGCCAGAGCTTCCGCCATATGCCCATGCCGCGCATGACCAACACCTACATCGCCGCTGGCCCACACGACCCGGAAGAGATCATCCGCTCCACCAAGAAGGGGCTGTACATCAAGAGCATGGCCGGCGGCCAGGCCGACATCGCGCGCGGCGATTATGTCTTCAACGCGACCGAGGCTTATCTGATCGAAGACGGCAAACTGACCGCCCCGGTGCGCGGCGCGACCGTCGCCGGTAATGGCCCCAAAACGCTGGAGCAGATCGACATGGTGGGCACGGACTGGGCACTGGACGCCGGTTATGGAACCTGCGGCAAGGGGCAGACCGCCCGCGTCAGTGTCGGCCAGCCGACCCTGCGTATCCCCCTGGCGACCGTCGGCGGCACGGGCTGATCCCCGCGCTGTAAACCCAAATCTTTTCGCGCCTGATCTGACCCTGAACTGAGGACGATGCTGAGATGGATTATTTGCAGCTTGCTAATGATGTGGTGAAGAACCTGGCCGCGCACGGTGTGGCCGCTGAAGTGATGATCACCGACAGCCGCGAGACCGATATTCGCGTCGATCGCGGGCAGGTGGAACAGCTTGCTCAGAACACCAACAAGGGTATGGGCGTCCGCGTGATCGACGGCGGCAGAGTCGGCTATGCCTACACGTCCGATTTTTCGCCCCGCGCCGTGGAAGAGACCGCCCGCGCCGCGCTCGAACTGGCCCAGATCGCCACGCCGGATGAACATCGCGCCCTGCCGGACGTGATGGCCGCGCCCGACGAAGACCTGGGTATTTACGATCCTGAACTGGAAGGCATTCCGACCGATCAGAAAGTTGAACTCGCCAAAAAGGCAGAGGCGCTGGCCCTGGAAGCCGAGCCGCGTATGATCCAGGCGCAGAGCAATTACGGCGACTTTATCGCGCACGTCTACATGGCGAATTCCAACGGCCTGAGCGCGTCGTACAGCCGCACCGCCGCCTATAATTACATCATGGGCGTGGCGAAGGACGACAGCGACATGGCGATGGGCTTCGGCCTGTCGGCGTCCAACACCTTCCGCGAGGTCGATCCGGCGCAGGTCGCGCGGGAGGCGGTGCGCCGCGCCACCCTGACCCTGGGCGCAAAACCTGTGCCGACCCAGACCGCCTCGGTCGTGTTTGATCCGTTTATCATGGCCGAACTGCTCTATTACCTGTCGCTGGCGCTGACCGGCGAGGCGATGCAGCGCGGCAAGTCGTTCCTGATCGGCAGGATGGGCAAGGAAGTGGGCAGTGATAAGGTGACGCTGCTGGATAACGGCCGCATGAAGGGCGGGTTCGCGTCCGCCCCGTTCGACGCGGAAGGCGTGCCCACCTCCGCCACCCGGCTGATCGATGAAGGGGTGCTGCAAGCGGTGATCTATGACAGCTACAGCGCCCGGCGCGACGGCGCCCGACCCACCGGCAACGCCCAGCGCGAATCACACCGCAGCCTGCCCAAAGCTGGCATCAGCAACTTTTACATCCAGCCCGGCCACGACTCACCGGAGGACATCATCGCCTCCGTGCAGAACGGCCTGTACGTCACCCGCATCATGCAGACTGGCGGCGTGAACCCGATCAACGGCGACTGCTCGATGGCGGCCAGCGGGGTGTGGATCGAAAACGGCCAGCTGACGCACCCGGTCAACGGCGTGACGATCGCCACCACGCTGCCTGATCTGCTCAATAACGTGACGGCGGTCGGCAGCGATCTGCGCTTTATCCCGCTCTTCGGGTCGATCGGCTCGCCGACGGTGCGGGTCGATAACATGACGATCGGCGGCACGGCGTAATATCAGTTCCGAGTCACGAGTGCAGAGTCGTCAGTCGAACAAGTTGGGGCATAGCGCGGCTGTGCCCCTTTTATGTTGCGTTCAGCAGGCGCAGGCCGGGGCCGGGCGCGATGTCCTGGCCCTCGATCACGATCGCGGTCAGGCCGGTCTCGGTGCGGGTTTCGTGATCTTCACCGGCGCGCCAGAAGGCAGACTGCCCGGCGGCGATCGGCGCGAAATCGCCCGCCTCTGCGCGGACGCTCCCCGTGCCTTCGACCACCAGAAAAAGCTGATTCTCAGTAGCGCGATGCCGCCCCAGCACGCCGCCCGCCCCCAGCCGGATGCACACGACGAAGCACGGCCCCGGACTGCTGACCAGATGCGTCACTCCGGCCTGTGCGCTGCCGAAGCTCTCAATAGGGCGTGCGGTGGTCTGATCAAAAGCGTATCTTTCCAACGTCAACCTCCTTGCCGATGCGGATTCGCATAAGAACTGTGTAAAATGGTGACGATAGCCGTGTGACGCAGAAACTCTCTCGCCCAGCCCTGCGTATAACGTGTATACCAACGCAGACACACGCATTCCGTGATGTTTACCAGGAGTATTTTCAATGACTGAACAGCCTCATATCCCGCAGAATGACGAGCAGGAGTCGCCCCGGACTCCGATCGAAGAGTTCCTCTACCATCAGCGCCGCGCACTGGAAGAAACCGGTCGGGCGCTGGAAGCCCTGCTGCCGGAAGGCTTCCGCACGCATGGCAGCCAGGCCAGCCGCGAATTCACGAAGGGTTTCCGCGTCCTGGGCGATGCCGCGATGGATGAGATGAAGAAGGCCACCCGCCGCAACCGCAGCGAGGACGCAGACGCTGGCGACGATGACGATCACGGGCCGTCCACCACCGGGCGCACGAAGGTCAAAGTGCAGGTGGATTAAGGTCAGGCGGAGAAGCGTTAAGCGTTGAGCGATAAGTTTCCGACCTCAGCAACACACGCTCATCACCCTGCGCTTTTACCTTGACTGTGCCGTTCCAGAGCCATTCCATCGAGTCCGAGCAGGTTCCAACCCTGCTTCGTGAACCTGTGCCGCGCGCAATACGACGAAATCTCTGACTAACCACGCATCACTCGTGACTCGGAACTTACATCAGGTCAGCACAGCCGGATCGGCAGGGGCGGCAGGATGATTGTCGCCCTACCGCCCCAGGATCAGGCGTGGGATCGCCCGCGCCTCGTCGATGCGCAGCAGCAGCGCCGCGCCGAAAAAGCTCCCCACACCGACCAGCAGACCGACCACCGCCACGATCACCACGCCGAAATCTGCCAGCGCCCGCGCGCTGAACCCCACCAGCACACCCATCACCGCCGCCGCGATCAGCGCCCGCCCGGCAGAAGCGATCACGGCGCGATCCTCAACGCCGTTGATCCGCCGCCGCATCCGCCACCACAGCGCCGCGCTTTCTGCGAGCGTCGTCAGGCTGTTCGCCAGCGCCAGAGCGACGAAAGGCGCGCTTTCCAGCGACTCCCGGTCTGTCACGAACTGCACAAAGAACACACTCAGCGCGATATTGCTGATCATGGCCGCCACGCCGATCCGCACCGGCGTCCAGGTATCTCCCAGCGCGTAAAAGGCGCGCGACAGCACTTCCAGCAGGCTGTGACCGGCCATACCGACCGCGTAAGCGATCAGCGCCGTGTGGGTGGCGCGGGTGTGAACGTCCGTCCACGCGCCGCGCTCAAACAGCAGCGTGATCAACGGGCCGCCGAGCGCGATCAACCCCATCATGGCCGGGAAAGACAGAAATAGCACACCGCGCATCGCGCCGGATAAGCGGGCGCGAAACCCGTCCATGTCATTCTGCGCGGCCAGCGCCGCCAGCGAGGGGAACACGGCCGTCCCCATGCTCTGCGCGATCACCCCCAGCGCGAAAAACATCAGGAACCAAGCGGTATTGAGCGCGGAAACACTCCCTTCGATCATGGCGGACGCCAGGATGATGTTCACCGCGAAATTGATCTGCACCACGGCCAGCCCCAGCACACGCGGCCCCATCAGCCGCAGCACCTCGCGCGCGCCCGCCGTATTCAGGTCGAACCGCACCCGCAGCTGCGCCCGCTGATCGCGCATAATCCGCCGCAGTCCGGGGATCTGTACGGCCAGATGCAGCGCCGCCCCCAGCACCGCGCCCCACGCCAGCCCGTCGATATTGGCGTCCCCGACCTGGCCGATCCCGCTGGCCGGTGGCAGCGCCCGTGCCAGGATCAGCGCCCCGGCGATCTGCCCCAGGTTGTTAAAACTCATCGCCAGCGCGGGCAGCGCGAAAAGCTGATGCGCGTTGAGGAGGCCCATCAGCAGGCCGCTGATGCTGAAGATCACCGTGGTGGCAAGCATGATCTGGGTCAGGCGGGTGGCGAGTTCCTGCTGATCGTCCGGGCGACCGGGAAACAGCGCCTCCGGCACGATCACCGGGGCCAGCAGCGCCAGGAGGATCGCCAGCAGCGCCGCCGCCAGTGCCGAGACGCTCATCACCGCGCTTGCCAGCCGCCACGCCCCGGCGCGGTCTTCCGCCGACAGAAAGCGCGCGAACACCGGCAGAAACGACGATCCCAGCGCGCCGCCTGCCACCAGCGTAAACAGCGTCTCCGGGATGCGCTGCGCGGCGTAAAAGGCGTCCAGTTCAGCGCTGGCCCCGAATGTGGCGGAGAAGACCGCCGTCCGCACCAGGCCGAGGACACCACTGGCGAGGAATCCCAGCAGCACCACCCCGGCGGCGGCCAGAATCTGACGGTTGGTAAGGGCGGAGGAAGAACGTTGGGTCATCTTCACTCAATAAGGCGCGTGAACCTGCACAGAGGAAAACAACATAAAGTCCTTCCGATTGCGTGTAAAGACGGGAACTCCAAGTCGAACTCCCATAGCGGCGACAAAACAATCGATGATTTCTATCTTATGGCTGAGGTGAAACCGTTCAAATTCCAGCATGGCCCAATGCGTGTCAGGCTCATTGGGATAAACGATCTCAAATATGTTTGTTAATCCCACAGATCGAGCCTGCTCGATCTTATTCTGGGAACCATAGATCAACTCCATACGCACGATGGACGGAACCCCCAATCTCAGCGTCGATTGTTGATTCATCCACGTTACTGCGGGCGGGTGGCGGCGCAGAATGTCGATGAGAATATTGGTGTCGAGAATGCCGTCCACAGCGTCTATCTATTCCATCCCGCGCCGCGATATACGACGCCGCAGTTCGCGGGCAAATTCCACACTATCGGTGATGTCCGTTCGGTGTTCCCAACCCCCTACCAGCCCAGAGGCCAGTACATCGCCAAGCGTGCCGCCTGCCGACGCAACCGCTTTGCCTGTGTAGTCCCGAATCTCGATCTCGCGCGGGCCGGGGGTGAGGCCCGGCGGCAGTTCGACCTTCAACTGGCCGTCCTCGGTGATTTCGCCCTTGAGGATGATCGTCGCCATCAGCAGGAGTCCTCGCGTTGTCTCTTTCGCTGATCCCATCATATCATACCGGGTAATCAGACAGCGCCATCTCGCGTTCCTCGTAATCCGGCATAAATTCGGCCACCACCGCCCAGAATTCCGGCCCATGATGAAACACGCGCAGATGCGCCAGTTCATGCACCACCACATATTCGGCCAGCAGTTCCGGCACATAGAAAAGCGCGGTGTTGAGCGTGATGTTGCCGCGCCCGGAACACGACCCCCACTTATTGACCATCGCGCGGAACGTGACGCGGTTCACTTCCAGCCCCATGCGCCTGGCCCATTTGCGCACCATCGCGCGCAGCGCCTTCGCGTCATGGAGCTGAACCGGCTGGAGCAGCGGCATATGCGGCTCAAGCTGTTTGAGCGCGTCCCTGATAAAGGCCTTCAGGCCGGGATCGTCCTTGCGAACCCAGTTGGGAATAGACACCAGCACGTCGCCGCTGGGCAGCAGGCGCGCGGAGAGCGACTTGCGATTCTGTTTTCTGATCTCAATTTTCATGCGCTGCGTGGGGTAAATACCTGGACTTTGCGGCAAGTGTATAAGTGTACGCCAAAGCAGGTCAGAACGCCATGCGATCAGGGGCACGGAACAGGGCAAACGCATGAAAATATCAGTCGGTTCAATAAAGGCCATCTTGTGACGTAGGGGCGCAATGCATTGCGCCTCTACAGAAAAATAATCTGTACCGAACCGTTGTGAACCTGAAAATCGGTTTGATGCGATCGTCCTGTCGCATCCGCGCGGCGCGGCGCGGTACAATGCCCGCCAGGACGTATGTTTAACGCAAGCGTGGAGAGTGAATCGTGGACAAGCGGAAAATCGGATCGCTGGAAGTCTCTGTGGTGGGGGTAGGCTGCAACAACTTCGGCGGTCGCATCGACGCGGAACGGACGCGGGAGGTGGTGGACGCGGCCCTCGACGCCGGGATCAACTTTTTCGACACGGCGGACATCTATGGCGGCACACTCAGCGAGCAGTATCTGGCCCAGGCGCTCGGCTCCCGCCGCAAGGACGTGATCATCGCCACCAAGTTCGGCTACCCGATCGAGGGTCAGGGCGGCGGCGCGCATCCCGATTATATCCGCGTGGCGGTGGAAGCCAGCCTGCGCCGGCTCAACACCGATGTGATCGATCTCTACCAGCTCCACCGGCCTGATCCCGAAGTGCCGGTCGCCGACACGCTGGGCGCGCTGGACGATCTGGTCAAAGCGGGCAAGGTGCGGGAGATCGGCTGCTCGAATTTTACGGCGGCGATGATCCGCGAGGCGGAAGCGGTGGTGACGTCTGGCGCAGCGCCTTTTGTCAGCGTGCAGAATCATTACAGCCTGCTGCACCGTGAGCCAGAGGCGGATGTGCTGCCGGAATGCGAGCGGCTCGGCCTGGGCTTTCTGCCCTATTTTCCGCTGGCGAAGGGCCTGCTGACCGGCAAGTTCCGCCAGGGACAGCCGATCCCGGAAGGCACGCGCCTGAGCGGTAATGCCGACGCGCTGACGGACGAACGGCTGGCGGTGGTCGAGGCGCTGATCGCCTTCGCGGAAGCACGCGGCCACACCATTCTGGACCTGGCCGTGTCGTGGCTGCTGGCTCAGCCCACCGTGTCGTCGGTGATCGCCGGGGCCACCCGCACTGAGCAGATTCACGCCAACGCCGCCGCTGCGGGCTGGTCGCTGACAGAGGCCGACCGCGCCGAGGTCGAGTCGATCCTGGCCGCGCATGGAGTGTCGTAGATCGCACGTGTCGGGTCAGGCGCATGGGCCTGACCCCCACGACTGGCAATGATCAAACGTGATGGTTTACTACCCGCCTTGTTCCCTGGCTCTGGCAGCGACCTTCTGCGCGACCAGCGCGAAACCTGCGGATGGATTGGCAATGGTGGTAATGGCGACTTCAAAAGCATCGCGGAGGGTTGTTTTCAGGGTATCCAGCCGCTTTTGCAATGTCGTTTCGTCGGCGGCTTCACCCTTTTCCAGTTCCTCTTGCAGGCCGTTCACTGCCACCTGCGCCATCTGACGATCCACGCTGTCTTGCAGCGCATTGACCTTCTCCTGAAGGCTGGCGATCAGCAAATGGATTGAGCTGCTGCCGCTGCTCTCCCCCTGCGTCACATAGACGGTTGCCTCTACCCTGCTCTGATCGCCCTGGCCGATGCCGCCGATCACATTGCCGCTGCCGCCAATGCTGACAGAATTTCCCTGCTTGTTGTTATCGCTGCTCATGGTCATGTCCTCACACGAAATTCTTTAGCGAAAAGGTCACTGCTGACGATCATGCCGCGGAGCGCTGCTGAACATTACCGCTGGCACTGCTGCGCTGGCCCTGTGCGATCGCGCCGATCACATTGCCGCTGCCACTGATGTTGGTCACATTCAGGACTGGTGGATTATCCTTATACGCATCCACATTAATCCCCTGCTTTTCCAGTTCTTCCAGCAGAGTATTGAAGGTTGTTTGCTGGAAAACCGTCACCCAGGCGTTGATATCAAGCACGTCATACGTGTGTTCAATGTCACCGGCAATCGCCGCCAACACACTGTATTCCTTCTGGAACCACGGAATGATCCAGAACGCGAACGAAAATATGGGCGAGAACAGGACAAACCAGAATACATCAGATGGCTTGACACGCCCCTGCACCAGCACCCACCAGCGCAGATAGAGCGCGTCTGTAATCGTGGTGATGTTAAAAATAAACGAGACCTCGGTTTTCAACGGCGTCTCAGTTGAAATACGGTAAAACGGTTTGCTGTAAGGTTGCGGCGGCGCTTTATCCGTGATCTGAAGCCGCTGAAGCCGGGTGTTGGGCGTCAGGATACCGACCTGTTCCACCACCCCGACCACGTGATCCGCACAGCGCGCCGCCTCTAAAAACGGAAAGCTGTGTTCTGAAATGACCGATCCAAATGGGAAAAATGGGCGATTCTTGCGGAACATGAACTGCTGCTGGTCGCTTCTGCTTTTCTCGCTCTGATAGATGCTGAAGGTGAAAAACCACACGCCGGGGATAGTCAGGCACATCAGCGGTGGAAAGAACGGAACAAAGATTAGGGCCTGAATCAGCAGCGCACCCGCTAAACGAAGGAGAGTTTTGTAGTCGAACATGATGAAGCTCCAGATAGCTACACGATGGCTTCAGCGCCGCCATAATAAATAACATTGTAAATTTGTTTTTACAAGAATTTATGCGGTGGCTTTTATGCCCTGCTATCGGCTTGGCTGCCAACTTTATGACAGGGATACAGCTCTAGAATCAAAAAGGGGCGTGCGTGCCCCTTCGTTGACTAAATGATTAGGCCGCTGCCCCTCACACCACTTCCAGATACTCGCCGTCGGCGGTGCGGATGTAGCGGCGGTCGCGTTTGGGTTTTTCATCATCGTGCGCCGGGTCGTCGAGGATCGTCACCTCACGTTTGCGCTTTTCGGCGTCTTCGTCCGTGTCGCAGCGCCCCCAGCCCCAGCCGCCTGACTTCCACTCACCGCCGTGCCAGCCCCGACCCCATGACCGCCCGCCGTTTCGGATCGCTGGCAGCACGAAGAAGAAGAACAGCAGCAGCGGCCAGAACTTAAAGGCGAACATGACCAGGAAGAAGAACAGCAGCAGCCCCGGCACGAAGAACAGCCCCATCCGCAGCTCATATTCACGTTGATACCCGCGCATAATGTCGTCATTTCCTTTCACCATCGGTTATGAGTGTATACGCGGCGGTTCAGGATCGCGTTGCGCGCAAGAGCCTATCCGTTCGGGTGGGGGATCAAGGTTGGCGGGATGCGCCCCATCACCCGATCCGCGCTGGCGACCAGGTTTTGAGGTTGTGCAGGGCGCGTTCCCGCACGGCGGCGATCGCCTCGTCGCTGACCGCCTTCTCGAAGCTGCGGAAGCCGGACAGCCGGAAGCCATGCCGCCCGGCGATCGTCTCGATCTCGCGGCACTGATCGACCGTGATCGCCTTGCCGACGGTGTAATCTTCATAACGGCCTTCCAGCGCCAGCGCCATCGTCTCTGCCATGCAGGCATAGGCTTTGCGCGGCGGGAAGCCAAAATCGAAGCCAAAATCGACCGGGCCGGGCACTTCCACCATGCCGCCTTCGATCACCAGCACGTCGTCGCGTTCGGCGGCTACCTGCTTGCTGACATCGCGCGGGCGGGCGACATCGCACACCACCGCCCCCGGCTTCAGGTGGCGCGGCTCGATCACGGCGTGGACGGCGCTGGTCACGGTCAGCACCAGATCAGCCTGGTAGATCGAGTCCATCGACGTGCTGGTGACGATCTGCGCCCCCTGGCCCTCGCACCGTTCGCGGACTTCTTCGAGCGCATCTTCCCGGCGGCCCACCAGCGTGAGATGCGCGCATTCCCCGGCAAGAATTTCCGCGCACGTCCGCCCGATCGTGCCGGTTGCGCCCACCACCGCCACGCGCGATCCGGCCAGCGCCAGGCCCATCACCCGCGCCGACTCGCGGATCGCATCGACGGCGATCACCACCGTGTAGCTGTCACCATTGGTCACGGGGATGTCGAGCCGGTCGGCGATCGTCAGGCCGCCGTCGCCCACCACCGACGTAAACGCGCCCAGCCCCAGAATGCGCGCGCCCAGCTTTTCCGCCATGCGCCCGCACGCCTCGATCTTGCGGTAGACCGTCTCCACCGGCAGGCTGAGCATGGTCGGCGGCGTAAACGGGCACGCGATCAGCCAGCCGCGCAGTTCACGACCGGTGGCGGTTGATCGAATGCCGGTGATCTCGGAGATGTAGACCGGCGGGAAGAAGCGGGAAAAGGTGTTGATCTGGCGTTCGCTGAGCAGCTTGCCCAGCAGCGGAAATTTGCGCGCCACGTCCTCTTTAATGTGGATCGGGTGAATAATAAACGCGAACGTCTCTTCCATGCGATCGATCTCTTTCCGGCGCGCGGCGCTGATCAAGGATTGGGCGGCTGTGCATCGGGGCACGATCCTATTGTAGCCCACATCCTCCCCGCGCTGACTTAACAATCGTGCAATAGCGTCGAAGATGCGCCAACGCCATCATCACTACCCAATCACACCCGCGCGCAGCACGCGCACAGGGCATCGCCGGGCAGCGCGGCGCTGCCAGACAGCGCGGCCTGATCATCGGGCGGCAGATACCCGTCCGTGCCGACGATCAGACCACCGGCAGCGGCCAGTTCCGGCAGCCAGACGCGCAGATTATCGCCCGGACACAGCGTGTCGCTGTTGAAATCACCGTGCGCGGCCAGATGGGTCGGCGCAAGCTGAACCGCCAGCCACGCGATCAGATCGCGCGCGGAATCGATCTGCGCCGGTGTGGGGCTGTCGACGGTAAAATCGCCCAGCAGGCATAGGCCCAGGCTGCCGGTGTTATAAGCGCGCACATGCGTCCCCCGCACATGCACATCGCGCCCCTGAAAAACGCCCCCCGCCCCGCCGATCAGGTAGTGATAACCCACATCCGCCCAGCCGCGATCGATCCGGTGCGCGTTCTGCACCTCCAGCATCGTCGCCACGTCATCGCCCGCGTTGATCACGCTGTGGTGGATCACGATCGTCTGGTAGACGCCGGTCAGATCAGCGCCGTAGTGCCGCCAGCCGTCGGGGTTATCAGGGCCGTAGAAGCCGGGTTCGCTGGCCGCGTTGTGATCCGGCGGCAGACCGCCCCACGCCTCGCGGGCGATCAGGGCCGGGTAATCGACAAACAGCGGCGGGGTCGCCAGCGCGATCGGCGATGCGTCCGGCAGGTTCTCTTCGCCGCGCCGATCCGCCAGCAGCGCCAGCGCCCCGGCGATCGTCCCGCAGGCGGCACAGGCGGTGATCGTCCCCGCCCCGCCGATGCCGAGCAGCAGCAGCGCCTCGCGGCGGGTGAGAGAGCGAGAGGGGGAAGGGGGTTCATAAACGCGCGCCGCAGGGATTCATAGGCCAGTTAACCAGAATGATATTTTTCAAAGCAGGGCAGGGCTGACGGCAGGGCAATTGCATCAAACCGATTTTCAGGTTCACAACGGTTCGATACAGATTATTTTTCTGTAGAGGCGCAATGCATTGCGCCCCTGCGACTGACGTTCATACTGGGCAAAAAGCGCATAGTTGCAGGGGTTTGGCGGGCCAATACCCGTGTCGAACGTCTCACGGACTCTGATGCGCCAGCAGATAAACCAGCGCGTCGATCTCCGCCGGGGTCAGGTGGGTGTAGGCCGGCATATGATGCTGCGTAATCTGGTAGCCCTCGACGATATAGGCGCGCGGATCGAGCAGGCTTTCGCGCAGATACTCCTCGACCGTGGTCGCGCCGCCGACATAATCTGGATCCGCGATGCGCCGCGCCGCGACCAGGCCCATATCGTCATGCGCCGGGCCGAATGTGCCGCGTGTGCTGGCGGCGGTCAGCGCGTGGCAGCTTCCGCAGTAGTGCGCACGATAGACCTCCACCCCGTGCGCCAGCAGCGCCGCATCGACCACGGCCTCCCCCGGCGCAGCGCCAGCAGGGGTCTCCCGCGCCAGGATCAGGATCACGGCCAGGATCAGCGCGAAGGATGACAGCAGAAACAGCGGTTGTGATTTCATCGTGCGTCTCATTCCAGGCGCAGAGGACAGGGAGCGCCCACCAGCGCCCCCGTCGTCATGCGGTTGCGGTCAGCGGTTTAAGAAGCCATTCGGAAGGTCATTGATTTCCCCAGGAAGCGGCTCATCACGTCCGGCGGGAAATACACCTTTCAAACGGCTTCTCAGGGTGAGGCCGTCGCTTCCGGCGTCGCTTCGGTCATGCCGTCCATCATCGGCATCCCTTCCATGTCGATCAGCCCGGCGTAGAGGACGATCAGCCCGGCCTGGGGGATGCCCGCGCCGTTGATCGCCACGTAGCCATCACCGGCCTCATTGATGGCGATCGCGGTCACGAACGGCAGGCCATCGACCACCACTTCGGACGTGCCGTCGGTCAGGATGCGGATCACCGCGCCGGAATTGAAGACCGGGCCTTCTATGCCAAACACGCTGAACTGCGTGGCATACAGATTGCCATCCGGCCCCAGCGTCAGATCGGTCAGCATGGTCAGGCCGACCGCGTAATCGCTCACCTCACCCTCCGGCGACACGGCCAGCACTTTGGCTGAGCTGGGGATAAACGGCGCGCCAGACAGCAGCGACACATAGGCTGTGCCGTCTTCAGTCACCACCACACCGGTCGGAACCGGGTCGGCCAGCGGTTCACCATCGCGGAACCGATTGGGGAACACGCCCGGCAGCGGATCGAAAACCGCGACCGTCTCGATCGCGCCATCGGCGGGATTGACGCGCAGCAGGGCGTTGGCAGCGGCTTCGGCTACGTAGAGCCACCCATCCGGCCCGACCGTGATGCCGTAGGGATGCGACTCCAGGTTGGTGGTCTCGTCGGGATTATTTTCGACCTCGTAGGCCCACAGGTCGGCCACCTGGGTCACGCCTTCATCGTCGAGGCGGGCGACCGTGCCAAAGAACGGGATGGGGACTTCTTCGCCCATCATCGCCTGCCACGCGCCGATGGTCAGGTACAGCGCGCCGTCCAGCTCCACCACGCGCGCCGCGCTGATGAAGTCCCCGCCCACCGCCAGCGACGGCAGGGTGATCAGTTCCTCCAGCTCACCGTCGGAGGTCAGGCGCAGCACGCGGCCGGTCTCGCCGACCGACCCCGTAGCCGGTTGGAAGGTGGTCGGGTCGATTATCTCAATCGTCTCGTCGCCGCCGACACCGCTGTCCAGCACGATCAGGTTGCCCTCGCTGTCGAAGGCCAACCCCTGCGGGCTGGTCAGCCCCTCGACGACGATCTCGCCATCGATCTCCGGCATGGGGGGCGGCCCCTCC
>Ga0224723_1001327_pt1 | contig 15123 bp, 14 predicted proteins | sample Balambano_FR2_Me_FD_161647 | JGI IMG/M metagenome (GOLD analysis project Ga0224723, IMG submission 161647) | Freshwater sediment microbial communities from Lake Towuti, South Sulawesi, Indonesia - Balambano_FR2_MetaG | ecosystem: Environmental > Aquatic > Freshwater > Lake > Sediment | place...
AATGGTGATGCTGACCATCTTCACCATTCTGCCGTCTGTGATCATGCAATCGCTCCACAACACTTCGATGTAGATCAGGATTAATCAGCGCGCATCGTGATCGACGGCGCGTTCTGGAAACGGTCTTGGTCTGAGTTGCGAGTCATCAGTGATGAGCGTCACAGGCCGATTGGTTTGACCTCGCGCACGGCTCATCGCCCCGGCCCACACTTAATCGGTCTTTCGCTGGCTCTGGCGCTGGCGGAGAATCTGCCGCGCGTCGTCCAGCGTCCTCGCAAAATCAAATTTATATTTGGCCGCTGCGGAAGGATATATTTTGGTGAACATTTCGCCAAAGGCGCGCAGCAGGCCGCCTGTGCCCACGTAGACCGTCAGCCCGGCGCGCGGATGGGCCATTTCCGCCACCCGTTTGATGTTGGGCAGCAGATTGAGCGGGATGCCTGCGCTCTGGCTCAGGTCGGCGATCATGTTGATCTCCGCCGGGGCCTGATCCAGAATTTTCACCACCTGCACCAGGACATCGTGAAATTCATCCCACGTCCAGCGCCCTGTAAAATCGTAACGCAAAATGGTGTGTTCCGCATCGTCCCAGCTTAGCGTCACCGCCATGTGATCGATCCTCGTCAGGAAGCGTCTCTGGCACGCTGGGCGCGGCGCTGCCGAATCTTTTCCTCCGCCTCTTCGATCGTCCTGGCAAAATCAAACGGATACTTGGCCGCCGACTGCGGATAGACCCGCAGAAACAGCTTGCCGAATTCCTGAAGCACGAACGTCAGCCCGACATAGACCGCCAGCCCCATGTTGGGATGATTGCGATCCGCCGCCCGGCGCAGTTCCCGCAGCGCCCCCTGGGGAATGCGCGGGGCCTTGAGCATGTCCATGATGAAATCGACCGGGTAGTCTACCGTGTCCATCATCTCGATCGACCGATCGTAGGCCGGGCGGTATTCCTCCCACGTCCACGCCCCGGTGAACTGGTAGCAGATGATGGTATGTTCGTTATCAAACCAGGAGACTTTAACACTCATCGCCCTGTTCTCCGCTCACAGGCTGCGGGTGGCGCGGCGCTTGCGTTTGCCCCGGAAGGAGTCGCGCGTTGCCTGCCGCAGACCACGCTGCGCCCGATCGACCACCACCTGATTGACGAAGCCCCAGCGCCGGGCCGTCACCGCCTCCCGCGCGATCGCCAGCGCCTTTTCAAAATCGAGCGCGGCCAGTTCCGGGCTGCGCATCCTCAAGTATACCTCACCACGCAGCACGTAGTTGGCCGGTTCGTCCGGGTAAACGGCGATCGCTTCATCCAGGGCGCGCAGCCGATTCTCGCGGCCTGGGAGCGCGCGAGCCTGCGGTGGTTCCGTCAACCGGAAATCGGCGGGTAGTTCGCCATCGACGCGATCATGATCCACGTCGGGCGTATCCTCCACCAGACCCGCCAGCGGATCGGCGCTGAACGGATCATCCGCCGCGAAATCGTCCTCCCGCAGCAGAAACTCTTCATCCGGGCCGAAGGCGTCGTCTGCGCCGAAGGCGTCGTCTGCGCCGGGGCGATCGTCCCTCATGCGCCGCGATCAATCACCCGCCGCCGGGGCGGTGCGGGCTGGGGCTGGCGTTTTGTTCCCGCCGTTGACGTGACGCTTAAAGTCGTCCGGGAAATTCTTCACCGTGTAGATGATCGGGTTGGCGGCGAAATCACCCAGGGCGCACAGCGTCGTGCCCTGCATATTGCGCGCCACGTTGACGATCAGATCGACATCGGTTTCCTTCGCCTCCCCGGCCAGGATGCGGTCGATCACCTTGTCCAGCCAGTACGTGCCTTCGCGGCAGGGTGTACACTTGCCGCAGCTTTCATGCGTGAAGAACTTGGTGACTTTGGACGCCACCCAGGTGATGTCCACCGTATCGTCCATCACGATCACCGACGCCGAGCCGAGGATCGTGCCGATTTTGACAAAGTCCTCATAGGTCAGCGGCGTATCCAGCACCTCATCCGTCACTGGGATGATCGGGCCAGACGCGCCAGAGGGCAGCACGGCCTTGAAGGTGCGGCCTTCCAGCGGGCCGCCCGCGTAATCGTAGAGCAGTTCGCGCAGGGTGCGCCCGAAGACCAGTTCGTAATTGCCGGGGCGCTGCACCTGCCCGCTAACACAGAACACCTTTGTGCCGGTGCTTTGTTCCGTGCCCAGTTTTTTGAATTCCGCCGCGCCATAGCGCAGAATCCACGGCACGTTAGCCAGCGTCTCCACGTTGTTGACCACGGTCGGCTCGCCGTAGAGACCGCCGCCTTTCTGCGCGGGGAAGGGGGGGCGCACACGCGGCTGACCCAGCTTGCCTTCGAGGCTGTTGAGCAGCGCGCTTTCCTCGCCGCAGATATACGCGCCCGCGCCCAGGTGCGTGTACACCTCGCAGCTAAAGCCGCTGCCGCCGATATTTTCCCCAACGAACCCAGCCCGGCGCGCATCTTCGATGCACCGGTCGAGATCATGCGCGATGTCCCAGAATTCGCCGCGCAGGTAGATATAGACCGCCTTCGCGCCGATAGCATAGGCGCAGATCAACGCGCCTTCGATCAACTGATGCGGGTTATTTTCCAGAATCTGCCGATCCTTGAACGTCCCCGGTTCGCTTTCATCGGCGTTGACCGTGACGTACTTGATCGGCTCGTTTTTGGGGATAAAGCTCCATTTGACGCCAGCGGGGAAGCCCGCGCCGCCGCGCCCGCGCAGATTAGAGGCCTTCACCTCGTCGATCACCGCGTCCGGCGTCATGCTCAGGGCCTTCTTCAGCCCATCGTACCCGGCATTTTTGACGTAAACATCAAAATTGCGGATGTCAGGAATATCGATCTCCCGGTAAATGATGCGGAGGTCGTTTTTCGCCTGGTCAGTCATCGGTGTTTACTTCCTCGCCATAACACTACACTCAGCGATTCCGGAATGTTATCGTCAGGTCATTTCAAATTGTGGCGCTCGCGCTATGTGCCGCGCGCTTCGGCTCGCCACTGATCCAGCAGCGCCTTCATCTTTTCCATGTCGAGATTCTCCACGAAATGAAAATTGCACTGGAGCATCGGCGCTTTGTCGCAGGCGGCCAGGCACATCACATGCTCGGCGGTAAACAGGCCATCCGGCGTCGTCCCGCCCTCTTCGATCCCCAGGTGTTCGAGCAGATCGTGGTGAAACTGATCCGCGCCGCGCAGCGCACAGGGCAGATCGGTGCAGACCTGAAGCCAGTATCTGCCTTTGGGCTTTTCGGAATACATGGTGTAGAACCCGGCGATCGACTTGACCTGGGTCGGGTCCATCTCGATGATGGCCGCCACTTCGTCGACGCCCTGCTGATTCACCCAGCCATATTCTTCCTGGGCGATGTAGAGCAGCGGCATGACCGCCGACCGCTTATCGGGGTACTTCGCCAGCGTCTTTTCGATCCGTTCCGCGTATTTGTCTGCCAGTCCCATCATTCAACCTCGTTGGGGGCGCAGGGTGATCGCAAAGGAAAGGGCGCTTGTGACCTTAGCGGTCGCAGTGACCTTAACGGTCACAGTCGCCCAGCACGATATCGACGCTGCCGATGATCGCCACCAGGTCTGCGATAAAGTGATTCTTCGACATTTCCGGCAGCGCGGCGATGTGCATGAACGACGGCGTCTTGAAATGCACGCGGCGCGGTTTGTTGCCGCCTGTGCCATGCAGATAGCAGCCGATCTCGCCGCGTGGACTCTCGATCGAGGCGAACACTTCCGCATCTGGCAGCGAGAAGCCTTCCGTCCACAGCTTGAAGTGGTGGATGACCGCTTCCATACTCTGGCCGAGTTCGGAACGGGGCGGCGGCACGAATTTGCGATTTTCCGAGCGGAACGGCCCGCCCGGCAGACGATCGACCGCCTGGCGGATGATCTTCAGGCTTTCGCGCATTTCGTGGATGCGGCACAGATAGCGATCATAGACATCGCCGTGTTCGCCCAGCGGCACGTTGAAGTCGTACTGGTCGTAACCGCTGTAGGGGCTGGATTTGCGGATGTCCCAGTTGACGCCGCTGCCGCGCAGACTCGGCCCGCTCAGGCCCCAGGCCAGCGCCACATCCGGCTCGATAATGCCGACGCCCTGCGTGCGGTCGATCCACAGCGGGTTTTTGGTCAGCAGCAGTTCATAATCGTCCACGCGCCGGGGCATATCGGCCAGAAATGCTTCCAGCGTCGGCAAAAATTCCGGGCGCAGATCACGCCACACACCGCCAGGGCGGATGTAGCTGCCCATCAGCCGCTGACCGCTGAGCATCTCGAACATATTCAGAATCTTCTCGCGCTCGCGGAAGCAGTAAAGGAACACACTCATCGCGCCCAGGTCGATAGCGTGCGTCCCCAGCCAGACCAGATGGCTGGCAATGCGCGACAGTTCCAGGCAGATCACGCGGATGGCCTGCGCGCGTGGCGGCACATCCAGCTCCGCCAGCTTCTCGATCGCCACCGCGAACACCATATTGTTCGACATGGGCGACAGATAATCCATGCGGTCTGTCAGCGTGACGGCCTTTTCGTACTGCTTGGATTCGATATTTTTCTCGATGCCGGTGTGCAGGAAGCCCACATCCGGCAGGCAGGTGACGATCTCCTCGCCGTCCAGTTCCAGCAGCAGGCGCAGGACGCCGTGGGTGCTGGGGTGATGCGGCCCCATGTTGAGCAGCATCGTCTCGCCGGTGATCGCCCGCTCTGTGACCAGCCCTTTCAGTTCATCGAGGCTGCCCTGCCATTCGGTCATTTCCTGTCCGGGAGCCGTGTTTAGCGCCATCGCGTTACGTCCTTGCCTCTATTCGCGTCGTGAGATTAATCCCGGCCTTCGGTGGTGCGGCCCTCTTTGGCGAAGGGCTTGTGTTTGAGTATCTCTTCGATATTGAACGAAAACTGGATTGTCTCGTAGCCGAGCGGATAATCGCGCCGGTGGGGGTGGCCGTTCCAGTCATCCGGCATCAGCAGACGGCGCGGGTCGGGATGGCCGTCGAACCGGATGCCCATCATGTCGATGATCTCGCGTTCCAGCCAGTTAGCAGCGGGCCACAGCGTGGTCAGGGTGGGGATATGCGGGTAGCCGTCGTCGCCATCTTCATCGACATAGGTCTTGAGCCGGACGCGGCGGTTATACAGCAGCGAATAGAGGTGATAACTGACCCCAAAGCGCGCCGGTCGCCCGGAAGTCAGGCCGCCTGGCTCCCAGTAATCGACCGCGCTGATGTCCGACAGGTAGTTGTAGATCAGGCCGGTCGTATCGCGCAGATAGCGGGCCACGGCGGGCACATCCGCCGCCTCGACGACGAGTGTGATCTCGCCGCGAAATTCCACCACCTCGCGGATGCGCTCCCCGAACTGAGCGGTTGCCGTCTGCACCGGATCAAGAGGGTCTGGAATGTACATCAAATAAACCCCACTCTGGCACGTTGATCAAAAAAAAGTCCCCGCCGGGGCACGACACCGCCGCGCCCCGCGCCGGACAGAGTCGGTTCAGTTCAACTGGCCCACTGATTGATGCGTTCACCGCGCTGCTTTTCAAACAGCGTCAGGATGCCGTGGATCAATTGTTCCGGGCGCGGCGGGCAGCCCGCCACATACACATCGACCGGGATGATTTCATCGACGCCCTGCACCACGGCATAATTGTTATACACGCCGCCGCAAGAGGCGCAGTCCCCCATCGAGATCACATACTTGGGGTCGGCCATCTGATCGTAAAGCTGGCGCACGACCGGGGCCATTTTGCGCGTCACCCGCCCGGCCACGATCATCAGATCGGCCTGACGCGGGCTGGCGCGGTTGATCTCCATGCCGAAGCGCGAGATGTCATAATCGCTGGCCTGGGTCGCCATGTATTCGATCGCGCAGCAGGCCAGGCCGAACAGCAGCGGCCACGTCGCGCCGGTGCGCGCCCAGTTGACCGCCGTCTCCAGCGTCGTGGTGACGACGCCCAGATTGCCGAGTTTTTGCGTCACTCCCATTCCAACGCGCCTTTCCGCCATTCATAAATTAAGCCTACGGTCAGGATGATGAAGAACAGCCCCATGACGGCCAGCCCGTAAAAGCCCAGATCGCGGAACACGACCGCCCATGGATAGAAGAAGATCACTTCGATGTCGAACAGGATAAACAGCACTGCGATCAGGTAAAACTTGACCGGGAGCCGCCGTACTGCCGGGCCAATCGGCTTCATGCCGCTTTCATACGGGTCGGTCTTGCGCGTGGTCGCATGGCGCGGGCCGAGGATCAGCGACAGGTTCAGGATGAGAACCGTGATGGCAAGGGAGAGAATGATCAGCGCCGCAGCCGGGGCAAATTCCTGCAATGCATCCATAGAAGTCCTCAAGGGTGATTGTTCTTTTTTGAACAATTACTTTGACAAAGGTTAGCATAACCCCGGTTGATTGTCAAATAAACAGCCGTTAAGTAGGCGGTTCATTATGAGCGTTCTGAGCTTGAACGACCGGGTCTGCCCAGGGTTTCATGATTGATGACTCTAACGCATCCGGCGCGCGCTGGCGAGTCGATGTTGAGTGCAGGTCAGGGCAAGCGCTGCAAAATCCGGGATGTGATCATGCCGACCCCCACCCGACCTCCCCCGAAATCGAGCGGAGGAGATCGGGATCAGATGGAGTCGCGCCTGCAGGGGCAGGCCCGTGCGCGTGCCGGCAATCTGACGCAATCGCCCTGCCGGGACATGGCCCTTTAACGTCTCTCTTACGCAGGTTCATGCTACACTGGGTACAAATAACCATCAGGGGCGAGCAAGTGGGTGCAGCGCGCCAAATTCCTGCGTCGTTCGAGGCAGGGCCGGGCTGCGCCCTGAGTCCGCCTGAGAAGAAGCCGTTCGGCCTGAAAGCTAATCGCTCATGGCTAACAGCTCATGGCTACTCGCTCATAAGGATATCATCGTGGTCATTTCGACAACTGGCACAATGGCAGGACGGCGCTACCAACTCGGCACACCGATCGGGCAAGGCGGCATGGGCGTGGTCTACCGTGCCAAAGACCGTCTGACCGGCGCAGTGGTCGCGCTCAAACAGATGACCGCCCCGCACGATGGTTCACCCGATTCGTCCGGCGGCGATTTCCGCTATGCGCTGGCGCAGGAATTCCGCGTGCTGGCTTCGCTGCGCCACCCGGCCATTATCTCTGTGCTGGATTACGGCTTCGACGGCGGATCTGCCCGGCCACAGCCATATTTTACGATGGATCTGCTGGACGATGCGCGCACCTTTCTGGATGCCACCCACGATCAGCCGCCGCGCGTGAAGGCGGCGCTGCTGCTGCAAGTGGCGCAGGCGCTGGCCTATCTGCACCAGCGTGGGGTGCTGCACCGCGATCTCAAACCGGCCAATGTGCTGGTGATCCGCGACCCGGCCACCGGCGCGCTTCAGGCCAAAGTGCTGGATTTCGGTTTAGCCAAACTCCGCGAACAGACCACTGGTGAGGAGGATCAGATCGCCGGGACACTGAGCTATCTGGCCCCGGAAGTGCTGATGGGTTCCCCGCCCAGTGAATCCAGCGACCTGTACGCGCTGGGGGTCATGGGCTATGAACTGTTCGCCGGGCGGCATCCCTTTACCACCTACCCGAATCTTCTCAGCAGCATTCTGAACGACACGCCTGATCTTTCCCTGCTGGACGCCGACCCGACGGTGGGCGCGGTGATCGGGCGGCTGCTGGCGAAGACCCCGCAGGAACGCTTCCGCAGCGCGCGCGAGGTCATCTCTGCGCTGACGGAATCCGCCGACGGCGCGGCTTCGACCATCACGCGGGCTATCCGCGAGAGCTTTTTGCAGGCGGCGCGCTTCGTGGGCCGTGAGCGTGAGATGATCTCTCTGACGGACGCGCTCAATGAGGCGAGGGAACGCCGGGGCAGCGCCTGGCTGATCGGCGGGGAAAGCGGCGTGGGCAAGAGTCGTTTGCTGGACGAGCTGCGGGTCTGGGCGCTGGTGCGCGGCGTTTGGGTGCTGCGCGGCCAGGCGGTCAGCGAGGGCGGCGAGCCGTATCATGTGTGGGTGGAAGCGCTGCGCTGGATGTGCGTGCAGACCGACATCAGGCCGGAAGAAGCGGCCTACTTCAAACCGTTTATCGATGATGTGGATGTCCTGATGGGTCAGCCGGTCGGCGATCCCCCGGAAAGCGATCCCGCCGCGCTGGCCGAGCGGATGCAGCAGATCGTGGAGGAGGTGCTGCTGCGCCAGCCCAATCCGATGCTGCTGATCCTGGAAGACTTTCACTGGGAAAGCCCGGAAAGCCTGGCCGTCCTCCAGCGGATGACGCGCCGCATCGCCGACATGCCGCTGGTGATGGTGGTCAGCTTCCGCGACGACGAACGCCCTGATCTGCCCGCCGAACTGCCCCAGATGCGGCTGTTCCGGCTGCGGCGGCTGGCGACCGATGGCATCGCGGCGCTGGCCGAGTCGATGATCGGCGCGGCAGGGCGCGAACCGGCGGTGATCGAGTTGATCGAGAAGGAAACCGAGGGTAACGCCTTTTTCATGGTCGAGGTGGTGCGGGCGCTGGCGGAGGAAGCCGGCGATCTTGACCGCATCGCGCACATGACGCTGCCGCAGCGCGTTCTGGCCGGCGGTGTTCAGCGCATTATTCGGCGGCGGCTGGAACGTGTGCCCCGCAGCGTGCAGAAATTCCTGCGCTACGCCGCCCTCTCCGGGCGCTATCTGGATGTGGAACTGATGCGCGAGGCGATGAAGCGGATGCCGATCGACCCGGCTAAAGCGGCGGAAATAGCGCGGCACGGCGTGACCGCGCCGGCGGAGATGGACGACCTGCTGCACCTGTGTGCCGAAGCCGCGATCCTCGACGTTGAAGGCGACCGCTGGCGCTTCGCTCACGATAAGCTGCGCGAGGCGCTGATCGCCGATCTGGACGCGGATCAGCGCCGGTCGATGCACGCCGAAATCGCCCGCGCCATCGAGACGCTCTATCCCAACGCGCCGGATCGCGCGGCCGCGCTGGCCTTTCACTGGGGCCTGGCCGGGGATCAGAACAGGGAGGCGGCCTATGCGCGCATCGCCGGGGATGTCGCCTTCCGCGTTCATGCCAACCGCGACGCGGTGACACATTACCGCCGCGCAGTGGAGATCGCCACGCAATCGCGTGACTCTGTGGCGGTCGAAGGCCTGACGCATCTGTATCTGCGCCTGGGCCGCGCCCTGGAACTGACCAACCGCTACCCGGAGGCGGTGCAGATGTATGACGCCATGCGCGACGCGGCGAGCCACCGGGGCGACCGCGCGATGGAGCTGGCGGCGATGGCGGCGCAGTTGGTGATCCTCTCCATCCCCAGTGCGGCGCTCGATGTGGATCGCAGCCGGGCGCTGGGCGCAGAGGCGCTTGATCTGGCCCGTGCGCTGGCCGATCGCGCCACGGAAGCCAAAGTGCTGTGGAGCCTCAGCCTCGTCCACGCGATGGGCATGGGCGACTTCCACACCTCGGTGAGCTATGCAGAAGGCTCGCTGGCGATCGCGCGGGAACTCAATCTGCGTGAACAGTTGGCCTATACGCTGAATGACGTGACCCGCGCCTATATGTTCACCGGGCAGTTCCAGCAAGCCCTCGACGCGGCCGCTGAAGCCAATGCCCTGTGGCGCGAGCAGGACAACCTGCCCATGCTGACCGACAACCTCGGCACGATGGTCATCGGCCAGTATTATCTGGGCCAGTTCCGGGAGGCGCTGGCAAGCGCGCGCGAAGCCCGCCAGATCAGCGACGCGATCGACAACGGCTGGGGCCGCGCCTTCAGCATGTCGATGGTCGGCGCGCTGCATTTTGAACTGGGCCAGATCGATCAGGCCATTGCCGGATCGCTGGAATGCATCCGCCTGAGCGAACAGGTCGATTATCTGGCCGCGCTGGTGACGGCCCCGGCGCTGCTGGGCGTGATCTACGGCCACCTGGGGCAGATCGATCATGGGATCGCGCTGGCGAATCAGTCACTGCACACGGCGGAGACCCGTTTTCCGCGCCAGCGGGTGATCGCCCGGTCGGCGCTGGCGCATCTGCACGTGATGAACGGCGATCTCGACGCGGGCCGTCAGACGCTGAAATGGTGCATGGCGGATATGGACGCGGGCTTGTTGAGTACCGCCGTGGGGCCGACCACCGTGCTGCTTTATCCCGCCGCCGCCGATTATGCCCTGATCACCGGGGACAACAGCTCCCTGAATCGGATCACAGCGAGCGTGCAGGACTTCCACACGATGCTGACCGGATACACCAACAGCGTCGTGATCCTGGATCGCATCCATCGCGGGCGGGTCGCACTCGCGTCTGGCGATCTGGACGCGGCGGGGGATTACTTCGACGCGGCGCGGGCGGACGCGGAATCAACCGGCGCGGCGATGCGGCTGTGGCCGGCGCTGGGCTGGCTGGCCGAGGTCGAACTGCGGCGGGGGAATCATCCGGCGGCGGCACAGTGGCGCGATCAGGCCCGCGCAGTAATCGACGCGATCGCGCAGACCATCCCCACACCGGAACTGCAAGCGTCATTTTTGCGTCAGCCAGCAGTGAGGGCGGCGCTTGGTGAAGGATCATCATAAAACGGGACACCATCTCGCAGAGAGCCGATCATGACGACCACCGAACGACTCACCTATTCAGTCCAGGGCGGAACACTCTCCGTTCTGGCGGCGGGGCCGCAGGACGGCGAACGGATCGTACTGCTGCATGGCATCCCTGCTAATGCCCATCTGTTCCGCGAGGTGCTGCCGATCCTGGCCGAGGCCGGTTATCGCGCACTGGCCCCGGATATGCCCGGTTATGGGGGCACACGCCTGTCAGACAGCGCCGATTACTCGCTGTCCGCCGTGGCAGATTTATACGCGCAGTGGCTGGACGCCGAGCGCCTGGCGCCCGTGTGGCTGGTCGGGCATGATCTAGGCGGCGCGGTGGCGCAGTTTATGGCGGTGCGCGATCCGCAGGTGATCCGCTGCCTGACGCTCGGCAACTGCCCGTTCGGCGACTCGTTCCCCGTGGCCGCCGTCACTCTGGCGATTCTGGCCGCCAGAACCAGGGTATTTGCCCCGCTGGTGTCGATGGGTCTGATCCCCAACCCTTACATGAACCGCGAGGTGCGGCGCGGCTTCCGGGATCGAACACGGCTGACGCGCGAACAGTGGCAGACGGTCTTCTGGGACGGCAAAGTGAAGGATGCGGAGGGTCGCAGGGAGTTCGCCAGACACCTGAAACATCTGCGCAATGCGGAGTCGGTCGCCATTGTGCCGCAGATCAAACTGATCACGATCCCGACGCTGGTGCTGTGGTCAGAGCGGGATCGCCACCAGCCAGTCGAATCCAGCGGCAGCCGTCTGCTGGCCGCCTTGCCAGAGGGCACACCGCTGGAAGTCGTGGCCGGGGCGGGTCACTTTATGCCGCTGGAAGCGCCGCAGGATTATGCCCACAAGCTGATCACCTGGCGCGCCAGCCTCACGCTGTAGCATAACCGGCCAATCATCGCCCCGATTCCGCAAGTCGCATAACCACAAAACCACATCTGCATCCAGAACTGCCACAATGCTGAAACTTTGCGTCATGCGGTTGCGTATAGGGGTAACAGGACGCATAGGATCAGACGGAGGCGCGCTTTTGGGTGGCACGACCAGCAACACTGACCTGCGGCGGCGGATCAACCGGCGGTACACCCTGTTCGCGTGGTGGCTGCATCTGATCGTGGCGCTGCCGCTGCTGCTGCATATCTTTCCTCTGGCGATGCATTTGGTTGTCAGTGTCCCCTTTATGCTTCATACCGCCTGGATCGCCTGGCTGTGCCGCCCGCGTGGGATAGGCGCGCTGCGGCGTGACGTGGCTTGCGGCATCTCTGATATTTTCCGGTTCGCGGGCCGCCTGCTGACCTGGATCACCACGAGCCTATGGGGACTGGCGTGGGGCAGCATCCGCCTGGGATGGCGTCTGATCGTGCGGCTCGTTACCGGTTCAGAGCACATGCTGGATGGACTGACAGGCTGGCTGCGGCGCGGCGCGGTCGATGCGGCGGGCGGCGCGTGGTACTTCATCTCTCACAGCATCCCCGCGCTGACGATTATGGCGCTGCTGACCGGGCTGGTGGCGCTGACCTTCGGCCCGCTGTATTACAACGCGCCCGGTGGTTATGCGCTGCTGCTGATCATCCCGCTGGTCATCGCCGGGCTGATGCTCGAATCCCTGCGCCGCCGCGAGATCGCCCGCGCGCTGGATGAAGCCCCGGCGCAGAAGGCCAAACCCGCTGCAAAATCAAAGCGCGCGCCTGTTCCCGCCTACGCGATCGATCACGACGGCGAGCTGCTCGACCTGACGGAAGACGAACTGGTGCTGATCGAAGCGCATCGCGCTGGGAGATACGGGGAAGCGGAATGAAACGCCGGACGTGGATTAAACCGGAACTGGCGCGGGCCTACCGCCGGATCGATCGCGGCTGGCCGGGCATGACCGCCCTGCTGCTGCACGCGGTCGTCTTCATCCTGTACGTGAATGCTTTACAGCTTGGCTCTGGCGAGGTGCGGTTGATTATTCAGGATGATCAGCCGGTGCTGGCGACCTTCGTCACACCGCAGCCGCAGACCATTTTCCTGAACTGGCTGTGGGCAGCGGTGATCGGGCTGACGCTGGCGGCACGCACACTCTACTGGGCGCGCATCGCGCTGCGATCGCTTCGGCAGCGGCCCTGGCGCGATGATGCGATCTTAATTCTATGGCAGGCGGTTGATCGCGGCGTGTTTGGCTGGGGGCTGCTGATCGTCCACGCGGCGCTGTTTTATTTCTACATGGATGCTCTAGGGCCACGCGAAGGGATCGGCTTTGTGTCCAGTGGTCAGACAACTGTGCCGGTCGAAGGAGTGATCTATCCTCGCCACACCCTGTTTCTCAACACGGTCTGGGCAGCGGTGATCGGCTTTACGCTGATCGTGCGGACGCTGCGGCTGGCCGCGATCACTTTTGGCGCAATCACCTGGACGCGGCGTGTGTTCCTTCCGCTGGTGAGCATCTGCCTGGTGATCGCCACCGCGATTGTGCCATGGCTGGCCTGGCTGTTCCTGCCGCTGGCGGTGATCGCACTGCTGCTGACCCGCCCGCGCCGCAAAGCTGATCACACCGGCGAGGATCAGGCAGGGCGCAAACGTAAACGGGCGGAACAATCAGAACACGCGCCTGTTCCCGCCTACGCGATCGATCATGACGGCGAGCTGATGGATTTAACCGAGGAAGAACTGGCGCTGATCGAAGCGCACCGCGCCACACATCGCGCCACGCGGCATGAGGAAGCGGATGGGAATGCGGGATCAGGAAAATTCAGGAGTAAGGCATGAACGACTCAGAACTGGCCGCGCTGCTGCGGGAACAATTTGACCGGCTGGATCGTTACCGCGCCCGGTCGCGGCGGGTGATGGTCGGCTGGGTGATGTGGGTGCTGCTGGGGATCGTCATGCTGATCGCGTTTAACTATACAAACTTCACCGAACTCATCCTCTTTACGTTGTTCTCGGTCATATTCGGTCTCGGCGCGCTGATCTTCGCGTCGATCCACACAGCGCGTGAGGGCCGCGAACTGGAAGCGATCAGCCGGGAACTCCGTCGGGAAGCGATGCTCGCCCCGCTGGAAGGCGCTCAGAAGCCCAAACGCACCGAAAAAACCAAACGCCGCGACCGGCAGGCGCGCGAACCGCAGTACGCGGTGGGCGATGATGGCGAGCTGATCGATCTCACGGCAGAGGAAGGGGCCGACCAGGGCCGGCGGGCCAATCGCTGACGCAGACACAACCCCATCGAGGCGCGTTAACTCTCTTCCTCCCGGCGCAGACTCAGCGGGCGCATCCCGTTGAGCGTCACCAGCAGCGACATGCCCACGTCAGCCAGGATCGCCAGCCACAGCGACGCCGCACCCATCAGCGCCAGGACGAGAAACAGCGCCTTCAGCCCAAAGCTGAGGATCACATTCTGCGCGATCAAGCGACGAGTCTGCCGCGCCAGCCGCACCGCGAACGGCAGCCCACGCAGATCGTCGCCCATGAGCGCGATGTCGGCGGTTTCCAGCGCGCCCGCGCTCCCCGCGCCGCCCATCGCCACACCGACCGACGCGGCAGCCAGCGCCGGGGTGTCGTTGATCCCATCGCCGACCATCGCCACGCGGCCATAGCGTGCCGTCAGGTCGTGCAGCGCATCGACCTTGTGTTGCGGCAGCAGACCCGCCCGCAGATCGTCCACGCCGATGTGATCTGCGATCCGGCGCGCAGCGTTGGGGTTATCGCCGGTCAGCATGGCGACCTTGATGCCGAGCGCGTGCAGCTCCGCGATCACGGCGGCGGCTTCCGCCCCCGATTGATCAGCCAGGCTGATAAACCCACGCACCTGATCGCCTTCGCCGACCAGTATCGTGGTCTGCCCGTGTGATTCGGCCTCGTTCACCCACGCGCAGACCTGGGCGGCATGGGGTATTTCCGCGTCAAACAGGGCATGGCTACCGACTGTCACTGGCCTGCCGCCGATCCAGCCGCGCACACCGCGCCCGGCCAGCGTTTCCACCGCTTCCGCCGCCGGATACGCTTCCGCCAGCGAACGGGCCTGCGCCGCCTCAACCACTGCTTTCGCCAGCGGGTGCGTGCTGCGCCGTTCTACCGCCGCTCCCAGTGCCAGCACATCATCGCACAGGGCACATGGATCACCGGTCGCGCAGTCCACTGAGCGCATCTGCGTTACGGTCGGTTGGCCGAGGGTCAGGGTGCCGGTTTTGTCGAACGCGATCACCCGCACATGCCCCAGGGCCTCCAGATGCGCCCCGCCTTTGATCAGCACCCCACCGCGCGCCGCCGCTGTGATCGCGCTGATGACCGTGACCGGCGTGCTGATCACCAGGGCGCACGGGCAGGCGATCACCAGCATGGACAGCGCGCGATAGAGCCAGCCGCGCTGATCAGGGGCGTCATAAAATGGAGCGTTAAAGAGCAGCGGCGGGATCACGGCCACCAGCAGGGCCAGCGCCATCACCGCCGGGGTGTAAACCTGCGCGAAGCGATCGATCAACCGCTGGCTGGGGGCGCGGACGCTCTGCGCTTCCTCCACCAGCCGGATGATGCGGCTCAGCGTATTGTCCGCCGCCCGGC
>Ga0224723_1001328_pt1 | contig 15123 bp, 13 predicted proteins | sample Balambano_FR2_Me_FD_161647 | JGI IMG/M metagenome (GOLD analysis project Ga0224723, IMG submission 161647) | Freshwater sediment microbial communities from Lake Towuti, South Sulawesi, Indonesia - Balambano_FR2_MetaG | ecosystem: Environmental > Aquatic > Freshwater > Lake > Sediment | place...
CCCCTACCCCTCTACCCCCATGACCGTCGCCCAGGAACTCACCCTCGCTGCCCAGGTTCGCGCCGACTTCCCGATTCTGCATCAGGAGATAAATGGTCATCCCCTGGTGTATTTTGACAATGCGGCTACTTCTCAAAAACCCAGGGCTGTTTTGGAGGCGTTGCAGCACTACTACCAGCAAGACAACGCCAACGTCCACCGGGGCATCCATAGCCTCAGTGCCAGAGCCACCGATGCCTACGAGGGCGCACGGGACAAGGTAGCAGCTTTTGTCAAGGCTACCAGCCGTAACGAAATTGTCTTTACTCGCAACGCCAGCGAAGCCATCAACCTGGTGGCCTATAGCTGGGGCATGGGCACCCTTCAGCCTGGCGATGAAATCATTCTCTCGGTGATGGAACACCACAGTAACCTGGTGCCCTGGCAGTTTGTGGCCCAGCGCACGGGGGCCGTTCTTAAGTTCGTAGGGCTATCGGCAGACCAGTCCTTTGATCTGGAGCAGTACCGGGCGTTACTGAGCAACAAAACTCGCCTGGTAGCGGTTAACCATATCTCTAATGCTCTGGGCTGCATCAATCCAGTAAAGGAGATCATTGACCTGGCCCATCACCATGGGGCCAGAGTGCTGATTGATGGTTGCCAGAGCGCCCCCCACCTGGCCCTAAACCTGCCCGCTCTGGACTGCGACTGGTTTGTGGCCTCTGGGCACAAGATGTGCGGCCCCACTGGGATTGGCTTTTTGTATGGAAAACTGCCGCTGTTAGAATCCATGCCTCCCTTTTTAGGTGGCGGCGAAATGATTGCCGAAGTGTTCCTCGACCATTCTACCTATGCAGAACTGCCCCACAAGTTTGAGGCCGGTACCCCTGCCATTGCTGAGGCGATCGCCCTCGGTGCGGCTGTAGATTACCTGTCATCTCTGGGGATGGATAGAATCGCCGCCTATGAACACGAACTGACCGCTTACCTCTATCAGCAACTGCAGAGCATTCCAGAGGTAACTCTGTACGGGCCGTTGCCCAAGGTCGATGGCAGCGGACGAGCTGCCCTTGCTACTTTCACAGTGGAAAGGGTGCATGCTCAGGATCTCTCTACCCTGCTAGATCAATCAGGCATTGCTATTCGCTCTGGGCACCACTGCACCCAGCCTTTGCACCGACTGCTGGAGCTTGATTCTACCGCCCGCGCCAGCCTCTACTTCTACAACACCAGGGCTGAAATCGACAGGTTCATTGCTGCGCTCAAAGACACTATCGACTTCTTCCAGGGGGTTTTTCAGGAGGATTAGGGGAGATAGGAGATAGGAGAACGAAAAGAGTTAGCTTCACGCCAGTAGGAGTTCACCGGATTGAAGTTTGTCCCAAATTAGGCTTTGAACCAGATCCAGGGCTTGGGTAGGGGCTTCGTCCTTCTACAACAGGGCTTTCACCTGAGACTTCTCGGCGGCGGTTAAGATACCGTTGCGATTACCAAAGTTTTGAGGGTGTCTAGGTGCTGGAGGTCGGCTTTGGTTAGCTCTGGCGCGTTGAGGTGTTCAATTACCTGCAACCTATCACGGCCTCAGCAACCAGAACCCGGTTTGCAACTAAATGTAGTGTCTATACTGACTTACATACATCGTCTGGGCTGGTGCGTTATGGTTACTCAAGTTCCCCTGCCAATCCCTGCCTTTTTTGAGGCCGATCGCGTAGGTAGCATTTGGCGGGTGCCTTACCAACAGCGGGCCAGCGATGCCAAAACCTGGGCGGCCCAGCACAGCATCACCGCCGCCGCTGAGGATACACAACGCCTCTGCCTGGTGTTAATTGATGTCCAAAATACCTTCTGTATTCCGGATTTTGAGCTGTTTGTGGGGGGTAGATCGGGACGTGGAGCTGTAGACGACAACGTGCGTCTGTGCCAGTTTATTTATCAAAACTTGGGACAAATCACGACCATTGTGCCTACCCTGGATACCCATACCGCCATGCAGGTGTTCCATGCCGAATTTTGGGTTGACTCGGCAGGCGTGAATCCCCCCCCGATGACTATGATTCATTACGATGACGTGGTGCAGGGCAAGTGGCGGGTTAACCCGACCATCGTGCCCAGTCTGGGTACTGACTCTTACACTAACCTGCAAGAGTATGCTCTTCACTACACTAAAACCCTGGATGAGCGAGGCAAATATCCTCTTACCATCTGGCCTTACCACTCTATGTTAGGCGGCATTGGCCATGCCCTGGTGCCCGCCGTTGAAGAAGCCTGCTTCTTCCATGCCCTGGCCCGCCACAGCCAGACCCACTTTGAACTTAAGGGCAGCCATCCCCTCACCGAAAACTATTCCGTCCTCAGTCCCGAAGTCACCCAAGACGGCGCAGGCCGCGAAATTGCCCAGCGCAACACTCCGCTGATTCAATTCCTGCTTGACTTTGATGCCGTGGTTGTAGCTGGTCAAGCCAAAAGCCACTGCGTCGCCTGGACGGTGGCTGATCTACTGGCCGCGATTCAAACACAAGATCCTAACTTAGCTCAAAAGGTCTACCTGCTGGAGGACTGCACCTCACCAGTCGTCGTTCCTGGGGTTGTGGATTTTACCGATCAGGCCAATGACACCTTTCAGCAGTTTGCAGAGGCGGGTATGCACATTGTTCAATCCACTCAACCCCTGACAGAGTGACCAAGACTAGCGTGATCTTTGGCTCCACAGCGGGGGCGAACGTCTGGAACTTAGCTAGACCAGGGAATTAGCCCTTCGCCCTTGGTTTTCTATAGCCTAGATTTCCTGTAGCCTATCAACCCTAAGCCAGCACCTTGGCGGGGGAGAGAGTTAAGACTTCGACACCCGTTTTGGTAACGGCGACCGTGTGCTCAAACTGGGCAGACAACTGCCGGTCTACAGTCAACGCCGTCCAGCCATCAGCTAAGATCTCGGCTTCGTGAGAGCCTACATTGATCATCGGTTCAATAGTAAACACCATGCCAGGGCGCAGTTTCTTACCCTTGCCCCGCACGCCATAGTGGGGAATTTGGGGCGCAGCATGAAAGATCCGATGAACCCCATGTCCTACAAAATCGCGCACTACGGAAAACCCTTCTGCTTCAGCATACTCCTGAATAGCCGCACCAATGTCGCCAATCCGGGCACCAGGCTTGACTTCGCGAATGCCCCGCCACATGCATTCCTCCGTTACCTCCACCAGTCGCCGAGCTATGGGAGAGGGGTTGCCCACCAAAAACGTGCGAGACGTATCCCCGTGGTAGCCATCTACAGTTGGCGTTACATCGATGTTGAGGATGTCGCCATCCCGTAAAATCTCGTCGGCACTGGGGATACCGTGGCAAATTACCTCATTGACACTGGTGCAAATGGACTTAGGAAAGGGCATCACCGTGCCCGCATAGCCTAGCGGGGCGCTGACGGCTCCTCGTTTGCGAGTCCACGCTTCGGCTAGGTCATTTAGCTCCAGAGTACTCGTCCCCGGCTTAACGTAGGGGGTCAAATAGTCGAGCAGTTGGGCCGCCATCAAGCAGGCTTTGCGCATTTTTTCTAGCTCGCGGCTAGAAAGCAGGGTAATCACTTCCGATGGTTGCTTTTGTTCTTCCACGAGCGGCTGTAGGGGTAGCATAGATAGATCAATGGCTAGGGAAATTCACGGTCTGAGCCTGTAGCCTAGATTTAACGCCTGAAACCTGGGCTGATCCAGTATATCGCTCTGTTATCCGAAACATCGGGTTGGGTTAGCCATTATCAGTCCTCCCAAAGACGGCGACGGTTAGGGCCTTTGAGCCGCTCGTGGGTATCTTGCAGCAGGGCAGGAATAGCCAAATTTTCGGGGCAGCGGGGCAGGCAGTCGCCACACTCTGTGCAGCGATTGGCTTTGCGGCCCGGAAACCAGTGGCCAGCATTTTCAAACATGCGGTAGCGATATTCCCCAAAGGCTTGCATATCATAGGCCACGGTCAGGTTCCTTAACCGCAAGACTTCGGGGATGTGGATGGCCTCTGGGCAAGGCAGGCACTGGTAGCACTGACGGCACTGCTCGGCCCCCAAAACAGACGTTTGATGAGCCTCCAGGCGATGTAGCACCTCCCTTTCGGCGGCGGTGAGGGTTGGCATCTGGTTGATTAGAGATATAGAAAGCAGACTATCCAGTTCTTCTGGCTTAGCAGGCCCAGTGCTGAGGGTGGTAATGGCGGGTTGGCTGAGTAGCCAGCGGTAGGTCAGGGCCAGGGGTTCAAAGGGCTGGCAAAGCTGCCTGAGCTGCTCTGGAGGTTGGTAGAGCATTCCTCCCTTGTCCCCAGGGGAGATAATGAACACCCCCATATCATGCTGTGCCGCCAACTCCACAATGGGGGCGTGGCGTTGAAAGAAGAAGTAATAGTGGAGGTTGACGAAATCGAACCAGCCAGTCGCGATCGCCGCTGCTATGACTGCGCCATCGCCGTGGGTAGAAAACCCCACATGGCCAATCTTTCCCTCCCGCTGAGCCTGCTGCACCGCGGCCATGCAGCCATCTGGTTGCTGTACCCAGGCCAGATGCTCCCAGGTGTTGAGGCCGTGGATGGCCAGACCGTCAATTCGCTTGACCTGCAACCTGGCCAGGGAATCCTCGATACACTGCGCCATGGTTTGGCGATTGGGCTGAGGCGGAATTTTGGTGGTGATAATGAGTCCCTCAGGTCGCCCCTGTGCCGCCAACCACTCCCCCAGCCAGCCCTCGCTGGTGCCATAGCTTCGCGCTGTTTCGATATGGTTAAGGCCCATCTCCAGGCCGCGCTTCAACGTTGCTCCAAACTCTTCTCGGGAAGCCAGACAGCGCATGGTTCCTAGAGAAAATATCGACAGGTTTAACTCTGTGCGCCCAAACCGCCGATATTGCATAGTTCAATAGTAAGCCGTGCCTACCCTATGGTGCCTTCGTTCTGCTTCGCACGGGCTACGCCCTACCCTCTCCCCTCTTCAAGATTAGCTTTCAAAGGTGTCGTTGCTGGTAGAAGGACGTCCGCCGCGCTGGATAAAGTCTGAGGGACTGAGATTCTCCAAAAACTCCTGGAAGGCTTGCTTTTCGGCCTCGTCAGCGTCTCTGTCTACGGGCATAGAGGCTTCTGCTACAACCTCTTCCATGACCCAAATGGGGGCATCCAGCCGCAAAGCAATAGCAATGGCATCGCTGGGACGGGCATCCAATTCTCGACGGGTTTCGCCCTTACTCAGGGTAAGCAGCGCATAGAAGGTATTGTCTCGTAGGGTGTGAATCACAACCCGCTCCAGAGTCATTTCCCAGTCTTCTAGGAGATGCACAAATAAGTCGTGGGTAAGGGGGCGAGGCGAAGCCTGATTTTCCAGCGCGCCAATAATAGACCCTGCCTGCTCACGACTAATGTAGATAGGAAGCTGCCGCCGATCCGTTGTGTCGCGCAGTAAGATCACCGGGCTGCGTGACACCGCATCGAGGGCAATCCCGGCGACTTTCATTTCAATCATTGGATTAGCCTCTTGGATCCCTTGTATAGCAATGATCTTAAAAGCATTACCGTTTCGCCTTGAACCATAACTCCGCCGCCAGCACTGCCAGGTCAATCACTCACCTGGGGTTAAACTAAATCTAGACATCATTGAACTGGCAGCGTTCTTGCAAACCCAGACCAGCTACCCCAGCCCACCGTGACCAAGTTAACCTGCCTAAGCTTATCCACTAATGACTCTAGAAAGGATAATCTAAAACAAAAAATTTACTGATATTCAGTATGCCTTGATCATGCCTCAGATGGGCGCTGCTTGATCTGAGAATTTGATTAAGTCTAGAGCATTAACCGGATAGAGAATCCTGGGTTGGATCCATTCTTGCCTCCCTTTAGGGGTTACTCGAAGGAGTCTTCTTTTACCGCATTGGTGTCATACCTGTTCTCCATCAACCGGATCTGTTTACAGGCTCCTGGCTATGTTTACCGGATTAATTCAAGCTATTGGTCGCCTTTCTCATGGCAGCCACGGCCAGCTTCAAATTCACTACCCTGTTGATGCCCATCCTCTCTTGCAAGCGGTTGAACTGGGCGACAGCATCGCCGTTAACGGCATTTGTTTGACCGTGGAGAAAATCTTACCCCAGGGCTTTGTCGCAGCGGTTTCTCCGGAAACGTTGGATCGCACCACCCTGGGCCAACTGCCAGAAGGGAGCTGGGTGAATTTAGAATCATCGCTGCGGGTGGGCAGCAAAATTGGCGGCCACTTTGTCACCGGCCACATCGACGGGCGTGGCAGTCTGGAGTCGGCCATAGAAACTGACAACGCCTGGTGGCTCCGTTTTACCGTGCCAGACCAGCGTGTGGCTCGCTATATCGTCCCTAAAGGCAGCATTGCTGCGAATGGCATTAGCCTCACGGTTGCCGATTGCAGCCTTAGTGGTGACTGGTTTTCGGTGGCGGTGATCCCAGTTACTTACCGAGAAACCACCCTGCAATATCTACAGCCCGGCCAGTGGGTGAATTTGGAGGGCGATGTGCTGGGCAAATACGTGGAGAAGTTTTTGCAAGGTCGAGGCAACGCCCAGGCTCTGCCCGCCTTGGAGAGCGACCTGTCGGTGGAATTTTTAGCCGACCACGGGTATTCGTGAGCCCTACAAAGGGTCAACGTGGCGTTATCCTATAGGAATCGTTATAATTCTTAGCAAACCGTTGCAAAATGGAAGTGCTACGACTATGAACCTGCCCAACAAGTCCCAGGCTAAACCCTCTATTTGGGGCTTTACTCGTGATGCGGAAAACCTGAATGGTCGCCTGGCCATGCTGGGGTTTGCTCTGTCTGTGATTATTGAAATGCTGAGCGGTCAGGGGGTTCTGCATTTCCTAAACCTGGTCTAGGCCAGCAGAGCGATGCAGAGAAGTTGCTCTACGCCGCTCACTCCAGAACACTGGCTAGCAGGGCTTTCTGGGCGTGCATACGGTTTTCTGCCTGATCCCACACCCGTGAGGCTGGGCCTTCGATTACCTCGTGGGTAATCTCTTCGCCTCGGTGAGCGGGTAGGCAGTGCAGCACAATGGCCTCCTGGCTAGCCTGACTGAGTAGAGCATCATTAACCTGGTAGGGCTGAAAAACCGGCAACCGCTGATCAGCCAGGGATTCTTGCCCCATGCTGGCCCATACATCGGTGTAGAGTACGTGAGCGTCCTTGACAGCAGCTTCGGGGTCTTGGGTAATTAGTACATGGCCATTGTGCAGCATTAACTCATGGGTTTTGGCCACGATAGCCGGGTCTGGCGCATAGCCCTCCGGGGAGGCAATGCAAACGTTCATGCCTGCCAGAGCGCAACCCAGCAGCAGGGAGTGGGCCACATTATTGCCGTCGCCCAGGTAGGCCAGGGTCAACCCCTTGAGCGAGCCAAATTCCTCTTGAATGGTGAGCAAATCGGCCAGGATTTGGCAGGGGTGTTCCAAATCGGTCAGCGCATTGATGACTGGGATGGTAGCGTAGTCAGCAAATTCTTGAATTTCGGCCTGGTCAAAGGTGCGGATAGCCACAACATCCAGGTAGCGATCCAGTACCCGGGCCGTGTCGCTGGTAGGCTCTCCTCGACTGACCTGGGTGACACCAGCATGCAAGTCGAGCACCTGCCCCCCCAACTGAAACATTGCTACCGAAAAGCTAACGCGGGTGCGGGTCGAAGCTTTGCGAAACAGCAGTCCCAAGACCTTCTGGGGAAATTGAGGCTGGCGCTTACCGGCCTTGAGGCTAGCCGCAAAATCTAGCAGTTCGTGCAGTTCATCGGCGCTTAAATCGCTGAGGCTTAGTAGATCCCGTCCACTTAACGATGACATGGGGCGTTACAACTTCCACGGTGAAAATAAGACATTAGCAGATTACGGGGAAGCAGCCCCTGGATTTGTATAGTGTGGGGCGGATTATTTGCTAATTTTGCAGCCAAGCCCAAGCGTTGACTGGCAAATCCAGGAAGACGACGCAGGCTGCAAGCTGGCTTCTGTCTGACCCTGACATGAAATCTTGACGTTGCACCAGCCTGAATTTGGTTTCAAGAAAACATTCAGTATCTTTACCGATCCTTTATGATTCCCTGGTAAGTTGCAGGGTGGTGTTGACTCAGAAACACTTTCAGGGATGGGTTACGCCCTAGAGTTGTTGTTGAATCAGCCCGTTATCAGCTCTTTTAACCTGATAGGAGATAGATCATGGGTTTTTTAGGTAAGCTCTTCGGCAAGAAGGAAGAAGATAAAGCCAAAGCCGCCCCCAAGTTTGATGTTAAGCAAGCTGCTGCCGCCGCCAAAATTGACCCCGCTAAGGTAGGTCTAGATGGCCAGTTTGACGAGAGTGGTTTGGCCAAGCGAGTCGCTAAGGCTCTTGACGATGCCAACATTTCTGATGATGTTGGTCTTTGGGTGGCCCAAACCGGCTCTACGGTCGTCCTCAAGTACAACCCCGATGCTCAAGGCGTGTTAGAGCAGGCTAAGAGAGTGGCTATGTCTGTAGATGGTGCTACGGCAGTGACAACTCAGCCTAACACTTAGGTTCGTCCCCATCGTTGGATGGTTGAGTCAAGGCCCCAGGGTTCTCTCAGAACTCTGGGGCTTAGCCATGTTAGCCCAGTAACCGATAGCGCAGCAGGTAGCTAAATACCTCCCCCGGCTGTGGCAAGATTAGCAACCCCGACACTGGCACCGTGAACAACTGGCCCCACTCGATGCGCTCGGCATAGCGGAGCAGATGCAGATGGTTGATGGCCCCCTGAACGCCCTCTTCGGAGCCAATGATTAGATGCTGCAAGCGCTCTCGCCCTGGGCTGGGGCTAGCGAGATAGGCAGGATTAAGATCCTCGGATTCTTGAAGAATTTGGGAATCTGGACGTAGGGAGCTAAGACCCCCAGTTTTTTGAAAAAACCAGGGATCTACGGCAACGTAACTCATGAGGAATTCCTCCAAAACAACAATGGGTAGGAAATCCCCAAAAACTTGGCCGCCCCGTACCATGTGCAGTGCAGGGCGGCCTAAGCAATAATAACTTAGCCTCCGAGACAGCTATGACCTGACTTGGGGGTTAGCCGCTGGTTGGTGCGGGAACACCGACCAGTGGCGTTAGACCAAATTTTTGGGATGCCAGACTGCCAGCAGACAGCCATAGCCGAGTGATATACCTGATCGAACGCCAGAGCGCAAGTAAAAATTGTTACGGCTTTTCAGCGGCTTATAGGCGAGACGTTGTTAGCCTGCTTAGTTAGCATATAGAGCTTCAAGCCGTGCCTCTCTCTACCTTGGCAGGGGATAGCACCCTTTGGCGAGGGCATCAGCTTTACCAGTGAGGGGAAGGCAGAAGTCTAGAGAGAGCAATCTGAATCAAATTGAGCTTGCGCCCAATGTTACCATTGACATCTCAAAGCAAAAACTTTGGGTGCTAGACAAATAAACGACAAAGGATGTCCTATGGCAAATACAGTTCAGGAGATCTATACAGAGTTTATTTCTACGCTTTCACCCATTGAGCGGCTACAATTAGCAACTCTAATTCTTAATAGTTTGGTTCAGCAAACTATTACTGCCATAGATGACAGTGATACTTGGACAGAGCGGGATCAACTCGACCTGGTAGCCTATTCCCTACAATATGCACAAACGGCTTTCTCTGGGGAGGAGGAAATGGTCGAGTGATCTTCAATTCAGGTGATGTTGTGACGGTTGATTTTCCTGGGGTTACAGGGGTTAAACGCCGTCCCGCAGTTGTGCTTTCGTCAACAACCTACCACTCAAATCGTCCCGATGTGATTGTTGGTCTGATAACTTCGCAAACAAAAGGTTTAGGCATCACAGATTATGTGCTTCAAGACTGGCAAGCAGCAGGGTTAAGAGTAGCATCCGTTTTTCGCAGCTTCATTGTGACATTGCCTCGCTCAGCAAACTTAGCCGTGATTGGGCAATTATCTGAGCAAGACTGGAAAGGTGTTAGAGCGTGTGTCAAAACTGCTTTGGCTGATTTGGAAGACTCTTACCACCGGGGTTAGCGTTGGTGCGTCACGCGGGGCGATGACAGCACCCTATGAACTGCACGCAGATTGGCGACCAAATGAGCCGCTTAAAGCTCCGCAACAATTCGAGTGGTAAACCTCGAAGTCTGAAGTTGCCATTTCTCAGGGCTTTCGGGTGGCACAAAATGGATGCAAATTAAAATTCATTTGTCAACCTGCGGAATGTCGGCTCTAATGCCAAGAAAAGAGTTAATTGGGGAAACTGGCTTGCTGTAATTGGAATTCTCGTGGCAATAGTCGCTATACCCCTCTCAATGAGTGTAAGTGGCGCGTTTAATGAAGAGTTTAAGGAATGGTTCAACCGCATTTTTCCTTCCAAAGTTGAACAGCAATCGGTACCCAAAAGCGAATAAGTTAACCATTGGGGGAATGTACTACATAACGATTGCTCAGTGCACAACATTATTGTTATGGCGCAATAGATGAGTTGCAGCACTGAATACATTAAGTCAATGACTCAACATAACGATTACTCAATGCACAACATCGTTGTCATAGCGCAATAGATGGGTTACAGAACCAAATACGTGGTGTTGATGACTCAACATAAGGTTGTCATGACACAACACGTTAGTTGTAGTGCGGTTTTTTCATCTGCTCAATTGATAACACTGTTGCGATTGAGAGATCCCTATAAAGCTGGTTTCAACTTGAGCTGGGTCACTCGGCTGGCAAGTTGGGTTGAGTTGACGTTAGCACATGGTAAAGCCCCCAAATTGCCATTGGGCGCAGGTAGTGGCAAGCTCGATAGGTGCCCAGGGCAGTAATGGCCTCTGGGGTGCGGAACTGGAGACCATAGTCGTAAATTTGCCGCACCACGGCTTCAGTAATGGCCATTGCTTTCTCGGAATAGCCCATTTGGGCCAAGAAAGCCGCCAAGCCAAAGTTAATGCCTGTCCAAACTTCAAGCTGGTGGGTGCTGTCGGGGTCTTCGGGGGTGCCATCGGGCAAGACACCATTGGCGGCACCGATGGGTTGACCCAGGGTGGCGGCGCTAAAGTTGCCGACCTGAGCGCCCTCAAATTTTTGCTGTTGGGGCCGGTCTTGCTGCTGCACAACTTGGTTGAAATTGACAAAGCACGCTTCGTAGATGGCTTCCAGGGCTGAGTGGATGTAGTCCTCTTCTACCAGGTCGGGCAGACCCAACAGCCGAGCCAGAAACTGACCACAGAGTTGATCGGCCATCACAATGTCAGAATTGCTGCCAGTATCAAGCCGGTAGAAGCGCCCGTTCCAGAGTTTAGGATGATAGGCTTTGAGGCCATTGTCTAACCAGCGCTGGTACTGAGTCAGCAGAATAGGGGTATTGCCAGGGGCCATTCTTGCTTCAGTAAGGGTGGTGCCAATGGCGATCGCGGCCTCCAGTGCCGCCAGCCATAGCCCGCCACAGTAAGCGCTAATGCCCTTGAGTTGCCAATCGTCGAAGGTTTGGTCGGGGGCGCCGTCGTTTTCGGGGATGCCATCGCCATCGCGGTCAAAATGTTTGAGGTATTGTAGGGTTTCCACCACCGCTGGCCAGCAGGTCTGTAGAAAGTCCACATCGGTAGCGCCTGTAAACTTAAAGGCTCGATAGACTTGCAGCACAAAGTCGCTGCCCAGGTCTTTCCACTGATTGCAATCTTGATAGCTGGTGTAGTTGGTTTGCACCCAGGGCTGCTCGTTGGGGGCACCCAGGTCATGGGGGGTAGCACCTTTAAGCTTGCGGAGGGCAAGCGGGCTTTCGGTGCCAAGGGTGACGTAGTAGCCAATCATGCGCTGGCGGTCATCCTGGGTGGGAATGGCCTGGGCAAAGGCCCGTAGTACGGCTTTCTCTAGCTCTGGCCACAGCAGTAGCGTGGCGAAGCCACCGTAGAGGCGCACGTCCAGGCTTTCGTACCAGCGGTAGTCGATGCATTCCAGCACCGCAAACTGTCCGACAGGTTCGGTGGCCGTGGCGGCGCTCCAGAGGGTGCCGCCGCTACTGAGGTCATAGAGTTCATTAAACAGCACCATTTTGAACCAATCGGGCAGGTCAGGCCGGTCTAGAATCGGCTGCTGCCAGGCGATAATGCTCCGCTGCCAGGCTTCGTAGTGGTTCAGAGCGGCCTGGGCGATCGCTCTAGCATTGCGCCCACTGCGGCCAAAAACGTCCGTATAGCGGCGATGGGCGTGTACCCCTTTAGCGAACTCCGTGATCGGCAAATCCCAGGCCAGCGCAATGGGAAGCTGTCGGGTTTCGCCCGGTTGCAGAGTAAAACGCAGGGCAATGGCGCAGCCAATCTGTTCCCCCGCTTCCGCTGGAGTGGTATCCAGCAAATTCATTAAACGGCCCAGGCGCGACCAGGCATTCCACAGGTCGCTACCGTCCCCATCTGGGTTCCAGCGCAGGTCGTAGGATACCTCAATACCAGGCTGCTCCAACGTGGCTAAACACCACTGGCCATCGCCCTCCCGAGGTTCTGACTGGCGATGCCACCAGGCTCCTTCCATCAGGCAACCCTTTAAGGCCTCGGTTGTCACCAGTTGGTTGTAGTTGCCCTGGCTTTTCCCTAAAGCGGGGACGTAGTCGTAGTAGGGGCTACCATCATCCCGGAGTTTGAGGTCTGGCGATGGTTGAGTGTTTGTGAACCAACCCACCAGGTTTTGCCAACTTACCATCAGGCTGAGGGTCAGCGATTGATGGGTAGGATTGTGGGCTGTCCACACAAAGACGGCCACCGGATAGCTGGCTTCTTCGTAGTTGTGGGGCCAGATGGGGGAGAACTGCTCACAGAAAATGTCAGCCTGAAAGACATTCTCATAGTGGTACCAACTACGGGGGTAGAGCGCGTGGTAGGTGCCGGTAGACCGCTCTGGCGTAGCGGCAGGATACCAGGCCCAGGCCGAAAGGCAGCCATCGGTAGGTGGTTGAGTGCTGAGGGCGTAGGCTTGGGTTTGGCCAGCCGCCGCTTCAAACAGACTGAACTGGCAGGCCGGAATGCTCTGGAAGACGTGTTCACCGCCATCCAAATGCCAGAGATTAAAGTCTCCCTGCGGCGATCTCCCCAGGCAACCGGCCCCAAACCCACCCAGCGGCGCTCCATGCCAAGGGCCATCATCCAAATTACTGGCATAGCGAACGATGTAGTGGTGCGGCCAGGGCTGGCCGAGGGGTCGCTGCCACGCCTGGGAGGGGATGTGCGGAAGGGGTTGGGTTTCAGTCATTCCAAAATATTACCGGAACTGGACAACGCGCCACGGCACGTATTCCTGACTTGCTGGTGCATACCGAAGAGTCAAAGGCGGCCATCGCGGGTGCTCCTCGCGCCACCCTAACCCACTTCCGCCACCACCGACGCTGGTGGCGGAAGTGGTCAGCCCAGGCCAGACCAATCGTAATCGAGACTATCGCTACAAACGCACCGAGTACGCGGCCCGTGGCATTGCAGAATATTGGATTGTTATCAGCCACTCAACAGGTGACTCTGTGCTTGTGGGTGAACGGGCAGTACGAAGACACAGTTTACAGCGGAACAGAGGCGATTAAATCCACCATCGTGCCGGCATTAGCGCTGAGGCCAGCAGAGATTTTTGCTTTGGGAACTCGGCCTCACCAGTTCGACAAGTTGAGGAACGAGGAGGTGAGTTACACAACTGGTGATTCGGTGCAGCCAGCTTCTGATTTCTCCTGATAGCGGGTTAAATTCAAGCAGGCCCTACAACTTTTGTCCTTGTCCTGAGGGGGTCAATTTGCTTGGCAACAACAGTTGTGTGCTCGGATCCATAAGCTTTTGGCAGTACAAACGGCTTATGTAAAGACATTTAAACTCGTTTGACCCCTTGGACTTTACCTCGTAAAATGCCCGTATATTCCAAGAATTAGAGAGTTTTCAGAATACTTTTTCTAAAATTCCTTTGGATAGCCTTGAAGAAACCTTTTAAGTTCCCTGACGACCGACTTTGAGCCCCACTTCGTGAGGCCGACATTACGGCAATAATCTCCTTCAGTTGAATATTTTTTGACTGCTTAATTGGTATTTAGTCGGCGTTTTGGGTTGATGTCTGAGCAACCTTTTTTCTATGGTGGGCATTGTCCATCGTAGGTTATTAAAGGGTTTGTGGCTATTGTGGGATTATTTTTCTGGGAACATCCCTGAGTTTTTAGGCTGCGAATTTTTTGGGTTAGCCTGAGCAGTTAACAGGTTTTGGCTATCTATTTAGTTTGAACTTCTCCAACAATTCCAAGTAGCAACTTTAAGGAAGAAATCTGCTTCCAAATAATATTTAATTTTTGCAGATAAATTCTGCACTGTTGTCAGCCTCACACAGGTTTTGCGTAGGGCTTATTTGCAGTGTACTTGCTCTGAATGTTTGACTATATTGACCCTATAAATCGGGTTTGAATGACCTCTAAACCTCCCGCCTTTAAGTAGGCTTGCCATTTCAAGGAATTTTTATGGCTCGTCAAATACCGATTCCAATTACGGATCTGCTGAATTTACCCGTGGCCTTGAAAGGCGTGAGTTCAGCCCTGGCTCCGCTCTACAATCAGGTGCGGCTCAGCGACTCAGGGATCGGCACGGGCGATTTACCCTTAACCGACGCCGAACGCGCGGCCATCAACGCCTGGTTTGACAGCATTAGCAACTGGTTGGGGGGAGGGCTGCCGCCAACTTCGGTGCCGCCGATTCCAGAGGTATTGCAAAATGCCGTGGACTTTGACCCCGACCAACAGCGCCTGACCTTGCAATTGGCCAGCCTCAGCGAGCGAGAAACCAGCCTGGCGGGTATGGAAGGGTTGGGGTTTGTGGTGCCAGAACAACCCCTGCAGGCGATCGCCAGCCTCGTAGGTTCAACAGTGACAGTCTCCCTGAGTCTGGACTTGGCTCTGCGGTTGAAGGGCTCCACCTTTGAACCGATGCGGGTCATCCCCGGCGGCTACGAGCCTGACCCCAACCGCACCCACACCGATATTGCCCTGCCTGAGGTAACGGTGGTGGTGGCTTCCGATGGGTCAGTGACGTTTCCCAATCCCTTAAACGTGCGGCTACCTCAGCCGGTGCGGCTGGTAGCCGCCCAGAACCTGCTGATTGAGGCGGCGCGGTTATTCCTCGATTTGGCTAATGAGGCGAAGTTCCTGGCGATTCGTTGGG
>Ga0224723_1001329_pt1 | contig 15121 bp, 10 predicted proteins | sample Balambano_FR2_Me_FD_161647 | JGI IMG/M metagenome (GOLD analysis project Ga0224723, IMG submission 161647) | Freshwater sediment microbial communities from Lake Towuti, South Sulawesi, Indonesia - Balambano_FR2_MetaG | ecosystem: Environmental > Aquatic > Freshwater > Lake > Sediment | place...
ATCATATAATTACTCTTGCTATTTAGTAATCTTGACTTGTGTCAGATAAAAAAATTGTTGAAACTACAAGCTATTCGGTTGTTATCACAAAATTATTAACAAGCGCATAAAGTAGTAGATAGAACAGTTTTAAACGTGATTAAATCCAGTTTACGTAAAGTATTTCTGAATTGAAATCAGAGTTTCTACATATTTTTTTTAGATTCTTGAACTTGCATCTGTTCTTACTTGTGTAGAAAAACTAAAACTTGATTAGAGAAGCTGTATGTATAAGAGTAAATACTAGGTAAAAAAAGTAAATTTAACAATATTTAGAACTGTTATAAGTTTTTTTACGTATACCTGTGCTTAATTTGCTAAAACCTTTAATAGAGAAGTAAGTTTCCTCATAAGAGTTCCCAAGTCGGGTAAAAATCACTTTACAGTTTCTCAACAAGAAGGGAACAGGGAACAGGGAATAGTGTTTCCTGTTCCCTTCTAGACAAAATTACGGAGTCTGAGTCTCCTACTGAATTTATATGGTGCATATAAATCAGTCGTTCGTACCATCATCGGGGTAATAGTTCCTTTTCCCTGTTCCCTATTACCCAAGAAAACTTAAAGCTTGCCCTCTAACTTCAGTATTTAACTTACCGTCATGGTAAGCAATCTGACCGCCAACAATAGTTGTCTTTGCCCAACCAGTGAGATTCCAACCTTCAAAAGGACTCCAACCGCACTTAGTTAAAAGTTCTTCACGTACTACTAGACGGTAATTATTTAAATCAACCAGTACTAAATCAGCATCAAATCCGGGAGCGATCGCGCCTTTATTGGGGATTTTGTAAGCAGAAGCGACAGCGGTTGACATCCAATGGGCAACTTGAGCAATAGTGCATTTTCCTGCCATTGCCGCTGTTAACATTAAAGCTAGGGAAGTCTCCACTCCCGGCATTCCCGAAGGTGTATTTGGATATTGTTGGGCTTTTTCTTCCAGGGTGTGTGGTGCGTGGTCAGTAGCAATAAAATCTATAACTCCATCGCGTAAAGCTTGCCATAGAACCTCGTTGTCATGGGGCGATCGCAAAGGTGGATTCATTTGGGCTAATGTACCAATCTTTTCATAAGCACTGGTATTTAATAGCAAATGCTGAGGAGTTACTTCTGCTGTCACCCAACTTGGTTTTTCGTTTCTGAGTAAGTCAGCTTCCTCTTTGGTTGATAAATGGAGAATATGTAAACGGCGTTGGTATTTCTGAGAAAGTTTTAAAGCTAGCTGAGTCGCTAATAAAGCAGCTTGACTATCTTGAATTTGGGAGTGAATCGCGGGGTCATGAATTCCAATAAATTCTTGACGACGTTGGCTGATTCTAGCTTGGTCTTCCGCGTGAACAGCTATTAAGCGCTTACCTTGAGCAAATATCTCTTCCAATGCTGCTTCTTGGTCAACTAATAGTTGACCGTGCATTGACCCCATAAAAATTTTAATTCCTGGTGTGGGGTGGGCTTCTAACAAGTCTGGTAAATTTTCTGCTGTTGCCCCAATAAAAAAGCCATAATTAACTAAGCACTTTTGTGATGCACGTTGTAGTTTATCGTCTAAAGTTGCTTGATTCGTTGTTAGGGGGCGAGTATTGGGCATTTCTAGAAATGACGTGACACCTCCTTTGGCACAAGCACAACTAGCGGTAAATAAATCTTCCTTATATTCTAGTCCCGGTTCTCGAAAATGTACCTGTGGATCTATAACTCCTGGCAACAAAGTTAACCCTTGTGCGTCAATCACTATGGTTGGTGTATCAGCAGTGAAAATTTCTGATGCAACTTCCGCAATTTGGCGATCGCGTATCAACACATCTCCAATGATTAATTCACCAGTGGGTAGAATAATGCGAGAGCGACGAATTAGTATTGTAGCTGACATAGTTTTAGAGGTTTGATAGTAAAAGGAGGACAAAGCACTATCTTTTTAGGTTAAACTTGGTTGTAGTATCGGCAACAAAGTTTTTGCAATTCCCAACAAAAAAGATTATTTTTTAATTAGGAATATATTTGTCAAGATGTGAATGTAGCTACAATATAAAATTTCAAAAGCTAAGATTAGCCAATAGGCTTTTCTTGTTCAGGTAAATTTACTACCTCCATATTTGATTCCATTCAGTAATTTCATGCAAAATAAAGTGTCAGATAATAACTCAAATCAACAACGTGATAATTCTTGGTTCGCAGAAGTAGGTAGGACAGTTATACTGAGTGTTGTCCTTGCTTTGGGTATCCGCACTTTTGTTGCTGAAGCCCGTTGGATTCCTTCTGGTTCTATGGAGCCGACTCTACGTGGTACACCGAACCAATGGGAGGCTGATAAGATTATTGTTGATAAAGTAAGTTATAAATTTTCTCAGCCAAATCGGGGAGATATTGTAGTTTTTTCTCCTACAGATGCATTACAAGAAGAAAATTATAAAGATGCTTTTATTAAACGTGTAGTTGGCTTACCGGGTGAAAAAGTGGAACTTAGAGGCGGTAAAGTATACATTAATGGTAAGCTGCTGCCGGAAAGTTATGTTAAAGATAAGCAAACTACAGTTATTGACGTTTGCCAATCTGGACGACAACCACCTTTCTTATCTCAGCTTCAGACTATACCCCCTAACTACTATTTAGTGTTAGGTGATAACCGTAGCCAAAGTTATGACGGTCGTTGCTGGGGTCTTGTACCACGTAAAAACATTATAGGTCGTGCTGTGTTAAAGTTTTGGCCTGCCAATCAATTAGGTCCGATTGATAGATCGGCGCTATATGAGTAAAAGTGTCAAAGCAGGTACTGATTTCTGATAAGCTGTATCCTTAACATAAACTTTTTAGGGATACAGTTATAGTTATGCCTTATGTAGCTAGAATATCTCTATTTCCAATCAAGTCACTTGATGGCGTTGATGTTACTAAAGCTACAATGCTTTCTAGTAGCGCCCTTCAGTATGATCGTGAGTATGCGATGTTTGATGAAGGAGGTAAATTTGTTAACGCTAAGCGTAATCTTAAAGTGCATTTACTACGCTGCGAATTTTCTTTGTCAGATAGAAGCGTCTGCATACAAATCCCCGGAAGTAAGTCATTACAATTTCATCTTGATCAGGAACGCCAACTATTAGAAGCTGTATTGACTGAATTCTTTGAATTTCCAGTCAAATTAGAACAAAATACTATCATGGGTTTTCCCGATGATACCAACTCTCTAGGTCCAACAATTATCAGTACACCAACTTTACGTGAAGTTGCTTCTTGGTTTCCTGATATGAGTATTGAGGAATTACGTCGTCGCCTACGTGCCAATATTGAAATTGATGGTGATATTCCTCCATTTTGGGAAGATAAGTTATTTGCTGTCGATGGTGTCAAGTCTTTTTATGTCGGTGATGTAAATTTCTTTGGTGTTAATCCTTGTGCGCGTTGTATAGTGCCGACACGGGATTCTTATACAGGTGAAGCTTACCTAAATTTCCAGAAAATATTTGTCAGTAAGCGACAAGAAACTTTACCTGTTGATGTTGCTTTATCCCGTTTTAACCATTTTTTCAGATTGAGTGTGAATACTAAACTACCTATGTCTGAAGCAGGAAAAACACTGCAAATTGGTGATGAAGTTGAGATCGAAAAGTGTAAATTAGTACAATTTTTTACGTAATAGAAATGCTATTGGCACTTGCTTCATCCCTCTTTAGTATAATCTCTGCAAAACTTCAGATAGATTTTGCAGAGATTCTTAAATAAATATTACAGTAAATACACTGATGACAATTAAGTATATTATTTTTACAGTAAACTTTGTATAACAATTTACCACTGTATTTTGTAAGCAATAAAAAGTTAATGCATATGAACAAACATGAAAAATCGTAGGATGTATTGTACCTATTTATTGGCGGGAGATTCGGTTGGTGCAAGATGTTAGTATGCAAAAATCTAATATTTAACTTTGGTAAGAATAAATATTATTTTAGCTAGTTAAATATTTGATTAAGGATTATATAGCAATCCTAAATAATTTATAAACAATTCTATTTCCTGCTCCTACTATATATCAGCACTGCACAAAAATTTGAGTTGGAGAAAATTATGGAATTGATTAGAAATGATACATGAAGTGTAAAGGTGTTCCCTTCGTGCGTCTATACCCTTTCCCTGTTTCTTCACAAAGCGTCTTGCAGCATGAGTTACGAACCGCAAAATATTTTAATAATTGATGATACCGCAGATAATCTACGAATTTTATCCTCACTTTTAGCAAAGCAAGGCTATAGTGTTCATAAAGCTTTAGATTGGCAAATTGCTGTGACTGCTTGCCAAACTGTTTTGCCAGACTTAATTCTACTTGACATCATGATGCCAGAAGTAGATGGGTATGAAGTTTGTAGACGCTTGAAAGCTTGGAAGTTAACTACTGATATTCCAGTTATTTTTATTAGTGTATTGGATGACGTTTTGGACAAAGTTAAAGCTTTTCAGGTAGGGGGTGTAGATTATATTACGAAACCGTTTGAATTCAAAGAAGTATTAGTTCGTGTTCAAAATCACCTTGCGTTAAGAGCAGCTCGTCAACAAATTATAAATTTAAATGCAGAACTGGAAAAAAGGGTAAAAGAGCGTACTTATTTGTTAGAAATTGCTCTGCAAAAACTCCAACAAGAAATAAATTCTCGTGATGAATTGCAAAAAAAACTTTTGGATATAGTTTTGCATGATTCCCTTACGGGTCTACCAAATCGAGATTTATTTATTAGATGTATAGAAAAATCTCTCAATCAAGCTAAGGAAGATGTAAATTTTAAGTTCGCTGTCCTATTTTTAGATTGCGATCGCTTTAAAGTTATCAATGATTCTCTTGGTCATTTTGTGGGAGATGAATTAATCTTAGCAATTGCCCACCGTTTGCAAGAATCTGTAAGTAATTTCAATACTTTAGCTCGTTTAGGTGGTGATGAATTTGGTATTTTATTAGAAAATATCAGCGATATTACTATTGCTATTCAAACTGCTGAGCATATTCTGAAAAACCTATCATTGCCTTTTCAACTATCTCGTTGTGAAGTCTTTATGAATGTTAGTATTGGCATTAACTTAGGTAATAAAGATTATGAAAAGCCAGAATATTTATTGCGTGATGCTGACACTGCAATGTATCGTGCCAAAGCATTAGGAAGAGCTAGATATCACGTGTTTGACCCAGTAATGCATCATCAAGCAGTTCTACTTTTAGAGTTAGAAAATGACTTTCGTAGAGCTATAGATAGACAAGAATTTTTTTTACTCTATCAACCGATAGTTTCTGTAAATACTAGCGAAATCTCAGGCTTGGAAGCACTCATCCGTTGGCAACATCCTAGAAAAGGTATAGTTTTTCCATCTTATTTTATTCCAGTAGCAGAAGAAACAGGCTTGATTAGTTATATTGACACTTGGGTATTACGTTCTGCTTGTCAAACTCTTGTAGATTGGCAAAATCAAGGAATAACTGAAACTTTAAAAATTAGTGTCAATTTAAGCGCACGATTTTTCTCCCAACCTAACTGTCTTACTCAACTTGACCAAATTATTACTGAAACAAAAGTAAACCCAGCTAATTTAGAGTTGGAAATCACAGAAAGTGTCATTATGGAGAATAGTCTCGTTGTCAGAGAAATTTTACTGGAAATACAAAGACGAAATATTAAATTGATTATGGATGATTTTGGCACAGGCTACTCTTCTTTGAGTTATTTACATAGCTTTCCATTGGATAAACTTAAAATAGATAAATCCTTTGTCCGACGGATGCAAAAAAGTCATGAATTAGGATTGATACCAGCAATGGTTGGTATCGCTCACTCAATGGGAATGAAAGCGATCGCTGAAGGTGTTGAAACTACTGAGCAACTTGTTCAACTTAGAAGTGTCAATTGTGACTTCGCTCAAGGATTTCTATTTTCACAACCTATAGAACAAAAATTAGTACTAGACGTAATTAGAAATATTAACAAATCGAGTAATTTATAATTATAGCTATTCTAGTAATATGTACCTTGTCACTTCCTGAAATAAAAGTTATACTTAGAGTAGGGTGCGTTACGGCACGACAATATAGAATCGAAGCGTCCAAACTATTTACCGTAACGCACCGCAAACTATCAACGTATTAACGGTGCGTTACTACGTTCAAATATTTACAGCCACGCCAGTAGGGTGCGTTACGGTACGACAATATAGAATCGAAGCGTCCAAACTATTTACCGTAACGCACCGCAAACTATTAACGTATTAACGGTGCTACGTTCAAATATTTACAGAAAAAAAGTAGAAAGTTGACTTGATTTGGGTGCAATTTTTGCTTGGCCAAACAAATCAACAGTACAAATCAACTATGCAAACTTGGACTTATGCTTGCTTGGCTTCAGTCTTCTTAAGTTGTTTAGCAATTGCGTGGTTTGGTGCTGTAGCTGAGGTTGTGTTGGGAGGTATGCTAGGTACGATTTTTGGTGCTGTAGTTGGGTCTTTGCTAGGGATTAGACAAGCGATCGCTAATTTTGCAACTTGGATTATTGTTGGAATTATTTTATCGATAGTTATTCAGGTAGTTTTTTTAACAGAATCTAATCCAAGTTTATTTCTAGTAGTGCTTGCATCTGGTGTGGGAACTACGATAGCTGCTTTAATAGTTGCGAGTGTAGTTGATTTTTACACACACCATTCTCAAAGCAACTTTAAGATAACAGTTGCGTCAGCAGCTGAACTTGGTGCTGCGATTGCAATGGTTTTTTCAACTGCACATTGGGCTATAGTAGCTGCTGTAATTCTAAATGCATCCCAAAAAGTGATAAAAAATTGTATCGATGAAGGTTTTGATAAGTATTTTGCAATCGTCCTGTTGCTGCTGACAGGTACATTAGGTACAGCTTTAGGACTTACGTTCAAAGCAATTGGGTTTGCTGACCCATCCACAATTTACTTGCTTGGGATAACTTATTTTGTCTTAATCGCTTGGCTTTTAAATCCACCGGAAAAGTGAAACAGCTATAATTAAAGCTCACGCAGTTATAGTATTAGACATCACCAAGTGTTCCCACAATATAATATACACGGCATAATTAATTTACTAGCAGAAGGTTATCATGATTAATGGGTAGATATATCAAGCCTTAAAGCGCATTCTTTTTAACAGAGAATCTCTGTTCTCTGTTCCCTATTCCCTGTTCCCTTCTTTTTCAAATGAGTTTAACTTCAAGTCAAAATTACAAAGGAAACATTCTGGTTGTAGATGATACACCAGATAATTTACGCCTGTTATCAGCGATGCTGACTGGACAAGGTTATGAAGTCCGTAAAGCTCTTAATGGTAAGATGGCACTGACAGCTTGCCAAATGGTTCTACCCGATATTATTTTACTAGACATTAATATGCCGGGAATGGATGGCTATGAAGTTTGCCAACAACTCAAAGCGAATGAGAGTACTTCTCAAATACCAGTAATTTTTATTAGCGCTCTTGATGATGTATTGGATAAAGTGAAAGCCTTTGACGTTGGCGGAGTTGATTACATTACTAAACCGTTTCACGGCCAAGAAGTCATAGTTAGGATTGAAAATCAAATTAACTTACGTTTATTGCAAATTAATCTTCAAGAAAAGAATTTACTTTTACAACAAGCCCTGGATAATTTGAAACTTGCTCAAGTTCAACAGATACAGAATGCCAAGATGGTAGCATTAGGAGAGTTTGTAGCGGGGATTGCCCATGAAGTGAACAATCCGATCAGTTTTATCTATGGTAATCTGGAATACGCCAATCAATATATGCAAGATTTGGTCGATGTAGTGAAAGTGTATCAGCAGGAGTATCCAAATCCTACTCCTAAACTTGAGAAAAAAATTCAGGATATAGACCTGAATTTTTTGGTGAAGGATTTACAAGATTTGATGAATGCAATGCATAGAGGAGCCGATCGCATACGTTCAATTGTACTGGCGCTGCAAAATTTTTCTCGCCATCACGAAGCACAAATCAAAAAGGTGGATATTCATGAAGGTATAGATAGCATTTTATTGATGTTGGAACACCGTCTTCAGGAAAGCCTACATCGTCCTAAAATTGAAGTAGTTAAAGAATATGGTAATTTACCCTTAGTGAGTTGCTACCCAAGTGAATTGAACCAAGTGTTCATGCACATTTTGAATAACGCTGTTGACGCTTTAGAACAAGGAGTAGGTAAAGCATTTATACAAGATTATGAGAATCGTCAATGTACAGAAAAGTGGAAAGATAAGAATGATTTGGTAGATGAAAGTGCTGTATTTTCCCAGTCTTCAACTCCCCAAATCCGAATTTATACGGAAACTGACAACCATAATTGTGTAAAGATTTGTATTGCCGATAATGGTTGTGGTATCCCAGAGTTAGTGCGATCGCGTGTCTTTGAACCATTTTTTACCACAAAACCTGTAAATAAAGGTAGCGGTTTAGGATTATCCATTAGCTATCAGATTATTGTCCAGAAACACCAAGGACAGCTTGAATGCATTTCATCTACTGGAGGTGGAGCAGAGTTTTTGATTAAAATTCCTGTGGGAGAAGAACCACTCTCCTAAAAAGACGTGGTGTGGGGAGTAGGGGGAGCAGTTTCACAAAAAATAAAAAACTTGTTCGCTACAATTTTCAGTCCATAGCATAATAGAAGTGTGAATGATAAACTCGACCCCCTCCGTTCCCTTAAAAATGGACGTTGGTTTAAGCTAATTTGCGGTGCCAGCTTCCAACATTTGCCAGCGGTCAGAACTTTAACATTAGCCTACACTTTGGCGGGCGCTGACTGCATAGATGTTGCAGCTGATCCAGCCGTGATTGCGATCGCGCAAGAAGCACTACAAGTTGCCAAACAACTAGCAACAAATGCTCAAGTACGAGGTGTCAAAAATGTATCGCCAATTCTCATGGTCAGCCTTAATGATGGTGAAGACCCTCATTTCCGCAAAGCTGAGTTTAATCCCGCCCAGTGCCCCTCTAACTGTAGCAGACCTTGTGAAAAAATATGTCCTGCACAAGCAATTGTATTCAACAGTATAAAAGAAAACACTCCTCTCCCTTTCTCAGGGGTGATATCTCAAAAATGCTATGGATGTGGTCGTTGCATTCCCGCTTGTCCGTATGATATAATTTATACAGAGTCCTATGTAACAACGCCGGGAGCGATCGCGCCGTTGGTACTGTCAGCAGGGGTGGATGCGGTAGAAATTCATACAAAGGTAGGGCGTTTGGTAGAATTCTCTCGACTGTGGCAAGCAATTTCACCTTGGGTGGATCGACTAAAGCTGTTAGCCATTAGTTGTCCCGATGGCGAGGGCTTAGTGGAGTATCTGCGTGCTATTTATGAAATAATCGCCTCCAATTACGATGATAAAAATCGTCAGGTGTTGATTTGGCAGACCGACGGGCGTCCGATGAGTGGTGATATCGGGGACGGAGCCACTTTGGCGGCTGTAAAATTGGGACAAAAAGTCTTGGCAGCAAAATTACCTGGATACGTGCAGCTAGCAGGCGGTACAAATAGCTACACCGTGCCCAAACTTCAGGCCATGGGGTTGCTAAAAACAGGAGATGAAGATGGGATGGAAAAACCCCGAAACATCCCTCCGTCTTACATCTCTGGTGTCGCCTATGGCAGCTACGCTCGGGTATTACTGTCATCCATTATTGAACAATTAGAATTAAAGGAGGTGAATAACGCCAGTGAATCGCCGACTGTGCGCCTAGAAGAAAATAAAATATTGCTAGAGCAAGCAGTAGAGCTTGCCTCAACTCTCGTTTCCCAGATGAAGTCACACGTCTGTGTAGGAAGGTGACAATAGTTACTATTCCTACAAAGTTCTAGACACTTTACCTTGCACAAAGTGTCCTCACTATCTCTAAAAACGTCACCAAAGAAAGCATGACGATTACAGAAGATCTCCAAAAGTTGTTAGATATTTTGCCCTCAGACCTGCGACAGGTATTAGAGAATCATCCTGAACGAGATAGTTTAGTCGAAGTGGTCTTGGATTTAGGGCGTCGCCCAGAAGCTCGCTTTCCTAATAAAGCTGAGTATCTAAGCGAACAAGTAGTTACACAAGACCAGTTAGATATTTGCGTTCAAAAAGTAGGAATCTTTGGTGGAGATAACCGAGCAGGGATTGAGCAAACTCTGCATCGGATTAGCGCTATCCGTAATCGCACTGGTAAAATAATCGGTCTTACTTGCCGAGTTGGTCGTGCGATATACGGAACCATCGGAATAATCCGCGACTTGGTAGAAACTGGTAAATCGATTCTCATGCTGGGGCGTCCGGGGGTGGGTAAAACCACTGCCTTACGAGAAATTGCTCGCGTTTTAGCAGATGAACTGCATAAGAGAGTAGTGATTATAGACAGTTCCAATGAAATTGCTGGGGATGGTGATGTTCCACACCCTGCTATTGGTCGCGCCAGAAGAATGCAAGTAGCTCGTCCAGAACTACAGCATCAGGTGATGATTGAAGCAGTGGAGAATCATATGCCAGAAGTCATCGTTATTGATGAAATTGGCACAGAACTGGAAGCTTTGGCAGCCCGTACCATTGCCGAACGAGGTGTACAATTGGTAGGCACTGCCCACGGTAACCAGTTGGAGAATTTAATTAAAAACCCCACCCTCTCCGATTTAGTTGGCGGTATCCAAGCTGTGACACTGGGGGATGAGGAAGCAAGAAGGCGTGGTAGTCAAAAAACTGTGCTGGAACGTAAAGCTCTTCCTACTTTTGAAATTGCTGTAGAAATGCACGAAAGACAACGTTGGTTGGTACACGAAAGTGTTGCCGACACCGTTGATACTTTATTAAGAGGGCGTCAACCTAGCCCGCAAGTCAGAACTGCTGATGAAAATGGTAAAGTGTCTGTAGGACGACACTTGGCTGTAGTTAATGGTCGCGGTGGCCATTCTCTTGGTGCAGAAGATTTTTCATCACCCCTTAAGCCTAATACGAATAATGGTTGGCGGACGAATGGAAAAATGCTGCCGTTACCATCGTTTTCTGAGGAAGAAAATTCTGGACGGAGTGAATTTGACCGCTTATTAAATGAATCTCTTAATTTTTCTGATACTGTTGATTTTACTGCTCCTAGACAATCGGGACCAAATGGCGAAGATTTACCCCTGCACATTTACCCTTATGGTGTCAGTAGACATCAGTTAGAGCAGGTGGTCAATATGCTGAGTTTACCTGTGGTATTGACAAAAGATATTGATAGTGCTGATGCAATTTTAGCATTGCGATCGCACGTCAAAAATCACGCCAAACTCAGGCAAATGGCGAAAGCCCGTCAGGTTCCGATTCATATGATCAAAGCTAGCACCATTCCACAAGTTACCCGTGGTTTGCGCCGACTACTAAATATAGATGACCCTGATATTAGTGATGAGCGGGAGTTAGAACTGTTTCTCCATAATGGCACCGATGATGAGATTGACGCTTTAGAGGAAGCCAGATTAGCGGTAGAACAGATTGTTATTCCTAAAGGACAACCAGTAGAATTACTGCCTCGCTCGGCTCAGGTGCGTAAAATGCAACATGAGTTAGTGGAGCATTATCGTCTCAAGTCTCATAGTTTTGGTGACGAACCAAACCGACGCTTAAGGATTTATCCGGCGTAGGATTTATACATAGTATTATAAGGCATAGCATTGCTATGCCTTATGTTTTTTGGAGTATTTTATTACGAGGTAGCCAATATGTCCATAACTGATTATGAATATTATAATCTTGATGCTTTATCTCCATATAGAGTGGTTACATATTTAGAAAAGCATGGATGGAATAAAATAAGGGAAGCCGAAGATATATCTGTTTGGATATATGACAGACATGACAGAAAATTTGGTATGTTTGTGCCATTGGCTGATGATTTTGTTGATTATAAGCAGAGAACAATTGAAGTTTTAGAGACCATTCAAGAAGTTGAAGACCGTTCAACTTTTGAAATTTGTAAGGATATTCAAGATATACCTTTATCGTCTTAAAACCTACATACTAGCTCAGGGTAAGCGCATTTCAATCCCTATTGCATAGCCGCTCGATTAGATTTATGACGATTGCTGCTCCAAATTCAAAGCTTTAGGTACAATCCTCCGCAGCAGTAACAAATTTTGTGGAGCATCAGATTATAGATACTAATAATTTATTGTAACTATTACCCCTAATAAAAATATTATTAGCAATAAAATAATTATCGCATAAATTACCGACTGATAAACTTTATTTAATCTATCTTCACTGAGCTTACGTTGGCTTCTTTCTTCATTTAATTCCACAATAAGTTCGTTAAGTTTTGGCTTTTGTTGCTTTTGAATAAAGGCTGCTAAATAGTCGTGAACTAATTGATAACGGTCATTAGGATTTTCTGGCACTATGACAACAATGCCTGATTCGACAAAGATTTGTAAGACTAAATTTAATTGATTTGACTGTGTAGTCACATCTGCACCTAAAGACCTTAAATCCTGTACTAATTGAGCGCGAGTTTTGAGAGGGCGGGTTCCTTTTTCATCAGTTAATAAATATAATAATAACTCTGCAACTTGTTTATTTTCAACACCACAATCTTCCACTACTTCGTGGAGGTAGCGCTTGACTAATTCTTCCTGGGGGCCATACTTTTGATAACTCAAGAGGGTAGTAATATTCTCTGTTTGCAGTTGCGCTCCTACTACTTGTAGTTCAATCGGACGAACTTCGTCAAATCTAGCAGCTAAATCTTCAACTAATTGTTCTATCAAAGCTGCTTCTAGTCTAAAATTAGAGTGTTTAGTTAAGTTTTCAATCAAAGATTTTGCATCTTCGCGTGTAAAGTTACCTAATTGGTATAAAACATTTTTACTTAAGATATCATTATTAATAATACTCATGCTTGGGAGACGATTACATTCTAGTAAATAGTGTAAATAATCTTCTCGGAGTAATAGAACTACTTTAATACCAAGAAGGTTAAGACATTCGCCTAAAAAATCAAAGAATTTTCGTCTATCCATTACAGATTGATCAACAAAAAATAATTCTTCAAATTGGTCAAATATTAAAACTATCCGGATATTATATACCTCAGCAGACTGTAAAATATCAAGAATATTTGTAGGTAAATGGGAGTGGGAATATACTCGCTGCGTTGTTTTAATAATTCCTTTTGCTTCAAGTGCTAGGGTGATTAAATTTAATAATTCTCTTTCCCAATTAGTATAAACTGCGATAGATATAGGTAAAACATCTTGAAAACCAATAGTTTTCTGTTTTAAGGCTGGTATTAGTCCCGCTTGTACAAGAGAACTTTTACCAACACCAGAATATCCATGAATGATTATAAGCTTATAATCTGGACGAGCAATTCTTTCTAATAAACGCTCAATATCTTGTCTTCTACCAGATGCTGTAATTTCAGGAGCGATGGTTTCCTGTAAAGATGGTATATGTAAAGTATCAACAATTTGGGTAAGCGCTGGCTTTACTTGTCTTTGTGGTTGTATTCTCCCCGCACCAATAAACGCTCGAAAACCATACTGCTGTTCCACAGAACGTTGTTCTAGTTTAGTGCGAAAAGCTTCAAGATAACACTTTTGTTCCCAAAGGAGCGATCGCAGTGCTTGTAAAATACGTATATATTGGTATGGATTATCTTGGATAGCACAATCTTTCGCAGCTTGTAAATGTTTAAGCGACCTTGATAACTGTCTTAAATGTCTTTCCGCTTGGGCAAGTAAAAATAAATACAAGCTACGTTGCTGGTGGTATTGACCTAATTTGAATTTGCCGATATTATGAAGTGCCTTGTGAGCATTATGCTTTACTTGACTCCATTGCTGTTTACTGAGAGCTACTTCTGCCAAAAATCCGTAAGCTTGCGCTACCCGCGCTGGATTACCATAAAGACGTTGTAAATTCAAAGATTTTTGAGCTAAATGTCGCAATTCTTCCCAAGCTTCCAAACGCTGTAGTACTTCACCCAAAGGATTGATGAATTTAGCTACTAAATTAGGGTATGTCTCTTCTCCAAAAATAGCGATACATTCAGAAAAATATTTTTTAGCTGCTTCTAGGTAAGAATGTTTTTGCGTCACACACTCAACAGAACATCCTTGTCGATGTTGTTCTGCTTTTTGAAAATAGCAAAGCCCAATATAAAACAGTAGTACACCTGCTCTGAGGTGAAAAGAAGTTGGATTTATATTTTCTAGACGACCCGGTGGGTCGTCTAGAAAATCTTGATACCAAAATGCTAAACTATTGTAGTAATGTTCTAATGCTTCTTCAATTTGATTTCGCAAATAAGCATCTTGTCCACGAACAAATTCGACACTAGCTTTCAAGGTAGGTTCTAGGTGTTGTCCGCGTTGGTGCAAATCTTTAAGTGCGATCGCAATTTCTTGGCGACGTAAATATCCCATCTGCCAACCAATAGAATAGGTATCAGATGAGAATGCTATGGAAAAAAATGCATCACTATCTTCTTGGAGAGATTTAATTAATTCATTAGTAGGGTAAACAAATTCTGTAGTTGTAGCCCAACTTTCAAAATCGCTCGCTAACCGCATAATTTGCTCTAAAACATCATCCGTCACCCATAAAATCACCGGAAAATGGAAATTTTTCCGAAATTCCTCTCGAACCAAATTTGCTGCGCTCAGTAAGTGTTGTAAATCAGCTACAGACTCCAAACCTAATACCATTAAAGCATCTGGCTGTTTATCCTTGATTTCATGTTGTATTTTTGCATAGAGAATTTTATCTGTTTTACTAAGGTTAACAATTTGGATCTGAATGTCGGTAAGTGATTGCAGACTATTTATCAGATGTGAGCGTAACCTTAAGTACTTGCAACGCGCCAAAATCAACTTAAAATGTCCCGAAGAAGCTTCTAAAGTCCATACAAGTTCTTCTATAGCTTCTTTGTTTTGTAAATCTTCTAATTGTTTCATAGTTGAGTGCTGGGTGTGGTTATACCTCTATATCGCGTGAGGGCGGGGCGGGTTTTGTATTAATATTTCTCATTTAACCAATGTATACGCGCTAAACCCGCCCTTACATCACCTCCATCACCTCCATCACCTCCATC
>Ga0224723_1001330_pt1 | contig 15117 bp, 11 predicted proteins | sample Balambano_FR2_Me_FD_161647 | JGI IMG/M metagenome (GOLD analysis project Ga0224723, IMG submission 161647) | Freshwater sediment microbial communities from Lake Towuti, South Sulawesi, Indonesia - Balambano_FR2_MetaG | ecosystem: Environmental > Aquatic > Freshwater > Lake > Sediment | place...
CTCTCTACCTCCCCACCTCCCCCATTTCCCTCCAGTTCCCCCCATCCGGCAACTCCCTGGTTCCCAAACTCTAAAGTGGCAACCCTTTCAGGTGATGAAGCGGAAAGCTCTTGGGACGACGTTACCAAGCTCCGGCTTAGTAACAAGTTATACCAATTCCAAGAAGACCAAAACCAGATAATTTTTTGAAACTCGCCCTGGGGGCGAGTTTCAAAAAATTATCTGTAGTGGATTTTTAGAGAATTGGTATTAAGCTCCTCAACCGTTTGAAAAAGTCGGGGAGTTTTATTGAAAGCGATCGCCACGCCACAAATTATTAAAATCTCATAGCAATTGTGCTAACTTTTATGAAGTTTGGTGGTTGTGGTCAACAGTAAGGTGGCAAACGATATGATCTTTGAGATTCCGGAGTCAGTTAAGGTCTATAGCCAGTTCTTTCATCCTGTAATGATGTGGGTGTTACTGGCGCTCACTGTCTATGCGCTCTATTTGGGCATCCAAATTCGGCGGATGCGATCGGCTGAAGGCGAGGTCAAAAAGCAACTTATTCAGGGTCGATTCAACATCCGGCATCATCAGATTGGCTCTTTATTACTGGCACTGATGGTTTTAGGGAGTTTGGGGGGCATGGCAATCACTTACATTAACAATGGGAAATTGTTTGTTGGCCCTCATCTCCTCGTGGGCTTAACGATGACGGGAATGATTGCCATTTCTGCATCCCTGACTCCTTATATGCAGAAGGGGAACAACTTCGCTCGGTATACCCATATTGCCCTCAATGTAGCGTTGTTGGGTTTGTTTGGTTGGCAAGCTATTTCTGGAATGCAAATTGTACAGCGAATTGTTGAGCGAATTACAGGGGTGGCTGCTTCTTAAAAGGGCCGAGGGATTTGCGTGATAATAGAAGCCCCTATTGGATTGATGGCGGGTTTTGACTGCGCTCAGCCCGCTCTATTAGAAGGCTGAGCGCAGCCAAAGCCCGATATTTTCTTCTGGTTATTCTCGTGGTTCCCAAGCTCCCGCTTGGGAACCGCAATCGGGAAACTGCCGCTGCCTGACTGCCAGGGAAACTGGGGCTGCCTGGAGAACATGACCAAGTGGGAGCTTGGTAACGAGGGGCAAACTAACAGTCTCTTCACTCCATTCCTTAAACTCTCGGCACCTAGCACTCGGCTTAATGTTCCTGCTTATCCAACGGTTGAGTCAGCGGAATCCGCAACAGGGGAAGGCGATCGCCACGAAAAATTTCTTCGCTGCCCTGTCCCCAATCTTGCATGATGTCGGCAAACACTCGACTCCCTACAATGATAAGTAAGAGTGGAACCGTGGCCAGGCTAACCAGAACATCTGAAGGAACTTTGATTGGCATAGATTCAATCAATTAAGCAATTGAACTGATGATGGACGGAAAATTTGCAGCAGAGGGCTGCTTAAGCTGGTTTTTCCCCGGAAGGTTTTGCTTTAAAGCAGAAAAGTATCAAGGAAACCTACCTCTGTTAAAACATTGTAATCATGTTGCAATGGCACGAGAGTATGTTATCCCTATTAGACAAAATGTTATTGTAATTAGTCGCTCAGGCGTTAAGGCTCTAATGTTGAACTCGGTGCAGGGATATTCCCCTTCTAGAGATAAATCACCACTGGAACGGTGGGTGGACCAGACCCTCTGGCTGCGAGGGGTCAGGGTTAAGTTTCGCCTCCGGGGTAACAACTTACATATTCTATGTGAAAGTAAATCGTGCCCCGATCGCTCTGTCATTTTGACACGATTGCTATTAGCGCTTCAACAGGTTGACTTAAATACACTGCTGACCAAAAATCAGCCAGCGATTTATCAAATTCTGGTCTATGGGCGGAAAACTCGACAGAATCGGGCGGATTGGATTGCACCGATTCATCTCAATCAAGTCGATCGCCACCTGGAAGAATTGCGTCAATCCCAATCCGGCTTACCTTACTCCAACCCTAACCTGACCCAGGTTGAACCAGAATTTAGCCATCACTCCTGGGTGACTGCGGCTTCGGGTTCGACGTTTACTGCTTTGGTGCTCTCTAATCGCAGTTTGGCAAGACAGGGACAACCAGGAGACATCGCTCGTTATCTGGGAGAGACCTTAAGTGCCCTGGGAATCTCTGTCAAAGTTACGGCCAAAGCCCTGCCCTATACAGACACTTCGCCCATTTCCCTGATTCCTAACGCTGTGTATGCAGGGGCCGACCACGATCGCAGCCGTCGATTGTGGATCACCTGCGAATCGCTCTACAGTCCTGACCCCATTCTGATTGGTGAGCCGATCGCTGAAAAACTGCGAGATCTTGAATTAGAACACTACCAGGATGCCATCATTCTGATTCAAGTTACAGGAGAGCAAAAACCAGATTGGCTGTTGCGCGTTGATTTGACTCCTGCCAGCGAGATGCTGCGAGAGTGGGCCCGTTGGGGAGATCCAGAAGCGATCGCCCGGTTGCTGCAACAAGCTATTTCAGAACCTATCTGTCTTTCCACAGCTTCTTTACAAGAATCAACACTCCACCTGTTTTTTAGCTATCCACAAGAGCATAATAGCTATCGAGACGGGATACCCGACAAAGACAAGCTAACGGCGATCGCTACTTCTCTTTTAGAATCTTTAGGCCCCCAAGGCATTCATGCCGCTACCCTGTATGGACAACGGGCAGACCAGGAAACTCCAGCCTGGGTCAGTTGGTTGAACTTACCCGCAGCCAAGTATCCGGCTCTAGCCGATTCCGTGACAACGTTGACCTATCAGGGCGATTGGGGCGCGATCGGCTTTGCCCTGCAACGGTTACTCAATCCCGATCTGGATAAATATTTGGCCACGGGGGGCATTCGCTTTCAGTGTTTGCTCAAGAAAGACTTGTTGCATGTGATGAGCGATGCTGCCGTTTGTCCGTTGCAAAGTCAGGTTGGGCCACTTGTGGTGGAATTCTTCAAAGAACTGGCGCTGCCAGAGGTGGCCGGCGTTCGCGTCTATGGGCGGCGATCTGGACAGAAGCGCCCCCTGTGGAGTTATGGCTCTGATTTTGTGCCTCGTCGCCGCCTAGTACCAGAAGCCACCCCCGATTTTGCGGCAACCGATGCTTACGTAGGCGACTTAATCGCCCACCCCGCAGAGCATGTCCTGCGTCCTGATCTGACTCCCAAAGACCTCCAATCCGTTTGGGAACAAACCTGGCAAAGGTGGATAGCCCGCTTGCAGCAAGTGTTGTTGCGATCGCAGCTATTTACTGCGATCGCAGAACAAGACTTACCGACGCTGCCCGATCCCTCTGGCAGCCCCAAGTCTGTCAGGACAGCCCTTGTCTGGACTGCTATGGGTTTGTTGATGACGGTGCAGGCGAATATTCTCCTCACCCGCTGGGCCCAACCCACGCTGGAAGCGCAACCACCTGCCTCAACCGCCGCTCCTACATCTGCATCTGCAACTGACGCTACCTCTGACACCCCCTCAGCCCATCCGGAAACCAGCGCTAGTCGCTCTCAGTCTGATCCCGACCCAACCACTTCATCAGAACGGTCACCTTCACCGGATGTCACCTTTCGGCAACCTGCTGAAAGTGATTCAAAGGCATTTAATTCAACCGGTTTCACCCAATCTGAACCAATCCCAACGGCGGCATCTGCTGAAGAGTTAGATATGCACGCTGGCTTTCGGTTCGATGCCCCTGAGTCGATCGTGTCCCGACCCGCTTCTCTACCACAACCCACCACAGCCACTCTATTGGCAGAGGAAATGCCGTTTGCCACCTTTAATAGCCGCCAATTGGATGAAAAGTTAGCCCTGTATCACTATCATTTGGAGCGTTTAGGACATCCCCCCGATGTGCTTGTGATTGGTAGCTCCAGAGCCTTACGGGGAATCGATCCGATCGCGCTACAACAAGCCCTGGCTGATTTAGGCTATCCAGATGTTGAAGTATTCAACTTCGGCGTGAATGGGGCAACTGCCCAAGTCGTAGATCTGATTGTGCGACGACTACTCCCTCCGGATCAGTTGCCTCGCTTGATCGTGTGGGCAGACGGAGCCAGAGCATTCAACAGCGGCACTGAGGATACTACCTACGAAGGCATCGCCTTGTCCGCAGGGTATCAGCAACTCGCTGTGGGCCAAAGTCCGCTGTTATCTGCCAGTATGACTACAACCAGTCAGCCCTCCAGCCCCTCCCAGGCTCAGGGCTTGGGAGCCGTCCTGCAAGCCACTTACCAGAACTTGGATGAAACCCTGAGTCAGCATTTGGGCACGATCGCCACAGCCCATCAGCAGCGCGATCGGCTCAAAAACCAGGTGCAGTCCTGGTTGACAGGCTTACTCCCCAATCCGAACATACTGCCATCGCAACCTCCTAACTCCCCCTCAGTGTTAGTGGCAGGGCAGGATGTGGTTGATATCAATGGCTTCTTACCGCTGGCCGTGCGCTACAACCCTGCTACCTATTTCCAGCAATATGCCAGAGTTGCAGGCCAGTACGATACAGACTATGAAGATTTTCGGATTGCAGGCAGACAGGCCGCAGCGATGAACGCTTTACTAGAGTTTACGCGATCGCGAGACCTGCCTGTGGTCTTCGTCAATTTACCCTTAACCCAGGAGTATCTTGATCCTGTACGATTACAATACGAGCGCGATTTCAAAAAATACATGCTCAGTGTTGCCGCTGTTCAGCAGGGCGGCTTGATCTTCCGCGATTTGGGCGAAGACTGGTTAACCGCATACGATTACTTCTCCGACCCCAGCCATTTGAATCGCTACGGAGCTTATCAAATGTCTTTGCATTTAGCCAACGATCCCATGATTCCGTGGGCACAATCTGAATAGGGCAAGTACCGGATAGAAACCTACTAACCCAGCAACTAAGGATTAAGGATTAAATAAAACCCAAAACTTTTTTGGGTTTTATTTAATCCTTAGGAGTTCGATGAACAGGCTTTTGGGGATTTGTCGCGACGTGAAAAATCCCCAAAAGCCTAATTTGCCTGCGCGTCGTGCAGGCAAATTGGGCTATCAAACCCACGTCTAGGGGATGTAGTCGTGAATGCCTATAGCTATATTTAGTCAACAAAGAATAACACTAGATTTAGGGTTGAAAACCTTTTTTCAAGACTTAAAAACGCTATTCAAAATATAGTAATCCTAAATGATTGATGAAAAGACAATTCCGTAGAACAAGGGGCTTAAGCCCCTTGCCTGTTCACGATTCAAATAGAATTGCTATGGAGGATCAAAAGTCATGTTAGATTTTGGATGAATTGGCTAATTTAAGCATTTTTGATCTGGAACAAATTCATCGAAATTTGTCAGGAGAAACTGCTAAATTACATCTCCAAATTGGCTCAAAGTTGGCTCAATTTATGGCATATTCTCCGGTTCAATCCTTAATTCAACCTCGTCCTTTTCTGAAGTGGGCCGGCGGTAAAGGTCGTCACATTTCCCAATATGCTCAATATTTTCCCAACTTTGAAATCTACCATGAGCCTTTTTTAGGGGGAGGGGCAATCTTTTTTCACCTCTTACCGAGGCGATCGATTTTAACCGATATCAATCCAGAATTGGTCAATGTCTATCGCTGTATTCGCGACCAGGTTGATCAGGTAATTTTTCATCTGCATGAACACCAGAAGAACCATTGCAAAGATTACTATTATGCTGTCAGATCAAATTTTGAATTAAACCCAGTTGAACGAGCAGCCCGTTTAATTTATTTAAATCGCACCTGTTTCAACGGTTTGTATCGGGAAAACTCTCAAGGGCGGTTTAACGTGCCGATGGGGCGCTACAAAAATCCCACAATTTGCAATCCTGAATTACTCTATGCTGTTTCACATACCTTACAAAGTACTCAATTAGCGGTGCAGACGTTTGAAACCGTTCTCGGCTCTGCTCAGACTCACCAAGATTTTGTCTACTTCGATCCGCCCTATCATCCCATTAGCAGCACCAGTTGCTTTACAGCCTATAACCGCTATTCTTTCCACGAAGCCGATCACATTCGCCTACGGGATGTCTTTACAGAATTAGCCAGACGCGGGGTCAAGGTGATGTTGTCTAATTCCGACTGTCTTTTTGTCCGCGACTTGTATCAAGGCTTTCACATTCACACGATTCATGCGGCCAGAGCAATTAATTCCAATGCCCAAAAGCGCGGCAAGATTACTGAAGTCCTGGTCACTTCTTACTAATGTGACGATTCGTTACACTAGTAGAAGAAAGATTACAGAAACACTATTGCATGAATCGCACCATTGTTTGGTTTCGGCGGGACTTGCGGATCTTTGACCATGCTCCTCTCTATCGGGCAGCTTTACGTGGAGCAGTGATTCCAGTGTTTATTTTGGATCGCGCTCTATTGCATCACCCAGAAACCGCAGTGGCCCGCGTTGCCTTTTTACTGGAGTGCCTTCATGCCCTGGATCAGGACTTGCGCGATCGCGGCGGTCGATTAATCCTGCGCTCCGGCGATCCGGTAGAAGTCTTGCCTCAACTGGTACGGCAAACACAAGCCGATGGCATTTACGCCTACATTGATTTTGAACGAGTTTATGGTCGAGTGCGGGATGCCCGACTGAACCGGGTGCTGCAACAACAGCAAATGAAGATCCGTTGGTTTGAACCGTTGGCTACCACGGCTGATTTAATTCCCTACCCTGCCTATCGGGATTTGTGGTTTGCTGACATGGCAGCGGATTTAATACCCGTTCCCAGTCGAATTACAGTGCCCCACGAGGTATCTAGCGATCGCATCCCCACTGTCACAGAACTGGGACTGGTGCCCGACCAGAAACCGATTCCTGCCGCTGGCATTGCACCCGCTCGTCAGATGTTGGTAGATTTTTTGGAGAATAAAGTCGATCGCTACTACTGGCAACTTTCCTATCCAGGAGCCGAGGCTACCTCTGGACTTAGCCCCCACATTAAATTTGGCGTGATTTCTGTCCGCGAGTGTTACAAAACCGCTGAACAGTTGCGCGACAGCGAGGATGCCAGAATTCAACGCAGTCGGCAGCAATTCATTGCCCGGTTACGTTGGGGTAGCGGTTTCGCTCAGCGGTTTCGCTACTTGCCGCAGTTGGAGTTGCGATCGCTTTATCACGTTTTCGATGAGGACGGCTGGGAGTTTGATGAGGCTCTCTATCAAGCATGGCAACAGGGCCAGACCGGATTTCCCATTGTGGATGCGGCGGCACGTTGCCTGTTAGCGACTGGAGGATGGAAACAACTCAATTTTCGCGTGCGGGCAATTTATGCCAGTTTTTTGAGTAACTTGTTGGGCATAGATTGGCGCTACGGAGCATTGCACTTTATGCGCCACTTAATTGATGGTGATTGTCCGATTGACCATTACCAATGGGCGATGCAGTCGGGAGTTACCCATTGCGTCGATAAAACCTGGACACGTATCTACAATCCTGAACAGGTGGCAGTCGATCGCTGTGATCCAGATGGCAAATTTATTCAGCTTTGGGTGCCGGAAGTGGCGCACCTCTCGCCAGAGGAGTTAGGCTTGCCGCCTCATCTAAAGGACTATCCAGCCCCTATTTTGAACTATAAAACAGCCCGACAGCGGCGCGTCAAGCAGTTGGAACGGCAGCGACAGGTGTTCATGTCTCAAGAGAATGTCGTTCCCTTTGTAGGACGAATGCCTGAGTCCTATGTGCCCTTTGGTAGCGATCGCTATCCCAGCGAAGTGACTTGGGCACAGGCGCCTCATCTGGATCTTTTCCCACCCCCCTTGGATTTAGAAGCTCTAGATGCTGAACCAGCCAAAATTCTCAGAACCTGGTTCGTTGCTCATGTAGACATCAAACCCCGCAAAATTCCACCTCGCTCTGCTGGTAAGAGAGCACCTGCGAGACAAGTTGCCGATCCCATTGTTCAGTTAAGCTTATTAAGTTGAGGGCAGAAGTCCTGCGCCAACACTTTAAATCGAGTTGGCAACTTTTCTGCCCGCTGTCTGAACTCCTTAAACCCATAGGAGACCGTATGGCTGGTTTGAATATCATTCTGTCTGACTCAATGCGAAAGTTTGTAGATGAGCAGGTTAAGCTAAAAGGCTATGGCAATCCCAGCGAATACATCCGCCATCTCATTCAACTGGAACAAGAACGTGTCACCCAACAACAGCTTGTCATGCTTTTACTTGCAGGATTAGAGAGCAACGATTTTGTTGAAGTTAATCAAGACTGGTGGGAACTCCAACGCACTCAGTTAAACAATGGCTCTCCATAACGGCTCTCCATAACAGTGATTCATGATGCAACCTATCGTTGTCAGCACACAAGCCATTCAAGACTTGCATGAACATTTTTTCTACATCCTACGAGACGATAAAGAAATGGCATGGGAATTTTTTTACTCCGTTCAACAAACCTTTATGCAGATTTCTCAATCATTTGCTTTAGGCGATCGCTGTCCAGTCAGTCATCCTCAGTTAAAAGAGGTTTATTCCTGGTCAGTCAAAGGTTTTCGGCAACATCTCGTGTTTTATCAAGAGCGAGACGGTGTCATTGAAATTATCCGAATTCTCTATGCAGTTTGAACTCCTCCACCTGCCATATCGAGCTAAAGCGGTACAGCAACGCTTCAATGTCTTGGGTGCGCTCAATGCTTTGTTGTGGTTTAGTTTGCGAGGAAAACCTTACAGTCTGTTTATTACTGATCAACGGCTGTGGATTGCCGATCGCAATCTCTATACTTATCCGGTCGTGATTGTGGTTGAGAACCCAGTGCAGTTACAGCCCGGACGCAAGGATACGGTAATACCATTTTGGATTATAGATTTCCGATTTTGGATTGCAGAATGCTTGACCAGCTAACCGATCTGGCAATTGAAATCATGCACATATCACCCAAAATGGTATAACGAACCCGCTTTTCATCGCTGAAGTGCTGTCCGACTCGACCGAGGCATACGATCGCGGTGATAAATTTGCCGCCTATCGCACGATGCCAACCTTCCAGGAATATGTCTTGATTGATCAAACTCGACCTCATGTGGAGCATTACATTAAACAGAGCGTCAATCAGTGGTTATTTACCGAGTATGACGACAGAGAGGCAACAGTCACGTTTGCGTCATTTGCCGCGGCGATCGCGATGTCTGAACTATATGAAACCATTGAATTTGCTGAGCAGGTTGATGCTGGAAGTGGCAATGGATGAAAACTGGATGGAGCGGACAGCAGGTACGCTTCAATGGAGCCGCACGTTTGAGGTGCGGTGCAACCAGTGCCATCAATTGTCTCCCACATCTTTAATCTTGGGGCTTCAATGGAGCCGCACGTTTGAGGTGCGGTGCAACAATCTGAATCTGAATATGGCTCTGCCTTTATGGAGCTTCAATGGAGCCGCACGTTTGAGGTGCGGTGCAACGATGTACCGTACCAAGTTCCTGGAGCCAATCCATTCAAGCTTCAATGGAGCCGCACGTTTGAGGTGCGGTGCAACTTGCATCTGAGCGTGAACACCACCCTGCTCAAACCGGCTTCAATGGAGCCGCACGTTTGAGGTGCGGTGCAACTTGCTGATTCCTACGCCAAAAATCAAATTCTTGGACCTTCAATGGAGCCGCACGTTTGAGGTGCGGTGCAACATTGATCCGGCAAAATATTTTGTCCGGCATCAACGAACCTTCAATGGAGCCGCACGTTTGAGGTGCGGTGCAACCCCTTTGCTTTGAATGCCACGAGTTCGTCAACAAAGGCTTCAATGGAGCCGCACGTTTGAGGTGCGGTGCAACCAGGGTGGGAAGCTTGATAGACCAATGGATTTTCTAAGGCTTCAATGGAGCCGCACGTTTGAGGTGCGGTGCAACCAACAGAAACAACAACTCCTGAATCTGAGTATGCCGCTTCAATGGAGCCGCACGTTTGAGGTGCGGTGCAACTAGACGGAGATCACTACCTCAACTTCATCTGCCTCGCTTCAATGGAGCCGCACGTTTGAGGTGCGGTGCAACGTTTGGTCTTCCAGATGTAGGAGGACATATTAAAGGGCTTCAATGGAGCCGCACGTTTGAGGTGCGGTGCAACAACACCCTGCTGAATACTCTCATGTTCGTATGAGGCTTCAATGGAGCCGCACGTTTGAGGTGCGGTGCAACCTTGCCCTCTTTAACTCGGATCATCCAACCTCCTGCTGCTTCAATGGAGCCGCACGTTTGAGGTGCGGTGCAACAACGGGTGCAGCAACCGCCGCCGCCCTTGTTCCTCGCTTCAATGGAGCCGCACGTTTGAGGTGCGGTGCAACCAGTTGGGCGTAGTTGAAAGGATCGCTGAATTTCAGCTTCAATGGAGCCGCACGTTTGAGGTGCGGTGCAACCAACCTGAATGGGCATTTATCCTCCTATGGCAAAATTGGCTTCAATGGAGCCGCACGTTTGAGGTGCGGTGCAACTACCATAGTTACCTCAAGAAAGTGGGAGGTTTAAAGCTTCAATGGAGCCGCACGTTTGAGGTGCGGTGCAACTTTGAGCTTCCCAGGATAAATTCTGCGCCGCACGGCTTCAATGGAGCCGCACGTTTGAGGTGCGGTGCAACTTGCGAAGTCAGCTTCTGCTGTGAAGTTATCAGGCTTCAATGGAGCCGCACGTTTGAGGTGCGGTGCAACCACGGATTGCCCTAAGTCGCTCTGCCTCAATTCTTCCGGCTTCAATGGAGCCGCACGTTTGAGGTGCGGTGCAACTATTAGCTACTAATATGCTATCTTAATTTGTGAGATGCTTCAATGGAGCCGCACGTTTGAGGTGCGGTGCAACTCAAGCCCATTGCGGCGATCGCCTGCTCCTGTTTAGGCTTCAATGGAGCCGCACGTTTGAGGTGCGGTGCAACGGAATTTCCTACCATTTCCTGGCTCTTTAAGAAATGCTTCAATGGAGCCGCACGTTTGAGGTGCGGTGCAACATCTCCCCCTATTGTTTGATGGGCAGAAACCGCATGGCTTCAATGGAGCCGCACGTTTGAGGTGCGGTGCAACGCAAGATAAGCCTGCTCAATTCGTTCGATTCTGGCTTCAATGGAGCCGCACGTTTGAGGTGCGGTGCAACCATCGCCAAACACATAAACCTCTTTAAGCTGAAACTCGCTCGCTTCAATGGAGCCGCACGTTTGAGGTGCGGTGCAACGTGTCAATATAATCAACTACAAATTCACGATCGCTGCTTCAATGGAGCCGCACGTTTGAGGTGCGGTGCAACTCAAGCGCAATTCGCGCCGCTTCAAGTTGAGAGACGCTTCAATGGAGCCGCACGTTTGAGGTGCGGTGCAACCAAACCCTAAAAAGCGGGAATGCCGCTTATAAGTTGCTTCAATGGAGCCGCACGTTTGAGGTGCGGTGCAACGCTTTACCAGTTCAGCTTGGTCAACTTCTTCCAGAGGGCTTCAATGGAGCCGCACGTTTGAGGTGCGGTGCAACGGAAGATGGGATTCAAGCCTTCAGCCACCGTCACGCTTCAATGGAGCCGCACGTTTGAGGTGCGGTGCAACGCCGGTTTCCCCAAGTGGTAGGGTTCCATAATTGAGCGCTTCAATGGAGCCGCACGTTTGAGGTGCGGTGCAACTGTGCCTGTGATCGTGCGGCGGGGCTTGAGTGAAGGCTTCAATGGAGCCGCACGTTTGAGGTGCGGTGCAACCATCTACAATTGCACCCCCCGTATCATCTTTTCGGCTTCAATGGAGCCGCACGTTTGAGGTGCGGTGCAACTCAGGAGCACCATTGCCAGCCCGACCTTTGATCGGATACACGCTTCAATGGAGCCGCACGTTTGAGGTGCGGTGCAACCAAAAAACTGCCCTGGCAACTTCAAATATTTAGGAGCTTCAATGGAGCCGCACGTTTGAGGTGCGGTGCAACTGAAGCGTGTAGGCAATAAACTATATGCATTAATTGCTTCAATGGAGCCGCACGTTTGAGGTGCGGTGCAACTCAAGTCAGCATCAAAGTTTATTGAAGTGGGAGCTGCTTCAATGGAGCCGCACGTTTGAGGTGCGGTGCAACAAGTTGATTGAGGCGACCCAACAGCAAGTAGAGTTGGGCTTCAATGGAGCCGCACGTTTGAGGTGCGGTGCAACAGTTGCAACCAACAGGTGGGATTAGCATCAGCGGCTACATCTCGCTTCAATGGAGCCGCACGTTTGAGGTGCGGTGCAACTGGATAACGTTCAAGCAACTGAGAACTTGTAGACAGCTTCAATGGAGCCGCACGTTTGAGGTGCGGTGCAACAACCCAGTGAAAGCAGCCCGATCGAATGTTCTCCGCTTCAATGGAGCCGCACGTTTGAGGTGCGGTGCAACCGATAATCTCCCAGAGGCATCCTATATATTAAAAGCGCTTCAATGGAGCCGCACGTTTGAGGTGCGGTGCAACAAGGAAGTCTATGCCAACAACAATTACTCAAAATCTCCTTCAATGGAGCCGCACGTTTGAGGTGCGGTGCAACTGGGCAAGAAATCAGCCTTGATGAAGACGACCTACCTTCAATGGAGCCGCACGTTTGAGGTGCGGTGCAACCGTCTGTAAATCCAGGATTAAGGATCAGGGGACGACCTTCAATGGAGCCGCACGTTTGAGGTGCGGTGCAACCAGGTTGCGTGGTGGGCGCGGGAGCGCTGGTGACTCGCCCTTCAATGGAGCCGCACGTTTGAGGTGCGGTGCAACGGCAGGTATCCTGGGGCTGGATTTCAGCCCGTCGCAAGCCTTCAATGGAGCCGCACGTTTGAGGTGCGGTGCAACTGGCTGAAAATACGTCCATCGCCTTCGGCAAGGACCTTCAATGGAGCCGCACGTTTGAGGTGCGGTGCAACGGTAGAGAGCAACAACACATATACCGATCTAGAACCTTCAATGGAGCCGCACGTTTGAGGTGCGGTGCAACCCAATATCCGATCGCAGTCAATCAATACCTGAAAGGCTTCAATGGAGCCGCACGTTTGAGGTGCGGTGCAACACATGATGGCTGGTTGACCGCCACCGCCCAGACCAGCTTCAATGGAGCCGCACGTTTGAGGTGCGGTGCAACCTCTGCAAAACCCTCTATATTGTTTTTGTATCTTGCTTCAATGGAGCCGCACGTTTGAGGTGCGGTGCAACCCAAATGCGTCAGACGTGACGCATTTGGGTGGAATTGCTTCAATGGAGCCGCACGTTTGAGGTGCGGTGCAACCTGTATCACGTTTCCGAAAATCTTGGTTTCGTCGAGCTTCAATGGAGCCGCACGTTTGAGGTGCGGTGCAACGTTGCTATGAATCCTCCCTCTGAAGAGCTAAAGACTTCAATGGAGCCGCACGTTTGAGGTGCGGTGCAACCTTTTAAGGTGGCGATCGCTTGCTCGATATGGCTGTTACTTCAATGGAGCCGCACGTTTGAGGTGCGGTGCAACAAGACGGCAACGCTCTCAATGTAGGAGAAATAGTTGACTTCAATGGAGCCGCACGTTTGAGGTGCGGTGCAACCATAGAGCTAGGGTTCAATGATGTCGTTTCATTTGTTGACTTCAATGGAGCCGCACGTTTGAGGTGCGGTGCAACATGAAGCGGGGTACGACTGCGATATTAGAAAAATAGACTTCAATGGAGCCGCACGTTTGAGGTGCGGTGCAACGTAAGACTCTCCTTCCTTAAGTTGAGCGATCGTGACCACTTCAATGGAGCCGCACGTTTGAGGTGCGGTGCAACGGTTTTCCGCAGTTGGTTTCACCCTTTCCGTTCGCCGACTTCAATGGAGCCGCACGTTTGAGGTGCGGTGCAACCTGAGAAGCTGCTATCTTGTCCAACAAATGAAACACTTCAATGGAGCCGCACGTTTGAGGTGCGGTGCAACAACTCGCAGAAACGTACCATGCGCCGCAATTCTTCACTTCAATGGAGCCGCACGTTTGAGGTGCGGTGCAACTCTGGTATAGTCGGGCGATCGGCAAAGATGGCGACGAACTTCAATGGAGCCGCACGTTTGAGGTGCGGTGCAACCTTCGTCTGCTCGGTATAATCCGGCATAATTGAATGGCGACGAACTTCAATGGAGCCGCACGTTTGAGGTGCGGTGCAACGAAAGGAGTTAATGATGATTAATTAATTTGTAGCGCAAACTTCAATGGAGCCGCACGTTTGAGGTGCGGTGCAACAACAAGCAGCCATAATCAGCGTGCAAGACACGGATCTTCAATGGAGCCGCACGTTTGAGGTGCGGTGCAACCTGCTCAGTGCCAGATTGATCGCAAAAGAGTTTGATTGGACTTCAATGGAGCCGCACGTTTGAGGTGCGGTGCAACGGCGTTTTTACCACCTCTCCTTCGGCTCCGACTCACTTCAATGGAGCCGCACGTTTGAGGTGCGGTGCAACTGCGGGGGGTTGGAAAGCCGATGATATGCGGTTTTCAAGGTTCGATGGCGCGAATCCTGGGTTTGTATCATTCTAGCCTCAATAAAACAAAACAGTCAATTTTTCAGGAAGGATTCAAACCCTTGCAGGAGAAGAGGTTTGGCGGTTGCGCGAACTGTTTGGCGGGGGCAGCACCTGGAATGCTGATGCTGCCAGGGTTTGGGGCTTGAGGGCGATCGATCGCCTTTCTACACCCACCCATCCGCGCTGCTTCATATTGGCACAAACACCCCTAAACCAAAGTGAGCCGCATAACCCAGGGCGATCGGACCAGCTTGAGGTTTATCAAACTCGATTTTTAGCCAGTAAGCGCGATCGGAGGCTTTGCTGCCGTTACCATGATAACGGCGACGTTGGAAGGCGTGCCAGGGATACCTGCTCAATTGGTTTGCTTCGTTCTGGCTAAAGCGCCGGGTTTTAACCAGCAGTTGACCCTCTTGGCATTGATAGCCTAACCAGCATTCTCCATCGTCTCCCACAGATTGCACCGCAATGCTATTTTCCAGGGAGCGATCGCCGTGGACTTGGTGCAGGAGTTGTCTCAAGAGCCGCAGGGTTTGATGTTCGGGGCCGTCGATTTGGAAGCAGGTGTCAGGAAGCAGTTTGGGGTGGCCGCGCCGATCAACTTTGGGATGTCGGGGCAGCACCATCGGAGTCAGGGTTTGCCATCTGCGGCTTTTGCGAATGAGAGGAGAGCAACCAGGCTGGAGTTGGTCAAAGCTG
>Ga0224723_1001331_pt1 | contig 15097 bp, 10 predicted proteins | sample Balambano_FR2_Me_FD_161647 | JGI IMG/M metagenome (GOLD analysis project Ga0224723, IMG submission 161647) | Freshwater sediment microbial communities from Lake Towuti, South Sulawesi, Indonesia - Balambano_FR2_MetaG | ecosystem: Environmental > Aquatic > Freshwater > Lake > Sediment | place...
CTTCCTACAAAGGTTGCCATAACTTCTCAAATCGGGAACGACGGACAATTTCAGGCCAGGCTTGAATCGCTTTGCGTCTAATTAAATATGTCGTCATATGTACGAAATATATAACCAGGAAAGTTACTAATTTTACCGGATTAGGAAATAAATCTTTGTAGCGCTTAATACCTACGTATAACCGAGCCGCTTCTACACTAATTTCATATTTAGTTAAAGTCCCAATTTCTGGTACAACTAAACTACCTTTAGAAATAGCACCGAGATCAATTACCTTTAATTCTGGGCAATGTAAAATCTTATATCCTCGTTTTAAAGCACGTAAACAAAGTTCCGCATCTTCATAACCGAAGAAGATATTTTCATCCCACTGTTCTAGCTCAAAGAATGAGCGAGGAAATAAAGCAGCGTGGATAGCGACTGTTTCATGAATATTACTTGCTGTGAAGTATCCACGAAAAGTCAGCTTTCCTGATACCATCAAATGACCACCTTCAGGGCCTTGACTAACTCCTGAAAGAATTGTTTGATTTCTCTGTTCTGGAGATATTTGTGTGTATCTGTCAATCGCTTTGGTAATAAAATCAGGTTCTACACATATATCATCGTCAACAAAGGCAATTAAATCAGTTTCATCTACTGGTATAGTATTAACTGCGTTATTGCGATTACCACATACACCGTTCTGAGGACCGAGAACATAAATTGTTCCTGGGTATTGTTGTACAACTTGTTGATTTTGCTGTTGTACTTTCTCATCAGGTGAATCATCCGACACCACAACAGAGTGAGGTTTGATATCAGAGTTCCACAGCGCTTCTAAACAAGGTTTTAAGCACTCCGTACGATTTCTAGTTGTGATACACGCTGAAACTCTCATATGGGTTAGGGGTTGGTTTTAAGAAAGGGAGTAGGGAGTAGGGAGTAGGGAGTAGGGAGTAGGGAGTAAGAGAAGAGGGGGAGAGAGGGAAAATGCGGTAATAGCTTATTATTTTATCTATTACCCACTATCCACTATTCACTACCCACTACCCACTATCCACTACCTACTAACCACTAACCACTACCCACTCCCCAACACTAGATTAAAATTTAGTCGCAAATGTTGCCGGAGTTAAACTTAAAAGTAATGCAAAGCTGGCTCTAAGGCTAAATTTTTGCCGTAAAGAACGTAAAAAATAAGGACGAGCGTCTTTTAGTTTATTAGACCGCATTAACCCAATACCTAGATTTGTACTTACGTGACTGAGCTGTTGCTGAAGATATGGTCTGATATCTTGCAGTCGCTCGTCTTTAATAAACTGCTCATAACAAAAAATATCCGCTTTGGCTTTGCGGATTTTGGCTGGAGTATTTCGCTTACCACTCATCATGGTATCGGTATTTTCATGTTCCCGATAACGAGTTAATTTTGCTGGGTAATAATAAGCTCCATTACCAGAGCGACTAGTGAGATAATTCAGGTAAATATCCCAAGAACCTCCGACTTCTTCAGGAATGCTATCCCAATCTACAGTGTCTCGACGAATCAGTGCTGCTGTTGCTGTAGACACTGCTCTCTCTACTAAACTCAGATGATGAAAAGGTTGGTAGATACCTTCTTTTAAGTTTGCTCGTTTATAAAAGTGTGAGTATTGCTCGGTAGCAATTGTATCAATTTGACTATCTGCGTTGATAATATAATGATCGCAAAAAGCTAAGGCTAAATCTGGATTTGCTTCTAAAGGAGGAACCAACTTTTCTAAAAATTCTGGCTCCCACATATCATCGTCTAATAAAGCAGCTACGTATTTACCTCGTGCCATTTTGAAAGCTTTCATGGTGTTGGCAAACATTCCCAGATTACTTTCGTTACGACTGAAACGAATCCGTGAATCTCCAAAAGACTCAATTAATGTTTGGGGATTTTCCGAGCTGCAATTATCGGAAACGATTATTTCAATATTTGTATAAGTTTGTTGAACAGCACTTGTGAGAGCTTGTTTAAGATATTCTGGACGATTATAAGTAGGTGTAATAATGCTAACTAGAGGATTTTCTGAGTTACTATTCATATCCGTGGATTGAAGAAATACATAGTGCTTCTGAAACAGCTTATACTTTTATAAGTATTAGTAGTTACGCTATTGAAATCAATCTTAAAGGATAGGTAAGATGCCTATCCCATATATATTTAAGACTAAGATTCCTTCAGTTGGGAAGACGTTTTGTTTGTACTCGATAAAACTTTATCTTTTGAGTACAGATTGCCAGAAATCAAGTGACGATGTGAAGCAATTGTAAAGTTTAACAGATACGGTTTTTTCTTTTACCTTTTTGTACTATGCGGCTTTACGCATTTGCTTTCGTTTTAAACTAGTAATAAGTGATTTCCGTACTCCATTTAACAACATAATACGAGTTGCAGAGCCGATAACTCTGGGAGAACTACTGTATTCAATTGCTGTTTGTAAAAAATCAATTGCTTTACCTATTTCACCCTTGGATAGGGCAAATTCTGCTGCTTGTAGAGCAAGGTAAGCAACGTTCTGTTTTCCTTGCTTAAAACCTGGGCTATTTTTTCCATCAGGTACGTAAGATTCAAAGATAATCTCAATTGTCTTGAAGTTTTCTTGAATAAAAGTCTTACTTTTGGCATTGGTTGTATTATTGGATGAAGAGTGTCTGCGCCACATAGCCAATGGTTCAGCTTCAAACCAAACTGGATAATGGGCAAAGATTCTTGTCCACATTTCCCAGTCACAACTTAAGCCACACCGAGAATCATAGCCACCAAGGTGTTCATACACTTGACGACGGACAACTCCTAGTGAAGGAACTGAAATACAACACACATCGCTAATTCTTTTGATCCAAGTTTTGGGAAGAATAGCGCTTGCTGGTAATTCAAAGTCTGAAAAACCTTGCTGATTACCATGTTCATCAATATAGATGCTACGACAAAAAGCTGCACCAATTTCTGGATGTTGCTCAAAAGCGTGTCCTAACTTTTCATAAAAGCGATCGCACACGCAATCATCGCTGTGTAAAAGGTGAATTAATTTGCCACGAGACAACTCAAAGCAAGTCTGAAAGTTGTTGAGCATTCCAACATTTTCTGGTTGGCGATAAAATTCCACACGTCCTTTTCCCACTTCCCTAACGATTGCTTCTGGGTCATCTTTGGTAGAGCAATTATCAACAACGACTATTTGCATTATTTCAGATCCAGGGTCTTGCGCCAACACACTAGTTAGTGTTTCGCGTAAATATTCAGCACAATTATAATGAGGGATCATTACTGACCACAATGGACGAGATATATTCGCAGGAACTGTTGGAATAAAAGGACGATATGGATGTTTGCTCATGGTAATTACTTTTATTGAATTTATTACAGCGTTATCGTGATATCTACATTTGTAGAAGGGCGTATCAGGAATGCTGCACTCTTCATTAAAAAGCGAGATAAATAATAGATTCGCTCAGAAAAAGTGTAAAATCGCCAACCTAATATTAAGCGAGAGATAACGAGTGCTTCCCGTGCATTCCACTTTCCGCAACTGTAATATTTAGTACGTCTGTATTGTAAGTTGCGGTATAAGCTAACTCTACGTGGATAATTAATACTTTCTAAGAAGTCATTAATATATTGGTTCGTCATCTCGATACCAGCCAAAGATTTTGCTTCTTGTTGGCTAGTGGCTTCAGTTGATTTCATGTGATTATTTTCACCATGAATTCGATAGCTTCCTAGTTCTTGTTCGAGGGTTTTAATTTTACCCAAGAATGCAGTGCAGTAAATTAAACAACCGTCTGCCCAAATGCGCCACTTCATGGTATTCATGGGAAATACTTTTTCTAAGGCGCTGCGACGATATGTTAAACCGGAAGTAGGAGGAAAAGCCCAAGCGTTGCCTGTATCGAGAATAACTTGTGCTAAATCTTCACTTAGTTTCGGTGGTTTTGCAGGATTGGTATCTAGAATATTGCCTTGACCATCAATGGTATCGAGGTGGTGCATTACGCCAACGATATCAGGTTTATTGAAAGCTTCGACAACAGTAGTTAGTTTATGTGGCTTCCAAGTGTCATCTGCATCTAAAAAGGCAATTAATTCTCCGCTTGCAGCTGCAAAACCTGCGTTAAATGCGCCACCTTGTCCTTGGTTGGTTTGAAAAATAGCCTTAATATAAGTTGGGTATTTTTCTTGGAGCTGTGAGATTACTTCTCGACTATTATCAAGCGAACCATCATCTACAATGATGATTTCTATATTCTGATAAGTTTGGGCAATAACTGATTCAACTGCGAAGGGGAGGTATTTTGCGTAGTTGTAGTTGGAAATGATGATAGAGACTTTCATGGGTATTGTTAAGAATTTTGACGATGTTCATCGGGCACCCCTTATTGGTGTATTGATAGCAAACATGATTGGTGACTCGGATAGGATAGATGTGTGTGAGGATTTATCCAGCATTACTGGATTCATGTTGGATTTTGTGGTAGTTCCACAATTTGCCGCGCAGTTCTAGCAGTTCTTGGTAATTACCTTGTTCCACTATATTCCCTGCTTCTAAAACGACAACTTTATCTGCTTTGGCAATGGTCGAAAGTCGATGGGCGATCGCAATCACTGTTCGACCGACAGATAGCTTTTCTAGCGATTCTTGAATTAATCGCTCTGATTGAGAATCTAACGCGCTTGTTGCTTCATCTAGGATGAGAATTTCTGGATTGCGTAACAAAGCGCGGGCGATCGCAACTCGTTGTCTTTGTCCCCCGGATAACCTAACTCCGCGATCGCCTAATTCTGTATCAAAACCTTGAGGCATTTCTTCAACAAATTCCAGTGCATTAGCCAAACGAGCTGCTTCTCGAATTTGGGCTTCACTTGCTTCTGGTGTACCGTAGGCAATATTATTCCACACAGAAGTATTGAAGATAAATGTATCTTGACTGACCACAGCTAACTTGCGACGTAGAGAATTGATCTCAAAAGTCCGCAAATCTACTCCATCAATTAAAACTTTTCCTTCGTCCGGATCATAAAACCGAGGAATTAAATCAGCCAGAGTTGTTTTACCAGCACCAGACTTGCCAACTAGTGCTGTCATCTTGCCCCGCTCAATAGATAGTGTAATATCATGCAGTACCAAATTTTCTGCATCGTAACCAAAATCTACAGATATGAAGTCAATAGAGCGTTTTAAACCTGTAAACTGAACATTACCGTCTTGGAAATAAGTTTTATCTTGCCGAGTCAGCAAGTCTTTAATATTCTCTATAGAGCCTTTCAAAGTACTAAGAAACGCTAATGTACCATTAGCATCCTGGAGACTGGGTACAGCCCGAACTAGTACAAAGAAAAATGTTAGCAAACTCGCAGCGGAGAGCGTAAATGTTGTAAAGGAAACAATAATTAAGCTAATTAAAACAGTTGTTGCTATTCCTTCTGCAATTGGCTTCACTAATGTCCAAGCCATGACAACTTTCATAGAAGCATCTAGTAAATTATTACTAGCTTTATAGAAGCGTTGTCTTTCAAACTCTTGTGTACCAAAAGCATGGACTGTTCTAATACCGTTGATAAACTCCAATGCTGTTGAGTTAAACTTCGCATTGGCATTAGTAATTCCAAAGCTAGTTTCCCGAACTCGTTTATTGAGAGTTGATAAACCAACTGCCAAAAGTGAGAATAACAACAACGAAATAATAGATAGTTGCCATGAAATCGTAAACATTACCACAAAGTAGACAGCAACTGTCATTGTTCTGGTGACAATAAAAGCCACACCACCAAAAGCTTGCTTTATCCGTTCTATTTCTGTAGTAATAGTATTAATTAGCTCTCCAGAACGAGTTTTGGAAAAATAAGCTAGGGGTAATGATTCTAGCTGCTCAAACATTTCCTTCCGCAGACGGTCAGCTAATTTTAGTTGAGTAGATTCAACGTATATTCCCCCAAAATAATTGAAGGCTGCGCGAACCCAAGTACTCAGTAAAATTAAAATAGATATTAGATACAATCGGCTATTAGTTGATGCATTTTCTCCCAAAACCCAACTCGCAAATTGATAAATACGTCCTGTTTTTTGAACTACATCAGGTTGAGTCAAACTTTGTAGAAAAGAAAGCAGAAAACCAATAGTTACTCCTTCAAAAATTGCCGCGAAAAAGGAAAGGAGAAAAGCTAAAATGGCAGTTCTACGAAAATGTTTAAATTCACGTAAAATTAGATAATTGTCTTGCCAAAAACTAGTAGCCTTGAACAAGTTGCGTATCGGTTGAGAAAGTTTTAGATACATGGTTCGCACAACGTTAATGTAGCAGCAGATACACACTTGCCGAAACAAGCGTACAGTAAACGCTAATCATTACCGTACGCTTGCAGCGAGAAAGATAAGTTGAAAACACAGAAGCTGAAATTACAATGTTTGACTATCGAGATGGAAAGAGTTTGATGTCTTCACCTCTGATAAATGTGTCATACCTGGTAATTCATTTAGCTGTCTCTGTTTTTCTGCACTTAAGCGTACTGCTTCTTGCAAAGTATAACAACGAGAACCAATTAAAGTCATTTCTCCGCGCAGTACGTTTAATAACTTCGGTAAATTATCTAAACCGTACTTAGACATCAACTGTCCAATAAATGTAGTTTTTTGTACATAGCCATCAGCAAACTGATTCACAGTAGTTGTACGAAATTTGATTACGCGAATCAGTCTACCGCGCTCTCCGATATGCCACTCACGAGAAGTGATTGCTTCAGAAGAGTGTACACGCATTAACAAGGCTAATCCTAAGATTACGGGAGATAACAGCAATAGAAACACGAGTGCTGTCATCCATTCCAGAAATCTTTTTGACCACCACAACAGTGTGTTCCCGTAGTGTATGTTATCTTTAGAACCTATACGTAAGTATATGGGCTTTGAAGCTTTCTGACAAGCATTTGCCCAAAACAATACCTTAGCTTCACCTAATTTTGGATCTATACGAACCAACTTTACTGGAGAATGTTTTAAGCATTTAACTAAAGATTCTTCTTTATCAACTGAAGCTAAATAAGGTTGCTTTAACTGTCCTGGGGGTGTCACCAAGAGCTGACCTGCTCGCCACTGGAGCGTGCAATAAGGGGAATTTTCTTGGTTTTTTTGGATAGTATAGTAGTTCTCTACTATTGGAAGTATTGAGGTTGTCATATGTATTTAAACTTATAGAATGGTAGATTACTGACCTAATACTAAAGGCTGTTATGTGAGCCTAATGATCCGCATCTTTATTATTAGTAGACAAAACTATAGATATTTGAGCAAAAAAGACAATAAATCCCCATTAAGGAAAATAACCTTTAAAAGTTGTTTTTCTTTTGAAAGATATACAGACTCAAACAATAGTTTTTAGATGAAGCAACAGCAAGTCCACTTATTTTTTTGGTGTGAAATTGCTTTCAATATCTAGGATATAGGACTCTAGTGAAAATATCAGTGAGTTATATAAATTCTTTATTCACTCTTCAAACAGTTAGCGTTTTTCTATGAGAATTATTAAGTTCTTATGAATTATCTAGCTGTGTAGCTACTGAGTAAGTTTTCTAAGTAATGCTTTTCAGTGATTCTAACATAGATATATTTTTGTAATTAAAATCTTCTTAATTAACATTATGAATATAATTACGGATTATGTAAAGCAAGATTTTGTAAACATAATCCGACTACAAATGATTACAAAAGTTGATCCCTGCATCATTTAACTGATTATTAGTGTATATGTGGGTAAAGGAGAGTATATCCGCAGAGAATTTATTTGCTAATGCCAAAACATACGGAGCGTCTCGTCCACATAATATTATTGTTATAAAGCAATAGAAATTGACAGTAGATAGCGAATTGCTTTACCGGCTTTTTGATATTGCCATAATTATGATAAATCAAATTGTTAATTTCAGTTACGTATAACAGACCTCAATCATTCATAAATTCATTTCATGACAGATATTCTCATGGGGCTTGTCTATATATGTGTATTTTTAGACTAATATACGAGTGCAATATCAAAATCTGAATATATATAGGTTGCTTTATTAAGAGATGGACAAGGATGTGGTGTAGCAGCCCTAATTGGCGAAAAGAGCGCTTAAGTTTATCATTCTCGCGTTTGACACGAAACCCACCAGCTCTATAAGAGGACTTCCAGCTGTTTTATGATTAAACAAACAAGGAATATCATCTAGCAGCAACGTGTATACATCGATTACTGCTACAAGATACTTCTGATCTTTCGTGCGTGTAAGTACAAACTATTATTTCCAAATATTATATTTATTAATCTAGTACTAAATTATTATATTCCAATAGTTCTCTTTCAGAGGACTTTAGATATTAGACAGGGACTTATAGTCCCTGGCGGACGAAAGCGTAGTGTGTAAATCTATAAATACTTAGGGCTTGCTGAAAAAGCCTACAGAGCGAATAAGACAAGCTCTATCGCTTAAAAAAGACCCTCACCCCGTCCTCCGGACACCCCTCTCCCAAACTTGGGAGAGGGGAGGGGGTGAGGGCTGCAAGGCTTTTGAACCTCTGGATGTTATTTCCTTGCACGAACTTTTTGGTAAAAAGGCTAAAAACCCTTATCTAGGTTAACTTATAACTTTATTAAGCAAGCCCTACTTAATTTTTTTCTATACTAGGATGCATTTAGCATAAACGTGTACTATAGGACTACTATTTGATTTTTGAACACAATTAGGTACTGTAGGGTGTGTTACCGCGTAAGCGTAACGCACCGAGATATCTTAGGACGGTGCGTTAGCCTTCGGCATAACACACCCTACGTATGTTTCAATAATCAAACCGGATTCCTATATCCCAACAAGAAAAAGAGAACTGTTAAGAGTTCTCTTTACATCTTGCTATTTTTCCATTGCTTGCCGTAATGCTAATTGGTTAGATTTAGGTTTGCTGTAGGGTATGTATGTACTTGCACTGGAAACTCCATTAGCAACAACTCCAATCAAGTTTAATCTGCTGAGCATACCTGTAGCTTGATTAATCTGAGTGCGAGTTACCCTACCAATGCTTGCTACCATGACCACACTACGACATGATGATGCTGTGAGTATGGCATCTACTAAACCCAGAACTGGCGGAGCATCTAGGAGTACTAAGTCATAGTTCTCTTCAAATGCTGCCATTAATTCAGCCATGCGAGGAGAACTTAGCAGGTTGGCTGGGTCTGCTGGAGATGGTCCAGCAGTTAAAATATCAATGTAAGATGAGCCATTTGACTGAATGCTAATATGACTTGGTAGAGCAACATCACTTTCTAAGAGAGTTGATAGTCCTTGCTCGTTAGGAAGATTCAGCTGTTTGTGCAAACTAGGATCGCGTAAGTTAGCATCAATTAGCAATACTTTCTTATGCAAACGAGCAGCACTCATGGCTAAACCTAATGACAAAGCTGATTTACCTTCGTCTGGTAATGCTGAAGTCACCATCAAGGATTTGAGGTTGGTAACAGAATTCACTAGTTCAATGTTTTTGAATATCAAATCTAGAGATTCCCAACGAGGTGCAGACTGTAATACCTGAATTGTCCAAGGTGCTAAAACTTCTGGCTTACCAAAAGGTAATTTGATTACTGATTCTCTATTTTTAGATGGTGGTAGTTTGGGAGTCGCTCCTAACAATGGTAAGGCAACTTGTTTCTCCAGTTCTGCGGTGGTGTGAACTGAATCATCAGCAGCTTCACGCACAAAAGCAGCAACTCCTCCCAACATTAAGCCTACTACTGCACCTAATAAAAGGTTTTGTTGGAGATTTGGCCCGATTAATTGACCTAACTGAGGTTCTTCTACAACTTGATATTCAAACCCACCCTTAGCAAGTTCTTGACGCAATTGTTGCTCTGCTTTCTGCAAGTCTTGCAAGCGATCGCGGCTCAATTGTACTTGTGGTTGTAGCCTATTATACTCAGCTAACAGAGAAGGATATCTTTTGAGTTCTGTTGCCAGTTCCTGCTCTTTAACTGCTAAAGCTTGGTCACGAGCTTTCAGGGAGCGTATAGCTGTCTCTGTATCCACTAACTGACCTGCAAGGGTCAGGTCTATTTGTCCAAGTTGTCCTTGCTGTAGCTGAGCATCTGGTGGTTGTACAGCAGTGCTAGCATCCCCACCTAGAGTTCTTCCGACTTCTGTTTGCAGTAATTGCAATTGTCCTTGACGTTGTTCTATAAGCTTTTGCACGCTAGGAGCTTCATCTGTAAAACGCAAACGTTCCTGTGCTAAAGCTAACTCTGTTTTTTGAATTTCGTTCAGTAATCCTTGGTAGCGAGTGGATTGACTTAAACGGGAAGAAACTAGAGCGTTTTGGGGAGTACGTTGGAGTTGTTGCTGTAAAGAATTATAACGAGCGTTGGCTTCTTGTTGGGCAGCTTGATTTGTCCGTCGTTCCTGCTGAATAGAAGTTAAAGCATCTTGGGTAACTTTTGCTTGCGACTCGGGATCTATCAGATTCTGAGTTCTCCGAAAGCGTTGGAGACTCGCATCAGCTTTGTTTACTTCTGAACTGACATCTTCTAGCTGTTTACGAACAACTAACAGACCTTTTCTTAAACGCTCATCTTGTTGTTGGTTGTTATAATCTAAGTAAACTTGTCCTAGTACATCTAAAACTTTCTCAGCCTTAACTGGATTTGTACTAACATACTCTGCTCTAAAAATTTTGGTGGCAACATTATCCTCTTTTTCTTTAACCTGGCTCAGAACTAAAGAACTTTGAATCTCACCTAAAGTTATACCTGGATAATCAGCTTGAAGTTTATCAACTGCTCTTTGAATCAGCTTCGGACTACGCATCAAGTTTAATTGAGTCGCAGCATCGATTTGAATATTAGAATCTGTAAACTGTTCATTTACCCCAGTTCCTTCTGTTCTCGCTTGGTAGTTTGGTTCTACCAAAAATGCAGTTGTGCTTTTATAAGTACGTGGAGTCTTAGAAGTTATATATCCTGCCACACCAACCGAAGCAAGAAACACTACTAAAAACCAAGGAAATCTACGTATTAAAACCGCAAATAATTGTCCGTAACCCGGTTCTGTCTCAGCTGCTGGACTGAGATGGGGATTTAGACTGTTTTGAATCACCTTTACTATCCCTCAGTTAACATATCAAATTAGCGATTGATGTACCCTACAAGCTTGCTCAATAACTTTTTCAACTTTATTAAAAAAAGCAAGTTCTGAAAAGTTTGTCATTGCGTGATTACGAATATTGTCGTAATTCCATGAGATTTCCCTGGCTTCTAGTAGTGCAGCTTGTAGGGATTCGGGTGTTTGTCTTTTGAAAAATACGCCTGTTTTACCAGGTATTTGAGTGTCTAGTACTCCTCCTGCCCCAAAAGCAACTACAGGTGTACCACTAATATTAGCCTCTACTGGGACTAAACCGTAATCTTCTAAAGCTGCAACAATTATAGAACTTGCTTTGGCAAATAACTCAGTGCGCTGGGCATCAGTTACGTGTCCGACGAATTCTATATTATCTAATGCTTTAGCTTGCAACCGTTCTCGCTCTGGACCATCCCCTGATATTAGTAAAGGCCATCCTAACCAATTAAAAGCTTCGACTATTATATCAAGACGTTTGTAGCTAATCATCCGCGCTGACGCTAGATAATATTCTTCTTTGTTTTCTGAAAAAATAAATCTATTAGTATCTATTGGATAGTTGATAACAACTGCTTGTTTGCTGTATATTGTTTTTATCCGACGGGCGACAACGCTAGAGTTAGCAATGTAAAGGTCTGGTTCCTGTGCGTAGGTCAGGTCTACCTTTCTCATTAATTGGAATACTTGTTCAATTAAAGGAGCAAAGTATCTATAGTCTCCATATTCTCGTAAATATGTTTCTGTGTCCCACAAAAAACGGGTGACGTTATGACAAAAACAAACGTGACGTGCTTGTGGTCTTTTTCTGACTGCTTTAGCAAAACTGGTACTGCTGCTGATGATTAAATCATAATCTTGCAAATCTAAAGCCCGAAAAGCCGGAAAATATAGAGGAGCCATCAACCGGAAATACTTCGCTGCTCCGGGAATGCTTTGTAGGAATGTTGTCTTAACTAAGCGATCGCCTAAATCAATGGTTCGTTCCGGGTCATATAAAGATGTAAAAATATCAGCTTCTGGGTAGCGTTTGCAAAGCAGCTCAAATACTCGCTCTGCTCCTCCCTTCTGAGTTAAATAATCGTGAACTAAAGCAACTTTCATAAATTTTACCTAAATTTTATATAAAGTTTATTTAATCTTGTTTTTTCCCATAGACCTGACAGAAGTACAACTTCACATTTTAAAGTGATTATTCCTAATGCTGCATAGAAAAATTAATTTTTCTTTAGCTAACATTTATTTTCAACTATGCTAATGTTAATACTTTAATACTCAAATAAGAGTATTGAAGAATATATTTATAATATTGTTATTGTAAGTATTTGATGAAGTAGTGCGAGAGAAATAAGGGAACAGAGAAGCTGTTCCCTCAAATACTAACCAGCAACTGCTAGAGTTTTTGCTGGAGCAAAATAAGCGTTTTGCTCAGCCCGCAATTTATCACAAAGTCTGGATGGTAATTCCACATCATCGTATGTCAATACTGTATCCTTACTAACATCTCGCTTTAAACGACATCCTTCAGCTAGACCCATTGGCAAAAGGTTTTCTTGTTGAACGATATCGGAATTTTCGCATTGACCGTAGGTCATGTAGTAACCGATACCATCCAAAGTCTCTCCAGCTTTCAGGTCAATTTTAGCTGTAGTGACAACATCAACCAAAGGTCCACCCAAAGGTGATAAAACGTAATCACCGAATAAAACAGCGCGAGCAACAGAGATGGGTACTTCAAAATGGCAGAGGTGATAAGGAGTGTAGAAGCTGTAAAGTGGGCCTTCACCCAATTTGTACAGATTCAAATAGTGACGCTGTTTGGGATCTTCATGAGTGCCAAACACGAAAACGCCAGGGCCAGGTTTTGCACCAACGACGTAATCGACTATACCACCTAATTGTTGTAGTTGTTCCACATTATACATTTTGGTCATTTCATCAACATGACCAGTAAAGTCGTATCCCAACATCCCCCGCTGAGCGACTTTCATCCCTGTAGCGTTAGCAACGATCGCCTGTTCAAAGGAAATTTTTGTTCCGTCAGCAAAGCTCGTTACCATGTGAGCTTTTTGACCCCAGCGTTTAGCAAATGCTTCTTGGGTGGTGGGGTTGCGGTATGGGTCTTGCAAACCTTTAATGTTGCCACATAATAAAGGAGTTAAACCAATACTTTTCACAAAACGGTAGAGGTTTGCTTGTACTCCTGGTTGGTCGCCATCACAGGCAGTGAGGATAACACCTGCTTTATCAGCGTAAACTTTTAGTATAGAACCGATAGTGCCATCAAGCTCAGCATTCATCATAATTACGTGCTTGCGATTGGCGATCGCTTCCATAACTACATGAGCGCCAAATTCTACCGCACCTGTAACTTCAATCAACGCATCAATACCTTCAGCACGACACAATAACATTGCATCTTCTGTGACTGCGTATTCCCCACGTGCAATAGTATCTTCTAATTCACCAACACTTGTAACTACTTTAATATTCTCAATTCCAGCTTCCGTATAAGCACGCTTAGCAGCATCAATACTACGATTAAAAATAGCTACCAACTCCATACCAGGTACTGAGTTAGCAATTTGGTTAGCAATTCCTCGACCCATGAATCCAGCACCAATCATCCCTACTTTGATTGGTTTTCCTGCTTCCGCACGAGCTTGTAAAGCGCGATCGACAATAATCATTGACTCAACTCCTAATATTAATGATCAGCACCAACGATTGAGTGTTAAAAAGTTCCTTGCAGTTATAGGAACCTTTTTAACACATAGTAAGTAGTATTTTATACTATAATTCTGCTAATTTATTTATTTGCAGTACCTACAGGCATCATAGTCATTAAAGGCCAGTTTAAATCTTTCTCAGAAATTTCACTGACTTCTATTGGCCATTGAATATTAAAAAATGGGTCATCATAACGTAAACCACGTTCATAGCCTGGTGTATAAAATTCACCAACTTGATATACAACTTCAGCTCCGTCAGTCAGTGCTTGATAACCGTGTGCAAACATTTCCGGTACATACAAAGCGCGACGGTTGTCTGGGGTTAGTTCCACGCCAAAATGGGATAAGTAAGTAGGGGATTCAGGACGCATATCAATGATGACATCATAAATAGCTCCTTTAGTGCAACGAATTAACTTGGTTTCAGTTGCAGGAGCAATTTGGTAATGCATCCCCCGGAGAGTTCCTTTTTTGTGGTTATAAGACAAATTACATTGAGCTACTGTTGGTTTTAAACCGTGTGCTTCAAATTCTTTAGCGCAGAAAGTGCGAGCGAAGAAACCACGATTATCGTGCTTTTCTTCTAAATCAATGATGAAAGCATCTTTCAGTTGAGTTTCGATGAAAATCATAGTTAACCTGTATTAATTTGATAGATTATGTAAGATTAGATCGTTGCTACTAACTCTGGCTTGGGGAAAGTATCATCCCAATACTGAGTACAAAGCTCTGGTCGTTTGGGTGAGCTTGCAGTATACACGAAAAATAATGCTGACCGTTCTTCTGTCCTAATAGTACCGTGATGTAAAGTAGTTTTTGGATCTACAAAAATCACCGTACCCGCACGACCTAGGCAAGATTTCCAAGCTGATTGGGGGATAATCGCTTTTAGTTGTTCGTCGTTGATACCTAAGTAACCGGACTTCCACAGTTGATAGTAAATCCGATAGTAATTTAAGCTAAATAACTTAGTTAAAGATACAGGCACATATTCAAAAGGACCATGTTTTTCTTCAACATCGTTAAGATAGATAATTACTTTAACCATCCTACGGTCTTCTGAATCTTTGTGCCATAGTAAAGTTCCAAATTGATTTTCATTCGGTAAATCTTTACGTAAATGTACTCCATGAAAAGCCACAGGTAGACCGATATAATTTTCAATTATGTTTAATAGCCTTGTTTCGGCTCCCCATTGGCAAAATTCTAACAAATCTGT
>Ga0224723_1001332_pt1 | contig 15096 bp, 6 predicted proteins | sample Balambano_FR2_Me_FD_161647 | JGI IMG/M metagenome (GOLD analysis project Ga0224723, IMG submission 161647) | Freshwater sediment microbial communities from Lake Towuti, South Sulawesi, Indonesia - Balambano_FR2_MetaG | ecosystem: Environmental > Aquatic > Freshwater > Lake > Sediment | place...
TAAGTTACAAAATATCTTCCTGTGGTTAGAGAATGTCCAATCTAAGAGCTAGGTATTAGTGAGCAAATAATATAGCGGTTCTCTAGCCCTCACCCCCTAACCCCTCTCCCAAGTTTGGGAGAGGGGAAGATAAAAATGATATTGGTAAAATATTAATAGAAAAATCATTCTAGCCCTAGGCTGTTGACTTTGATGGTTTAGGAAAAATACTTTTTCATACAGATTTTGTGTCTCGTGGCGCCAGCCTGAAAAGCTTATAAAATCAAGGGTTTTGAGCTTTACGACTAAACGCAACAATTTAATGAGCGAATTTATACCTAAATTATAACAAAATCAACACTCTACCCTAGCCCTTTCAAGGGTAGGTTTTTTTGAATCGAGCAAATAGTTGAGAAAATTCTCAATTACTAAACGAGGTTTCGTTATTTCAGCGTTTGGGCACTTGCTGAAATAGGGGAAAAAACGACCAAATCGAAAATACCTACCTTTGTAAGTACCCTAGCCTAGGGTGTTGACTCTGTGGTTTTTTAGGGCTTTTCATTTCATGCAGGATATTTGCCCTCTCCCCTGCCCCTCTCCCAACTTGGGAGAGGGGTGCATTTACGCGGGGTGAGGGTTATAAAAGTGCGTGAATATAGAACGCTCTTATTCCATCAAAGTCAACAACCCAACCCTAGCCCCTCTCCCAAGTTTGGGAGAGGGGGTGAGGGTTGTATATCTAAATATTCAAGCGGACATGATATTACTCTGTTTGTCATGGAATCTTTTATTATCTGAAAATGTAAGTAATAATTTTATTAATGCGTTTATATTTATACTACTTGGTAAGGAAACTGCCTCGACATGGTAAGACTTGAAGAACTGACAAAAGGTACGCAACTAAAAGGTATCCTACCAAATAGTCTTGTTACCATCGTCGATGCACAGTGGCATGGCTCAGATGTAGTAGAACTAACATATAAGAATACTAGCGGTACGTTAGGGAATGAGTTGATATTTCGAGACAAGGAAACCAGCTTGGAAATTGTCACCTCTGGGGGTGCTTGGAGTTTTACTGCTGATGGTGCGAATTTTCGTTTGGTGTCAGAGGCCCATCGTATCCATCTTGCACATTTATTAGACCCAATGTTAGCGGTTCATAGTTCCCTAGTTGAACCTTTACCACACCAAATTACCGCTGTTTATGGGGAAATGTTGACTCGTCAACCTCTACGTTATCTCTTGGCAGATGACCCAGGTGCGGGTAAAACAATTATGGCGGGGTTGTTGATGCGAGAATTACTTATTCGTGGTGATTTACATCGTTGTTTGGTGGTTTGTCCTGGTAGTTTGGCGACACAGTGGCAAGATGAACTGTATCAAAAGTTTCACTTACCTTTTGAAATTCTGACTAATGATCGCATTGAAACAGCAAAGACAGGAAATGCTTTTGCTGAGATACCTTTAGTAATTGTGCGATTGGACAAACTTAGCCGCAGCCAAGATTTACAAGCAAAATTAGAACAAACTGATTGGGATTTAGTAGTTTGTGATGAAGCACATAAGATGTCAGCGTCTTTTTTTGGAGGTCAAATTAAACCCACAAAGCGCTATGAATTGGGTAAGCTATTATCTAAATTAACGCGGCATTTTTTATTAATGTCTGCGACACCTCACAACGGAAAAGAAGAAGATTTTCAGTTGTTTATGGCGTTGCTAGATGGGGATAGATTTGAGGGAAGATTCCGTGATGGTGTCCACGTTGCCGATACTTCTGATTTAATGCGGCGATTAGTGAAAGAAGATTTATTGAAATTTGATGGTAAACCTCTATTTCCCGAACGGAAAGCAGAAACTGTTGAATATAAACTTTCGGATTTAGAAGCAGTACTTTATAAGCGAGTTACTGAGTATGTTCGTGAGGAATTTAACCGTGCTGATGCATTAGGAAATGAAGGACGTAAAGGGACAGTTGGTTTTGCTTTAACAATTTTACAACGCCGTCTTGCTTCCTCCCCAGAGGCAATTTATCAATCACTTAAACGTCGTCGAGAACGATTACAGAAAAAGTTACGAGAAGAAGAGTTGTTAAAACGAGGACAAGATATTTTAGATTTAGGATTTGAAATTGTTGATTTGCAGGGGCAAGATAATCTGGAGGAGTTTGATGACCTTCCTGTGGAAGAACGGGAAGTCGCAGAAGAGTTAGTAGTCGATTTAGCAACTGCATCACGAACTATTGCGGAATTACAAACAGAAATTACCCTTTTACAAGAATTAGAACAGTTGGCATTGCGGGTGCGACGTAGTGGTACAGATAAAAAATGGGAAGAATTATCAAAGCTGTTGCAAAATAATGCTGAAATGTTCAATGCTGCGGGACATCGACGTAAATTAGTTATTTTTACTGAGCATAGAGATACTTTAAATTACCTAAGTGATAGAATTCGGATGCTACTGGGACGAATAGAGGTAGTGGTAACAATTCATGGCGGTATGGGGCGAGAAGAACGCCGCAAAGCACAGGAAGGTTTTACTCAAGATATAGGAGTACAAGTGTTAATTGCTACGGATGCAGCAGGTGAAGGTATTAATTTGCAACGAGCGCATTTAATGGTAAATTACGATTTACCTTGGAACCCCAACCGTCTGGAACAGCGTTTTGGACGGATTCACCGGATTGGACAAACGGAAGTCTGTCACTTGTGGAATTTAGTAGCAGATGAAACCCGTGAAGGGGATGTGTATTTGACGCTACTGAAAAAGTTAGAAATTGAACAGGAAGCGTTAGGGGGTAAAGTTTTTGATGTGTTGGGTAAAGCGATCGCTGGGACAGAATTACGGGAGTTACTAATTCAAGCAATACGCTACGGCGATCGCCCGGATGTGAGGGAACGTTTAAATCAAGTTGTCCAAGATAAACTTGATCAGCAAAGGTTGCGCGAACTGCTAGAAGAACGAGCTTTGGCACGAGATGCGATGGATATTGCTAAGGTACAGCAAATTCGGGAAGAAATGGAGCGATCGCAAGCAAGGAGATTGCAACCCCATTTTATCGCTGCTTTTTTCCTGGAAGCCTTCCAACAGTTAGGGGGAACAGTACGTCAGCGAGAACCACAAAGGTATCAAATTACCCGCGTTCCAGCTGTAATTCGCAACCGAGGACGGCAAATTGGTGTGGGAGAACCTCTACTGCAAAGTTATGAACGCATTTGCTTTGATAAAACTTTAATTAGCATTCCTGGTAAACCGTTAGCAGCATTTATCTGTCCCGGACACCCATTGTTAGATGCCACGATAGATTTAATTTTAGAGGATCACCGAGATTTATTAAAGCAGGGTACTATTTTGGTGGATGAAAATGATTTTGGTGAAGATACTCGTGCCTTAGTTTACTTGGAGCATTCCATACAAGATGCGCGGACAAATTCCAATGGTTTAAGAAGATTGGTTTCTCGGCGGATGCAGTATGTAGAGATTTGCCCTCATCCCCCAACCCCTTCTCCCATAAAGGGAGAAGGGGAGCAAGAAACGGAGCAAGAAACGGAGCATTTTCTCCCCTCTCCCAGAGTGGGAGAGGGGCTGGGGGTGAGGGCACAAAATGCAGGTTATGCACCTTACCTTAATTATCGTCCGCTAACGAATGAAGAAAAATCTGTGCTGGAAACAGTGGTAAAAGAATCTTGGTTGCGAACAGATTTGGAAGCACAAGCTAAAAGTTATGCAATTTCTTGCCTTGTTCCTGAACATTTGCGCGAATTGAAACAGCGCAAGGAAGAATTAATTACCAAAACAATGGCGGCTGTAAAAGATAGGCTTACCAAAGAAATAAATTATTGGGATTATCGGGCCGAAGAACTGAAAATACAAGAAGAAGCAGGCAAAGCTAATGCCAAAATTAACTCAGCAAAAGCACGTCAGCGAGCCGATGAGTTGCAAACGCGGTTAAGGGAACGGTTGGAGGAGTTGGAGGAGGAGCGAAGATTATCACCTTTACCACCTGTAGTAGTTGGTGGTACATTGGTAGTCTCTCTGGGTTTGCTGCATCGGTTATTGGGTAAAGACGTTACATCTATATCAAATGCCTTTACGAAAGAAAAAGAAAGAGTAGAACTTGCAGCAATGGCTGCGGTAATGGAAGCAGAACGTAAACTAGGATACGAACCGCGAGATGTAAGTGAGGAAAAATGCGGCTATGATATTGAGTCACGTATCCCCGAAACCGGACAGTTACGGTTTATCGAAGTCAAAGGACGGATTGCAGGTGCAGATACAGTGACAGTAACGAAGAACGAAATTATTACTGCACTCAATAAACCCGATAATTTTATTTTAGCGATCGCACAAGTTCCTTCCACAGACCAACCCAATATAGATTGTTCGATTCGCTACCTGCGGCAACCTTTTCAAAAAGAGCCAGATTTTGCTGTCACTAGCATTAATTACAATTTACGCGAACTATGGCAGCAGGGAACTGAGCCAAATTAAGCTAAAGTAAAGCTTGACAATAATTCCCAATTCCAAATCGAAAACCAAAAATATACAATCCTATTTTGGAGTGCAGGGTTTAGCGGAAGATGTACGCTACTATAGGCAATGGAAGCGGAATGTGGGTTTTAAGCGCATTGGACATTTGTATCCGAAGGTGAATTTGCCCTCATCCCCCAGCCCCTTCTCCCAGAACGGGAGAAGGGGAGCAAGAAGGGGAGCAGTTTCTTCCTTCTCCCAGAATGGGAGAAGGGGAGCAAGAAGGGGAGCAATTCTTGTCCCCCTTCTCCCATCATTGGGAGAAGGGGTTAGGGGATGAGGGCAAAATTCACGCTTGTTCAACACTAGCTATATATACCTTTTTCACGATTGTTGACACCAATAGCGGAGATGCTCACCCCGTAAAACAATTTTGGGTATTTATTTAATTGGAAGTCCCTAATTCACGAGATTGAAGGGCTGGAAATAATTTTTGTGGTTCTGTTTGAAATTCGGCAAACGCTGTCTGCCGAATTTGGAGGGTATTTATGAGTTTAGGTTGATGCTAATGCTAATGCTAAGGAAGCCCATCCCACAAGAAGTTCTTGGGTATTTATGTATGAGATAATACTCAGTATAATTGCCATTGATTTTTAATGTATTTATAGTTACTCTAAAAAAGTAAAAACTATAAATATAAGACCTTCATTATTGGTAATTGAGACCTTTCATTAAGTCTCCGAGATTAACTATATGAAAGCATTTATACTGCTTTTGAATTTACGTCCGTGTTTGCGGGCTAAATTTTATATGGCTAATTTTTAACTCAGTATTACTGATAAAAAGGTTATCTTATTAACAACGATGACCTACCGCAAGAAGTTAATTGAAGTTGCCCTTCCCCTCGAAGCCATAAATAAAGAATCCGCACGCGAAAAATCGATTCGACACGGGCATCCTTCAACGTTACATTTATGGTGGGCGCGGCGACCGTTAGCAGCTTGTCGAGCGGTATTATTTGCATCGTTAGTAGATGACCCGTCCAATTTTCCCGACAAATTCCCGACGGAAGAGGCACAGGAGAACGAGCGAAAACGCTTGTTTGAGATTATCGAGCAATTGGTGAAGTGGGAAAATGTTAGCAATCAGGAAGTTTTAGACGCGGCAAAAGCAGAAATTTTAAGGTCAACAGATAATAATCCTCCCCCTGTGTTAGACCCTTTTTGCGGTGGGGGTTCGATACCTCTGGAAGCGCAAAGGTTGGGGTTGGAAGCGCATGGTAGCGATTTAAATCCGGTGGCGGTTTTGATTACGAAAGCTTTGATTGAAATTCCACCAAAGTTTGCAAATCAGCCTCCGGTAAATCCAGATTCTCGAAGTAAAGCTATTCCCAATCCCAAATCGAAAACTAAAAATATTCAATCCTATTTTGGAGCGCAGGGTTTAGCGGAAGATGTGCGCTATTACGGGCAATGGATGCGGGAGGAGGCTTTTAAGCGGATTGGACATTTGTATCCGAAGGTGAATTTGCCCTCATCCCCCAGCCCCTTCTCCCAGAACGGGAGAAGGGGAGAAGAGACGTTCCTTTCACAGAACGGGAGAAGGGGAGAAGAGACGCTCCTGTCCCAGAATGGGAAAAGGGGAGAAGAGACACCCCTCTCCCATCCTGGGAGAGGGGACGGGGGTGAGGGCAATGAAGCGACTGTTATTGCTTGGTTGTGGGCTAGGACGGTGAAATGTCCGAATCCTGGTTGTGGTGCAAGAATGCCGTTGGTAAGCTCTTTTAAGTTATCAACTAAAAAAGATAAACAAGTCTGGATTGAGTCAATTGTAGATAACAGGCAACAACCACCTACTATACATTTTCAAGTCAAGACAGGTAAAGGTAAATCTCCAGAACCTCCAAAAATTGGGCGAGGTGCGAAATTTAAATGTTTAGCATGTAAACAGGTTGCAGGGGAAGATAAAATTCGCACTGAATTTCGTGCTAAACGTAATAACGCTCAACTCATAGCAATTGTTGCGGAAAGCAGTAAAGGACGGATTTATTTATCTCCTGATAAACTGCATATAGATGTAGCAATTAGTGCTAAACCAGAGTGGAAACCGGAAGAAGAAATGAATCCGGAAACCAGTAATTTAGTTAGTGGTCGAGGTTATGGGATAACACATTGGTATGAAATTTTTACAAATCGTCAGCTTGTAGCCTTAACCACTTTCAGCGATTTGGTAAGCGAAGCACGAGAAAAGGTACTTGCTGACGCTATAGCTGCTGGAATGCCTGACGATAGTTTACTGCTTTGTAAAGATGGTACGGGTGCAACAGCTTATGCTGATGCTGTGGTTACTTATTTAGCGATCGCAGTAGATCGAATGAGTGACTACAGTTCCAACATTTGTACTTGGCACTTATCTGGTGAGAAAATAGGACATACGTTTGCTCGTCAAGCTATCCCAATGACTTGGGACTATGCAGAAGTGAATCCGTTTAGTAGTTCTACTGGCAACTTTATCGGTGCAGTTAATTGGATAACTAAAGTGATTGAAATTTCTCCTTGTGGTATCCAAGGAGTTGTTAAACAAGCAGACGCAACCACACTAGATATTTCAAACTACGCCAAATCAATCGTTGTCTGTACAGACCCGCCTTATTACGACAATATCGGTTATGCTGACCTATCAGACTTTTTCTATGTCTGGCTGCGCCGTTCTTTAGGCTCTATTTATCCCGACCTTTTCCACACAATTGCAGTTCCAAAAGAAAAAGAATTAGTTGCTACTCCCTATCGCTTTGGTGGTGATAAAGAGAAAGCTAAAAAGTTTTTTGAGGAGGGATTGAATCAAGTTTTTACGCGAATGCGTCAGGGGGCAAATCCCGATTATCCATTTTCTGTTTTCTACGCATTTAAACAAACTGAAACAGATGATGATGAAAATCAAATAAATGCTGCCGTCTTCTCAACTGGATGGGAAACTATGCTCGAAGGATTAATTAAAGCAGGTTTCACCATCACTGGTACATTGCCAATGCGAACCGAATTAAGTAATCGTAGTCTCGGTATTGGCAATAACGCCCTCGCTTCATCCATCGTCCTCGTGTGTCGTCCTCGCCCCGAAACCGCCCCATCTACCACCCGTCGCCAATTCGTCAACGCCCTCAAACGCGAACTCCCGGATGCGTTGCAAAAACTCCAACAAGGCAACATCGCGCCAGTAGACTTGGCACAAGCTAGCATTGGTCCCGGTATGGCGATATATTCCCGCTACAGCAAGGTATTGGAATCAGATGGTACAAAAATGTCGGTTCGCACTGCCCTACAACTAATTAACCTCACCCTAGATGAATACCTTGCTGAACAAGAAGGTGAATTTGACGCGGAAACTCGCTTTGCTTTGACTTGGTTTGAACAGTATGCCTTTAACGAAGGGTCATTTGGGGAAGCGGAAACGCTCTCGAAAGCGCGAAATACCGCAGTGCAAGGCATGGTGGAGGCTGGTGTACTTGTTGCCAAAGCGGGTAAAGTGCGACTTTTGCGCCGTGAGGAATTAGCCAAAGATTGGAATCCCCAAACTGATAACCGTCTCACTGTTTGGGAGGCAACTCAGTACATGATTGCTGCTTTGTTAGATGGTGGTGGGGAAACTAGCGCTGCACGTTTGCTTTCTGGGTTGGGAACTATAGGGGAAGCAGCACGCGAGTTGGCTTATCGGCTATATAACATTTGCGATCGCAAGGGCTGGTCGAGTGAGGGTAATGCTTACAACAGCTTGGTCATGTCTTGGTCGGAAATTTCTCGGCTTGCTGTGGATACGAAGGAAGAAATAACAGCACAAATGGCGTTGTTTTAATTATGGAATTTAATAACCAGCAAGTACCCTCACCCCCTAGCCCCCTCTCCCAAAGTGGGAGAGGGGGGACAAGAGTCGAAAAAGAAAGCCCTCCTACTCCCCTCTCCCAGTATGGGAGAGGGGTTGGGGGTGAGGGCATAGACAAATGGCAAGTCCCCCAAGCCCTTCGCCAACGCATGGTAGAAATCGCCCGTCAGTTTCGCAAAGAACCAACACGCAGCGAAGCTATTCTCTGGCAAGCATTGCGAAACCGCAAATTAGATGGTCGAAAATTCCGTCGCCAGCAGCCTATAGGAAATTTTATAGTTGACTTTTTCTGTGCAAGCGAACGTCTGATTGTGGAAGTAGATGGAGAAATTCACGAGTCACAAAAGGATTTAGATCAACAGCGTCAGGAGTTGCTTGAATCTTTGGGACTGCGATTTGTGCGGTTAAATAGTTATGTCGTGGAGACCAATTTATCTACTGCATTAAACAAAATTCGTGATGCTTTGAATATCAATAGCCCTCATCCCCCAGCCCCTTCTCCCAACTTGGGAGAAGGGGAGCAATTAGTAATTAGTAATTACTCACACCCCTCTCCCATTCTGGGAGAGGGGGCAGGGGGTGAGGGCAAATCCACTTAAATAAACTAGTATAAAAAAACTATGACTATTAGTAATAGCGAACGGGTCGGTAGAGGATTAGAACTTTTACGTGATGGTTTATATCCCTTTGTGGAAAGGGAAATGCGTGCTAATTATAGCGATAAGTGGGTGCTGGCAGCAGCACCATTTGTCAGCGAAGACCGTACCCTAAGACGTAGCACCGAGCAAATCCTTAAGCAAGATGTTGGGGAACTGCTTAACTTGATTTTGAATCAGTGGCGCGAAGTATTTAAAAAGACTTTAGGCATTTTTGAAAAAAATCTCGTAGGGGAATTAAAAGTTACACGTAATTCCTGGGCACACAGTGAGACATTCTCTACTGACGACACGCATCGCGCCCTTGATAGTATCTCGCGCTTACTTGCTTCTATCTCCGCACCCGAAGCTCTGGAAGTGGAAAAACAAAAGCAGGAGCTATTGCGTGTTCGCTATACCGAACAAGCTCGTAGAGAAAAGCGTCGTGCTGCACACCAACCCCTTGAAGGTACTCCTACAGGTGGTTTAAAACCTTGGCGCGATATTGTGACACCACACCCCGATGTTGCTAGCGGTCGTTACCAACAAGCAGAATTTGCTGCTGACCTCTGGCAAGTTTACTTAGATGAAGGTTCGGATGAATACCGTATTCCAACAGAGTTTTTTAGTCGGACTTTTTTAACTGAAGGTTTGAAGCTACTTTTGGTTAATGCCTTATTGCGACTCTCGGGTAAAGGTGGCGACCCGGTTATTGAACTGCAAACAAATTTTGGTGGCGGTAAAACCCACGCGATGCTGTCGCTATATCATATGTTTATGGGTGTTCCTGTTTCTCAACTGCCAGGGATTGAACCTGTTTTAGCTGCTGCTGATGGTGCAGTTCCACCAGAAGAAGTACGGACAGCTGTGTTAGTAGGTAATAAGATTTCCCCCGGTCAGCCAACACGTAAAAATGATGGTACGGTTGTAAAAACGCTTTGGGGTGAATTAGCATGGCAACTGGGTGGTCGGGAAGCTTATGAGATGATTCGGGAAGCAGATGAAACTTCAACAAATCCCGGTGATTCGCTACGGCAATTGTTTAATCATTATGCACCTTGTCTCATATTAATTGATGAATGGGTAGCTTATGCTCGTCAATTACACGACCAAAATGATTTGCCTGGTGGTAGTTTTGATACTCACTTTACTTTTGCCCAAACTTTAAGTGAATCTGCCAAAAATGCCAACCAGACATTTTTGGTGGTTAGTATCCCCGCATCTGATAATGAAATTGGTGGGGATAGAGGCAAAGAAGCATTAAGTAGACTCAAAAATGCTATCGGTCGTGTAGAATCGCCTTGGCGACCAGCAAGTGCAGAAGAAAGCTTTGAAATCGTGCGACGACGGCTATTTCAACCAATTACCGACCCAAATAATTTTATTTTTCGTGATGCTGTAATTCGTGCTTTTGGGGAAATGTACCAAACCCAATCGCAAGAATTTCCTAGCGAATGTCGAGAAGCAAGTTATAAACGGCGTTTAGAAAATGCTTACCCCATCCATCCCGAACTATTTGACCGACTTTACGAAGACTGGTCAACCTTAGATAAATTCCAACGCACGCGGGGTGTGCTGCGCTTAATGGCAAAGGTAATACATACTTTGTGGGAGGAACAGGATAAAAGTTTATTAATTATGCCCGCTAACGTACCCATTGATAATGGACAGGTACAGGTAGAATTAACCCGCTACTTAGATGATAACTGGGTGCCTGTAATTGAGAAAGATGTAGATGGACTCAATTCGTTGCCATTAGAGTGCGATCGCCATAATCCAAATTTAGGTCGTTACTCTGCTTGTCGCCGAGTAGCACGAACAATTTACCTTGGTTCTGCACCCAGCTTGCGAGCAGCAAATCGCGGTTTGGAAGACCGTCGGGTAAAATTAGGTTGTGTCCAACCGGGGGAAATTGTCTCTACTTTTAGCGATGCTTTGCGTCGTCTCAGCGACCAAGCAACACACCTTTATATTGATAATACTCGCTACTGGTTCTCAACCCAACCCAGTGTAACTAGACTTGCTCAAGACCGCGCTGAACAAATTCAGCAAGATATTGATAAAGTTTGGGAAGAAATTATTAGCAGACTACGGTCAGATAAACAGCGTGGTGAGTTTACTGGCGTACATATTGCACCCGATTCTACCGCAGATGTGCCAGACGAACCTTCTGTAAGACTAGTTGTATTAAGACCACAACATCCGCACAAAAATAAAGAAAAGAACACAAAAGCTTTGCTGAATGTCGAGGAAATACTAAATCATAGGGGAGCAAGTCCCAGGTACTGCAAAAATATGTTGCTATTCCTCGCACCTGACACAGCGAAGTTAGAATTGCTTGAAAAATCAGTTTCTCAGTACCTTGCTTGGAACTCAATAGTACGCGACAAAGAAAGTCTAAACTTAGATGTGTCCCAAAGCAGTCAAGCAACAACAAAACAGCAGGAAACCGAAAAGCACGTTAAGAATTTAATCCAAGAAGCATACATCTGGCTTTTAGTACCAATACAACCGGATCCCCACGGGAAAGTAGAATGGCAAGAAATTCGCTTGCAAAAACATGATTCTCCCATCCTGCAAGCAAGTCGCAAAGCCATTCATGAAGAACATCTAATAGCTAATTATTCCCCCAGTCGGTTGCGTTTGGAAGCCCTCGATCCTTATCTTTGGCGTAATATTAATCATCTTGACTTAAAGAAATTGTGGGAATACTTAGCTTACTACCTGTACTTACCACGGCTGAAAAACGAGCAAGTTTTATTACAAGCGGTAAAGGAGGGAGTCGCACATTTCTTATCAGATGAGAACTTTGCTTATGCTACAGGTTGGGACGAAAACAAGGGACGGTATCTTGGTTTAAAACTAAGGGAGGAAATTACAGCAACACTGACTAGCCAAAGCTTGTTAGTTAAACCAGAAACTGCACAACGTCAATTTGAAGCCGATCAGCAAGCGGCTAATGCTAAAATTCAAACCACATCGGCAAAAGAAACAACAGGAATCGCAACATACACAACTAAACCGCAAACTCCTCTAGTCAATCATGATGACGGAGAAACACAAAGTACAGTAGATAGTAACAAAATTACTGTTAATGGGAAAAACTGCCCTAGCTTACCAAAACGCTTTTACGGCACAATTAAATTAGACGCAATACGCTTAAGACGTGACGTAGGGCAAATAGCAGATGAAGTCCTTCAACACCTTAGTAGTCTTGTGGGTGCGGAAGTTGAAATCAACTTGGAACTTCAGATAAATGTGCCAGACGGAGTTCCAGAAAACGTGATTCGCACCGTTACAGAAAACTGTCGAGTTTTGAAATTTACAAACCACGAGTTTGAGCAACAGTAAATTTCAAACTGTCAGCTATAATGGACGTAACTGGATTCGAACCAGTGACCTCTACGATGTCAACGTAGCGCTCTAACCAACTGAGCTATACGTCCGCAATTTCGCTATTATAGCACAGCTTTTAAAATAAAGCAAATTTTGGTGTATGATATAGCGGTAATACATACAGCAATTATCAATTAAGTGAGCTAAAACCCTCACCCCGTCCTTCGGACACCCCTCTCCCAAGTTGGGAGAGGGGATGGGGGTGAGGGCAATTTCTACCTCGTAAACCTGCAATTTGCCATATCTTCATATTATATTTAGCCTTATAGCCTCTTTTGCGCTGACACCAATAACTGTTGCGCTTCTTTATAAGCGGTTGTCCCTGGCTGAACAGTTTTTAACTCATTAATAATCCCTAAAATTTCACTTTTCATCTGCTGAGTATTGGCAGGAGGTGAAGCAACCAAACTTCGGATAGCTTGATGCGCTTGGCTGAGAATCTTTTGCGATTCTGCTTCTGCTTCTGTTCTAGCTTGGACAATTCCTAAATTAGTTTGATATTGTGCAATCAACTTTTGTGCTTCCACGTATCCAGCTTCATCAGCATCAATCTTTTCTAACTGGTCGATCGCTCTTTGCCATTGTTTTTGAATTTGCTCCCATTTTAAAGCAGGATGGGGTGGATTTTGAGATTGTTGGGCAGCTTGAAAAGCAAATTGCTTTGCAGCTTCAATATATGAACCACCAGTTTGCGTACTAGAAGTATTTAATTTAACTTGATATTTCGCTGTTAATCTCTGTGCTTCTAAATAACGAGGATTTTCTTTTGGTATTTGATTGAGACGATTACTTGCCTGTTGCCATAATTCTGATGCTACTAATGGTTGTGTGAGCTTAACTTTTTCTGCTTCTAAATCAAATTCTTGAGCAGCAGCAATCAATGTGCCAATTTGTATATCTTCAAATTGCTTCTTATATGCGTTAAGTTTGGTTTGTGCTGCTTCCCCTGCTAATGTTTCTGATGGAACTTCTTCTAATTGGTAAATTGCGCTTTGCCAAGCAGTGATTGCTTGTTCTTTATCCTTGATAGTGCTTGCTTGTTCGTATTTCTGTTTTGCTGCTTTGATTGCGGATTCTGCTCTATCTAACGGTGTTAGTGCATTCTTACCTTGAAAGGCGATCGCATCAAGTCGTGCTACTCTTCGTCGCGCTTCTTCAAATTCATCAAAAGTAAACTGCCATGTACAGCCAAAAAAGCTACAGTACAGTTGAGGATTATAACCTAAAAACCAAACAGGTAAATTATCCAAATATGCTTGTGCTTCTTTAACTTTCTTGGCTCCTAATTCAATATCTGTAGGACTAGTAGCTTTATTAATTAACTGCTCCCCTTGTTCTAAAGAACTTATAGCACCGCGATAACTACGATCCATACTAATATATGAAGGTAAAAGTAGTATTGGAGCTTTCTCGGCAACAGGCCTGCGAATCATGGGATAAGGTAAATTTACGAACCAAACTAATCCCACTGGAAGCGATAAGAATATAGCCACCCATGTAAATTGACTAATTATTTTACTCAAAGCACTAGGTGGTTGATTCGCTTTACTTGCTTGCTTTAAGACCTTCTCGTCAAACTGCGGATATATATCTATAACCGCATCACGTAGTTCATCTATTGTCGCAGGATAACCTTTTTCTAAACGCATTTTCTCTAAGCGTTTAATCACAATCTGTTTTTCAGTTTTACCTATAGAATCATTACTACAACATTTTTCAATTTCAGGACGTAAGATTTCTAAAGCTTTTTTGTTAAGACGATACATAGATACACTTAGTAACTTATAATTTCAGTATTCCCAGATAGATGAAAAAAATAAACAAATACTGAGTATTATTTTTACTATTAACTTAGGTATATAACTGTGGACAGGTAAAACTTGTTGGCGAAAAAGTTAATATCTTTGGATAAGTAAAAAACTATCTATTAAATTTCCTATGCAGACAGCTTTAATTACAGGTGCTTCTGGTGGTATTGGTAAAGCCTTCGCCTTAGAGCTAGCTGCTCGTAAAATAAATGTTGTTCTCGTTGCTCGTTCAGAAGAGAAGTTGAACCAATTAGCCTCACAGTTACAGCAGCAATACAATGTGCAAGTAGAAGTTTTAGTAAAAGACTTGACAGAACCGACTGCAACTCAGGAAGTATTTGATGCTATTAAAGAAAAAGGATTCACTATTGACTTATTAATTAATAACGCTGGTTTTGGCGATTATGGCGACTTTTCAGAAAGAGAGAGAGAAAGACAAATTAAGATAGTGCAGTTAAATATCCAGGCTCTAGTAGATTTAACTCACAGATTTTTATCCTTAATGCGTCAACGTAATTCAGGAAGCATTATCAATGTTTCCTCGATTACTGCATTTCAACCAATGCCTTATCTTTCTGTTTACTCAGCTAGTAAAGCTTTTATTTTAAATTTTAGTCAGGCACTATGGGCAGAAAATCGTAGTCATGGTGTGCGAATTCTCTGTGTTTGTCCAGGTCCAACAGAGACAAACTTTTTTACAGAAGCTTCTTTTCCCAAATCACTAACTGGTAAAGCAAATAAAATTGCTACAGCAGAGGAAGTAGTACAGGATGCTCTCCGTGCTTTAGAAAGAGGAGATTCTACTGTTGTAAGTGGTGGTATTGGTAGCCAATTTATCAGTAGGTTATCACGCTTTGTTCCAAAACAGGCATTAGTTAGTTTATTGGAAAAGCAGTTTAAGGGGTAGTGCAGAGTGCGGGGTGCTGAGTGCGGGG
>Ga0224723_1001333_pt1 | contig 15092 bp, 20 predicted proteins | sample Balambano_FR2_Me_FD_161647 | JGI IMG/M metagenome (GOLD analysis project Ga0224723, IMG submission 161647) | Freshwater sediment microbial communities from Lake Towuti, South Sulawesi, Indonesia - Balambano_FR2_MetaG | ecosystem: Environmental > Aquatic > Freshwater > Lake > Sediment | place...
GGCCCCGCGCCAGCAACGGCACCGCCGCCGGCCGGTCATCGCCAGGGGCGCCGACGGGCGCGCGGGCGGTGAAGTCAAAACCCAGCGCCTCGGCCGGGCGGGCAGCGTTCCACGACAGGCACACGCCGCCGCCGCCCAGGCTGGCGCGCGAGGGCAGCGACACCGACAGCGCGAAGCCCAGCGCCACGGCCGCATCGGTCGCGGTGCCGCCGGCCGAGAGCACCTCGCGGGCGACCAGGGCGGCGCGGGGTTCCTCGGCCGCGATGCCGCCCAGGAAGCCGCGCACGAAGCCGGCCTGGCCCTGCTGCGCGCGGGGGCCGGTGAGGCCCATGGTTTCGCACCCCGCCAGGCCGACCGCGGCGAGCAGCAACAAAGCGTTGCCAGCCATGCGCTTGAGAAGCCGGCGGCCAGGCGCCAAGTTGGACCCGATGCGAAAGTTCATTCTGGCGGTTCTGGCCCCCTTGCTGGCCCAATTGCTGGCCGTGTGGCTGTCGGCCGCGCCGGCGATGGCGCAGCGGCTGGTGGTGATCCGCGACGCCGAGACGGAAGCCATGCTGCGCGCCGTCTCGGCCCCCCTGTTCCGCGCCGCCGGGCTGGACCGCAGCCTGGTGCGCCTCATCATCCTGCAGGATCGTGCCATAAACGCGTTCGTCACCACCGGCAACCGCATGGTGATCCATACTGGCCTGATCACCACCGCGGACAGCGTGGGCGAACTGGCGGGCGTGCTGGCGCACGAGACCGGCCATGTCTCCGGCGCGCACATCGCCCGCCTGCCGGAGGAATACGAAAAGGCGATGGCCACCGCGATCCTGGGCATGCTGATCGGCGGTGCGGCGGCGGTGGGTGGCGCCGGTTCGGCCGGCATGGGTGCCGCGGCCCTTGGCCAGGCCCTGGCGCAGCGGCAATTCTTCGCCTTCACCCGCGCGCAGGAAAATGCCGCCGACCAGGCCGCGCTGACCTACCTCGATCGCGCCGGCTGGAGCGCAAAAGGGCTGCTCACCACCTTCCGCCGCCTGCAGGACCAGGAATCGCTGCCGTTCGAGTTGCAGGACCCCTACATGCGCACGCATCCGCTGACGCGTGAGCGGATGCTGACCGTTGAGGAAGGGATCGGCCGCTCGCGCTTCAGCAACGCGCCCATGCCGGCCGAGCTGGAACACCGATTCCAGATGGCGCGGGCCAAGGTGATGGCCTTCACCGAGGACGGGCGCAGCGTGCAGCGCCGGTTCGAGCGGCGCGACGATGCGCCCGCGCAATATGCCCGCGCCGTGCTGGCCTGGCGCAGCGGCCGGCTGGACGAAGGGCTGCGCGGCATCGACCAGCTGATCGCTGCCGACCGCGCCAACCCCTTCCTGCACGAGATGAAGGGCCAGATGCTGTTCGAATCGGGGCGCGTGCGCGATTCCATCGCGCCCTATCGCGAGGCCGCCCGGCTCGCCTCGGGCGAGGCGCAGATCAGGCTGGCGTTCGGCCGGGCGCTGCTGGAGACCAACGAGGCCCCCCGGCTGCGCGAGGCGCAGAACGAGATCGAAGCGAGCCTTGGCCTGGATCGCAGCAATGCGCTGGCCTGGCGGCAGCTGGGCCTGATCTGGACCCGGCTCGGCAATGAAGGCCAAGCGGCGCTGGCACTGGCCGAGGAAAGCCGGCTGCGCGGCGACTTCCAGCAGGCCCGCCGCGCCGCTGCCCGCGCCGAGGCGCTGCTGCCCCCCGGCCCTGCCCGCCTGCAGGCGCAGGATATCGCCAACGAGGCGCGGGTGCGCCGCGAGGAGATCAACCGCCGATGAAGCCCATCCTTCTGGCCATGGCCCTGCTGCTGCCCGTCGGCGCCTCGGCGCAACCGTTCAGCCCCGCACAGCGCGCCGAGATCGAGAAGATCATCGCCGACGTGCTGAAGCGCGATCCTTCCATCCTGCGCGAGGCGCTGGCGGCACTGGAAGCCGCCGAGGCGCGCGCCCAGGCCGATGCCGCGCGCAGCGCGATGTCGGCGCACGCCGAGGCACTGGCGCGCAACCCGGCGGACCCCGTCGCCGGCAACCCGCAGGGCGCGCTGACCATCGTCGAGTTCTCCGACTATCGCTGCGGCTTCTGCCGCCGCGCGCATCCCGAGCTGCGCCGCCTACTGGCCGAGGACCGCGACGTGCGGCTGGTGACCAAGGAACTGCCGATCCTGGGTCCGGCATCGCTGGTGATGGCGCGCGTGGCGCTGGCCGCGCATCGGCAGGGCAAGTGGGAGGCGGTGAACGCGCGGCTGATCAATCTTCAGGGCGAACCCAGCGAGGCCAATGCCATCGCCGCCGCGGTCGCGGCCGGCGCCGATGAAGCGCGTCTCCGCCGCGACATGAACGATCCGGCGATCGCCGCGCAACTGCAGAACAACCTCCAGCTCGCGCGCGCCATCGGTGTCAGCGGCACGCCCGCCTTCGTCATCGGCGGCCGGCTGATCCCTGGCGCGATGGACCTGGCCGAATTCCGCCGCGTGGTGGCCGAAGCGCGCGCCCTGCCTCGATGATCCTGCTGCGCGAGGCCGATCGGCTGCTGCTGGTCGCACAGCCGGCGCACGCGCACCTTTCGGGCCAGTTCGCCCGCGCCTGGGACTTCTCCGCCCTGCCGCAGGTCGCCGAGACAGCGCGCGAGGCGGTCATCCTGGGCATCACGCTGCACGACCTGTCGTGGGTCGGGTTCGAAGCGGCGCCTACGCTCAATCGGGCGACCGGCCTGCCGCACCTGTTCCGCGAGGTGCCCGCCCATCTGCACGCCGCGCGCTGGGCGGAGAGCGTCGATCAGGCCGGCGCGTTCGGTGGATGGCCCGCATTGCTGGTCAGCCTGCACGGCATCCGCATCTACGAAAAATTCTTCCCCCGCGCCCGCGCCGCCGCCGAGGACGTCGCCGCGGCCGACGCCTTCCTGGCCGGCGAGCGCGCCCGCCATGCCGACCTGCTGCGCGCGGCGGATGCCAACGCGGCAGCCGCGACGCAGGCCGACCTGCTGACCGGCGCGTGCGACTGGATGTCGCTGCTGTTCTGCGGCGATCCCATGCGCACCGCGCGCGTGCCCGACGTGCCGCTGCGGGGCGGCGTCGGCGAGATCGAGGTGCGGCTCGACAGCGCGCGCCAAGGCACGATCGCGCCCTGGCCCTTCGCCGTCGATCATGTCCGCTTCACCTGCGAGGCGCGGGTGCTGCCCGCCGATGCGCGCTTCGACGACGAGGGCGCGATGCGCGCGGCGATCGCCGCGGCCCCGCGCGAACAGCTCGGCTGGCGGCTGTCGCGCCAATCCTGATCACGGCCTTCGCCACACGCCAACCGCCACGCACGCGAGCGCCAGCAGCGCCCCGGTCGAGAACAGGAGCCCCAGCCACGCGACCGAGGCCGCGCCGAACCTGTCCAGCAGAGCGGCGAACACCGCCGGCCCTACCGCCTGCCCGAGACTGACCGGCAGCGACAGCCGGCCAAGCCGCGTCGCGTAGCCTGCCGCGCCGAACAGTTCCAAGGGCAGGGCAGCGCGCGAGACGGTGGCGATGCCCAACGACACGTTCCACAGCACGACGAACGCGAAGGCCGCGACCGGGCCGCCGGCCAGCAGGCACAGCAGCGCAGGCGGCAGCAGCGCCATTGCGCCCAGCGCCGTCGCCAGCACGCTGACACGACGTGCAAGCAGCATGTCGAACAGCCGCGCGCCGACGCGGATCGGGCCGCTGAGCGCCGCAAGACTGACCGCAAGCGCGGCGTCCGCGCCGGCGCCGGCCAGCAGCGCCAGCAGGTGCAGTTCCAGTGCGACCGAGCAGAAGCCGTAGAGCGTGAAGGCGACGGCGAGCAGCAGCATCACCCGTGTCGCTGCTTCCGGGGCAACCCGCGTCGCGGCCTCGGTTTCAGCCTGGCCCGCGCGGGACGAAGGGGTGCCGCCCGGCACGCTTGCGTGCAGCGGCAGGCACACCAGCAGCTGGACCGCTGCATAGGAAAGGCAGGCATCGCGCCAGCCCAGGTGCGTAGCTGCGGCGGTTCCCAGCGGGAAGGCCAGCGTGATGGAAAGGCCGGTGGCCAGCGTCAGCAGCGCGATCGGGCGGCGCGGCGGGATGCCGCGGGCGATGGCTGCCTGGGCGACGGCAACGAAGGCAACGTTCGCCAGCGCCATCGGCATCATCAGCCCGATCAGCACCCAGGCGGCGATCCAGGCCGGCAGCGAGGCGGCGAACGCCATCACGACAAGCGCCAGTGCGGCCAGCGCCGAGCCCGCCATCATCACCGGGCGCGCGCCGATCCGGTCCACCAGCCGCCCCATGGCGGGCGCGGCAATGCCACCGACCACGAACATCACGGTGACGCCGCCAAAAATCTCCGGCCGCGACAGGCCGGTGGCGGCGATCGCGGCCTCGCCCAGGGTGGCGGGAATGTAGAAGGTGGTGCCCCAGCCGAGAATCTGGGTGACGGCCAGCGCCACCAGCAGCCGGGTCATCGGCGGTGAACCGGCGGCCTCACCCGCCCAGCTCAGCCGCCTGGAGGCACCACGGATGTTTCCTTGATGCTGGAGGTGGCAAGCCAACTCTCGGCCCGCTCCACCCCGGCCATGGGGCGCAACTGGCTGGCGATGAAACTCTCCAGGTCCTCCAGCGCGGCCAGCCGTACCTTCAGCATGTAACTCCATTCGCCGGTAACGGCGTGGCATTCCAGCACCTCGGCCAGGCGGCGGATCGCCTTGCGGAAGGCAGCATCCTCCTTGACGCCGGCAACCTCGACCATGACGAAGGCCAGCACCGGGCGGCCCATGGCGGATGGATCGACCTCGGCCCGCCAGGCGCGGATGATGCCCCGCGCCTCCAGCTTGCGCAGCCGCTCGTTGACGGCGCTGACGGAAAGGCCCGCGGTCTCGCCGATCTCGGCATAGGTGTCGCGGCCGCGGCGCTGGACATGGTCCAGGATTTTTCGGTCGGTGGCGTCCATCCGGCCCAGACTAGGCGCGGGGCTTTCATTCCGGCAAGGCAGCCAATTGTGACAGGAGGGTGTCAGCGCGCGGCAGGCTGCTCAGATGAGCAGCCGCCGGGCCGCCGGCAGGCTCACGCCTGGTCGTCGCAACGATAGGGCGATGCCTCGGCCAGGTCTCGGATGTGGGCTTCGATGGCCGGTGTCTCCTGCGTCAGGAACTCGGTCACCGCCGCAGAGAGGCCGGGATGTGCGATGTGGTGGGCCGAGAACGTCTTCACCGGCAAATAGCCGCGCGCGATCTTGTGCTCGCCCTGCGCGCCCGCTTCGACGCGCGCGATGTTGTGCGCGATCGCATACTCGATGGCCATGTAGTAGCAGAGCTCGAAATGCAGGAAGGGCTGCTCGATCGCGCAGCCCCAGTTGCGGCCATACAGCGTATCGGCCCCGCGCAGGTTCAGCGCCGCCGCCACCGGCTCGCCATTTCGTTCGGCGACCATCAGCACCACGGCATCGCCCAGTTTCTCGGCCATGCGCGGCCAGAATTTCTCGGTCAGGTACGCCTGCCCCCAGCGCTTATCGACGGTCGCCAGATAGAAACGGTGGAAGGCGCGCCAGTGTTTCGCGGCGATCGCCGCACCGGTCAGCGCCTTAACCTCCAGCCCGTCGCGGGCGCGCTCGCGTTCGCGGCGGATGGCCTTGCGCTTGCGGCTGGCAAGCGAGTCGAGGAAGTCGGCGAAGTCGCGATACTGGCAGTTGCGCCAGTGGAACTGCACGCCGATGCGGGCGAGCCATCCGGCATCGGTGCAGGCGTGCTGCTCCTCCTCGGTGCAGAAGGTGACATGCACCGAGGAGCAGTCGAGCGCGCCCGTGCACTCGGCCAGGGCGGCGGCAATCGCGCGCTGCACGCCGGCGCGCTCGACACCGTCGCGCACCAGAAGCCGCGGGCCCGGCACCGGGCTGAACGGCACCGCGACCTGGAGTTTCGGATAGTAGCTGCCGCCCGCGCGGCTCAGCGCATTTGCCCACGCATGGTCGAACACGTATTCGCCGTACGAGTGCGCCTTGGCATACATCGGCGCACAGGCGATCAGGCTGCCCGCGCCATCGCGCAGCATGGCGTGGCGCGGCAGCCAGCCGGTGCGCGGGCCGGCACTGCCGGACTCCTCCAGTGCGGCAAGGAACCCGTGGCGCACGAACGGGTTCGTATCGCCGGCGCAGGCATCCCACTCGTCCGGCGTGATCGCGCCGATGCCGGCGGCCAGCTGGAAGGTCAGGCCCCCACTATCGTCCAAGAGCCGTCATCCATGACACGCGCTCAGCTCAGTTCGGCGATGGCCTCGATCTCGGTGGTGGAATCGGCGGGCAGGCTGGGCACGCCGACCGCCGCGCGGGCGTGCCGGCCAGCCTCGCCGAAGACCTGGCCGGCAAGATCGGAGGCGCCGTTGATCACCTTCGGGTGGTCGGTGAAATCGGGCGTGCAGGCGACGAAGCCGCGCAGCATCACCAGCCGTGCGATGCGATCGAGATCGCCGCCGCACGCCACTTTCAGCTGCGCCAGGATGTTGATGAAGCAGGCGCGGGCCGAGGCCACCGCCTGCTCCAGCGAGGTCCCTGCGCCACACTTCCCGGTGAAGGCGACCTTGCCATCGACGAAGGGAATCTGGCCGGAGACGAACACCAGTTTGCCGGTGACCACGAACGGGATGTAGCTGGCGACCGGCGCCGGCGGCGTGGGCAGCGCGATGCCAAGCTCCGCCAAGCGTGCGTCGATCTTTCCGGCCATCGGTCTCTCCTGTTCGGGGTGTCGCAGTTAGGCCCGAACCACGGCCGCCACGCAATCAGGAAACCGCGCGCAGTTCCAGCGCCGCGGGCGCATCGGCGAACAGCGGCAGCGCGGCCGGCGATACGGCGGGACGGCGCCGGCGCGCGGAGATAGCTACCAGCGGCGCGGGGCAGAAGGGCGGCGCGGCCAGGAAGGGCGCCACGGCGCTCGCCATGGCGGCGATCGCAGCGGCGTCGGCACCCGGCACCAGGGCAAGCGCGATGGGCTCGGGCAGGAAGCGCGGCGGCACGGGTTCGCCGAAGATGAAGGCATTGGCCTCGCCCCGCCGATCCTCGTCCAGCGCGGCGATCGCGGCCAAGCGGCCGGCAAGGGCCGCGGCATGCGCCAGCGAGGTCGCACGCGGGAGTGCCGCGGTGATCGCCGCATGATCTGCCGGCGCAAGGGCAAGCCACCCAGGCAGATGGCCGTGGCCCAGCAGGCATAGGCGCGCCGCGACGAACAGCTCGGGCGGCACGGCGAGTTCAACCACCCGGGACAGGCGCCGGCCCGCCTCGTCGGCAATCACCAGCGCGGGCAGCGGCGCCACGCCCGCCGCCTCGGCCTCGGTGCCGCTGGCAGGGCCGCCGAGCGTTACCGCGCCCGCAAAGCCGGCCTCGATCACCGCCAGCAGCCGCGCGGCTTCGTGTCGGGCGCGCGGGCTGGCATACGCGAACCCGACCGCCGAAAGCGCAGGGCCGAGATCAAGCAGGTCGAGCGCGCGCGCACCGACGGCACGACTCAACACGGGACCGGCATCAAGCCCCGCCTCGCGCACGGCATCGAACAGAGAGACGGCGCAGACACCGTCGGCGGGCTTCATCGAGTCCATGCCATGATGGTACGCTTTCAGGGCACGGTGATGGAAGCGCATCTTGCGGCCCCTTGTCCCACGCATCACATCATCTGGTGGCACAGGCCGCGTTGCGCCGCAGCGCCGCGCGTGCCATGGTCCGCCACCGCGAAACAGAGGCTTTTGGCCAGTCCGACACGATGGACCTCGTCACCCGGCTGATCACATGGCGGAATGGAGAGAAGGTGGGCACCGACGCCTACGGGAACACCTATTTCCAGGAGCGGCGGTTCACGTCAGGCAAGCGCCGGCGCCGCTGGGTGGTCTATGGCGGCACGCCCGAGGCCTCGAAAGTGCCGCCTGAATGGCATTCATGGCTGCACTACACCACCGATGCCCCGCTGGCGCCGGTGGAACGGCCGTGGATCAAGCCGCATCAGCCCAACCTGACCGGCACCGCGCAAGCCTGGCGCCCGGCTGGCAGCCAGCTCCGCGGCGGGCGGCGAGCACGCGCGACCGGCGACTACGAGCCGTGGGCGCCGGGCTGAACCACGCCAGGCCGGACTGAACCACGGGATGCGCAAGAGTTTCGCCGAGATCGCCATGGGCGCCGTTGTGGTGTTCGCCGCGGCCGCGTTCCTGACCTACGCCGTCGGCCATTCCGGGCGCAGCACCGGCGGCGGCTATACCCTGACCGCCGCGTTCGATCGGATCGATGGGCTGGCCCAGGGGGCCGACGTGCGCATCTCGGGCGTCAAGGTCGGCACCGTTGAATCGCAGTCGCTGGATTTCGAGACCTTCCAGGCGGTGCTGACCTTTCGCATCGACCGCCGGGTGAAACTGCCCGACGATTCTTCGGCCGAAATCCAGAGCGAGAGTTTGCTGGGAGGCAAGTTCGTGGCCCTGGTGCCCGGCGGGTCGGACAAGCCGATCGTCGAAGGCGGGCGCATCCGCCTGACGCAAAGCGCGCTCAATCTGGAACAGCTGATCGGCCGGTTCATCTTCGGCGGCGCGCCGAACAGCGCCGAAGGCCAGGCACCCGCGCCGCCGCGGCCCGGAACCTGAGATGCACGACGTTGCGCCGAAAATCTGGCCTGGCACCGATGGCCAGCCGGTGTCGTGCCGCGAGAAGTTGAAGGTACTGGCCGAGAATTTTTCGGAACTCCGCCAGGTCGCGCAGGACGCGTTCGAGGACGCGCTGCTGATGGGCGTGGACGAGGCGGCGATGCGCCGATTGCTGCACGAGTTGGTGGATGGGCTGGAAGGTCCCGGCGGCCGCTAGTCTCGCGCTGGCGTGCGCAGCCGGGATGGCGCTGGGCCAACCGGGCCAGCCGCCGCCGCTTTCCGGGGCGCCTGCCGCACCGGGCGCCCCGGCGGCGCCGCTGCTGGGCGGCCCGGCCTGGATCGTGGCGCAGACCGCGGACCTCGCGCTGCTCGACAAGGTCACGGCGCGCACCAGCATGGTGGCGGTGGCGGTGGGCGAGACGACGCATTTCGGCACGATCTCGATCGCCGTGGCGCGCTGCATGCGCCGCCCGCCCGAGGAACCGGCCGAGGCCGCGGCCTGGATCACCGTGGTGGATTCCCGCGCCGAGGCGGGCGCCGGCCCGAGTTTCCGCGGCTGGATGTTTGCGACCTCGCCGGCGCTGAACCCGTTGCAGCATCCGGTGTACGATGTGCGCGTGGTGGCCTGCCGGTAGCGACGCCGGCGGGAGTTTCGGCTTCAGGTTCCACCCGACGCCAATGCAGATTGCGAAGCCTGCAAAATGTGCCGCGTGCCTGTTGCCGCTAACGCAACTCTGGCGGATTGAGTTTGTATATACAAACGCATATAGTCTTTCGTGTCCCGTCGCTTCGCAGGCTTTGATTGGGATGACGGCAACCTTGAGAAATGCCGCAAGCACGGCGTGTCACTGGCGGAGATCGAACAGGTTATCCAAGACAGCGCGCTGGCGGTACGGCCCGATCCTGCGCACTCGCGCAACGAGGACCGGTTCCTGGCCGTTGGTCGGACGGCGGCGAAGCGGGCGATCTTCCTGGTTTTTACAGTACGGGAACGCAACGGCGCACGCCTGATCCAACCAATCAGCGCGCGCTACATGCATCGCAAGGAGGTCGAGGCCTTTGAAAAAGCGAATCCCGAGATTTGGGAATGACGCCGCAGCCGAGAGGTTCGTCGCTACGGCTGACCTTTCGACCTATGACCTTGCTGGGTTCCGGCCGGCGCATTTCGAATTTCAGCCCAAGGAAGCCCAGATCAGCATGCGTCTGCCCACGCGACTGCTTGACGCTGTCAAGCAAAAGGCGCGCGCCATTGGAATTCCCTACACGCGGCTGATCCGCCAACTCATGGAGCAGGCGGTCTCGGAGCGCGGGAAGCGGTAGCGAGGTCGTGCCCCATCGCGTCGTGTAGGAGCGATGATCGCGGGCGGGTTGGGCCGCCGGGGCAGGCTGGCACGGCGATCGCGGCCTTGATCGCGGAGGGCATGCGAAGCGCGTCCGTCAGCAAGTGATCCGGTGCACGCGGAATAGAAAGATCCCGTGTGCGGCGATCCGACAAGTTGCACCAGTCGTTACAAAGACCGAGTCACCCTCACCCTGTCCCTCTCCCTGAGGGAGAGGGGACCGATGACGGAGAGTGCAATGCCGTTGCCTCTCCCTCAGGGAGAGGGACAGGGTGAGGGTGACTTCTGGCAGCCAATGCGGCGTCCCCTACCGGCGGGGCGGTCCGCCCAGGCCCGGCGGCATGCCCGGCATCTCCATGCGCTGATAGCCGGCCGGCACGCGGAAATTCTCGGCCGGCTGGGCGGCCAGGCTCACCTGGGTCGCCTCGATCTTCCCGCCCTGGCCCTCGAGCTGCCATTCCGCACGCAGCGTGATGCCATCGTCGGTGGCGCAGGCGGTGCCGCGGCGCTGGCCGCCCTCGATCATCCGCCAGACGGTGCACGCGGTGTTCGCCACCCGGTCGCTGCCGGCGCGCTCGAACCGGAAGCGCTGGGTGTCGGCCCAGGGCGGGCGGCTTTCGCCCCCCGTCATCTCGATATAGCGGCGGTTGTTCGCGTCGATCATCGTCAGGCTGCCGCGGCCGGTGTCGATCAGCATCGTCATGCCGCCCGGGCCCACGCCCTCCAGCCGCTGCAGCTTGGTGGCGGCCTGGTACGAGATGCGCATCTCGTTGCCCATGGGCGAGCCCTCGACGCGATAGGTGATCGCATAGTCGCGCTTTGGCGCGACCTCGGGCTGGGCGAAAGCGGGGGCGATGCCCAACAGCATCGTGGCGGAAAACAATACGACCTTCATGGACTCCTTCCTTTGCAGCACCGCCGCTATTCCGCCGCGTGACCGACGCGCGAGGCGGCGCGCATGGCGGCAATCTCGGCAACCAGCGCGCCGGCATCCGGATCGGGGGCGAAGGTTGCCGGCACGGTCAGCGCATGCGCAAGCCGGCGGCGATACTCCAGGCGCGGGATCTCCACCGCGCCGAACTGCGAGAGATGGTCGGTGACGAACTGGGTGTCGAGCAACACGAAGCCACCCAGGCGCAGCCGCGCCACCAGATGCACCAGGGCGGCCTTGCTGGCATCGCGGGTGCGGGAAAACATGCTTTCGCCGATGAACACCCCACCCAGCGCCACGCCATAAAGCCCGCCCGCCAGTTCGCCTCCCTCCCACGCCTCCACGCTGTGCGCGTGGCCCATGCGGAACAGGGCGGTGAACAAGCGGAAGATGTCGCGATTGATCCAGGTTTCCGGGCGGTCGATCGCAGGTGCTGCGCAGCCTTCCAGCACCGCTTCGAACGCGCTGTCGCAGCGCACCTCGAAATTGCCGCTCATCACCGTTCGATACAGGCGCCGGCCCAGGTGGAACCGGTCCAGCGGCTGGATGCCGCGCATCGGCGGATCAAGCCAGTGCAGCCGATCGGCATCGCGCCGTTCGGCCATCGGGAACAGGCCGATGCGATAGGCGCGCAGCAGCAGTTCCGGCGTGACCTCGGTCTGGCCCCGCCGGTCGGCCATCTCAGCCGATCCCCTCGCCGGCGACGAACTTCTCCAGCCAGTGGATGGAATAGTCGCCGTTGACGAAGTCAGGCGCGGCGGCAATGCGTCGGTGCAGCGGCAGCGTGGTGGTCAGGCCGTCGATCACGAACTCGTCCAGCGCGCGGCGCAGACGCATCAGCGCTTCCTCGCGGCTGGCGCCGTGCACCACGAGCTTGGCAACCAGGCTGTCGTAATAGGGCGGCACCGCATACCCGGAATAGAGCGCACTATCCACCCGCACGCCAAGCCCTCCCGGCGCATGATAGGCGGAAACCCGGCCTGGGGTCGGCATGAAGGTCGCCGGGTCCTCGGCGGTCACGCGGCATTCGATGGCGTGGCCGTTGAACCGGATCTCGTCCTGCCCGTAGCCCAGCGGGCTGCCAGCCGCGATCCTGATCTGCTCGCGCACCAGATCGACGTTGCAGACCATCTCGGTCACCGGGTGTTCCACCTGCAGGCGCGTGTTCATCTCAATGAAGGCGAAACTGCCGTCCTGGTAGAGAAACTCCAGGGTGCCGGCATTGCGGTAGCCGATCTTCGCCAGCGCCGCGGTGGCCCGCGCGCCCAGCGCGTCGCGTTCCGCCCGGTTGAGCGCGGGGCTGCCGGCTTCCTCCACCAGTTTCTGGTGGCGCCGCTGCAGGCTGCAGTCGCGTTCGCCGAAATGCACCACGTTGCCGTGGTTGTCTGCCAGCACCTGAAGTTCGATGTGGCGCGGGTTGTCGAGGTATTTCTCCAGATAGACGTCGTCGTTGCCGAACGCGGCCTTGGCCTCGGCCCGCGCGATGCGGAACGCGTCGTCCAGTTCCGATGTGTCGCGTGCCACCTTCATGCCGCGCCCGCCGCCGCCGGCCGCGGCCTTGATCAGCACCGGATAGCCGATGCGCGCGGCAACCGCCCGCGCCTCCTCCAGCCCGGCGAGCGCCCCGTCGCTGCCCGGCACCAGCGGCACGCCCAGCGCCTTCATGGTCTGCTTGGCGGTGATCTTGTCGCCCATCATGCGGATATGCTTGGGCGAAGGGCCGATGAAGGTGAACCCGTGGCTTTCGACGATCTCGGCGAAGTCAGCGTTCTCGGACAGGAAGCCGTAGCCCGGGTGGATCGCATCGGCGCCGGTGATCGTCGCCGCCGAGATCAGCGAGGGGATGTTGAGGTAGGACTCCTTAGCGCTCGGTGGGCCGATGCACACGCTTTCGTCGGCCAGCCGCACATGCATCGCCTGGGTGTCGGCGGTGGAGTGGACCGCGACCGTCAGGATGCCCATCTCGCGGCAGGCGCGATTGATGCGCAGCGCGATTTCGCCCCGGTTGGCGATCAGCACCTTTTCGAACATGGGTTCGGCGCGAACGGGGCTATTCGATCAGCATCAGCACCTCGGCGTATTCCACCGGGGAGCCGTCGGCGACCATGATGCGGCTGATCGTGCCGCCACGGTGCGCCTTGATCTGGTTGAAGGTCTTCATCGCTTCGATCAGCAGCACCGTCTGGCCTTCGGCGACCCGCTCGCCCGGCTGGATGAAGGGCTTGGTGTTGGGATCGGGGCGCAGCCAGGCCACGCCCACCATCGGCGACTTCAGGGCGCCGGGGTGGTCGGCGGCAACGCTCCCCTCGGCCTCGACAGGCGGCGGCAGCGCGACTGGCGGCGGCAGGCCGGCGGGCAGCGCCGGTGCCGCGTGCCCGCCGATTGTCATCTGGGCCGGGGCCGCGGGACGCACCACGCGAATGCGCGAGTCCTTCTCGGCAATCTCGATCTCGGCCAGGCCGGTTTCGTCCAGCAGTTTCGCGAGCTGGCGGATGGCGTCCGCGTCGATCTGCATCCCTCGTCTCATGGAACAATTCTCATGCGCGCGCCCCGTCGATGATTCCGGCCAGCGCCCGCAGCGCCAGGGCGTAGCCCTGGATGCCAAGGCCGCAGATCACCCCGGCGGCGGCGGCCGAGACGTGGCTGTGGTGGCGGAACGGTTCGCGGCGAAAAATGTTGCTGATGTGCACCTCGATGGCGGGCACCTCGGCGGCCAGCAGCGCATCCAGGATGGCGATGCTGGTGTGGCTGTAGGCGCCCGGGTTGATCACGATTCCCCGCGCGGCACCCCGGCAGGCCTGGATGCGATCGACCAGCGCGCCCTCGTGGTTCGACTGAAAGCACTCCACGGCCAGGCCCAGCGCCTCGCCTTCCCGCCGGCACATGGCTTCCACGTCGGCAAGCCGCGCCGTGCCGTAGAGTTCCGGCTGGCGCAGGCCGAGCATGTTCAGGTTCGGTCCGTTCAGCACGACGACCAGTTTGGCCGGAGTTGGGGGGGCCAAGGTGGGGCAGCTCGCTCAACCGGGTGTTTGTGCCGTGGTCGCTAGCACGGGGCCTTCCCGCGCGGCAAATGCCGGCACATATAGCGGGGCATGGAGACCGCCCTGTCGTTGCGGCTTGTCGTCAATGGCGAGCCGAGGACGTTTCCCGCGCCGATCACCGTCGCCGGGCTGATCGACGCGCTGAGCCTGGATGCGCGCAAGGTGGCGGTCGAGCGGAACTTGGCGATCGTGCCGCGCAGCACCTATGGCGACACCACGCTGGCCGACGGCGACCGGCTGGAGATCGTGCATTTCATCGGTGGCGGCGAACAGCCTCTGGCCAGCGACGATGCCTGGACGGTCGCAGGAAAGAGCTTCCGTTCGCGCCTGATCGTCGGCACAGGCAAATACAGGGACTTTCCGGAAACCGCCGCCGCCATCGAGGCCTCGGGCGCCGAGATCGTCACGGTGGCGGTGCGGCGCGTGAACCTGGCCGACCCGAAGGCGCCGATGCTGCAGGATTTCGTCGATCCGCGCCGCTACACCTACCTGCCGAACACCGCCGGCTGCCACACGGCCGAGGACGCGATCCGCACGCTGCGGCTTGCCCGTGATGCCGGCGGCTGGAACCTGGTGAAGCTGGAGGTGCTGGGGCCGCCCCCCACGCTCTATCCCGACATGCAGGAAACCCACCGCGCGCTGGATGTGCTGGTGAAGGATGGGTTCCAGGTGATGGTCTATTGCACCGACGATCCCGTGGCCGCGCGCCGGCTGGAGGAAGCGGGAGCGGTCGCCATCATGCCGCTGGGTGCGCCGATCGGATCGGGGCTGGGCATCCAGAACCGTGTGACCATCCAGCTCATCGTGGCGCAGGCGAAGGTGCCGGTGCTGGTCGATGCCGGCGTGGGCACGGCAAGCGATGCGACAGTGGCGATGGAGCTCGGGTGCGACGCGGTGCTGATGAACACCGCGATCGCCCACGCGCGCGACCCCGTTCGCATGGCGCGGGCGATGAAGGCGGCGATCGAGGCAGGGCGCGATGCGTATCTCGCCGGCCGGATGCCGGCCAAGAACTACGCCGACCCATCGAGCCCGATGCAGGGGCTGATCGGGCGGTGACATTCAGTTTGCCGGCACGCCCCCCACCCTGTCCCTCCCTCGCTGCGCGGGAGAGGGGACGGTACGGCACCCTCCGTGATCGGTCCCCTCTCCCGCGCAGCGAGGGAGGGACAGGGTGGGGG
>Ga0224723_1001334_pt1 | contig 15086 bp, 15 predicted proteins | sample Balambano_FR2_Me_FD_161647 | JGI IMG/M metagenome (GOLD analysis project Ga0224723, IMG submission 161647) | Freshwater sediment microbial communities from Lake Towuti, South Sulawesi, Indonesia - Balambano_FR2_MetaG | ecosystem: Environmental > Aquatic > Freshwater > Lake > Sediment | place...
ACGCCGGTTAGCATTCAACCCGCCGCCTACGGACGAGATTTTCCTGATACGCCGCCTCAACTTTTGAGCAATAGCAGCCTGAGCGTTCAGCCCTGGTTGTCGGTATGTGGATGGCAGAATCCAGGGGCGATGGTAAGCCCCGGCCTCAGTGCTACGGTGCAGCTTCAACTCCACGTTCAACCCAGCGGAGAAATTTCCTTTGCACGAGTGGCGCGCAGTAGCGGCAACCTCGCTGTTGATGAACTGGTAAGCTGCGTTGTGCAGCGCCAGTTGCGCCTCAAACCAGCCATGTTAGCCGGTGATCCTTTCTTCACTGATGCCTATTTGCTAGACACTCAGGTGCAGTTCTAGAGAAAGACAATTTAGCAGAGAAATTCAATGACAATATGGGATGTAGTGGTGGTAGGGGCGGGGTTGAGCGGGCTAACAGCGGCCCAATCGTTAACTCAAGCGGGTTATACGGTGCTGGTGTTAGACAAATCTCGCGGTCTGGGTGGGCGGGTTGCGACTCGGCGCGTGGGAGAAATCCCTGTTGATCATGGCTGTCGATTTTTGCAGCCCTTTACTCAGGTGGACTCAACCCTGATTGCCGACGGTCTGGCGGCAGGCTGGCTAAGCCCCTGGGCACCATTAGAATTTGACCTAAGTAACGGCAATCGCCTCATCCCTCGCTCTCCTACCGGCCCTTACTACGTCGCCCCTGGCGGCATGAGCAGCCTGGCCAAAGCCCTGGCTCCGGAGCTAACCATTCAACGGCAGTGTCGCGTGGTGGAGGTGAAGCCGGTGGCGACAGGTTGGCACCTTCAAGCCGAGCCCAGCCCAGCAGGGCCGTCCTCTTTTACAGCCAGAAGCCTGATCCTGGCTATGCCAGCCCCCCAAATTAGCCCCCTCCTCACCAAAGCGGCTGAGTCCAGTGCAGAGATTTGCGCCTGGTTAGCGCCCATTACTCAGGTTGCTTTTGATGCCGTTATCACCGTAATGGCTGGCTATAGTCTGTCTACCGTGCCAGATCTGGATAACTTTTCAGCCATTTCTACTGGCTGGATGGTTTTTGGCAATCAACACTCCTATCTAAGGTGGGCTGCCCTGGACAGCAGCAAGCGCCTCAATCCGTCCAGCCCGGTGGTGGTTTTGCACAGCAGTGCCGAATTTGCGATCACCCATCTGGAGAGCCAAGATCTTCAGCCGGTGGGAGCCAGATTGCTACACCAGGCTGCCGCAATCCTTGGGCTGTGGCTTACTGAACCAGACTGGATGCAGGTGCATCGCTGGCGCTATGGCTTGGTGAACCAGCCGCTACAGACTCAAATCCTGCACCATACCACCCTGCCGAGTTTAGTAGCCTGTGGTGACTGGTGCAGGGGTGCAGGGGTAGAAGACGCGATTGCCTCAGGTCGGGCGGCGGCGGCTCAAATAGCCCAATGGCTGAACTAGCTAGCGCTACAGGCTAGCCGCAGAGTAATCACTGCCTTCCTTAGCTTCAGCGCCCTCATCATCGCCACCGCCACGGTTATTACGCTTGAAGAATCGCTGCCCCCCAGAGCGCTTTTTGCGAAACTTACGAGCATAGGCCTGGTTACGCAGGGCTTTTTCTTTTTTAGGATTGCGACGCTTTGACATGGATGAACCTCAGACAACAGGGCAGAGATGATCAGGATTAGGGGCAAGGCACTCAAGGAAGGGAATCAATCTTCATCCAGGCAGGAGCACTTGGTAGAGAAACTCAGTGCTCAACCCAAATGCAAAATCGGCCTGGACTATCTGCCCGAGTAAAAACCAGTGAATAACCCGTCTTATGACCAGAGGTTAACTCTAGCACACAGGCGCAGGTAGCCTGAGCTGTCCTTATAAAGGAAATTCAATTATAGATGGCCTCCCTCAGCAATAGTGCTATTCAGTTGAAATTTAGGTGGTAACTCGGCTAACTCTTTCCGGACTAGCTCGTGGTGGCCGTCCGAGGAAACCTGAGCGCTGTAGGCTACGTAGTCTGAAAGGACGCGAATCGTAGTCTAGCTTGAGTTATGGCGGTTACTGAGCTAGGAGCTTTCCTATTTTAGGCATTGCCATTGGTTAGAAGCTTGGTGCTGTTTAACCCAGGTCAGTGCTTCCTGACGGTTGGTAATCAGCCCTTTGGCCTGAGCTAGCTGAATGGCTTCTAGCAGTTCTCCAATTTGGGGGCCAGGTTTGAGGGCCAGGGTTTGGATTAAATCGCGCCCTGACAGCAGCGGCTGAGGATGGGCCACCGGGTCAGCGGGGTTGAGGTAGCGCTCGATCAGCGGCATTATGACGGCTTCAGGAACCCCATTTACCAAGCCCAACAGTGCTACGCCGATGAATCCTGTCCCCGAAATTTTGAACAGCCAATACTGCTGGGACACGCACAGATTGTACGGCCAGCCCTGCTGCTGCAAATAGTGCCAGCCCTTGAGAATGCTTAACACAGCCTGTTGCTCAACCCGGCTATATTTCAGGCGTAGCAAAGCAGCTTCGGCACCATCTGGACTGTGAATCAGGAGCTGACTGAGCTTAGTGGCCTTGAGCCAGCTTCGGTGTAGCCCTGGCGCGGTAGATTCTTTAACCCAACTATGGAGCAAACGAGCATAGTCTGGCCAGCCCTCATACAACTGCGCTACCCAGCCATCCATCACCGTTAACTGACACAGCTCAAATGCACCAACGTTGGGTAGCCAGGTTTGCAAAACGCCATCCTGCCAGGCCGTTTCTAGCAGCACTGAACCCTGAGGCAAGCTCAGCAGGCAGTCAAGTTCGCCGCGTACCCGCTCGGCTGCAATGCCCTGCAACAGCGGAGCCAGCCTGCGGATGGTGGCCTGGGTTTCAGGCTCCAGGTTAAAACCCAGTTGGGCCGCCTGACGGTAGGCCCGTAGCAGTCGTAGGGGATCTTCCTTGAGGTTTTCGGGAGCGACCATGCAGAGGGTTTTACGCTGCAAGTCGGCATAGCCATCCAGGGGATCGACCAGGGTTTCGCTATGGGGGTTGTAGGCAATGGCGTTGATGGTAAAGTCCCGACGCTGGAGATCCACAGTGATGCTGGGGCCAACTTGTTGAGCAAAGTCAACGGTGGCGTTTGGAAAAACCGCTCGGGCAATCTGGTGATCGGCATCTAGCACCACAAACCCAGCCCCATGATGGTGAGCAATGGCCTGGGCCGTTTCAACCGCCCGCTCAGGCAGAACAAAATCTAAATCCAAGTAGTCGGCCTGCCGCTGCAGCAGCGCATCCCTAACGCTACCCCCCACCAGATACGCCTGCTGTGGCAGCAGCGCAACACTGAAGGGCCAGGTTTTAGGCGAAAGTGCGGATTGTTGAGTAGCCACTGCAAACGATAGCGATATAAGCGTCGGACTCAATGAAGCCTCATTTCTTTCATTACAACAGTCTTTTTAGTTCCTGGTGGCTTGGGCGGGCAAAATTCGTTCAATCATCGCTTACACCCGTCACACTGTGGAGAATTGCACGCCAATACATGACACGCTGGGAGGTGGCAGGCTGGAGAGTGCGATCGTTTTCATTTTGCAACATCCTGGAGTTCAGCCGGAAGCATTCAAAAAACTTGAGCTAGAGTATCAGAAAATGGATTCACTGCGGTGGATGGGCTAAGCAATATGTGCATTTGTGTGAACTGTTACTACGTTGACCGCTGTACTACCTACCACGCGGTAGAAGGGCAGCATCAGCAGCCTCACCTAACTGATTTTCCTAGCTTTGAACCAGTGGAACCCACGATTAACGTCAACATTCGTCAGCGCGGCGAAGAGATTGAGATGGAGTGGGATGTGGTTGGCTGTTTGAGCTTTAGCCAAGAAATGGGCAAGTGGGCCAAACTGCGCCCCGGGGAATTGGTACCAACTTAAGGTAATGATAGGTGCTTGACCACGTTTTGCTTTAACCTCCGTTGTCCTCAGCCATCTAACCCAGTAGGGGCGTTGACCTGTCAGGCTTGCGGGGCTTCTCTACGGCTGACCCAGCGCTACCGCGGTCAGGGGTTGCTGGGAGAAGGTGGGTTTGGGCGTACTTACCTGGCCGTGGATGAGCGAGCTAGTCCGCCGTGCCAATGCGTAGTGAAGCAAACGATAACTATTGCCCACCGGTCTACTCAAGACAGCGCCGAGCTACACCGTCGCTTTCAGCTAGAGGCTCAGCAACTTGCCACTCTGGGACAGCATCCCCAAATTCCTCAACTGCTGGATGTGCTTGATAACGCCCAGGGCCAGTTTCTGGTGCAGGACTACATCCCTGGCCCCAACCTGGCACAGCTAGCCCAGCAACAGCCCTTTCATGAACTCCAAGTTCGCCGTGTCCTGACTGATCTGCTGCCGGTGCTGCAATTTGTCCACAGTCACCAGGTCATCCATCGCGATATTAAGCCCGCCAACATCATTGCGCCCCCGGCACCACAGCCCCTGGTACTGGTGGATTTTGGAGCCTCAAAGTACATCTACGATCAGGCGTTGCTAGAAAAAACCGGTACCGTGATTGGCAGTGCGGGCTATGTGGCTCCAGAGCAGGCGCTGGGTAAGGCGGTCTTTGCCAGCGATATTTTTAGCCTGGGGTTGACCTGCCTGCACCTGCTGACTGGCTTGCACCCTTTTGACCTCTACTCAGTTAGCGAAGATGCCTGGGCCTGGCGTCCCTTTCTATCAAGCCCAGTCAGTTCCGCCCTGGCCAGGGTGCTAGAACGCATGGTCAACCGCAATCTTCGAGAGCGCTACAGTACTGCCCAGGAGGTGATGGCTGACCTGCGCTGGGGTGGACTTTTACCCATAGCCGACGAGGGTGCCAAGCTAGCTCCGTCTCCAGAACTAGCGGTGCCAATTCCTGTCAACTCTCCGGCTGTAACCTGGGAGCCGCGCTTTGTCCTCAATTTACCGGAGATAGTGGCCAACAATCTGGCGATTAGCGCCAACGGTCGCACTTTGGCCGCAGCCTGTTCCGATGGTTCTGTGCGGCTATGGAATTGCACCAACGGTGCAGCCCTTTACACCTTTAGCCGCGGGCTGTTTGGCCTGGGGCACCGGGGTCAGGTGAATGGAGTTGTTTTTACCCATACAGGGCAAGCGCTGATTAGTGGCGGCGAAGATGGTCAGGTCATCCAGTGGAATTTGGCCAAACCTGGCCAGCGCCAGCCGGTGCCAGTGACTAGTTGGCTGGTGTCTACCCTGATGCTGATGCCAGATGGTGACACGCTGGCCGTGGGCACAGGCGATGGACAAATTCATTTGGTGTCGCTAAGTCAACGCTATCCGGCTAAAACACTAATTCACCATCAAGATCAGGTGACAGCCCTGGCCACGGATGCCAAGGGAGAGCTATTAATCAGCGGCAGTCGCGATCGCACCCTGCGCCTCTGGGCCTTGCCTTCTGGACGGCTAATTCAAACCTTAACTGCTCCAACCAGCCCCATTACCGCACTGGCCTGCCATCCCCAGGATGGGCGCATTGTTAGCGGCGATCAGGCCGGACAAGTCCAGGTATGGAGCCCTACAGAGGCCGGAAAAGGCCAACTCATCCAGCGGTTTGCAAACCCAATCACCGCTCTAGCGCTCAGTTCTAACGGGCAATGGCTAGCGGTGGGAGTCGAAGACGGCCAGCTGTATCTATTGCAGTTGCAGTGGCATGGAGAAATCACCCACCTCAGCCACACTTGGGCCATACGCGCGATCGCCTTCACCCCTGACAGCCGCCTGATGGTCAGCAGCGGCGCCGATGAAACCATTCGGTTCTGGTGTCTGGAGACGGCTCCTCCAGGATCGTAGCTAACCTAAACGCGCTCTATGGTCAAACTCAGGTCGGGTCGCAGGTCTTGTGCCCCGCGCAGGTAGGCGTGTTGAATTTTCGGATGCAAAACTGGCAGTTGCACATGCATTAGCACTCGAATGCAGCGAGGCAGACTGCCCTCCACATGCATGTGCTGAACATCCAGCAGCGCCACCCCATCCCAGCCGGGGCGCTGGCGGGCCACAGCCGCCGGAAACACAGCGTCCAAATCTCGCGTGACGGAAAAGGTGGCACTAATGATGCAAGTCGGATCAAGCTGGTTGCGGCTTTCTAAAGCGTCTAGTAGCTCTGTCACAGCTTCTGCCATAGCCGCTTTAGTATTCTCGGTGGCCGTCACCGCTCCTCGAATTGCCCACACTCGCCAGTCCACGCTGAGTCCTCCCAATGTCCACTGTCCTTTGCACCGCCATTCGCCAGTCCCCTGGGCAATGGCAATGAATGGGCGCAACTGCCGATCATAGCTCAGGTTTACCGCTCCCATCCTATCAGGCTGCTAGTTCTAGGGACGATACAGCCAGAGGGGAAGACCACTGGTAGAGCGTTCAAACTCCAGCCAGTCCAGCGTGGCATTCAGGGCTGGTAACGACAACCCTGCTGCCGTCAGGCTGTCTCCCAGCGGGGCGTTGAGTTGACTGCTGCCACTTGGCAACAACCGGCGCAGGCCAGACTTTTTCTCGCCAATGGTGATGCATTCAGTTTTGTCGGGGTCAAGCCCGGCTAGTTCGGCGGCCCAACGGCGGGCGTCTTCTTCGCTGCCTAGCCGGTCTACTACGCCCAGTTCAACCGCTTGTTCGCCTGTAAAAATGCGACCATCCGCAAAGCTGCGTACCGTTTCTTCACTGAGGCGACGAGCCTCGGCCACGGTTTTAACAAACTGGCTATAGCTAACGTCAATTAGCTCTTGCAAGATGTTTTTTTCAGAGTCGGTCAGTTCCCGATCAAAGGCCAGAATGTCTTTGTACGGCCCCGATTTGATCACCTTAAAGGACACGCCAATCCGGTCTAGCAGGCGTTCTAGGTTGTTGCCGCGTAAAATCACCCCAATACTGCCGGTAATGGTGCCAGGGTTAGCCATGATGTGATCGGCCCCCATGCCAATGTAAACACCCCCTGATGCAGAGATATTGCCAAAGCTGGCCACGATCTTCAGTTTCTCTCGCAGCCGCCGCAGGGCGGTGTAGATTTCCTGAGAATCGCCTACGGTGCCACCAGGGCTGTCGATACGTAGCAACAGGGCTGGAAAGCGTCTTTCCTCAATAGCCTTGAGAGCTTCTAGCACGCGCTTACGGGTAGCAGCCCCAATTACGCCAGTGACTTCTAAGCGAGCGATGGATTTACGCGAACGAGGAGGGAGCGGCCAGATCATAGGTTTGTGAAAACTAGCAAACAACAACGACGACGCCCTGGAAACGGCAACGGCTTGAGACTCATTGTAGCCAACATAACAATACTCTGCCCTGCCCTCTGGAAGGCTAGAAAAAGTCGCCAACTAGTGCCGTCAAACTGCGTTAACATTTCTTAAGCTAGTTTTCCACATACAGCATTTCCTGGCGTGATGAGGTGCGACCTGCCGCCTAAGGGCGAGGGTTTCATGGCTATCCATCTACCTCACTCGTTTCAGAAACGCTGTAGCTTGATGTCTTAAAGCCTTCCTTCCTATGGATTCTTCTGTATCGCCTCCGTCTTCGCTTCGTCATCCACTGTTGCTGATTGCGCCCTTTTTTCTTTGGGGTACGGCAATGGTGGCGATGAAGGGGGCGATGCCTCATACAGCGCCTTTTTTCATGGCTGGAATGCGACTAGTACCGGCAGGGCTGATGGTGCTGCTGGCCAGCCTTTGGTTAAAGCGCCCCCAGGCCATTAGCTGGCGAGGCTGGCTGTGGATTGGGCTTTTTGCCCTGGTAGATGGCACCCTGTTCCAGGGTTTTTTGGCCGCTGGCCTACAGCGTACTGGGGCTGGGCTGGGGTCAGTGATGATTGACTCGCAACCCCTAGCAGTGGCGGTCATGGCCAGGGGTCTGTTTGGTGAACACATTGGTGCCCTGGGCTGGACTGGATTGGTGTGGGGAATTTTGGGCATCAGCCTGCTAGGACTACCTACCCAGTGGGTGATTTCACTAATGCAGGGTCACACCGACTGGCTAACAAGTGGTACGGCTATAGACACCTTACTTCAGGGCGGTGAATGGCTAATGCTGCTGGCCGCTCTGTCTATGGCCACTGGCACGATTTTGATTCGCTACGTGTGTCGTTATGCTGACCCTATTGTAGCGACGGGTTGGCACATGGCCCTGGGTGGCCTGCCACTATTTGGTCTCTCGGCCCTGTGGGAACCACAACCTTGGCAGGGGTTGACGGGAATGGACTGGGCCGCGATCGCCTACTCCACTCTCTTCGGCAGTGCCCTGGCCTACGGCATCTTCTTCTTCCTGGCCTCCCAGGGCAACCTGACCAGCCTTAGCGCGCTTACCTTCCTCACGCCAGTATTTGCACTGCTCTTTGGCAATCTGTTTTTGGGCGAAACCCTAACGTCTCTACAGTGGTTGGGTGTGAGTTTTACGCTGGTTAGCATTTATCTGATTAATCGGCGCGAATCCTTAACCCAACGATTGCGCCAATGGCTGCTTACTCTGGAAGCCAGACCATCCCCTACCAGCACCAGCGCCAAAAATTGAGGGTGGTTAGCGGCAGCGGGTAGCAGGCACCCGACACCTGGTACCTGACATCTAGCACCTGACACCTGTAAAGCTGTAGGTTAGTTTAGGGGCATTGTGACAGAAACTACTTAGTCGAGCAGGCGGCGAGCATGGTCAGGGTTGGGCAAACCAGCATCAGCATAGCAGCAGGACTTTTGACCCTAGCATTAGTGCTGTCAGGGGAGCGGGTTGTGGCCTTAGAGCAACCTACTCTCCGGGCCTCAGAGTTAGCCTTTGAGGATGTAGGCGTTGTTTTTAACTGGAAGCCTGCCTCCAGTCAAGCCATGCCAACCATTGCAGACTTAAATTCAGTGATGACCCTGGCCAGCAGCACAGCAAAAGAATCGGTAGATTCCGCCCCGCCCAATCGCACCCTTCGCCTGCCCTGGTGGAGCACCGGGGGAACAGTAGCACTAATGGCCCTGCTGGGAACTGGGCTATGGTGGCGCAACCGCCAAGCCGCGACCAGCCTAACCGTCCCACAGCCTACAGCAAATCCGGCCACCGACCACGGCAAGGCTGAGCCTTTCGACAGTTTGGCTACGAGTTCAAGCAACCAGCCTGGCAATCCTACCTCAGAGACGCTGCCTACCCATGCCGCCCTCACTGCGCCTCTAGATGCAACTAGCCGCCTTACCCCGGTCAATATTGTCGATACCCTGATGGAAGAACTGGCCAGCTCTGATCCCACCGTGCGGCACAGAGCCATTTGGGAACTGGGACAGCGGGGTAATTCTTCGGCCATTCAGCCCCTGGTCAATGGCTTACTAGAAGCCGATTCCCAGGAAAAAAGCCTGATTCTAGCCGCTTTGGCCGAAATTAGCAGCCGCAGTCTCCAACCTATGCACCGAGCCTTAGCCCTAGGGCTGCAAGATCCCAGCCCAGAGGTGCGGAAAAATGCCATTCGCGACCTGTCTAGGGTGTACGATACGGCGGTGCAGCTTAGCCACATGCTTGTCCACGCTACCCAAGACCCCAACCCAGAGGTACAAGAAACCGCACGCTGGGCCTTGGGCCAACTCAATCGCATTCGCGCTACCCACTACCCAGAGGCGCTGCCAACCGAGTCTGCCTACGTGGGCGATCGCCTACCCCCTTCACCCTAACCGTTACTATGCCTCTAACTCAATGTCGCTTGATGCTGGCTTCTACTCCGGTAGGGCCATTAGGGTCTGGTTTGGGAGGCGGGGTCGAGCTAACCTTGCTGAATCTGGCTCAAGAACTCTTACGGCGTGGGCACGAGGTTATTGTGCTGGCTCCAGAGGGATCTGTCCTGGGGAATGTGCCAATTGTAGAAATTGCAGGGCAACTCCAACCCACGGCCCACACCCAGGGGCGTGATACGCCGGTTATTTTGCCGACGGATAGTGTGTTGGGCAACCTCTGGCACTATGCCTACCAGCACCAGCACCAGGTCGATCTGCTGCTTAACCTGGCCTACGATTGGCTGCCGTTTTACCTGACGCCGTTTTTTCAAACTCCGGTGGCTCATTTTGTGACGATGGGTTCCCTCAGCAATGGAATGGATCTGGCAATTCGTCAGGTAGCCCAGCCGTTTCCGGGTCGTTTAGGAGCCTACACTCGCACCCAGGCCGAAACCTTTGGTGTGGCCGATGCGTTTGAAATCCTCAGTAGCGCTGTAGATGTAGAGCGTTATGACTTTTGCGCCGCCCCTGGCCCTGCTCTGGCCTGGCTGGGTCGCATTTCGCCTGAAAAGGGGCTAGAGGATGCCCTGGCAGCGGCGGCGATCGCTCAGGTTCCCCTCAAGATTCTTGGCAAGCTAGAGGATGCGGACTACTGGCAGCGGATTTGCCAGCAATTTCCCCAGGCAGCAGAGTATTATTTGGGCTTTTTGCCCACTCAAGAACTCCAAAAAATTCTCCGTCACTGCCGCGCGCTGGTGATGACACCTCGCTGGGTCGAAGCCTTTGGCAATGTGGCAATTGAAGCTCTGGCCTGTGGGGTGCCAGTGATTGCTTACCACCGGGGCGGCCCTGCCGAAATTATCAAACCGGGCAAAACTGGCTGGTTAGTTACTCCCGATGATGTGACGGCCCTGGCCCAAGCGATTCAATCCATAGATGAGCTAGATCGCCATGCCTGCCGTCAGCAAGCAGAGGAATTGTATTCGCTAGCGGCACTGGGCAATCGATTTGAGGCTTGGTTCGAGAAAATTTTGGACGGGTCTAATGTTGAAACATAAGCGCCTTTTGAAACATGAGCGTTTAGAGTGCCTGCGGCTTCAATGACTGTAGGGCTGTTTCATGTTCAAACCTGGAATGACTCGATATGTTTTAGGTTAAACGTGTTGTGATTTTACACCGCAGAACGGCAGAACTAGCTAACTTCCTAAAATAACCAGTGTGGCCACAAAAAGCACAAGCAAAAAAAACCAGATTGGGGGACTTGCCCCTTCCTCTGAAACATCTGACTCGAAGCGGCACCACAGACAACGGTATAGATTTTCTCTAGGTTGAGCTAACGCGGTCTTGCCGCACTTTGGGCAAGGCTGAAGCGTAGACCTGTCTTCTGAAAACGTATAGGACATAAAAAATCCTCAAAAGGCTTACATAACTTGTGCCAATTGAGGACATGACGTGACATCAATTAAGTCACAGGCTAATTGTCATACCAAAAAAATTAGAGTTACTAGAAGGCCGAGGAAAATCAGCGTAAAAATGGACACAGACTCTTCTTTAAGAAGAGAGCCGAACGCCACTCTACTTCGGCCTAAGGGACAGCTAAACTTACCACACCGATTGTTCCAAAAAGAAACATCTCCACATCGAGGGCATAGAGATCCTACTTCTTGAAAAAATGCTCGTTCACAGTTCAGCCGTTGTGAACAGGTAGTATCGAAGGCCATTTCAATTCTAGGCGATACATAGTGCTGGCCACTAAAAGGAGACGAATAACGATTGGCCCGTGAGGTGACTAGTGAACTTAGAATTATTTTGTCACTTTCATCAGGAATCATTTCTTGAACTTTAGAGACCTCATCCTCAAGATCTTCCTGGGTTTCACAGGTCTCAAAGCCTAGTTCTTGATACGTCAGCTCATCAATCTCATTCAACAGGAAACTCAATATGCCATCACAGCTAGCCAATTTTAAGATCTCATAGATCCGCAAAGATTGAGCCTCACTTAGCTCAGGCAGTCTGGCTAGCTCATAATATTCCGTGAGAATCTTTCTATATCTTTCTGAAGATACATTAGACGAGATTCTATCCTGTGGATATTCCTCTGGTTGTATTAACACACTGCACCGATCCTTAAATCAACGCCAAAAACTCTATCAGTTGAAAGCTCACCTCACTAACTTGATGTACCTGACCTAAGAATAATTCACTGATGACAGTTGCTTTCTTAGTTTCGTAAGGGCTCTTTCTCCCTGTTTTCGAAGTTTTGCCTCAAGGCTGGCATGGAATCTTCTCTCTTTTCCCTGACTCACCATAAGAAAACCTATTTCCTTCCAAGAAAGACCTCTGACAATTCGTAAAATTAGAATCTCTTTGTCTCGCTCTGAGAGGGTGCTAAATGAAACCCACAAAGAACCAATTAACTCTTCGCTCACTCCTTCGTAAAAAGAGCCATCTGGCATTATTTCCTGGGTAAACGTTATATAGGATAACTTTTGCCCAAGCCTGATTTGTCGCCGTCTCTGCCGACTTTCCTCCAGGATTATATAGTAAGAAACCTGAGTGAGATAACCAAGATAGTTCTCAATGCGTGTACCTGACAAAATTTTGTCCCGGACACGAAGGTAGGCTTTAATGAGAACTTCGCTTTCTTCGTACTGGCCCGCTAGTCCCAACTGTCCTAACGAACGCTTAATGAAATACATCAATTTTCTGGAACTTTCACTCTCCTTCAGCGATATGGCATCCTTAACAACTTCGGTTAGGGTTTTAAGCTGCTTGAAGTCCTCTTCCATAGGATTTTGTTCCTCCTATGACTATGTGGCAGAACCCTACCCCTATGTGACAGGCCGCTACCCATAGTCTCGAACAAGGACTTTCAGAAATCCATTGTGCTTATTGGGCCGCATTATCTGTGTCAGCACCCGTCGAGTTGTGACACAGTGGCGAAAATTTTACTTGCAGTCGGTAATCGACCGTCCCTAAAGTAATCGTATTCAGTACAGCAAAATGTGTCTCTGCATCGGCTGCCGTTTTACCATAGAGGAGAAAAGCACAGTCTAAGCCCTACTAAAATTCAGGAGATAAGTCCATGTCCTTACTCAAGAAAATTGTTGGCTATGGTTTGGGACTGATTGGGTTTTTAGTGTTGGGTAGCTTTTTGCTGCCCAGCCACGTTCATATTGAGCGAGATATCGTAATTAATGCCCCGCCTGAAGCCGTGTATGCCCTGGTTAGCGACTTTCAGGCCTGGGATGCCTGGTCTCCCTGGGCCAAACTCGATCCTGACGCTGAGATGACCATCACGGGTACTGGCATTGGGCAAACTATGACCTGGTCTAGCGAGAACCCACAGGTGGGCCAGGGTTCTCAAGTAATAGCGGTAATGGATGCTCCCCATACCCTAACGACTCACTTGGACTTCGGCGACATGGGTCTGGCCGATGCCACCTTCACTCTAACTCCTGAGGGTGAGCAAACCCGGGTTACTTGGACGCTGGATACCGATATGCGAGCCGGAGTGCCGCTATTGCAGCAACCTCTAAATACCTACTTTGGCTTTTTGATGGACTCAATGGTAGGCAAAGACTATGAAACTGGGCTGCAAAACCTAAAAACCGTAGTGGAAGGATAGTAGTTGACTGCACGTCCCAACAACATAGCTTTTGTTTAGGCCAGCCCTAAAAATTGTTTGGTAGGATACTTAAGCCTTAGGATAAGAATCAACTCACATCCCTTCTACCCTTCAATGGGCTCCTTGCCATACCCGTTTTTTATACAAAAGTTTACAATGCAGAGAAGCCCAGATAGAGCCTGCTTTCTATTGGGTGCATTTCTACCTTCATGGACTCTTGTAGCTGCCTTCGGTAGCAGTTGATTCCTTTTCTTCTCTACTGTGGGACTATGGATCTCGACGGTTCTCAAACGCTTAACGCCTCGCCTCGTTCTGGGCAAGACCGTTCCCAGCTACCTGTGCTGCAAAAAATCAAGCAAGACCTTAAGAATGATTTGATTGCTGGTCTGCTGGTGGTTATTCCGCTGGCTACAACGATTTGGTTGTCAATTACTATTTCTAACTGGGTTATTCGCTTTCTCACCCGATTTCCCAAGCAGCTTAATCCCTTCGATGGCTTTAACCCGGTCTTGGTTGATCTAATTAACCTGACCATTGGGCTGGCTGTTCCCCTCCTAGCCATCTTGATTATTGGCCTAATGGCCCGCAACATTGCCGGTCGCTGGCTGCTGGATTTAGGCGAACGCACGGTGCAGTCCATCCCTCTGGCTGGGTCAGTGTACAAGACCTTGCAACAGCTTTTGCAAACTGTCTTTCAAGATTCCAAAACTCGCTTTCGGCGGGTGGTTTTGGTGGAATATCCCCGCAAAGGCATTTGGGCGATTGCCTTTGTGACTGGCGCCATGACAGCCACCAATGCGCCTACTCCCAATATGCTCAGCGTTTTTGTGCCCACAACCCCCAACCCCACCAGCGGCTGGTATGCCGTAGTGCCCGAAACCGACGTGATTAACCTGGCCATTTCCATCGAAGATGCCTTCAAGCTGATTCTATCTGGTGGGATTGTCGGCCCAAATTTAGCGGCTGCGATTCCCCCTGAACGCATTCCCCAGGGGATAGAAGATAGCCACTCGATACCGACTATGGCCTTAAATCAGGCCAACCAAAGCCTGATTGAAACAGAGACACAGCTTTCAATGCTACCCCTAGAAGAAGACTGCTAAGATAGCAAAGCTATATTTGGGAGGTACCTGCTATGCAGGCTCGTCGTATTGGTCGCGAACTGGCATTATTGGGCCTCAGTCAGCTATCAGACAAGCCCGGTAAGCTGCGCGATGTGGACTTCGAGCAGTTGCTGCAAGCAGCCATCCAAACCCTAACGGCAGAAGCCAAGGACGCCCTGGAAACTGCTTCTGATGAGCTTCAACGAGGCAGCCATCGCCTGGTGGATACCGAACTGCTGGCCGGTGATGTTGCCAGCAGCCGGACGATGGTAGAAGACGCCATTACTCTAACTCAGACAGCCATTAACCGTTTGGCCCACGCCATTGAACTGCCCGACTTTATTCAAGTGACCAACCGGCCAGAGGTGCAAACCTTTTCGATGGAACTATTGACCAATGCCGTTAAACATCAAGCCGCCGTTGATGAGGTGCTGGAGAAGGCGATGGTGGCCTGGCAACTGAAACGGTTGGCCCGCATTGATCGCGACATCCTTCGCTTGGCTGTCGTGGAGATGGACTACCTTGGCACCCCTGATCGCGTGGCCATCAATGAAGCCGTAGAACTGGCTAAGCGTTACAGCGATGACGACGGCTATCGCTTCATTAACGGAGTTCTTCGACGAGTTGTGAACCGGGCAAAGAAACCTGAGCCAGAGTCGGTAGGGACTACAGGTGAAGGATGAAGGGGTAGTGCGGTGGTAGGGTGGTGGGTAATCTG
>Ga0224723_1001336_pt1 | contig 15048 bp, 13 predicted proteins | sample Balambano_FR2_Me_FD_161647 | JGI IMG/M metagenome (GOLD analysis project Ga0224723, IMG submission 161647) | Freshwater sediment microbial communities from Lake Towuti, South Sulawesi, Indonesia - Balambano_FR2_MetaG | ecosystem: Environmental > Aquatic > Freshwater > Lake > Sediment | place...
AGTCGGCTCGATGATGCTGGCCGCTGCCTTTTCAAAGCCCATTTCATATGCGGCGATCGCCACGGCCTGCGCGTAAAAGCTGGGCACGACGCCGTGCGATGCCTGGCTCACGATGTAATCGATCACGGTCTTGTCGGCCAGAAGCTGCGCGCTGCGGATATTGGATGCGCCCAGGCTCTTGGTAATGCCGTCCAGCAGCATGATCTGCTGACGCTCTGCCGGGGTAAAGGCTTGCAGCAGCACATTTATATCTGACGGGCCGCCGTCCGTCACCCAGTGATACATCCAGTCGTACAGCACATAGGCGTAACCCGATTCCAGGGCGACCTTGCCTAATTCGATCTGTTCTTCGATCGGGATCGTGCGCCCGGTCGGATTATCTGGCGATGTGATCACCAACCCAGCCACCTGCCGACCGTGGTCTTTCGCAAACGCGGCGCAGGCGCGGATCGACTCTGGCGTATAGCGCCAGCCTTCTTCCGGCAGCCCCGGAGCGCGCAGCACATTCAGACCCACGCCATACGGCCCCCAGTTGTAAGTGATCCACGGCACGCGGGAGACCACCAGCAGATCGCCGATCTGTCCGCTGCCCAGCGCGATCATCGCCTGATACGCTTTGTTCAACCCATCGCGCCCGCCCTGTGTAAATGCGATATTGGCAGGCCCCCAGCCGCTGGCTGCATCCAGCTTCCAGTATTGTTCAGAAGACGCCTTGCGGAACAGCGGTGTGCCAAAGGGCTGATCATAGCCTGTGCCCTGCCTGACCTGAAGTTCATGGGCGCGGTTCAGCAGGTCGACCGGCACACCCGGCAGGCTCGCGCCCCCATCACCCTGTGACGCATCGTAGACCGGAATGTCGGCCCCATTTTCCGCCTTATACTTGTCCAGCGCGTTTTTGATCATGAACATGCGCGACGGCGGGATCGGCAGCATATCGGTCGGATAGCGGTTGGCTGGGATCAAATTCTGCTGCGGAACCGCAAATTCCGGCGTTTCCAGATTTGTGGGGGCGGAGTGTGTAACCAAGTGAATCCTCCATAAACTACCGGGTAGAGGGACAAAAACACCCCTGGTTCAGGGGCGCGTTTTCTGCGGCATTGGTCAACGATCGAATGGCTTAACCCCTGGCGTTAACTTCGTGTGTGGTTCGTGTCAGTGTCGGCCAGAGTCAGCACCGATGGCATCTTTCGCTAAGGTCGATCTGAGGAGCATTGTGACATAGGCACAATGGGGCTGTCAATGTGCATGGGCGTTGAAACGGCTGGCGTTTCAGTTGTGCAACCTGCCCGGATTCGCTCAAATACGCGGATCAAAAAGGGCATGACGTGTGCCATGCCCTCTGTAAACGGAAAGATCAATCGTCGTCTCAGTCACCGCCGCCAATTGGGCTGGCGACCGCTTCAAACATCTGCTTGCTTTCTTCGTCCTCACGTTTGCTGCGCATCACCGCGTAGGCAGTGATGGCGAGTAGCCCCAGCACGACGATCGTGGCGATGAGGCGTGTGGTGTCATTGTCGCTGGCTTCGACCGTCACCACCAGCGGCGCGACCAGCAGCGCGACCAGGTTGACTACTTTGATCATCGGGTTCAGCGCCGGGCCAGCCGTATCCTTGAAGGGATCGCCGACGGTATCGCCCACCACCGCCGCCTTGTGCGCTTCAGAGCGCTTGCCGCCGTAGTGACCTTCTTCGATGTATTTCTTGGCATTATCCCACGCGCCGCCCGCGTTGCTCATGAACACGGCCATCAACTGCCCGGCCAGGATAATCCCGGCCAGGAAGCCACCCAGCGCGGTCGCCCCAAGCAGGAAGCCGACCACGATCGGCGTCAGCACCGCGACCACGCCCAGCGGCAGCAGTTCACGCTGCGCGGCACGGGTGGACACATCGACGCACTCCGCATAATCCGGCGTGACGGTTCCTTCCATGATGCCGGGGATGCGCAGTTGGCGGCGCACGACACCGATCATCTTGAACGCGGCGCGGTTTACAGAGCGGATCAGCAGTGAGCTGAACAGGAAGATCAGGCCGCCGCCGATCAGGAAGCCGATGAAGACGATCGGCTCGGCGATGTTGATACCCGTGCCGAAGACCGTTTCTTCCAGCGGCACATCCAGCCCCAACTGCACCACGCGCGTATCCGTCAGGAACGAACCAAACAGCGCCACCGCCGCGATCACAGCCGAGCCGATCGCCACGCCTTTGGTGATCGCTTTGGTCGTATTGCCTACCGCGTCCAACTGACCGAGGATTTCGCCGCCAGGGCCATCACTTTCGCCCGCCAGTTCCGCCACGCCCTGCGCGTTATCGCTGATCGGGCCGAAGGCGTCCATCGAGACGTTGTTGCCCGTCAGCGTCAGCATACCGATTCCGGTCATCGCCACCCCATAAAGGATGGCGGTGAAGTTATCGACGATCTGGTTGCCTGCGCCGTCGGTGATTGGGAACAGCGTAAATATCACGGTGCTGGCGAGGATACTGCCCGCGATGACAAGGATGGCCCACACGCTGCTTTCCATACCGCTGGAAAGGCCGCTCAGAAGGGTGGTCGCCGGGCCGGTCTGGGTGTTGCGCGCGATCTCCTTGACGGGGTTGTGTTCCGTGTCGGTAAAGTATGCGGTCACGCGGTCGATCACGATCGCCAGCAGGATACCGACCACCACGGACGCTAACGGCTGCCAGATGATGCCGCCCTCGTTGATCCCGGCGAACCCCGCCGCGTCATCGGTCGGCGCGCGCATATACAGCACCGTGAAAATGCCGAACAGGACGATCGAGATCACCGCCGCGCTGTAAAAGCCGCGTGTGATCGCGCTCAAAGCATCCTTGCCGGTAGTCGAGCGCACCAGGTAGGTGCTGATGATCGAACTCAGGACGCCGATGCCGCGCACCACCAGCGGGAACACGATCCAGACCGGGCTGCCGGTCACGGTAGCGACTGCCAGGCCCAGGATCAGCGCGGAGACGATCGTCACCTCGTAACTTTCAAAAATGTCCGCCGCCATCCCCGCGCAGTCACCCACGTTATCGCCCACCAGATCAGCGATCACCGCTGCGTTGCGCGGATCGTCTTCCGGCAGTCCCGCCTCGACTTTACCCACCAGATCAGCGCCTACGTCAGCCGCTTTGGTATAAATACCGCCGCCCACGCGCATAAACAGCGCCAGCAGCGTGCCCCCGAAACCAAAGCCCAGCAGCGCATCCGGCGAGGCGATGCCGAACAGGATAAAGATGATCGTGCCGCCGAACAGACCGAGGCCATCGGTCAGCATCCCGGTGATTGTGCCGGAGCGATAGGCGATCCGCAGCGCGTCTGCGTAACCGCGATTGGGATCAACCGCCGCCGCCGCCACACGCACATTGCCCTGCACGGCCATATTCATGCCGACGAAGCCGACCGCCGCCGAGAAGATCGCTCCCATCAGAAACGCGCCCGCGCGCCCAAACGCGATCGTGGTGCGGGCTGTCTCGCACGATTCGATCCCGTCGATCCGTCCCGTCCCCGCGCGTACGATGGCCGCTTCCTGGTCGTAGATCACAGCGTTGGTTTGCAGCAGCAGCAGATCAGCGGCGGCAGCGTTGGGGTTAGCTGCCGCGACACGGGCGAATACCGTCTCTTCGTCGATCGTCGCCTTCGCCTGTTCCGCGATCTCCGGGCAGAAACGCTCAATGGCATATGGCGTTGGGTTGACGACATAGACACTGAAGAACAGGACGACGACCAGCACAGCGATCAGGATCACGATGATGCGAAACTGCGAGCGCAGATAAGCATTGGCCCCGGCGCGGATGTAATTCCACACCGTTTGCATCTTATCCGACCCTTTGCTTTCGGCCAGGATCTGGCGCGTGAGCCAGGCAGCATAGACCAGACCAGCGATCGCAATACCCAGCACGACAAACATGAGGGTGTTTTCTGTGGAACTTAATTCCAGCGTATTCATTTGAAATTCTCCGGTAAAGTGCGTTCGCGCGCCATACGCAAAATGAGACATCCCCACAGATGTCTCAGGCAAATTTAACGGATAGTCTAGCGCAAAGTTTGTGTAATTTGTAGAGAGGCTGTATCTAAAGCCGGCAACTCTGCGGCTATTTGTTGCGCTTCGCCAGCGGGCAGCGCGACGATCAGGGGGCAGTCCATCGTGGGATGCGGCATCACCGCCGCGCGCAGCCCAAACGCGGTGTGGATGATGTCCGGTGTCAGCGCGCGCCAGACATCCCCTTCAGCGATCGCTTGCCCCGCGCGCATGACCACCACGCGATCGACATACTGGGCGGCGAGGTTCAGATCGTGCAGCACCGCCAGGACGCCGACGCCGCGCCCTGCCATCTGCCGGGAAACTGCCATCAGCGTGTGCTGGTGCGCCAGATCGAGATTGTTGGTTGGCTCATCGATCAGCAGATAGCGCACGCCGTGATCCTCCCAGATTTGCGCCAGCACCCGCGCGAACTGCACCCGCTGGCGTTCGCCGCCGGAAAGGGTGGTATACGATCGATCTGCCAGATGCGCCGTATCGGTCGCCTGCATCGCTTCCCGCGCGATGTGATAATCGGCGGCGGCTTCCCTGCCCTTCAGATGAGGTGAACGCCCGATCAGGACGATCTCGAAGACGGTAAAGGGGAAGTTCAGGGTCGAGACCTGGGGCAGCACGGCGCGTTTTCTGGCAGCTTCGCGCGCGTTCCAGCGGCGGAGCAGGCGATCCTCCATCAAAACGTCGCCGGAGGTTGGCGCAAGTTCCCCCGCCAGCGTCCGCAGCAGCGTGGTTTTCCCGGCTCCGTTGGCGCCCACGAGGGCGACCACCTCTCCCGGTCTGACTTCGAGTGAGAGATCGTCAACCAGCGTTTTTGTTCCGATTCGTACACTGATGTGACGGCCTTGCAAGGTCATGCAAACATCCCTCGCGCGCGATCGCGCAGCAGCATCCACAGAAAGATCGGCCCGCCGATCAATGCGGTGATCACGCCCAGCGGCACGGCAAAATCGGACAGGGTGCGCGCCAGCAGATCGATCCCCGTCACCAGACTCGCGCCCAGCAGGGCGGAACCGGGCAGCACGACGCGATGATCCGGCCCCACCAGCCGCCGCACCATATACGGCACAATCAGCCCGACGAAACCAATGATGCCGGCCAGCGCTACGCTCATGCCCACCGCCAGCGCAGAGGCCGCCATGATCACACGCCGTGTTCGTTCGACATTGACACCCAGATGTCCGGCCTCCGAATCGCCCAGCAGCAGCGCATTTAGCGTGCGGGCATTTCCGCGCAGCACGATCAGGCTCAGGATCGTGATCGGCAGCGCGAACAGCCCGATCGACCGCCAGTTCGCGCGTTCCAGGCTGCCCAGGCTCCAGAACGTTAAGTCCTGCGCGGCAGTGATCCCTCCAAAGATGAATGACACCAGACCGATCGCGGCCCCTGCAATCGCGTTGATGGCGACGCCGGCCAGGATCATCGTCAGCACGCTGGAACGCCCGCCGATTGTCGCCAGCCGGTAGATCAGGGCCGTTACCGCCAGCGCGCCGATGAACGCGGCTGGGGGATAGATCAGCGGGTCGATCGTAGCCTCTGTCGCTCTGGCGACGCCAATCACCAGCGTGACTGCCAGCGCCGCGCCACCGGATATGCCGATCAGCCCCGGATCTGCCAGCGGACTGCGAAATAAGCCCTGCGCCGAGGCGCCCGCCAGCGCCAGCGCCGCGCCGATCAACAGGCCGAGCAGCACACGCGGCAGCCGGATCGGGATCAGCACCGCATCCTGAACCGGTGTGTAAACGATGCGGGTCTCGATGCCAAATTCATTCAGCACAATCGCGGCGATCTGGGGCGGATCGATGCGCACCTGACCGACGCCGACCGACAACAGAGCCAGGCTGATCGTCAGCATAGCCAGGGCCGATAGCACCAGAGATCGGCGCACATCGCCTCCTCCAGTGTGGATAAATCGTTGTGGGGTGGCTTGCGCGCCACCCTCTTGAGAGAACGAAGAATCGATCATGGCACGATGCTGATAAATTGCCCGCCGCTCATTCCGGGCGCTGCGGGATCAACGCACCGCCGACTACGTGGATGATGCCGTTGGAGGCTTCGATGTCTGCTTCCAAAACGGGAATCTCGTTGATATAGATCACCCCGTCTGCCACAGTCACATTCAGCGGTTGGCCGAGCAGGCTGTTGACCGATTGCCCATCGAGGGCGGCCAGGTCTTCAGAGGTGTAGCGGCCCGGCAGCACATGAAAGGCGATCACGGCCTGCACCGAGATCGGGCTGCTGAATAACCCCTCAAGCAGACCTTCCGGCAGCGCCTCAAATGCCTCAGCGGTCGGCGCGAATATGGTGAACGGCCCTTCGCCGCTCAGGGTCATGTCCATGCCGCCAATCGTCATCGCCTGCGTAAGAATATCTTCACCAGCGCGCAGACGCCAGACGACCGGGATCGGGCGCGGCAACGACTCGTGGAGCAGATAGGTCAGATCGAGGATAGCATCACCCAGCCGTGGTGTGAAGCCCAGCAGGTACAGATCGTCCAAGTTCTCGTAGATGATGCGGTTATTCTGCGCGGCGGGGGTCTGCGCCAGGCCGGGGATTTGCAGGAAGCCTTCCAGCCCGCCGAGGCTTTCTACGCCGAGCGAAGTGGTAAGGATGATGTCCGGCGCATAGGCCGCCACCAGTTCAGCGGTGATCGGCTGATAGCTTTCAAATTCGGTCACTACGTTTTCGCCGCCTGCCAGCCGGATGATCTCGTCCGCGCCCGTATCGGTTCCCGCGACCGCCAGGATGCCTTCACGCGCGTAGACAAACATCACGCGCGGGGTGGTCTCTACCGTTTCGACCAGGGCCTGTGCCTGTGCCGCGTCAGCCAGAAGCTCAGCCGCAATGTCTGCGCCCGCCTCGTCCGCGCCGAGGGCCTGCGCGAGCAGCTCGATCGTCACCACCGCGCCCTCAAGCGTGTCTTCCGCCGGGACAATCAGCAGCGTGACCCCCGACTGGCGCAGCTGCTCGACAACTTCAACGGGGCCGATGTCGGTTGTGGCGATGATCAGCGTCGGCTCGACGGCCAGGACTGGCTCTGCTTCCAGAAAGCGAATGTAACCCACCTGGGGCAGTTCGGCTGCTTCGGCAGGGTAAATGCTCGATACATCGACACCGATCAGCCGGTCACCCAGACCCAGCGCATAGAGAATCTCTGTGGTGCGCCCGCTGAGTGAGACGATTCTCGATGGATCATTGATCACCACCTCGTCTCCGTAAGCGTCCGTCACCGTAACCGGCTCCGCCTCCTGTGCGGCGGGCAGGATCGACGGCATCACGCCAAACAGCACTGCTGCCGCCATCCACAGCGCAACACGAAATACAGCGCGTTTCCCACACATCGAAGATACCTCCTTGACTCGTCAGACACGTGAAGTCTATCACAAACTGATGCAACACCCAGATTGTACGCTGAATTCTCAAAAAATCTATACGCAGGCTGTAGATTTTTGTAGATTTTTCCACGATTGAGGGAGCAGAAATTCAGTGGCAGGGCAAACGCATCAAACCGATTTTCAGGTTCACAACGGTTCGGTACAGATTATTTTTCTGTAGAGGCGCAATGCATTGCGCCCCTGCGACACCCCATGACCTTTATTGAACCGGCTGAAAATTTTCATGCGTTTGCCCTGAATTCAGTGGGCTGGTGTATCTCCGCATTCAGGCGACTTCCTGTATAATCCAGGGTATGAATGTTCAGCTGACTGCCCTTCATGTTGTTCATCAGTCTGCCGCTGACCTGACGCTGGCCGTTACCCGATCCGACCTTGAACCCGTGGCCCTGCGTGTCCTGGCAGCGGAAACGCTTACCATCGGGGAGTGGCACTTTGAGTTTCAGGTCTTGGCGGAAAGTCATCGCGTGCGCGTCGAGCATGGCGGTCGGCTGGTGTTACAGGAACTCCTGCTGTGCGCGTCGGTCGATCGCTCTGCCTGCGCGCATTATCACCCCTGCCGCGATCTGCATCCGCACGACGCCGTGCTGGACGGTTACGCCGTCAGCCTGCGTTTCGACCAACCGCTGGATCAGGGCTTGCCGGGCGCGATCGGAACGCTGACCGCCCGCTTTCCCGCCGTTGAGCATATGACGCCGAGCACGCGGATTTCTTGGTGGCTGCTCCCCGATCGTCTGCTGTGGACGACCGCGCACACCTACCCTGATCAGCATAAAATAACTGTCGTATATACGCGCTCACACTTCTTAGCGGCTCTCTCACCCTGGCACGGAGGCTGAAATGTTCTCGGAACTGGTTGTATCGGCGCTGCTGTGGATGACATTTTCGACGATCGTCGCTCAGGCAGTGAGCATCCTTCTGATGTGGTGGCTGGGTCTGCCGCCGAGCCGCCTGGTGCATGAAATTGAGGTGGTGCAGAACCCAGCGGTTGGCGCATCGTTCTTCATTATTTCGCTGACGGCTTCACTCTTTATCAGCCTGATGTCGTCGGCTGGGTTCACCCCTGATCCCTCATTTCTGGAAGGCGCCGCGTGGATCGTCGGCGGGCTGGCCGTTGGCGCGCTCTATACTGCCATCAGTTTTTTTATCGCGCACCGTGTGATGGGCCGCCAACCCGGCGAAACGGTCTACACCTATCTTCGGCGCGAGATTATCGATGAGCAGAATGCCTCACTGGCATTTTTCCTGGGTGGGCTGTCGGTCGCGCCATTTATCTCCATAATGTTCCAGTTGATCTGAGCCGCGTCACTCCCAGTAACGCCAGTTGCGTTCGTAGTAGCGGGGCAGAACCGGATTATCAAGTGTGTTGATCTGGGTTTCAACGTGCGCGCTGTCCGGGTCGAAGACCAGCGCAGATGCCAGCACCTCCGGCGTCAGGTAACGCAGCGCCAGCCCATCGCGCACTTCAACCTGAGGCGTGACGCGCGGCGCGCCGATTACAAAACCCCATTCGCCGAAGGAAGGCACGTGCGCACGCAGCGGTAGAATCTCAAAACCGCTGGCCTCAATGGTGTTAGCGATCGCCCAGAACGCATCACGCGCGAAGTAAGGTGACGTGGCCTGCGTGACGAACACGCCATCTTCGGCCAGGCGCAGCCGCAGCAGCCGGTAAAACTGCTGGCTGTAGAGTTTGCTCAGGCCCTCGTTGTTGGGGTCGGGCAGATCGATGACGATGACTGAAAACACCTCGTCCGTGTTTTCGACAAATTCGTAAGCGTCCTGGTTGATGATCGTCACACGCGGGTCGGCCAGCGCGTCGCGGTTGATCTCCCGCAAAGGGCGATAAGTCTGCGCCAGGTCGGTGATCATCGGGTCGAGATCGACCAGCGTCATGCGCTCCACCTCGGCGTATTGCAGTAATTCGCGCACCACGAGTCCATCACCGCCGCCCAGTATCAGCACCGCTTCGCGCGTGTTGGCCGCGCTCATGGCGGGATGCACCAGCATTTCATGATAGCGATACTCATCACGGCTGCTGAATTGCAGGTTGCCATCGAGGAACAGGCGCAGATCGTCGTCGCGCCGCGTAAGGATGACTCGCTGATAGCGGGACTGCTGACGGTAGATGATCACGCCGTCGTACAGGCGCGACTCGAAGATGCGCACAAAATCGGTGGAAAAGATTGTCCCGGCCAGCATCAGCGCGCCGACTACGAACGTCCCAATCCACAACCGCCGCTGCCAGCGCCGGGCGATGCGCCCCCGGAACAGGTTGAGGCACATGGCGGCCACCACGACGTTGAGCAGCCCCATCGCAAACGCGGTCTGTGTGACACCAAATATGGGGAGGAACACCAGCGGAAACGCCAGCGATCCGATCAGCGCGCCGATATAATCGATCGACAGCACATCGGCCAGCGCCTTGCTCAGTTCCCCGCGATCGGCCACGATGCGCATCAGCAGGGGAATCTCCAGCCCGATGCAGATGCCGATCGACAGAACCAGCGCGATCATAACCGTGTAATAATAGACATCGGCGGTGGCAAATACCGCGTACAGGATCGCCGCCGATGCCCCGCCGAATAACCCGGTCAGCAGTTCGACGATCACGAACCAGCGCGGCTCGCTGCCCCGAATCCGCCGTGAAAGCAGCGCGCCGAGGCCCATCGCAAACAGAAAAAAGCCGATCGTGATCGAAAACTGGGTAACGCTGTCACCCAGCAGATAACTGGTCAGCGTGCCGACGATGAGTTCGTAGGTTAATGCGCAGATCGAGATGAGCAGCACGGCGGCCAGCAGCGTCGCCCGTTCTCGCGGAGACACCTGGCTGGCCGGTTCGTTCGATTGCCCTGCCGGATCAGGCTTGATCGCCGGGGCAGGGGATGTAAGGTCGGTCACCAGGCGTTACTTGCCGCTGCCCGGCCCGCCTCCCAGGATGATCACCCCGCCGGAACTGCCCGATCGCGCGCTGGGCTGTGCGCCTGCGGCTACCAGGCCCGCGCCGCTGTAGCTGGCGAACGCGGTCATCGCCAGCAGTCCGGAAAGCACCAGAATCACCACCAGAATGAGGATCGCACGTCCCATTGTTTTTGCTCCTAAAATTTGATAAACAGCATCGCCAGCCCCAGTACGCCGAAAACCACGCCGTATCCGATAAACCAGGACGGCATGATGTGATTGCCCATCACTGTCACCTGCGCCGTCACCGGCTGGTTAAAGCCCTGTGTAACCCCGGTCAGCTCCACTTCCAGCGTATGAAGCCCCTGCTGCTGGGGCACAAACATCTTGGAGGCGCTGCTGCGGATGTCTGTCCACGGGCCTTCGTCATCTACGCCCGTTTCATGCCAGAAGTCCATGCTGAACAGGTAATTCTCCATCTGATTGGGGGAGATCATGCTGAAGCCGACCTCTACCCCGCTGTTGACGGGCAAATTACCGGCAAGCCGCACGCGGATAATCGCCGGGCGACCAGACTGACCAAAGTCAATCGGGATCGTCGTCATTGGCGACGCCGAATTGAGCGTCACGGTCTGCGACATCAGCGCATCGCCTGACCCATTAACGGTGATCGCCGCTACCAGGCTGATCATCGCAAACAGCACCATCAGCCCGCCCACCCACTGGAAGGAAGCCGTGCGCCGTGCGCTGCGTTCGATGGTTTTGATCCAATCTGGCCGATTAAAGGCCGAGGCCACCTGCGCCGCATCCAGCCGGATGCCTTCGTGAACCTCAAGCTCCTGATCGCTGACCTGAATGCTGTACTTTTTGCCGTCGCCAGCCGCCTCGACCATCGTCAGACGGTCATCACGCCTGGCGCGGAAGGTAAGCTCGCCTTCTGCGCCCAGGATACGGGCCGGATAACGTTCGTGGACGCGAACCGGCGACTCGCCGCCCACCGGCAGCGTGCGATCGTTGAGCGGATCAAACGCCTGGCGCAGTTTCAGCTTGCGGTAAAGCGCGAAACCGTCTTCGTCGTGTGCCAGCCACAGCAGCCGACCGTCCGCGCCGCCCAACTGCCACTCATTCCACTGCCACCGATCGGATTGATCGTGCGGGTCCCACCCTTCATACACCACGCGGCCCAGCACGATGAACGCCGTGTTCTGCAACTGCGCCATCTGGCCGACTTCAATCGGCACCGGCGGCGCGGGAAGTTTGCGACCTTCGCTCAACAGCGCTGGCTGATCGACGCCAACGGCGATGTAGCCGCCGCAATGCTTACAGACGATCGTCTGCGCGTCTGGCGAAAACTGATCGACGGGGCTGCCGCAGTTGGGACAGGTCAGCTTTTTGAGAACGGGCCGTGCCGTGGTCAGTTGCGTGGCTTGCATGGTCGAATCCTAGCTGAGTACAAGTTCGTGATGTTCCAGTTCGTCGCCAACCGAGATTTCGATCTCGTCATCCCAGTAGTTGACGCTCACGGTCTGGTTATCTGCCGCGCCCTGAAAATAGCCGAAGTTCCCTTTCAGCGGCAGCACGGCAGCAAACTGACCATCACTGCCGACCAGCCGACCGGTGCGCTTTTCGCTGACAAAGACCCGCTTATTGTTGATCGTGACCGTCCCGCCGACACGAATCTGCTCAAACGGGGGAATGTCGCCTTTAACGCGCTCACGACGATAGACTGTCCAGTAGCCTTCGTCTTCCTCCAGCCAATCGGGCGGCGCGCCGTCATCCCATGCGATCTGCCACTCTTCCCAGAAACCATCATCATAGGCGTAACGCGCGCGACCGAGGACATGAAACCGCCGCCCTCGAATCTGCCCCTGCATTCCGACCTGGAGACGTGAAGGGTAATCGGCCAGACTGACGGTCTTACCCGCTGGGTTCAATGTCTCTGATCCGCTGACGATATACGTGGAACCACAGAATTTGCAGGTGACGGAGCGCACGAATTGATTCTCAATCTCGAGAGGCGCTCCGCAGCTTGAGCAGTTCATTTGTGCCATGCAGAAAGATCTCCGCAGTGGATCGCGCTGCTTTTATTATACTTCAACTTGCTGCCCTGCACGGGCCGGGCGCGCTGCAAGCGTAAAAATCGTGTTGAAAATAACGCGCTCAGCCCTGGTTCAGACAATGATGAGCGCAGCGGCGCGTCAGTTTGGAGAGAAGGAACCGCGCCCTTCGGAATTTTCCGGGGGGGTAAGCAGGGCATCGAGCAGAGCGACCTCGCGCCGGTAGATGGTGCGCAAATCTCTAAGCATGGTGACTGCATCCTGCGCTTCGAGGAGTTGCTGTTTTTGCGTCAGCGAAACACCTTGCAGCAGCATCGACGCCAGATAGGCGAGCGAAAGCGGCTCACGCGGCAGTTGGCGCGAATTAAACTGCACCTGCCCTGCGCGTTCCAGGATGCCCAGGTAACGGTCAACCCAGTGGCGCAGGTGATTTCCGCCTTTGATCAGCGACTCAGCATCGTTCTGATAAAGCGGGATTAACTCTACCTGGCCGGTCAGATAGGGCAGATCATGGCTCAGGGTCATGATGCGGAAGCGTTCCCGTCCAATCGCGGTGATGTTCATCCGCCCCTGGCTCAAGCGCTGCACCTGGGTGATCTGTGCGGTGCAGCCAATCGGGTGTGGTTCTGCCGGGCGGGCATCTTCCGCGCTGAGTTCTGCCGTGCCAGTCTCGATCAGCACGATACCAAACGGCTGTCGCTTATCGATGCACAGGTTGATCATCTGTTTATAGCGCTCTTCAAAGATATGCAGATTGATCGGCATACTCGGAAAGAGCACCGTGTTTAGCGGAAATAGGGGCAGTTCTAACATCGCGGGAGTCGTGAGCCAAATTGTGAGTATGCTGCATTATACTCCGCCTGAGTTAGGATTTTCCACCTCTATGCAGCGACTTCTAATGTGCGTCCTGACGTGGTTGGCCGTTTAATCGAGAAACTGCTGAATCTCGATCAGATAACCGTTGGGATCGCGCAGGAAACAATGATAGATGTTATAGGTGGGGTTGATCGCAGGGGCTTTTTCAAACACGATGCCCTGCGCCGACAGCCGTTCATGCCATCGATCGACCTCAGAAGTCACCAGGGTGAAGATCACATTGCGCTGCACGCCCTCTGCGATCGCTCCCTTCGATGCTGGCCCGACCTGACACAACCCGATCAGAGCCGTCTCGCCCACAGTGGCATAAATGCGGCAAGTGCCCTGATCGCGCCACAGCGCCAGCCCCAACTGCTCCTCATAAAAGCGCCCGCTGGCGGCCAGATCGCGCGTGTACAAAAAGGTGATCTGCTGAACGATGGACGGGTGGTTCATTTCACATCCGGGTCAGAACGACAAAGTGACCAGTGGCTGCTATGATAACATCGACACCACAGGATGCCACCGAACGCCGGGGGCCATCGCATGTCATCAAGCTGCTGGAAAGTTACGCCATGAAGATTCTGATGTTTTCGATCAACCCGCTTTTTCCCGAAGTGGTCATGGGCGGCGCGCCTAAGCATCTGCGCAATATCGCCACGCATATGGGCACGCTGGGTCACAGCGTCACCGTCCTTTGCACCCGTTCCGGCACGCACGACGCTTTCCAGTGGGCGGACAATGTGCGTGTGCTGCCCATCCTGCCGTTTCACCAGCCTTTTCCACAGCCCTATGCCGTGCCCAACTATGATCTGGCGGCGGCGCTGCAAATCGTCGGCGACCACCTGGCGACTGTTGATCGCTTCTACATGCACGACGGCGAGTTTCTTTTCCCTTATGCCTACGCTCATGTGCCAACCGTCGTGTCTCTGCGCGACAACGTTTACCCGGAGACGCTGCTGGGCAGCTTTCACTTTCAGGGGGATAAGCTGGTGCTGATCTCCGAGTATTCGCGGGATTATTTTCTGGCGACGGCGGGCCGCTTTTTCCCTGGCATGGGTCAGCGGGTTGTGGTGATCCCCAACGGCCTGGACTGGGGCCGCTTCAGGCCAACCCCGGCGCGCCGGATTCTCGATATGCTGCCGGCTGATGTGCTGAGTCGTCCCATTATCCTGCATCCCCACCGCCCGGAAGAGTCAAAGGGCATCCGGCAGACCATCGCCGTTGTCGATCGGCTGGTGCATCATCACGGCCTGGGCGACGTGCTGGCGCTGGCCCCGCGCTGGCTGGACATGCAGCTAACGCCTGAACTCGGCGGTTTCTACCAGGATATTCTGGATACCATCCACACACGGGGTCTGGAGCGCAACATCTACTTTCATGATTGGATTCCGCAGCCCCTCATGCCGGAATACTTCAGCCTGGGCGCGGTGACACTCTCTTTAGGCCACTTCGCCGAGTCGTTTGGCAACGCCGTTTATGAATCGATGGGCTGCGGTACGCCGACGATCACCGCGCGGATCGCCACCCACCGCACACTGCTGCCCGACGGGTTGATCGACAAGGTGGATTATGGCGATGTCGATAGCGCTGCCGAGATAGCTGCCAAAATCATCCGCGAAAAGCAGCGCACATCTCCGGCAGCGCTGGCTTATTTACATGAGCATTACCACATTGACCGCCAGCTTGCGGCCTATGCAGACGTTATCCAGAACGCGCAGAGTCGTCCGCCGCTGGCGTACAGGCATCCGGCCATCGGCGATGACACCGGATACAGACTCGCGCCCTGGTGTTATAACTCCCCTGCGCGCGGCAT
>Ga0224723_1001337_pt1 | contig 15046 bp, 13 predicted proteins | sample Balambano_FR2_Me_FD_161647 | JGI IMG/M metagenome (GOLD analysis project Ga0224723, IMG submission 161647) | Freshwater sediment microbial communities from Lake Towuti, South Sulawesi, Indonesia - Balambano_FR2_MetaG | ecosystem: Environmental > Aquatic > Freshwater > Lake > Sediment | place...
TCCTGGGCGAGTCGATTGATGTGGTGACGGTACCCATCTCCGCGATTGAACCCCTGCGAGCGGAGTATATTCCATCTGTGCGCCTGCTCGAAAAAACCGGATAACGCATGTTTAACGAAAACAACACTGTGCAGCAATTCATTACAGGCATCCTCTCGCGGGAATTGGGCTGGCAGTCTATCGCAGGCCAGGCGCTTGAACGCTCCATTCGGGATGTTTTCCTGCCGGGCGAACTCAAAGCCGCGCTCATGCGTCTCAATCCCGACATCGCCGCACAGCCGGAACGCGCCGACGAGGTGCTGTACCGTCTGAATGCCATTCTGTTGGCTGTGGGGTCAGATGGTCTCGCCCGCGCCAATCAAGCCATGATGGACTGGCTGCGAAACGACAAAACCATGCCCTTCGGCGAGAAGCACCAGCATGTCCCGATCAAACTGATCGACTTCGATGACCTGAGCCAGAACACTTACATCATCGCGGAGGAAGTCACCTTCAAACCAGCACGGATCGAGAAGCGCTTCGATCATGTGCTGTATGTCAACGGGATTCCGCTGGTGGTCGGAGAAGCCAAAACCCCGGTGGATTCGCGCTGGAGCTGGTTCGATGGCGCGTATCAGGTGCAGGGTTATGAAGAAGCCGTCGCGCCGTTCTTTGTGCCGAATGTGTTCAGCTTCGCCACCGAGGGCAAGGTGTATCGCTACGGCGCGGTGGGGATGCCGCTCGATCTGTGGGGTCCCTGGCGCGAGGATGACGATAATGAACGCGCTCATGAGGGTTTGAAGCATGTCGGTCAGTCGGTTCGCACGATGCTGTCGCCGCAGGTGGTGCTGGATATGCTCAAGGACTTCACCACCTTCGCGGCGAAAAGTGGCAAGACGATCAAGATCATCGCCCGCTACCAGCAGTATCACACCGTCAACAAAATCGTGCAGCGCGTCGTGCTGGGCAAAACGCGCAAAGGCTTGATCTGGCATTTTCAGGGGTCGGGCAAATCGCTGCTGATGGTGTTCGCCGCGCAGAAGCTCCGCGCCAACCCCATGCTCAAAAACCCGACGGTGCTGATTGTGGTGGATCGGATTGATCTGGATACACAAATCACCGGCACATTTATGGCAACCGAAGTCGCCAACGTCGTCACGACGGATAAACGCGACGAGTTACAGCGTTTGCTGGCAAGCGGCGTGCGGAAAATCATCATTACCACTATTCACAAATTCGCTGAAGCGAACGGGGTGTTGAATGACGGCAGCAATATCATCGTCATGGTCGATGAGGCGCACCGCACCCAGGAAGGTGATCTGGGGCGGCAGATGCGCGAGGCGCTGCCAAATGCGTTCCTGTTCGGGTTGACGGGTACACCCATCAACAAGCGTGACCGCAACACCTTTTATGCTTTTGGCGCAGAGGAAGATGAACACGGCTATCTGGATCGCTACTCGTTTGAGGATTCCATCCGGGACGGCGCGACCCTGCCGCTGAAATTCGAGGCACGGCTGGTTGAACTGCATGTCGATCAGCAGGCAATTGATGAGGCATACGCACAGATCAGCGGACATCTCTCCGAAGAAGATCAGGCAAATATGGCAAAGATGGCTGCAAATATGGCGGTGCTGGTCAAATCCCCCAGCCGCGTTGAGCGCATTGTGCAGGACATCGTGCATCACTATCAGACGAAGGTCGAGCCAAACGGGTTCAAAGCGATGGTGGTCACGTTTGACCGTGAAGCCTGCCTGCTCTATAAAACCGCGATGGATAGACTGCTGCCACCTGAAGCCAGCGAGATTATCATGACGGTCAACAGCCGCCAGGAAGCAGGCTATCGCCCCTATGACCGCAGCAAAGATCAGGAAGAAGCCATACTCGACAACTTCCGCAAATCCGATCACCCGCTCAAGTTCCTGATTGTCACGGCTAAACTGCTGACAGGTTTCGATGCACCCATTTTGCAGGCGATGTACCTTGATAAGCCGATGAAGGAACACAACCTGCTGCAAGCGATCTGCCGCACCAACCGCGTGTATGCCACCGCGACGGATGAGGCGAATAAGTCACACGGCCTGATTGTGGATTACATCGGGGTATTCGATGATGTTGCCAAATCGCTGCGCTTTGATGAAGGCGAGATGCAGCGCGTGGTCGAGAATATCGAAGCGCTCAAAGCTCAGTTCGCGCCGCAGGTGGCAAAATGCCTCGCTTATTTCCCCAGTGTAGATAGGACTGTGGCTGGTTATGAAGGGCTGATGGCAGCGCAGGAATGCCTGCCAAACAACGAAGCACGTGACGCTTTTGCGGCTGAGTATCTGGTGCTGGCACAGTTGTGGGAGGCGCTGTCCCCTGACCCATCGCTGATGCGTCACAAGCACGACTACCGTTGGCTGTCGCAGGTGTATGAGTCGGTCAAACCTACCAGCGGACACGGCAAGTTGATCTGGCACGCGCTTGGGGCAAAGACTCTTGACCTTATTCATGAGAATGTCAGTGTGCTGGAGGTGCGTGATGATCTGGACACGCTGGTGATGGACGCTGAATTCCTTGCTGAACTGCTCGAACAACAGCACCCGAAAGCCATTAAGGAACTGGAGATCAAGCTCGTCGCACGTCTCCGTAAGCACCAGAACAATGTGCGTTTCGTCGCGTTGGGGATGCAGCTTGAAGAACTGCGCCGCCGCCATGAACAAGGGGTTATCACCAGCATTGAATTTCTGAAAATGCTGCTCAAAGTGGCACGGGATGTCGTCCGGGCTGAAAAAGAAATCGAACCAGTCGTAGAAGTTGCACCTGAAGATCAGGGTATCGCTGCGCTCACCGAGCTATTCCGCGAAATTCAGAACGGTGGCACACCCAAAATGGTTGAGCGCATTGTCATGGACATTGATGAAATCGTGCGGATCGTGCGTTTCCCTGGCTGGCAGAACACTAACAAGGGCGAACGCGAAGTCAAAATGGCGCTTCGCAAGACATTATCTAAGTATCAGCTTCATAAAGACAACGACCTGTTTGATAGGGCGTATGGATATATTGCGGCGTATTATTAACTCCTGAAGCAGGGGCCGCCTCTATGTACTGAAATCTTTCCACCCCCGTTGTCAAAACTTCCAACGTGAAACTGTAAAATTCGTCAGGTCTGAAGACCCGACTTTGATAAGCTGGACTCATGGGTAAAACAAGGAGAACCATCCCATGTGCCAGCTTTTTTGTTTGCGTTTTTCGCTCAATTCAGCCTCAAAATCGCCTTAACTGAAATTTTTCCATGCCCGACTGAAATATTTCAGGGGTTTGGGGATGCGACTTTGATATGCTGAGTCTACAGGTAAAACCGAGGAGAATGACCGATGCAGAAACCAATCGTACCCACCCTGCCTACCAGACAGCCGAAGCGGAAACGGATTTTTGCCATGCGGCTGACCGAGGACGAACGTGCCCAGATTAGCGCATTGGCGAAGCAGCTTCACCTGCCCGCCTCGCTCATGGCGCGGCACTTCATTCTGGAGGCGGTTCAGTATCACAAACACCATAGGAATGAGGGAGAGGACAGTCGTTGAAGCCTGAACGTCTACCTGATGAACAACCGAATACCAATGAAGCTGACGGCATCAATCTGCTGTCGGTCTATCGCTCCATGCTTCGCATTGTTGCGCGGCTGGGCGAAAACGAGTACACTGAAGTCAATTCGTTGTTGCGCCAGACTGAAGTGGTGGAACACTCCAATCTGGCTAACCCGGCAAGTGATGAGGTCACTATGCAGGGCTGAGAGCATTGTAACCTAATGCGCTCTGTCTTGTCGCATCACTTGCCCAGGACAGGGCGTTTTTCATTCCGAGGAGACGAAGAAATGCCCAAATACCGGCGTGCAGAAACACAGCAGATTGACCCTTACCGACAGCAGCCGCTGCCGGTAGATCGTCCTGCCGCGATTTACTACCGTCAGTCGTCCGATGCCCAGATTGGCAACATCAACACCACCCTGCAAACAGTGGATATGTTTGAACGCCTCGTCCGTCAGGGTTGGGCGCGAGACAGCATCCTGATGATTGACATGGATGCCGGGATCAGCGGGCCGAAGAAAATCAGCGAACGTCCGGGTTTATCCCGATTAATGGAACTGATTGAAAACGGTGAAATCGGGCTGGTGGCAGCGCAGGACGTAGACCGCTTTTTCCGCGACATCACCCAGATTCAGACCAACATCTTCATTGATGCCTGCAAGCGTAACCATGTGCGGGTGATGACGCAACGGACGGTGTATGACTTCACCCACCCGACGATGGGTGCATACGATATGAAGAATTTCCGCGAAGAAGCACAGGCGGCAGCCGATTATCTGGAATATCACATTCGCGGACGGCTGGGACGCAGCCGGGAATATCTGGTCGATCAGGGTTTGTAGTCAGGGCGCAGCGTTGCCTTTGGTTACATGGTCGATTTGAGCCAGAAACTGTCCGATGGCACACGCAATCCCACGTACAAGAAGTATGCGCCGTTTGAACCCTGCGCTGCGGTGGTGTGTGCCTACTTCGCCATCTTCAAGCGTCTTAACCGCAACCTCAAACAGACGTGGGAAACCATCGAGGAACACGGTCCGTTCGTCCCTGAAAATGTTCAGGAGTTAGTGCCAGACGGGTTCAAAATCAACATCATCATCAAACATCATTCCATTCATACCGGACGGCTGATGCACTCGTATTCCGGCTTGCAATCGATGTTCACCAACGTGGTCTATCTCGGTCACTGGGTCAAAAAGGGTGTGATCCTGTATTATCACAATCATGAAGCGCTCGTCAATGAAGATGACTTTATGTGTGCTTTCAATGCGCTGTCGGATGTGGACTTTCAGGGTGATCCCAACCCTAACTACATGCCACAGCGTCCCTTTGTCCGTCATGACCGGGCGAAACGTGGTTGTCAGCCACCCGTGTATGCCGGACTGGTCTTTTCCGATGATGTGGCGGGTGCGCCGCACCGCCGGATGTACAGTTCCTACAACCACATCAACGACAACTACGCCTATGTGCTGAGCAATCTTCGCAGCGAGATGGTGTTCAGGGTCAAAGCCGACTGGTTGGATGAAGCGATTGACCGTCTCTTGCTCCAGCGTCTGGAAGCGACGACGCTGGACGAAACTGCCTGGCAAGCTGCCCTCGAAAACACCCGGCGCGATGGCTATGGTGAAGTACGCCGCATGGAGAACGAAATCCGCAACGCCGAGCGCACCAAACTCGCCATCATGGAGAACCTCAAGACCCTGCAAAACCCGGAGATGGTGCGGCAGCTTCAAGCCAGTTACGAAGCCAATGAGCGCACTATCGTGCGACTGACGGCTGAACTGGCTGAACTTCAATCGGGCAACCGGCAGCGTCAGTCACTGCTGGATATGCGTCCGGTGCTGGAGAAAATTATCGCCAACTGGCAAGCGGTTCCGGCTGAACATCGTCGTGAACTGTTTCAGGCGCTAGCATACCACGCAAAAGTAACCGAGCTTGACCGACTGAACCGCAGGATGACGATTCACTGGCGAGATGGTAGCACCTCAGATTTCGATTTTCGACGTGGCGCAAAGCGCGTTTTCTGGTCGGAGGAAGAACTCAACCAGATGCGGGAGATGGTGGAAACAGGCGTTCCTCAGTGGCAAATCATGAAAACTTTTCCTGATTGCAGTTGGCACATGATCGTTTTGCGTTACCTGTATCACTTTGGCGAAGGTTCGTTTGCCAGAGTCTATCAGGGTGAGAAGCAGTATCCCTACAGCGCCTACTGGAAAGATACGGATGAGTACAAAGCGGAGCAGTCTACTTTTCAAATAAACGCCAGTTTGAGCGTTTCTCATGGCGGTCTAAGCGTTCGACATAGATGTTACGGCTGATACTGTGCAGTTCGCGTTTCCACTTCTCGACCAGATGCGGCGGGGCAACAATCAGCACCACCTGATCGTCTTTGATTTGCCCGCGCAGGTTTTCAACCACACCCGCTGCCATTGCAATCGCTGTCGAACCGCCCATGAGCGTCTTGCCCGTTCCCATCGAGCCGACCAGCAGGATGCTATTCCGGCTCTGAAAACCGCGTACCGTCGCGCCGACCACATGCTTCTGCGCGGTGTACATCGGGTATTTGCCCTTCAATCGAATGCGGTCTAACCAGCGTCCCATCCCGGCAAAATCAAACTTATACATCGGATTGAACTTCTGGTTGAGGTAATTCGTGAGCGCCCGCTTGTTGGCCGTGATGAAACCTAACAGTGCCTCGTCGCCTTCCATCTCCACTACCGTGCCATTTTGCGCCAGCAGCGTCAGTATGGTCGTGGGCTTGAGCCGGATGGTCGTTTTCTTGACCTGTCGTTCCGGGTCGCCGGGGGCGGCTTCGATTTCCACGCGGGCAATCTGCTCGACATGCTGTGTTTTCCCCCGAATGGCGACCTGTCCATAATCGTCGGTGTCGATGACCGCGCCGTTGGCAACGCCTGCTGCCAGTACCAGTGCCATGTGTCCCGGACGCGGCGCGACGACGAGTTCGATCTGTTCGGGTGGACGTGGTACTTCCAGCAGCGCCTGAAAACCATTGGTCTTCCACGCGCCCTGTTCCTGAATCAGCCGCAGGCCCTGTTCTTCGTCGATAATGTCGGGCGCAAAGACAAAGCGGGTAATTTGAGACGGCGCAGGCAGCTTGTAAAGCGGTTCGGGCTGCACGGTCAGCGGGCGAGGAGTGGCTTTGCCGTCCAGAATGGACTGATAGAGTTCTGTCGGGTTGGGATGGGTGCCTTTGATAGCGGCGACAACCACCTGATCGTACTCGCCCTGATGTTTGCCCGGCAGCGCCCAGACATCCACCCGGCTGCTGTTCTTTGCTAAAAAGGCAGCCGAATCTTCGGTGATATGTTGGTTATACACACACCACAGTGCCAGCGCACCCTCTTGCAGCCATTTCCAGCTATGCCGCAGGTAAACAAACTCAATCCGCTTATTGCCTTTTTCGACCTTGCTGTGGTCATACGGAGGATTGAGCCAGGCGGCACCAAAGGCATAGTTGGAGGCCAGCAGCCGTTCCACATCGCAGCGCACGGCCTGCTTCGGACCGAAGCGCTCGATATACGCCTGAGCGCGTTCACCGTCCAGTTCGTTGGCATACGGCGTGACATTCCATGCTCTCGTCGCCACCTGGAGGAACAGCCCATCTCCGGCGAAGGGGTCAAGCACTTTCACCGCTGGCGTGGCGGGCACGACCAGCGACAGGATGGCGGGATGGTGCGGTTCAATTGGTAGATAGCCCATGACCATTTTGCTCTCGGCGCGTGCCATTGAGTTCTCCTAGCTATTGACTTATTGGACTAAAATTAGGATGAGCTGCCGTCAGAGCGGCTAACCGTTTTCGGTGAGGAGGTACGCATGAACCCAGATTCAATCCGCATTCGTGTGTGTTTAGCAGCGTTAGAGAATCAGCGAATTCTTTTTGTCCCGATTTACAATTCGGATGCAGGTCCTGTTCAGTGGGGACTCACTGGCGGCAGACTGGAATTTGGCGAAAGTTTACGCGAAGCTGCACTACGAGAGTTTACTGAGGAAACAGGATTGGGGGCCGAGATTATTGATCTGCTAGATGTCAGTGAAGTCATCCTCCCTGAACGCCCCTACCACAGCGTCAGCATTTCCTTTTTGGGAAAGGTCACTGGGGGCAAGCTTCGTGAGGAGATACACCCTGTCTATGGAAGTAAAATGCCAAAATGGTTCTCCCTAGAAGAGCTTGGTAACATGCCCTATCATCCGCCGGAGGTCGTTCGGAAGGCGTTCTCCGTGTAACAGAGCATATCGTCACAGATTTATCACCTTCTGCTCAATAGCGCCCGTGATGAGCCGTGTCCAAGCATCAAACACATGCAATCTGACCAGTTCGCTCATGTGACATCTCAGCCCTATAGCGCATTCGCTATCGCACTGCCCTGAAAGGAATCCCAATGGCACGAGCACCATTCCAAGTGGCAGCTTTCCCGGTTCGTATCCTTTCGGATTACCAGCGACAATATGCGGTTTTCCGGCGGCGTGTTGAAGGGTATTGGCAAAGTATTGCGGGCGGTGGTGAGGGACCTTTGGAAGCGATCCAACGAGAAAGTTTTGAAGAGGCGGCCATTCCGATGGATAGTGAGTGGATTGCCTTGCAGACGCAAACGAGCGTACCGATCCTGCACTTCCAGAACCGTGATCATTGGGATGCATCGATTCTGGTCATTCCGGTCTACTACTTCGGCGTGATAAGTTCATCGGATGACATCCGGTTATCGAGCGAACATCTCGAATATGAGTGGGTAACCCAGGAACAAGCGCAGATCAGGCTGAAATGGGACAGTGACCGCACAGCATTGTGGGAGCTGGATCAGCGGTTACATGGCAGTATCGCTCGATCAGGGTAGTCCCTCCATTGTTGGCAGATGAATAACCCTCTGCTCCAATCCACCGGTAATCAGCCGTGTCCAGCCATCAATGTCCAAATCGACCGTCAGCAGGTCAACGCCACCCGCTGAGCGTGTCTGACGCACCAACATGGCAGTCTGCCCGGCGTGATACAGGTAGCCCGCCCATTCATCGAATACCGGCACTTTAACCAGTTCGGTGACGTGATGCTTGAGTTTCGCCGCTGCCTGTGCCTTATCCGTGCGGAGGATGAAGGTGGTGGACTTGCCGCCGTAGTTGGGATTGACCAGCAGATCGTGGCAGAGAATGAGCGAGGTGAACTTCGCTTCAGGAATATTCTGCAAGTAATCATGATACATGCCCGTATTGCCTTCGCCTGCGGTCAGTTCAACGGCTGGCGCATCCCAAGGGGTACAGTTGACGATTTCCCCTTTGCTGAACTTCGCCCGGATCGCCTCGACAGCCATGCGCGGCCCGCCCATACTCACGAAGACACAGATGCCCTCGTGAATGGCATAGCCGTAACAGTGGACATCACCGCTGATGCTGCCGGTCAGTTCGCCCACAGAGGACTGTCCGACAGTCGCCAGTGTGCGTTTTTGGGAAACTGCTGTCTGACGCAAGACCGGCGTGGGCTTTGTTTTCGCCTGGACAATCGCGGTTTGCACCTCGTCCAGCGGTGTGCCGTCTGCTGGAAGTGGCTGTGGTTTGAAAACGCGGATCGCTTGCGTTTCTTCAAGCGTATCTGGCTCTGGTACAGCTTCGGGTTCGGCTGATGGCGTAGCTATCACCAGGGGTTCGGGCAGATGTCCACTTTCCACCAGCGCTCGTTTCAGGTCGGCATCGGTGGGTGGCAGCGCTGCACACGGCGGAACAACTGCGCCGTGTGTAATACGGATACCGGGGATTGGTTCAAGATCGGTCAACTCACGCTCGAAGTACCAGCCCGTGCCGATGGCGGTGAAGTCCACATCATAGCTCCAGCCATGCTGCGCGTTGTGGTTGTAGAGCCGTGAGATCGTACCCTGTGTGCCAGTGGGAACCGCTTTACCATCCGGCGTATCCAGTTCATGCCGGGCATAAACCGTCTGCCCGATCCCGAATAAACGCAGGGATTCATTTGGCTTTGGCGGTTCAGCCTTCAGCGGCACACCAAGAATGGCAGCGGCTTCTTCATCTGGGCAGGGGGTATCGTCTTCGACCTGTGAGGTCGGCTCCGCTTCAGTGGTGGCGTATTCCGTAATGAGCTGCTGGATGCCGTCGGGCATCTCCCAGCCGACATAGTACCAGGCACGCCGCTTGCTGCTGAACCGCGCTCCCCAGCGTTTGAGTATTTCCCGCTGAGGATAGGTGTCGCCCAAAAGCCAGTACCAGGGCTTCTGATTGGCGTCGCGCTGGCTCTTCTCAGCGTGGATGCCTTCAACAGCGACGTTCTTGGGTTGCTGTTCAGCCATGCCGCGCTCCTTTCAACGCAAACGTCATCAGGTGCGCTTCCTTTTGGCGGCTCACCATATAGTTGTATCCCGCCTTCGTCCCCTGGCTGTCGCCATTCCACACGAAGACACCGCGCTGCGAGTTGTCCACCATCCAGCGGTCACGGACGTGATAACGGTCAAACAGATGTCCGCCAGCGGCGCGGTAGGTGTCGCGCTCGACCTTGACATAGCCGCCGTGAGCGCAGCCGCCGTTGCGGGGGCGATTCGTGACACCGACCACCAGCACTTTCGCCTTCAGCCGACGACATTCCTGCACCACCGCCATGTCCACGCCTTTCGGATTATCACCGACGACGATGGTGTGACCGAGTTGATGCACGCGACGCACCACCCGACGGGCGTAATCCAGTGCCTCGCGGTTGGTGTAGCGTGATCCGGCAATCATGATATGTGTTTCCGACACAGCCTGCGTTGTAACGGTGGGAGCAGCTTCACTGCCAGCATCGTCCAGCGGTTTCTGTGTCGCTTCTGAAACCTGCATTAATCGTGCCGACTGCGCCAGTTCATCCGCCTGAGCGTTTTGCCCACGCGGGATCCAGGTCAACATAACCGTGTGCTGTTTGAGTAACGCCTGAAGCTGCCGCCACAGGTCAAGATTGGCGACCTGTTCGCCCCGCGCGTTCTTCCAACCGCGCTTGAGCCAGTCGGACAGCCACTCATTCACGCCTCGCACGACGTAGTTAGAATCGGCGAACAGCTGCACCGCAGACCCTCCCTGTTTGAGCGCCTTCAATGCCTCGATGACCGCCGTGAGTTCCATCGCGTTCACGGTGGTATCTGACGCACTGCCCTGTAAGATGCGCTGATGCTCGCCGCACTGAAGCACTGCTGCCCAGCCGCCGAGACGAGTTTGTGTCTCACAGCTTCCGTCCGTATGGATGATGATCGGGTTCATGATAACCTCCCTGTAATTCAATTTGTAATGTGATAAGGCAAAAAAGAGCCGGTTCATCACCGGCTGCTGCGGACTTCGCCGATAGACACGAAACCGATGCCATGATGCGCCGCCACCTTTTCAAGAATTTCGACCAGGATATAGCGGTGACAGTGCTTCGTCGTCGCGTGCGTGTCCTTGCAGTAGCAGCATACGATCAATTCAGCGCTACTCAAGGCTTCCAGAAAAGCTGACGGATTTGCCTGATACCGCTGCCGCATCAACGCCGTGTACTGCTCGACATACGACTCCCACGAAATCGTGTTCTGCTTCAATGCCATGACCATCTTCCACGTCGGCGCGAACACTGCACCTAATCCCCTACCACTCTTAACTGTGGTGTTCAGTACACGCTGTCCGACACGCTCCTGATAATCAATCCGTGCCGTTCCAACACGGCAAATGTTTTTTACTATATCAGCCATATAAACCACTCCTGACTGAGAAAATACGAAATGAAAAACGCTCTTACGCGCAGGTTGCCGCCCGAATGCGCCCCGGCATCTCTCGCAAGATGACCACGAGACGTTGACCCTTCCGGTAAGCAGCTTCTTGTCTTTCGCTGCTCCATCCGCGACGATCTGCGCTCGATGTTCTACGTGTGGCTTGGCAAAACACATCTTAAATCTCCTCTGGAGAAGATGTGTTCCACATCACAGGATCGAGAGCGCTTGATACTGCGGGACATTGCGACCATCTGTAGGAGTCCGTCGGGGCACAGTGGCTCCGGGATAACTTACAGCGCGCCCTTTCGAGCTAACGCGGCCTGATTAACGATGCATCCGTCTGATCGATAACCCGCATGTATTTTTGTTAAGGTGCATTTCTGCACAGGTCTTACCACGACGGGGTTCCTCGCTGCTCACCTGAAAGGCGGCACGGGTTTGCTATGAGTGGCGATGCGGCAGCATCGCAAACGGCGCAAGCCAGAAGCAAACCCGTAGCCGCAGCCGCTGGCGGCTGTGAGACAGCGGGGTGGCGTGGTACTGTGCAGTAAGAAATGCACCTAAAGACAGGCGGCATGGGGCAGAAACGGGGCGAAGTTCAGAACGCTGTGAGAGGCAGCAGTAAGCCGGGGAAACGCTGCCAGCACTGCACTCACCAGCTTGTCTATTAAGCAGCATTAGCCGCAAACTGCATCTGCTTCATTTATTGCGTTTACTGCGTTTGTATGATACTCTGGCAATGGAAGCCCAGTAATTGGAGGCATTTGCCCCATGTTTACTTATCGACAACTCCCCCCAACGGAGCGCGAGGCCATCATTGCCCGAACGTCGAAGCAGTTACTTTCGCGTTATGCCCGTGAGGATCAATCCCTGACGGTGCAGGTGATTGACGCGGATCACGAGGAGCCGATTGAACTGCCCGCTGGAGCTGTGACCCTGCTCATGGATATTCTGGGAGCGATGGCATCGGGACAGGGTGTAACCCTCATCCCTGAAGATGCCGAACTCACCACTGTGCAGGCTGCCGATATTCTCCATGTGTCCCGCCCATTCCTGATTAAACTGCTGGACGAGGGCAAAATTCCCTACCGCAAGGTCGGCAAACATCGCCGTATTCGGGGCGAGGATGTCATGAACTACAAGCGCGCTATCGACCAGGAACGCGAAGCGGTTCTTGACCAACTGGTAGCGGATGCTCAGGAACAGGACATGGGGTACGACTAGCATAAGCTAACTCGCGGCGCTGTTTAGACATTCAACTATAATGGGAATAAATTTACTTGGGCACACTATTAAAAAAACGGAATAATTATGTCTGCAACAAAAGCTGCTATGAGCCTATGGGATCGCTTTGCCAATTTTGACAACTTTCTTCTGGCGTGGCAACGCATTGCCAACGTAAGTAGTCGAATGATTAGCGATGATCTGGGCTCTGAAATTTTCGCATTTAATCTCCATGAAAATCTTCAGGATTTGGTTGCCAGAGTAAATAGCGAGGATGGAGTTTATCAACCACAACCCGACAACAAAGTCTATGTTCCCAAACCATCAACGACCATGCGTACCATGTCCATGCTTTCTACGTCCGATCTTGTTATATATCAGGCGATGGTAAATGTTATTGCCGACACATCACATCCTCGCTTAGTTACTCATGAAAATCAACATGTATGGGGGAACCTCTATGCAGGAAATGGTAGTTTATGGATGCTTCGACCATGGAAACGGCAATACAACAATTTCGTGGATCAAATAGTCAAAATGTATAATGCAGGCAACTCGTGGATTGCCTCTACTGATATTGTTTCTTTTTACGATACGGTTGATCATCATACCTTTCTACAATTTGTGGATAAATACTGTGGGCAATATGGTCGGTTTTTAGAATTACTAAAATCCTGCCTCAGTAAATGGGCATCGCATAGTAACGATACCTCAATGAGCCGAGGTATTCCGCAAGGAAGTAATGCTTCTGACTATCTCGCAAATCTTTATCTTTACGAAATTGACCAGCGTATGATCGTAAAAGGTCATCAGTATGTGCGATATGTAGATGATATACGTATTCTCGGTAAGGATAAGTCAACGGTGCAGCATGGATTGATCGAGTTTGATCTTGAACTTAAAAAGTACGGATTAGTGGCGCAAGTTGGCAAAACCAGTGTTCATCAGATTGAAGATATTGAAAAGGAAATTACACGTCTTAAATTCTGGGTGACTGATCCATCCAATGAATCCACACATGAGGATGAAGTTTCTATTCCGCGCAGTGAACAAGCTTCTTCGGTCAGAGATTTTATCAACAACTCGCAAAATGTAACCGATGAGGATTTCTTGGAAGACGAAGAGACCGATACTTCTGGACAAGAACGCCCGTCGGTGGACGATAATACATCAGCCCAGAGTGTTCAAAATCAACTATATGAGCAGTTCCTTGATGCATATGAAAAGCTTGATGATCCTGAAAAGGGGAAAGAGGCGAACACAAAAATCACTTATTGTCTCAATCGGCTTTTCAGACGTGATGATTTACGAGAGAAGACACTCAATTTGTTGGTGAAAATACCTTGGAGATCCGAGGCTATTACCAAGTATCTCGCTCTGTTCAAACGTGATCCGATAATTATGTCTGGCTTAACGGATTTTATTAGAACCCATGATGTTTACTATTGGCATCGGGCAAATGCCCTCGAAGCTTTGGCTCAAGTATCTACGCCTCAATATATTGCTTCAATCTGCCGGGAATGGATTGCCGATGAGAAACAAGCATGGTATTGCAAAGTAGTTGCAACTCGACTTTTAGCCAAAGTTGCTGGACAACATTCGTTTTTCGTTGAGAGCTTACGTCGAGAACAATTGAAGAATATGGAGCAGGGCATTGTTTTGAGGCAACAACTCGCGTTTGCCGCTTTTTCTACAGCCCGTTCCAAGAATAAGCACAAAGCACTTTTCGACATTATCTTGAGATCTGATGAAAGTACACAGCTTCGCCGACTTGCGATTTATTTGCTACAGCAACCGGGGTGTAAAGTATCGTGGGATGCTATATCAGAAAATCACACAGTTTTAGGAGAATACGGTGATTTAATTGAGACATTGGGTATTTCCCCTGATGTTCCACGCCCCTGCTATATTCTGCAATCGGTTGGACAACTTTTTGATGTTAGATTATTGGTGAGTGATCTAAGGCAATATTATGGAATCCATTACGATCAAGCCTCGAAAAGCTTGCGTGAGTCTGTAAAGTATTTTTATTCATCTAACAATGATTTTGTCCGCAATTCCCATCAGTTTGCACATCTGACTTTGATTGCATTTCATCAATGGGTTTTTCCGGGTTCAGGTGATCCAACCGCGATGGACTACAGCAATTTGTATAGTAAAAGTGATTTCAAAACAAAAACACCTGTAGGAAACGCAACTTGGGAACGGTTAGGGAAATTTCGAAACAGAGTTGACCATCCAATCGATCGTTCAACAAGACTTCATTCTCTAAGTATTACATATCAAGAAGCAAGTCTTCTTAAAAAAGAGCTAAGAACAGCATTGCAGGAACTCTATGAAGTATGGATTTCTGCCCCAGCGCCAACAACATCTGCCTCTGTACCCACAACTTAGATTTGAAATTGCATTGCCACAAAATCCGATCAAGCCTGTCAAACCAGTCAAACCGATCAGGGGTGCTGACTGGTTGACCGGTTTGACCACTTTGATCGGTTATTTCGCAGCTCCGTTTTCAATCGGTGGGACATCGTAGCGCTGCATCATATCCAG
>Ga0224723_1001338_pt1 | contig 15046 bp, 12 predicted proteins | sample Balambano_FR2_Me_FD_161647 | JGI IMG/M metagenome (GOLD analysis project Ga0224723, IMG submission 161647) | Freshwater sediment microbial communities from Lake Towuti, South Sulawesi, Indonesia - Balambano_FR2_MetaG | ecosystem: Environmental > Aquatic > Freshwater > Lake > Sediment | place...
CCGGCGTCGTTCGTCAGCACTTCAGCAATACTCGGACGCGCGGGGGCTTCGACGGCAGGGGCTTCGGTGGGTTGTGCCGCCGGTTCGGCGGGGGCAGCCAGCGATTCTGCGACGCTCGGCGGCAAAATCACGCTGTCGATGACATGCACGATCCCGTTCGAAGCCAGGTTATCGACATCGCTGATGTTGGCGCCGGCGATGGTGAATGCGCCGTCGGTCAAATCGAGAACGACATCTTCACCCTGAACAGTGGTGAGCGTGGGACCGCTGGTCAGTTGACGGAAGAAATAGCGACCTGGCACGACATGATAGGTCAAAATCTGCGCGAGCAGCTCGGTTTCCACCAGCACATCTTCGGCAGTCAACCCAAGTGCTTCCAACGAGGCGGCGAACGCATCGTTGCTGGGCGCAAATACGGTGAACGGACCTTGACCGCTCAACGTTTCGACCAAGCCCGCCGCTTCGACGGCTGCCAGCAGCGTGGTGAAGCGCTCCTGAGCATCATTCGTCAGCAGTTCGGGGATGGTAGGACGTTCTTCCTGCGCGAATGTCGGGACGGTGACGCCCGCCATCAATGCCAGCAGGGTAAGGATCAACAACAATTTTCGCATGACATGCCTCCTGAAAGAATTGTGGCAAAGTAAAAAAACCGTCGGTGGACAGGCGAGCAGCACGACGGTTCAGTTCCACGACATATCTAGTGTAACGGGCTGAGGTCATTAAGCCAATATTAAATTCATCAAAATTGCTTAGTGAACGCTGAATATCTGCCTGACATGGGGATCAAAAATCCTCATCACGATGGATGAGGATTTTTGCAGGCTTGAACGGGCGAACGATCAGTCCGCCCGTCAATCGATTACGATGCTGCGCCGGTCACTTCCGCGACATTGGTCGGGATGATGACGAGCGACGGGAATTCGAGCGTGCCAGTGGCAGCGATGAAGTAGTTGATGCCAGGCTGCGCGCCGAGCGTAGCGCTGAGCAGCGCCGGTTCGGTTGTGCCGCTCACCACCACCTGAAGCGCGAACGTGGCATTGCCGACTTCGCGCGTATCCAGACCGTCGTTATCGCCGAACGTACCGGGGTATGCCAAGCCGATGATGAGCGGGCTGCCATTCGCCAGAATATCGACGGCGGGCGCACCCGGCAGCGCGTGGAACACGGTCACGCGGGCGCGACCTTCTGCCAACGGGCTGTAATCTTCGACCAGGTATTCCAGGCTGAGCGTGTCATTCGTGACCAGACCAATCGCCGCGATAGTGACCCAGCTGCCCGCTTCGATGCGTTTCAGGTTGCTGTTTTCCGGAGATTCGCCCGTCGGCACGACCGCGATATTCTTCGCGCCCGCCGGGACTTCCAGCCAATCCCCAACCGTGCCGAACGTCACGCCTTCCAGCAGCAGCGCGTCATTGACGTACACATCGACCGCGCCCGCATCTGCCGACAAGTGTGCGACGCGAATGTGGGCGCGGTTGGCGGCGGCTTCAGCCGCAATGCTCGGCGGCAGCAGCACGCCATCGATGGCGAAGAACACGCCGTTGCCCGCCACATTATCGACATCGCTGATGCGAATGCCGTTGACGACGAACGCGCCGCCTTGTCCTTCGCCAAGCGTCAGTTGGTCACCGATGCTGTCGCCTTGCAGCGTGGGCAGCGATGCGCCGCCGATCAGGTTGCGCAGGAAAAAGCGACCGGGCGCGACATGATAGACCAGGATGCGGGTGAGCAGTTCGGTATCTTCGAGCAGGTCTTCAGCATCGATGCCGAGATATGCCAATGCCTCATCGAAGGCAGCGTTCGTCGGCGCGAACACGGTGAACGGACCTTCGCCGTTCAGCGCATCGACCAAGCCCGCCGCTTCCACGGCTGCCAGCAGCGTGGTGAAGCGACCATTGGGGTCAGCCGCCAGTGCTTCGGGCAGGTTCGGGCGTGTTTCCGCCTGACCGGCGGGGGCTGCCGTCGGTTCGGCGGCAGGTTGTTCCGCCGGGACGAGCGTCGCCGCAATGCTCGGCGGAATCAGCACACCGTCGATCACCTGAACGATGCCGTTGGACGCCAGATTATCGACATCGCTGATGTTGATGCCGTTGACGGTGAACACGCCGTCGGTCAGGTCGAATTCGACTTCTTCGCCCTGCACGGTGGCGATGGTGGGACCATCGGTCAGCGTGCGAAAGAAATACTGACCGGGCAGCACATGATACGTCAGGATGCTGGCGAGCAGTTCAGGATTGCTCAGGACATCCATGGGGGTCAAACCCATCGACTCCAACGCCGCCGCGAAAGCGTCGTTGGTGGGCGCCAAGACTGTGAACGGACCTTCACCGCTCAACGTTTCGACTAAGCCCGCCGCTTCCACCGCCGCCAACAGCGTGGTGAAGCGACCCTGATCGTCATTGGTGAGCAGTTCTGGAATGCTGGGACGCTCCTGTGCGAAGACAGGCAGCACCGATAAGGCGAGTACCGCAATCAAGAGTACGACGCTGAGAACTTTCCGCATGGATTCCTCCCGTGCGAGTGCGTGGTTCTAGAGTTTCAAATTGTAAATCGAATGCCAGTCGAAAACACTAGCGGTTGTGCATGAAGCGTCTGTAAACGTCATATTAAAATTTGTGGTAAATTGACTAAATCATCAGAGGAATTATGAGCTTGAGATGAGAGAATCAGGGCAGACGAGTCGGGTTTCCAGCGACGGCGTAGACCAGCACGCCCAGTGACGAGATTAAGAAACCGCCGATGATTCCTAAGGATTGAATCGGACCCAGATACACGGCTGGTGCAACGCCGACGATATGCGAGCCGAAACCGAGAAAATCGGCAAACCCGGCAATGCTGCTGAACACGATCCCCGTCCATGCCAGGCGCAGACCGATCTGCTGTGCAAGCGTGGAAGGACGCGCGACATAGAACGTGTATTTGATGTAAATGATCGCCCCGACGATCAGGAGCATGTACCCGACGATGACGGCGACGAACTGCACGACGCCGAAGCCTGCGGCGGTCGGTGCGCCCGTGATATCGGGGAACAAGCCAAGCAGCGCCAGCACCACGCCCAATGTGCCGAGCGCGATACCGATCTGCGGAATGCCGCTCGTCTCCTTCATGGTATCTTTCTGTCGGCTGCCCGACGTTCAGACCGGAAGCGCCTGGCGCAGTTTGCGCAGCATATTCGCGCTCATGATCGCCGTGATGTCGTCAGCAGCGAAGCCGCGCGCCTTCAGCCCATCGGCGATTTTGATCAGGTCGCTGGAAAAATCCAAGCCGTCGGGCGTGCTTTCCGCGCCAAAACCGCCATCGAAATCCGTGCCGATGCCAACATGCGCGACGCTGCCCGTGACCTGGCACACATGATCGATGGCATCGATGACGACCGTGATTGGGATTTTGCTTTTCGGGTCGCCTTTGCGCCACTCGCTGCTCAAAAACAGGTTGTACGGCACGATGCCCATCACGCCATCGCGCTCTGCCAGCCGACGGATCATATCATCGGATAAATGACGATCGGTATCCCGAAATTTGCGCGGGTTGCTGTGGCTGGCGATGATCGCCTGTCCCTGATACTGGTCGAGCGCCTGATAAAATGCTTCTTCCGCCATATGTGATACGTCGAGAAGCGCGTTGAAGCCCGCCATGATCTCTAAAAGTTCTTCGCCTAACGGAGTCAAGCCGCCGGGTTCGCGTGTGCCGCCGCTGTAGCGCGTGGCTGCCCATGCGGGACCGACGATGCGCACGCCGCGTTCGTACCATGCTTCGAACTGGCGCGGTTCGATGATCGGGTCGCCATTTTCCATCAGGATGACCATGCCCTGCACGCGGTCGGTCAGCGTCTTATCCTCCGTCCATGTCGCCAGCACAGCGTCGAGATCGCTCCGACGTTCGATCAGCCGGACTTGCGCGCTTTCATCTGCCAGCCGATGATAATAATCCAACTGACGCATCGCCAGCGTATACGCTTGTGCAGGGGTTTCATACGTGACTTTGCTCAATGCTGACCCTAGCAATCGGGCGACGCGCTCCGGTTCGACGAACAGCGTACTGAACACGACGGCGATATGCCCGATCAGCGCATCGGGCAGCCCGGTCATGGCGATGCCTTCGACGCTCTGCATCGGGGTGCCGGCTTCGCGCTGGCGCTTGACGAGCGGATGTTCGCGGTAATCGCGGTCGTTGGTGACCGCGTGCATGGCAATGTCCTGATGAGCGTCTACAATCAACATCGAGTTCGTCACTTATCCCGAATTTGCTTAACGACAATTAAGCAAATTGCAATCTATTTGCAAGACAGTATCACGTAATCACTATGTCACAGGAAGCACGACGGAGCAAGAGTCTTATGAAAAAACCAGGAATATTGACAGGCTTGCTGTGGGGAATACTGTTCACAGTTGCGCTGCTGGCGATCTTTTACGCGGGCTACGAAGTCGCAGCGCTGCCGTTCCCCCCGTTTGAAATTTTCGATTGGATAGCGCGGATTTTGCCCGGCGATGTGATCACCTTCGGCATCGACAACATGGTCAACGTGATCACGGCGCTGGGCTTGCCGACCAGCGAGACGGCAAAGCTTGCCGAACAGATCATGGGGATCGCGCTCACCATCGGGATCGGTGGTGCAGCAGGGGCTGTTTTCTTCGCCGTGATGAATGCGACACAGCCTAAGCGTAACGAACTTGCGCCGGGTGTGCTGTTGGGGTTATCGCTGGCGATCCCGTTCGTGTTGTTCGGGCTTGCCGTGCCAAGCTCGCTGACCGCAACCGAACCGCTGCGCAGCACGATATGGATCGGGATCGCGTTCATCCTGTGGGGCGTCGCGTTGAATTATCTGTGGAATAATCTGCGCTTCGGCGTGCGCGCGGCGTCACCGGCGCAAACATCGGTCAGCGCCGAACCGATCGACCGGCGCAGCTTTCTGGTGCGCGTCGGCGCGGGGACAGCGACGATCTTCGTCATCGGGGCGGGCGTTGGCGCGCTGCTGCGGCGTGTCGTCGATGCGCCCGCGGCGACCGTCGCGTCGTCGGAAAACGTGCCATCGGCTGAAGCGACCAGCGTCGGGGGTGAACGAAATCTGCCCAATGCCGATGACCCTGTCACGGCTGCGCCGGGTACGCGCCCGGAAGTGACGCCGCTCGATAATCATTATCGTATCGACATCAACAGCATCCCGCCGACTGTCGAAGAAGAAGGCTATGTGCTGCCCGTGCTGGATGCGATGAACGGTAATCAACTGCTGCGCGAATTCACGCTCGATGAAATCCGCGCGATGCCATCGATGGATGCGTATCTGACGATGTCGTGCATCTCGAATCGTCTGGGCGGCGACCTGATCAGCACGACAGTGTGGACGGGTGTTTCGATGCAGTATTTCCTGGAACAGGTCGGCGTGCCGGAAGGCGCGACTCATCTGCGCATCACCAGCGCCGATGGCTTCGATGAGACGGTCGCGCTCGACGTGATCGACCAGGACGAGCGCGTCATGCTGGCGTGGGCGTGGGATGGCGAACCACTCCGCCAGCGACATGGCTTTCCCCTGCGGATTCATATCCCGGATCGGTTCGGGATGAAGCAGCCGAAATGGATCACCCGCATGGAATTCCTCGGCGCCGATGAAGATGGCTATTGGGTGCGGCGCGGGTGGAGCAAAGAGGCGTTGGCGCGCGCGACATCGGTCATCGACACCGTGGCGGTCAACGATCATATGGAAATTGAAGGGCGCACGCTCATCCCCATCGGCGGCATTGCATGGGCGGGCGCGCGCGGCATTTCCGCCGTCGAAGTGCGCGTCGATGGCGGCGAATGGCAGCCTGCACAGCTTCGTGCGCCGATTTCGGACCGCACCTGGACGATCTGGCGCTATGACTGGGAATTCATCGAAGGCAATCACGCATTCGAAGTGCGCTGCGTGGAAGGCGATGGAACGCCGCAGATCGAAGCCATCAACCCGGTGCGACCCGACGGCGCGACGGGCATCGATACGTATGTGATTTGACGTTGCACAATTTGCAAGGTCAACGATGAGCAGTGCAGACGGGCGGCGTGAACAGAACAGGTCGCCCGTCATGGACGATTAATCGAGATACCGCGCAATCTGCGCCGCCGCGATCCTGGCTTCATAACGGAAGTTGCGTAACGCGCCTTTGCCGCGATAGTAGCGCCCGACCCAGAACAAACCCGGATAACCCGCCACCTGCATCCCTTGATCGCCGTATATCGGGTCAAGCGCGCGCACCGGAAAACCATCGTGATCTTTCTCGAACGGAATATCGAGATAATCGAGCGCGACACGATACCCTGTAGACAGGATCGCCGTATCGATTTCGTGCTGCGAGCCATCGGTCAGTTCAACGCAGCGTTCGCTGAATCGCGCGACGCCCTTCACGCCGTTCACACGTCCGTGTTTGAGCGCGTCGTACAGTTCACGCCCGCGTATCGGCGCGGATGTCCCGATGCGGTCTTCGCGGTTGGGCGCAAACGTGATCGGCAGTCGGTGCATGCCCGGATAACCGCGATACACCAGCGCGTTGAGCAGCGGTTTTCGCATCGGCGTGGGCAAAACGCCGATCATCAACTGCCAGATTGAATGTGGCACGCCGAACGGATATTTGCGCGCCAGCACAAGATCGCTGCGGATCGAAAGCAGCACGGGGGTCGCCGCACAATCTGCGATGGCGGCTGCCAAATCGCCGCCGCTCGGTCCCGCGCCGATCACCAGCACGCGCTGACCACGAAATGCCGATGGGTCGCGCACATCATGGGCGTGCAGCAAACGCCCGGTAAACGACTCGATGCCAGGGATGACGGGCAGGTACGGTTTGCTGAAACGCCCCGTCGCCAGTACCACGACCGGATAATCGTCGATGCCTTCGCTCGATTCGACGCGCCATCCCCCGTTGTGAGGGGTGACGCGCGTGACGTGGACTCCAAACGTGATATTGAAGGCACGCTTTTCGACGTAGCGCCGCACATACTCGTGATACTGCCAGCCCATCGGGTAGAACCCGTACCGTAACGGGATCAGTTCGCCGGGCAAGTGCGAATTCAGGCTGAGCGTATTCAGTTGCAGCGATGGATACAGGTTCGCCCAGGTGGGCGCGGCGACATCGGCGCGTTCGACGACACGATACGGGACGGCACGCCGTTCGAGATGATACGCGGCGCATATCCCGGCAGGACCCGCGCCGATGACCAGAACCGGCGTGGGCATATCAGCCTTGCGGAGTCGGCGTCGGGGCGTACAGGCTGTTTTGTTCGGCGTACCCTGTCGCGGTGGCGGCGACGAACGGGCGCAGCCGTGTCGGAAACGCCAGTGCGGTCGCCGGGTAAAAATAGCGCTGGTCGTCGCTGGCGGGCAAAAAGCGTTCGGCGGTCGCCAACTGCGGCGCGAGTTCCTGTTCGACCATCGCCTGTACGGTCGCGTCTACCGCGTCGAATTCTTCGTTCGGGCGCTGAATCCCTAATATGCCGACGGCATATAGTCCCAGCGCAAACATGATGATCGCTGCCACACCGATCACCCATCCCGCCTGACGGTTCGAACGCCGCACCTGCGGGGTGCGGACACGAATCTGCGCTTTCACCTCTGGCGCGGTCACATCCGCCAGAATTGCCTGTACCGCGTCCACATCGTCGCCCGCTGACCAGTTGGCATAAGCGAGATGGTCGATCAGCTTGGGCATGAGCGCATTCTGAACGATGATTGCGCTGATCGGCACGCCCGCATCCAACGCGCGGATGATCGCCGCTTCGACTCGATTTTCCGAGTCATCATTGCTGGTCGGGCTGATCAGCGCAATCAGGACGTCGGTTTTGCCCAGTGAATGTTCGGCGGGCAATTCGTGCGCGCTGAATGCCGACATCACACGGGCGGCGGTGCTGCGGTCATCAGGATGATACGCCAGATACAACATGTTCCAAGTCCTTTAGCGTTCCCTTGAACGAATGAAATTGACGATGTGCCAGCGTTCGGAATCGGTGAGCGTATCCGCGCACGCGGGCAGCCCGCGCCAGCCGTCGCGCGTCATGGCGAACACCGTTTCATCGCGCGTGCGGTCGAGCTGCTGGATCAGCGTGTCCAGGTCGGGCGCATCCCGCCAGCCGCACGCGGCGATCAGCGCTGCACCTTGCGCGAGCGATTCTCCTGTTGGCAGCACGTTGTTGATCACGCTCGGCGGTGGTGCAATATCACGGGCATATTGGGCGCTGCTCTGGTTGATCACCACGATCGAGACGACGATCAGGATCACCGTCGCGGCGGACGCGCTGACCGCGACCGCGACCGATGACGGGCTTAAATCCAGCATGCGATAAAAGCGCTGCATCGATGGATACAGGGCGAACAGACACGCGCCGATCACGCCGATCAGCGCCAGCGCATGGATCGCCGTCGGCGGGCGTGAGGTGACGACAGCAGCATTGGCATCGATCTGCCATGCGAACGCGGCTTGCTCCCCGTCGATCTGTACCGTCATCCACCACGTATCCGCGCGGTCGATGTCCGCGTTCGCGCTGGTATACAATCCATCGCCTAACGGCTCCAATGGTTGAACTGCGCCGCGTTGATCGCGCGCGGGGTTCGTCATCCGCAATGTCACGGGCAGATCGTTCACGGGCTGACCAGCGCGCGTGAGCAGCACATCGAAGGTATTCACCCCAGGTCCGCCGGGGCTGATCGTGGTCGTGACCATGAGATCACCGATCTGCTGCGCTGCGCTGGGCGGCGGCGCTGACCGCCCGGAGATCTTTTGATCGGGTACGGGCGTCGCGGACAAAATGCCAACGCCGATTAAAACGCCCAGTGCCAACCCGGTTTCCAATCGTAACGTCCTGATCCATCCGCTTGCGTCTTTGCGGTTTGCTTGCGTGATCGCGTTGAAAACCGCTGTAAAACGGCTGTATCGCTCCGGTCGCAGCGCGATATGATGCGCCGCGCCTACGCCGATCAGCAGTGCTGCCAGAACCAGCTTGAGCGCCAGCGCGCCGCCGTATGTGGTGGGGATGTCGTCGGGTTCGGTGAACCAGTTCGATGCGTTATACACTCCCGTCGCCACGACAATCACCAGACCGACGACCGCGAGCGACGAAAACCGTCGCAGTGCTGCCGACAGCGCCGCGCGCCGCGCATCGTGCTGCAATGGCGCCAGTGCCGTCGGTACCGTCAGCGCCAGCGCCGCGACACCGCCAACCCACAAAGCGCTCGCCAGCATGTGCAGCCAATCGCTGAACAGCGCCACCCACGGCAGCGTGAGCGACCCGGCGGCGTGGCTGGTCACGCTTATAGTGCCAAGCACCAGCGCCATCCCCCACGCGCTCGCCGCCCAAAAACGTGACACTGCGCCGGGATATTCACGCCGCAGATAGACGCTGGCGAACAACAATGCCGTGACAACGCCCAGAAAGACCATGCGCGCATTCCAGGTTTCCCCGACGCGCGTCCCGGTACGCACGGTATTCCACAACCCATCGCTGATCACGCGCGTCACGTCCGCTTCGAAGAACACCATGCTTTGCTGGATCAACGCCAGGATATTGCCGAGTAATGCCGCGCTCAACGCCAGCCCAGCGATCCAGTACAGGCGGCGCATCACGCGCGGCGGCAGCAGTCCTGCCGGATAGTCCGGGTTGCCCCAAGCGGGGATCAGAACAAGCGAATACGTGGTCAAGATACCGAACAGCAGCAGATGCGACGCATATACCAGCGCGCGCCACACGACTTCGAGCGCGATCGGCAGATCGCTTGAACCCACGCCGCCAAAACCGGTCACTGCGCCGACACCGACATAAAATGTCTGCGTTTCGTAAATCACGTGTCCATCGCTGGCGAACGCAATTTTGAGTTCGGTCAGATATGCCCCATCCTCAAGGTCGGACGGCAGCCGCGCGGTGAGCAGCGCATCGTCGGTCGCATCCAGACCGCCTTGCGCGATGATCGTCCGGTCGCGGTCATAGACCGTGATCGTGCTGATGTCTGCTTCGAGCGGTTCGCTGAACCAGAGCTGCACGCGCACCGGCGCACGCTCCAGTTCTGCCTGGTCGGCGGGAATTGAACGCACGATATAACCATGCGCGCTCGTCTGCGGCGGCAGTGCGAAGAGCAGCAGTACGCCCGCGAACAGCACGGTCAGCGTTTTACTCCAACGGGACATGATCCGCCTGCGGCTGAACGGTCGTCGGCTCCGTATCGGCTGGCGTATTCGACGGCGGCGCATGTGGACGGCGGCGGCTGCTAAACCAACTGATGCCCATCATGATCAGGAAAATTGCCGCGATGGCGAAAAAGATCACCTCGTCAAGTGCGCCGAGCGCGCCATGTGCCAGAATCGGGGAATAGGGCATAAGACGTACACCAATAAACGGCAGAATACATCCATTATACGCCGCTTTGGGTAAAGATTGTAGATTTTTTCACGAAGATGACTGAATTAATCGTTGATTGCTCCCGACGGGACTTGAACCCATAACCCTCCACTTAGGACGCGGCTGCTCTATCCTGTTGAGCTACGGAAGCATATCTCCAAATCGTATCATGGGCGATAAGGCGCGTCAAATGGAAGGCGCGTAGGGGCATGGCGAAGACCGGGACGGTCTGCCATGCCCGATTGTTGAGAAGGGTCACGAAGGGGCGGGCATGGCACATCGTGCGGATGTTCGCCATGACCATACACAGGATACGGTCGCGCGGGCGGCATTCGTCATATGGCGAATTGTGGCGCGTCAAATGGAAGGCGCGTAGGGGCATGACGAAGACCGGGACGGTCTGCCATGCCCGAATGTGAGAAGGGTCATGAAGGGGCAGGGCATGGCACATCCTTCGGATGTTCGCCATGCCCCTACAATAATCCTTGATGTGTCCAATTGGAGGGGTTGTCGTCATCTTTGTTCCATGACAACGGATTATACAGAATATATTCTCGAATACGTTGAAGGTCTTTTTCGCCACGCACAATGTGTTCGTAATATCCACGCTGCCACACCGCTTGACCCCGTGTGCTGCGAAGTCGGTTGATATGCCATGCGGTACGCGATTTAAAAGACCCAACAACTGTCCCTAACGAACCGCTTAATGGACGACCAAACGCATTTAACGCTTGAGTAGAGGCGTTATCGATGATTTGCAGGATGCCATGGATATGATTAGGCATGACGACAAAATAATCGACCGTACAATTATGGTATTGCCTGGCGATGCGTTCCCATTCCTGATGCACCAACAATCCAAATGGACTAAAGATCACTTCATCATCGATGATTTTCCCAAACAGGCATGTTCGTTGATGTGTGCAGATCGTCACGTAATACATGCCGTCGCACTGATAGCTGCGATCCTTCAATCGTATTGAGCGGCGATGATGGCGATTGGAGTCAAATTTTGTCATTGGATGGCAGGACAAGTAGTCAGCAGATTTTGCAGAAATATATCGCGTGTGTAGCGGCATGGCGAACATCCGCAGGATGTGCCATGCCCAACCCTCATGTATATTACGCATCATCTATGCGCGGGCATGGTAGACCGTGCCGATCTTCGCCATACCCCTCTACAACGACAACGATTGCATCCCGACACTGTAATCCATACACTCAAGAGGGTTCTTACATAACCTTTTGGACGCGTACATGCCTTCCCGCCTTCTCTTTTATAACGGTATCATTCATACGCTTGACCCGCGCAGCCCGCACGCCGACGCGCTGTACGTGGAAGAAAGCGGACGCATCGCGTTCGTCGGTTCTTTGGACGACATCAGCACGATCTCGCTCAGCGTCAAACGGATCAATCTGGGTGGGCGCACACTGATTCCCGGCTTCAATGACGCCCATGTCCACATCTGGAAACTGGGACTGCTGCTGACCGTGCAGGTCGATGCGCGCGGGTCGAACGCGCCGAACATTCCAGCGATCATCGATCAGTTTCGGGCGCGCGCGGCGGCGGTTCCGCCGCACACCTGGCTGACCGGGCGCGGCTACAACGAAGCGGCGCTGCCCGAACGCCGGCACCCGACCTATGCCGATCTCGATGCTGCCACGCCGGATCATCCCATCGCATTGACGCGCACCTGCGGACATATGATCGTCGCCAACAGCGCTGCGCTGCGTCTGGCGGGCATCAGCGCCGAAACGCCCGATCCGCCGGGTGGGGTGATCGTGCGTGATGACGACGGTCAGCCGACCGGGCTGTTGCAGGAAACCGCGATGGGGCTGGTCACGCGCGTCATGCCGGAATACGACGATACAACGCTGCACGCTGCCATCACCGCCGCGATGCGCCATCAACTGAGTGTGGGCATTACCAGTGCGACCGATCCTTTGCTGATGCCGTCGCACTTACGAGTTTATCACCAGCTTGAAGCCAACGGCGATTTGCTCGTGCGCGTCCACGGTTTGCCGATTCGCAGACCCGATGGCGGCACGGAGACGCTGCCTTTACCTGAAAAATATCTCAGTGATACCCTGCGCATCGATGGCGTCAAGTTTTTTGCCGATGGTGGCTTGAGCGGCGCGACAGCGGCGGTCAGTCAGCCGTACAAAGTGACGGGGACGCACGGTGTGCTGCGTTTCGATGATCACGAATTGTATGAACTGATGCTCGAAGCACACGTGAATGGTTTTCGCATCGCGGCGCACGCCATCGGGGATATCGCACTGGAGCAGGTCATTTCGACCTACGAGAAATTGTATCGGGCGCATCCGTCGGATGTGCGCCATCGTATCGAGCATGTCGGTTTGCCCGCACCCGGCCATCTGGCGCGCATGGCGGCGATGCAGACCTTCGCTGTGCCGCAGACCGTCTTTTTGCCTGCGCTGGGCGATACCTACCGCCGGTATCTGCCTGATGACTTTTTCCCGCGCTGCTACCCGGTGCGCGCGATGCTCGATGCGGGGTTGACGGTCGCGTTGAGTTCGGACGCGCCGGTCGTGCCGGATGATAATCCGCTTTTGGGGGTCAAGGCGGCGATGGATCGCCAGGACTCGTTCGGTGAACCGATTGCGCCGGAACAGGCGATCACCGCATACGAAGCGCTGTACGCTTACACGATGGGGGGGGCGCTGGCATCCGGCGATGCCGACATGCGCGGCAGTCTGGCGCGCGGCAAATGGGCAGATATTGCTGTTCTGAGCGGCGATCCGTTTGAAACGCCGCCCGATGAACTGCTGAAGCTCCACGTCGAACAAACCTATGTTGGCGGAGAATTACGCTACCAACGCTGAAGCGTGATGACAGTACGGTCGGGCAAATCACACATGCACCATCGACCCGACACGCGGCACGATCTATACTAGCGTCGCATGTGCATGTTCACGGACAAGAGAGTTTTTCCTGTATGAAACTTGGCATTATCGGCTTGCCCAACAGCGGCAAAACCACAATCTTCAACGCGCTGACGGGCAGCACGCTGCCGACGGGCGCGAGTACCAGTGGACAATTCGAGATTCATACCGCCGTCGTCAACGTGCCAGACCCGCGCATGGAAAAACTGCGCGGCATGTACAACCCGAAAAAGACGACCTATACCCAGGTGACATATGTCGATATTGGCGGCTTGGATAAGGGCATTGGGGAAGGCGGTTTGAAAGGTGAATTTCGCAACCAGTTGGGGCAGTTGGACGGCGTGCTGCACGTCGTGCGTGCCTTCAAAAACGACAACGTGCCGCACCCGTATGACAGCATCGACCCTGCCCGCGATGTGGCGACGCTGGATGGCGAATTCCTGCTCACTGACCTGGTGATGGTCGAAACGCGCATTGAAAAAATCGAGGCGGAGATCAAGCGCAAAGGCAAAAACACCGAAAAAGCGATTCTGGACGAAATGGAGATGATGCAGCGCTTGAAAGCGCATCTGGAAACCGACAAGCCGCTCCGCGATTTGCGCCTGACACCCGCCGAAATCAAGCCGTATCGCGGTTATGGCTTTCTCACGCTCAAGCCGACGCTGATCGTGCTGAACACCGATGAGACGAGCGGCGATTTGACCGTGCCATACGATCACGCCGACAGCATGGTCGTGGCGCTGAACGGCGCGATTGAAGCCGATCTCAGTCAATTGGACGCCGCAGACGCCGAAGTGTTCATGCAGGAATACAACATCACGGAACTGAGCGCGGCGAAAGTCATCCACCTGAGTTATGAATTGATGGCGATCCAGTCGTTCTTCACCGTCGGGGAAGACGAAGTGCGCGCGTGGAGCGTCGGCATCGGCGCGACGGCGCCCGAAGCGGCGGGCGTGATTCACAGCGACCTGCAAAAAGGCTTCATCCGCGCGGAAGTCATGGCATACCATGACCTGATCGCCGCCGGCAGCGAAGCCGCGCTCAAACAGACGGGTAAAATGCGCCTGGAAGGGCGCGATTACATCGTCAAAGACGGCGATATTGTGCATATCCGTCATAGTTCGTGACGATACCCGCGAAAAGCTGAAGGCTGAAAGTCGAAAGCGTAACCGTCAGACTTTCGACTTGATCCTTTCGACGTTCGACCAGGTTCAGCCATGCCTAAACTCTTCATCGCGTCCGGTATTTTTCACCCCGAAGCGGGCGGTCCGGCGACGTATCTGTACGAAATACTGCCGCATTTACAGGCGCGCGGCTGGGATGTGCGCCTGCTGACATTTGCTGACCGTGCCGATACAGGCGGTCGGTACCCGTACCCGGTGCAGCGCATCCCGCGCGTTTCGCTGCCCGCGCGGATGCGCGCGTATGCGGCGGCGGCGCGACCACTGCTCGATTGGGCGGACGTGACGTATATTCACACACTCGGCTTACCGTTGATCGGCGGTCGTCAAGGACGCCGCGTGGTCAAAATCGTGGGCGATGTGGCGTGGGAACGCGCGATCCGCAAACGTTGGCTGCCGGATACCACCGACATCGACGAATTTCAGACGCGCACGGTTGCGCTGCAAGTCCAGATCGATAAAGCCCGCCGTGCGCGCGAAGCGGCGCGGATGGGCGGTGTAATCGTGCCGAGCGCGTATCTCGGTCGCATGGTTGCGGGGTGGGGCGTGCCGGACTCGCATATTCGGGTGATATACAATGCCATGCCGCCGCACGCCCCACACACCAC
>Ga0224723_1001339_pt1 | contig 15042 bp, 18 predicted proteins | sample Balambano_FR2_Me_FD_161647 | JGI IMG/M metagenome (GOLD analysis project Ga0224723, IMG submission 161647) | Freshwater sediment microbial communities from Lake Towuti, South Sulawesi, Indonesia - Balambano_FR2_MetaG | ecosystem: Environmental > Aquatic > Freshwater > Lake > Sediment | place...
ACACTTAATATCACCTCCTGAATTCATTATAAACTGTATCATGATAAATAGTGTTAACGCTTTATCAAGACGGGGATTAAAATCCCCTACGGGCTTATCCCCATAAATAAAATTTAGGGGCTTGCGCCCTCCGACTTTCGGTCAGCCAACAGGTGCAATCGCGCGATCGCCTAATATTTCTGTCTAGTTAACAATAATTTTTTTACCAATTGAGTATTGAGTAGACTAAAATAGTCTATTTTATGTATATCGTGAATTAAATATAGTAGCAAGCAACATTTTGTAATTTGCTTCCGCACTGTTTGAAAGTTTGTTAAATCACAAATATTATAGGTATACATTCCAACTTTATTTTCTAGTGCAGTTTAATGGAATACACTAAAATACAACGAAGAGAAGCGAGAATTTGTTTTCTTGGAGAATCATTTGTCAACGGTACGGGTGATTTAGAGTGCTTGGGTTGGACTGGGAGAATTTGTGTAGATGCTAATAAAAACGGATACGACGTTACTTATTACAACTTAGGAATACGCCGAGAAACTAGTAGTGAATTAAAAAATCGTTGGTTGAACGAATTATTACTCCGTTTACCTAAAGAATACAACGGTAAAGTGGTATTTTCTTTTGGTGTAAATGATACAGCAATGGAAAATGGGAAAACTCGTGTTACACTAGTAAACTCCATTTTAAACACTCACGAGATTCTAACTAGTGCTAGACAGTTGTACCCTGTTTTGATGATTAGTCCACCACCAGTGTTAGATAAAGACCAAAATGCAAGAATTGCCGAATTGTCTCGTCAATTTGCTTTCATTTGCAAGCGCTTAGATATAGATTATCTAGATGTCTTTTCTATTTTGGAAAAATCTCATGTTTGGATGGATGAAGTAAGAAATAATGATGGCGCACATCCAAAAGCAGGTGGTTATCAGGAATTGGCAGAAATCGTCCGACAATGGGATGGTTGGTTAAATTTTTTAAAGTAAGTTTAGCTTTAAATTTACCTTCCTATCTCCTAAGAAAAACAGGGAAAAGTCAACAGGAAACAGTTAAGATGTGTTTCTCCCATATTTTACTAGTGGCTAAAAGCCGCTAGTCGTATACTAAGAACGGTTAAAAATTGGATTTCTCAAATGGCTATTAGCAGTTAACTAATAGCTAACTACTAACCACCTAGAGTATAAATGAGACTCCCGATTAAAAATCAACTATGACAGCTTCCGTAGAACAGAACTTGGGTAAAAGTGTAGGTGTCCCTCCCTTAGAAAGTGGGGATAGGCTTTCACGTCATGAATTTGAACGTCGTTACAGTGGAATGCCGAATGTTAAGAAAGCTGAATTAATCGAAGGAGTTGTGTACGTGGCCTCACCATTACGTTTTAGAAGTCATGCCACTCCTCATGGTAATATCATGGGTTGGCTATGGACTTATAAAATTGCCACTCCCGGAGTTGAATTAGGTGATAATCCCACAGTACGTCTGGATTTAGATAATGAGCCACAGCCAGATGCAGTACTGTTAATTGAGGAAAGATTGGGTGGACGCTCGCGTATTAGTGAGGATGATTATGTAGAAGGTGCGCCAGAATTAATTGTAGAAGTAGCAGCTAGTAGTGCAGCGCAGGATTTATATGATAAGAAAAAATCATACCGTCGTAACGGTGTTCAAGAGTACGTTATTTGGCAGATTTTTGAGAATAAATTAGATTGGTTTGTTCTAGAAAATGACGAGTATGTATTGTTACAGCCAGATAGAGATGGAGTGATTAAAAGTCGAGTTTTTCCGGGTTTATGGTTAGCAACTTCATCACTACTAGCTCTTGACATGAAGACTGTTTTAGCAATTTTACAGCAAGGTTTAAATTCAAGAGAACACATAGAGTTTGTTGAATCTTTATCGCAACAAGCTTAAACGGCTAAAAAAAATAACTGTACTGTCGCCGCCAGAAACACTTAACATTAATTTAAGAAGTGCTATCTATCCTGACAATCTCATGGGCTACTACATCGCTCCTCGTTTTCTTGATAAACTTTCGGTTCACATCACTAAAAACTTTCTTAACCTTCCTGGTGTGCGAGTACCTTTAATTTTAGGTATTCATGGACGTAAAGGGGAAGGTAAATCCTTTCAATGTGAGCTAGTGTTTGAAAGGATGGGTATAGAAGCTACACTTATTTCTGGGGGAGAATTGGAAAGTCCTGATGCAGGAGATCCAGCACGGTTGATTCGTTTGCGCTACCGGGAAACAGCTGAGTTAATTAAAGTACGCGGTAAGATGTGCGTATTGTTGATTAATGATATAGATGCGGGTGCAGGCAGGTTTGATGAAGGTACTCAGTATACTGTGAATACGCAGTTGGTTAATGCCACACTGATGAATATTGCCGATAATCCTACTGATGTCCAACTTCCTGGTAGTTATGATTCTACCCCGTTGCGTCGTGTACCAATTATTGTTACAGGTAATGATTTCTCTACTTTATATGCTCCACTAATTCGGGATGGACGGATGGAGAAATTTTACTGGCAACCAGATAGAGCTGATAAGATTGGTATTGTGGCTGGAATTTTCGCAGAAGATGGACTTTCTCAAAAGGATGTTGAGCAGTTTGTTGATACCTTTGCAAATCAATCTATAGACTTTTTTAGTGCTTTGCGATCGCGCATTTACGACGAACTGATCCGCAGCTTTATCCACGATACAGGTATTGAGCGTGTCTCCCAACGAGTAGTTAATAGCGTTGAAGGTCCACCATTATTTAGAAAACCCGATTTCAGTTTATCTTATTTAATTGAGATGGGTAACTTGATGGTGTCAGAACAAAAACGAGTGCAGGATTCTCAATTGGTTGAAGAATATAATCGTGGTTTGTTCTCTCGTAAGCAATTTCCACAAGCTACTCCTATATCAGAACCAGCTACAGTTCCTACTAAATATCCAGTTAATTATGCAACAAAACCTGTAACAGATAACGGTTTCCAACAATCGCATACATTAAGTACACATTTGACCTTGGAAACACAAGAACAAGTCAGAAATATATTATCCCAAGGTTATAAAATTGGCATTGAACACGTAGATGAGCGACGTTTTCGTATCGGTTCTTGGCAAAGTTGCTCGGTTGGGGAACTTAATGGAGAAAGTGATGCGATTTCAACGATAGAATCTTGTTTGTCAGAGTATGCTGGCGAATATGTGCGTTTAGTAGGAATCGATCCGAAAGGTAGACGCCGAATGATGGAAACAATTATCCAAAGACCAACTGATAATAGGTAAAATATGAAAAAAGCGGTCGGTTTGACAAAAATTGACCGCTGCATAATCATTCTTCATTTCCACCTGTAACGTTAAAATCCTTTGCTACTATACCAAGAGCAGCGAGTCCTCCAGAAGTCACATATTTACATAACTGGACAAAAGGAGCTTGTTCTCCGCCAAATGTACTAGGTGAAAATGCTACAAAGCCAGTAAAAGAAAGAGTTAGACCGATAGCTGTAGTCTTCCAGTTTTTGACAATTGCGTTTTTGGTAGATAAACCTGTTGTTGGTTTTGGAGATTGAGTTGATGACATAACAAATTTTCTGTTGTGTTAAGGTGTTGTTAGTGAAATCAATATTCGTTTGTTACATTCCGTAAAAGAGAAGTATTATAAAGGAAAATTATCTTAGTTAAGAGGCTCAGGGAGAGTGTTTGCGTAGAATCGATAAAAACTATCATGTATTATGAATATAAACAGTTCAAAAGTTTTTAGAAGAAATATAATCTCAAGAATTACAAGACTACATACAACCTAAAATAAGTTTTTAGCAACTTTAAAAACCCAAACCTAACAGCTTGGTAATTATAGGCAGTAATTGATTACACGCTTCAATGAATTTTACGGCATTTGGTAGTTCGCTCATCATTCCTTTCAGGACTCTAATCGCAGTTTTTGCCATTTGTTGGTTAGTTGTTTGTCTAGGGCTTTTCGCTACCTCTCCTAATACTTTTACTTGTTCTAATGCTTCTAGTTTTGACTCGGAAGTTAAACTGGAGTCAGTTTTAATGGCTGTTTGCAACTTTATCAGTAAATTTGCTAATTCTCTTGTATTACTGTCGTTCGCAACTTGTAAGGTATGAATAGTGTTTGTAACAGCAGCATCACGTCCTGCTAATGTAAGTGTTACACCAGGACTATTATCTATGGAAATACTGGGAGGAGATTTAGTTGTAAGGTTATTAATTGTTTTCCAAACAATTATACCTATGCCAGTTGTTACGAGTAAACTTCCTATTATTAGTTGAGTAAATATAGGTGTTGCTTGAGAGAACGCTTGTTCTATATTGAAAGAGGATATAAGTTCTATCCAAGTGATAAATGCCGGAATAGAAATCGCTAGTCCAGCCGCGATGAAGGTAAGCCCAATAAAGTATGCCATATATCTAGACTAGAAAGAAAGCAGATTAATCTACATTTAGGCTATAACTAGTTCCAGAAAATTTCGCTTTCATACTGTAAATAATTGTGTAGTTTATTACATTAATTGCGTGCGTATGTTAGTACTAGCGATCGCTCACAAAACTCTGCTTCTACAATTAATTCCATCTACGATCTAACTTGAATTTGGTATCAAAATTAATCCCACCAGTAGGAAACAACAACTGCATCGCTGTCTTGGTGTCCCCATAACGCCCCTTCATAGCGAGTTCTTAGTCGGTGCTTGAGTTGCCAACCATAATTCTCATCTGTACCATCACTCACATCTACTGAATCAGCTCGCCACTTTTTCCCCAAGTCCAAAAGTCTAGATACCTTTACATCTTGGTTCTCTGCAAGAATATATAGAGTATCTGCTGGATAAGCAACGAAATGGATGATGCTGCTATCTGGCATGGGACGATAGTTTGCCATTGCCAGAAGCGTATCAACTACACCACCAAAACTTAAACTATTTTCATCTTGGGCAAAAATTGGTTTTGTGAACAAAAAGCTTGCCCATAAATCTGTATGCTTGGACAAGTCTTTAATCACTTGTTCGCCATTAAAGCGATTGAATTGACGCTGCCAAACCAAAGCAGCAAATAGTTCTTGAGGTGAATAAGATTGAGCAATAGATTGGATTTTACCTAAATCAAGCATCACTGTTCGGAGGTTCTTTACCTCGCCTAACTACCTCAAATTATAAAGGAGGACAGGCTGATAATCTGACAAGTTTTTTACCGCTTGTTTAAACAAACGCGGATCGGTTGTTGAGGACGAAGTGTTAAAGAAGCCCAAGGTTGCACAGGCTGTTTGTCAACCAAGGTAAAGCGGTAGGTTTGGGCAATAGTTGCCAACACGCTCACAGTTTCCATCATCTTACTCATCGCAAATCATGCATAAGTAAATATAATCTATTTTCTCTAAGATTTAAGATTTATTTGAAATTGATTGTATATCTTGCTACAGATTTTTGTGATTTCCTTTTATTGAAAGAAACTTTGTGATTTACTGAAATTTAAGCGACGTAGTCCGGTTCGATTTTTATCGAGCGCGGGCGGTCAATAAAATTAAGGTAAGCAAACTCAGTAAAGCCTACTTCTGCATACTTTTTGGGATAAACGTCCCCACGCCCTCCAAGTAGAAATTGCCCATTTAACTCGGAAGTAATTTTAAATAGTTGCCTAAGCTGCTGGCGTGTCTTTTCTTCGGCTATAAGTTCTTTTGAACGTTCTTCAATCTCTTTTTGCTGAGATAGTGGCAACTGTTTTATTTTTTCTCTCAACGATATACCCATATTTACCTTAATTATTTATCTTTATCTTTTTCTTCTAGTTGAGCTAAGTGTGCTGCGAACCGAGCATCTGCTTTCTAAATAAGTTGCTTGTAGAACTGCTTTTGGCTGACACCAGATTTATCACCAGCTTGTGGTAAAGCGTCAAACTCAGGAACAAAATCCTCATGTAATTCAACATCCCACACCATTTATCATACTTTTTCAAACATACCTTTACAAGAGTATCGCGCTTTATCCCTCAACTTCCAAACCTATCCCGCAACCGGAACCGCAAAATCAATCAAAACATTTAAAATCCCGTTACTACCCAGGTAGGCGCCGGATTTTTACAACACGCTCCTCACCCTTATCCAAGTACGTTTAAAATAGATACAACAATCAATAAAAACGTACCTGGTAGTACATACCATGAACACAACACCTTCACAAGAAGAAACTCAAGAGTTACTTAAATGGTTAAATAGTAACCGACGGATGTTACTAGATTTGTACAAAAATCAGTACATTGCCTATAATACTAATGGTATAATTGCCCACAGCGAACATTTACAAGAAGTTTTAGATATAGCAGAAGCTTCGCAACAAAAGTTTGTTATTTATTTTGTTCCTCGTTCTATTGCTTCAGTTCAAATACTACCAATTCGCTTTCGTGCAGTAGTGCGTCATGATTGGCAGCCAAATTATCAAGTACGACTCCAGTATGGTGATACAGTAATGAACGCTATTATGTTGGTAGACAGTGGTGCTGAACTTAGCTTAATACCGTTTAAAACAGGTGAAGAGTTAGGATATGCTCTGGCAGATTCTGAGTCAAAACTAGTTGCAGAAACTATAGGAGGACAAGTGGAGTATGTTATGCGTGATATTGAGATGACCATTAATGAAAAACAATTTGTAGCACCTGTCGCATGGTTACAGAGTGATACAGGTGCAGCTCAATTATTACTTGGTCGTGAAGTTGTATTTGATAAATTTAATATCGAATTTCGTCAATCTGAAGAAAAAATTATATTTCATACTGTAGAAGTAGTTTAAATATAACTATAATAGCTGGTGATTAAAATTTAAAGTTATGGGATTAGTGAAGCTTCCCAATTTCTCAGGTAAAAATCTCCAAGGTTGTGATTTTAGAGGCCAAAACCTTACAGGTGCAGACTTCAGTAATGCTGACGTTCGTGGTGCAAATTTTACTGACGCCATTCTTAAGGATGCTAGCTTTCAAAATGCTAAAGCCGGATTACCAACAAATTGGGTATTTGTTTTAGTTTTGTTAACATTATTAACCACAATAATTTTAGGATTAGTATCAGGATTTGCACCAGTTTTCGCTGGGTATTTGCTTTTCCCTTATTCAATTAGTACAGGCAATTATTTAGCTCCTATTGTTGTTTTAAGTATATTTATATTCTTTGCTATTACTACTATTTATAAAGGTTTATCAACTGCATTTGTGATAGTTTTTTGTATCGCGATAATTTGGGGATTTGTACTGGGAAGTATAACTGGTACAATTGCCGGAATTTTATCTGGAATTATAGGTGTGACTGTCACCACTTTGATTAGTTATGGAATGTTAGTAATGATGACGTTTTTGGTGACAGTAGCGGAACAAATTGCTGGGATAAAAATAGCAATTATGGCTCTAGTTAGTATGTTTATCAGTAGTATTATTGGAAGCACAACTGGCACGATAATTGGTGTTGTAGTTGCTCAAGTATTTGCAGGAAGTAGTAAACTGTCTTCAATAAAAGCTGAAGCAGTTCAAGAAGCTGCGATCGCAGCAACAGTTGGTAGTGTTGCGGTAATATTATTCCTAAGTTATATCAGTTGGCGAGTGTGTATTGGAGATGAAAAGTTTGCTTGAATACAAAATTTAGCTATTACTGTTTCTAGTATTTGTGGAACCAGTTTTCAAAAAGCAGACTTAACCGATGCTAATTTTATCTATGCTACACTTAAAAATACTAATTTTTGTAGTGCTAAACTTATCCACACAAATTTTCATTTAGCGAGACAGATTTCTATATCTAGATTTGACCACACTATTTTTATTAATCAAGAAATCAGAAATTTAGCTGTTCATAAGAGAGTAAATAATAAGTCTTATTGTAGTTATAATCTTAAAGGTATAAATTTAGATAATGCAGACCTTAGTTATACTGATTTCAGCGAAGCAGATATTAGCGAAGCTACTTTAATAGGTGCAAATTTAGAAGGTGCAAACCTCACAAAAGTTCAAGCAATAGGTACAAACTTTCAGCAAACAACTTTAACAGCGGCTTGTTTAGAAGCATGGAACATTGACAGTACAACTCAATTAAAAGGAGTAATTTGTGATTACGTTTATCTTTTAAATAATCAACAGGAACAACGCCCTAGTATGGGAGAATTTGCTCCGAGAGAATTTACGAAATTATTCCAAGTGGCAATAAATACTGTTGATTTGATTTTCCGTAATGGTTTAAATTTACAGGCTTTATCTACGGCTTTAGCAAAGGTAAAACTTGAAAACGAAGGTATTCCTTTAGCAATTAAAAGTATTGAAAATAAAGGCGATAGTATTGTTCTGGTGCGTGTGGATGTGCCAGAATGGACGAATAAGGGGAAAATTTATGCTGAATTTAATCAAAATTATGAATTGTTATTAAATACTTTAGAAGCAAAATATCAGGCAGAATTAAAAAGTAAAGATGAACAAATTACCCTTTTTCGTCAACATCAAGCCGATTTAAAAGAATTAATCCGAATGATAGCTCCCCCTGTCAAAAAATCAACACCAGGGAAGCTAGTGATTTTAAAATTAGGTCAAGGTGATTTAAGTACAGGATTTCCAGTTACACTACAAATCAGTTTAGACGGCGATCGCCCGTATTTTGAATCTAACGGTCAACTACCTCCTGCTTCAGAATTATATTCAGTATATCAGCAATGGCAAAATGCATATCGCCAAAGCTTACAGGGAAATTTACGAATTAAGTTTCCAGCAACACAAGTTACCAATATTAGCAAGCGAGAATTATTCAAAGAATGCGATAAAATAGCAGTCAATTTACAAACTCATGTGAATTTTTGGCTAAATTCTCAATTATTTCGCTCTGTAAAAGAACAATTACTAGAAAAATTAAGTCCTGACGAACCGATTCGTATACTCTTGCAAACAGAAGATCATCAACTCCGGCGAATTCCCTTACAGCTTTGGAATTTTTTTGAGCGCTATCCTCAAGCAGAAATTGCTCTTTCCTATACTAATTATGAGAGAAAATCAAAGCCTCAATCCTCAAAATCTCATGTTAAGATATTAGCTATTTTGGGAGATAGCACTGGCATTAATACACAAAAAGATAGAGTATTACTTGAGCAATTACCTAATGTGGAAGTCAAATTTTTAATAGAACCACAACGTCAAATTCTAAATGATGAACTTTGGACGCAAGCATGGGATATCCTCTTTTTTGCTGGTCACAGTTTTACTCAATCTGAAGGAATTGGCTACTTTCGCATCAACCAAACTGATAGTTTAACGATTGCTGAGTTAAAAAATGCGCTCTCCAAAGCGATTGAAAAAGGATTACATCTAGCTATTTTTAACTCCTGTGACGGTTTGGGATTAGCAACGAATCTAGCGGATTTACATATTCCCCAAATGATTGTGATGCGTGAACCAGTTCCAGATGTAATAGCACAGGAATTTTTGAAGAATTTCCTGACAGAACTTTCGACTGGTAAGCCTTTGTATCAATCGGTACGTGAAGCTCGGATGAAACTGCAAGGTTTAGAAAATGAGTTTCCTTGTGCTAGTTGGCTACCAGTAATTTGCCAGAATCCAGCAGAAATTTCCTTCATATGGGTCTAAGTTTATTATCAGACACAGAGTTAAAATAATTATTAACTTACTTTTTCATCACTTATATTAAATTGTTCCAAGAGATTAATATTTTAACAGTTTAGAAGTTTTGAGAAGAAGTATAATCTCAAAAATTATGGCTAATCCTTCTAATTTCCTATGGGAAGAATTAATCTGGTTTGAGAAAGCGAGTTGCTGGATTGATAATCAGTTGAAATTCCTTGGTATCAAACGTACTGGTGCGATTAAACAGTTTCGTGTTCGTTATTGGTCAACGGTACTCCAAATACCAACGAACGTAGGTAATATTTATTTCAAGGCTGTTATCCCAGAGTTGATCTACGAAGCAGCACTTACCGAAATTTTATCCCGTTGGTATCCCCATTTTATGCCGCAAATTATAGCAACATCTAGGAAGGATGGTTGGCTGCTCATGGGTGATGGAGGGACAAAGCTGAGCGAAAGCTTAAAAACAGAGGATGATATTCAACATTGGCAGGCGATTGTGCCAATATATGCACAATTACAGCAAAATTCAGTCCAGCATTTAGATGAGCTTTTGGAGCTTGGTGTATGCGATCGCCGCATTCATATTTTGCCAGTTTTGTACGAGGAATTACTGTGTAATCCTGAAGTATTAGCGATTAATTATCCTGATGGAATTAGTTTATTAGAATATCAGCGTTTGCAGAACACTATTGAAAAGTTTACTACGTTATGCAAGAAGTTAGCAGCTTTTGGTTTACCAGAAACACTTCATCATGGGGATTTACATGATGGAAATATCTTTATTAAGAATAGAGGTTATATATTCTTTGATTGGGGTGATAGTAGTATTTCCCATCCTTTCTTTAGCATCCGAGATATATATGCAAATTTAAACAGAGGATTTGGATTAGGAAAAAATTCATTTTGGTTTCAGCAAATCAAAGATTGCTACTTGGAAGCATGGACTGAATATGGAACCAAAGAAAAGTTGGAAGTTGCTTTTGAACTAGCACAAAAAATATCACCGATCCCAGATGTATTGAGGTGGCTTCCCGTGTTATCAAATATGGATGAAGGAACTCGAAATAATTATGTTCATGCGATTCCCAATCGATTGAGAGACTTTTTAAGTATGTTAGAAGTATAGTGCAGAGGGCACGGCGTCCGAAATATTGTGGGTGAATGAAAAATCCTACTAATGCCGTGCCCTTACGAGGTAATCTAAACTGTACCTGATAATGAGCTGCAATACGCTGTACATTTTCCTTTCAGTTTAGAACATGGACTTGCTTTGAAGCGCCAATTCTGTCGGTGTAGGAAGTTGTTGTTTATGATCTATTGGTATTCCACTCCAAGCGTAATATAGCTGGTTCCAAAGGCTGAACACTTCCCACACAGTATGAGCATATACTCTACCACATAGTGAATTGCGATCGCACTCTGGGATTAACTCAAGTCCTAAAATTTGATGTTCCATATCGGCTTCTTGATGAACCAACCAGTAACCTTTTGGAGTCAATCCGACTTTGGCTAATCTGCGGTTGATAATACTGTAGAAGTCGCAAGCAAGTCCCTCTGTCACCAAATTCAGTGTGATAATTTGATGGGCGATAGATTCACGCATCACTGAACGGATAAAATAAGACCCCAATGCTAAAGTTTCCAGGGTGGGTGGGATGGAAGTTGGTAGTTCATGGGGAGCTAGTAAGCCAAATTCACGCATCCAATGAGCTAAGTCTTCTGGGTGGGTTACTTCTTCTGCTGCATGTTCACCAAAAGCATCACGAAAACGTTGGTCATGACAGCTACCATAACGTAATGCGACTGCTGCGGTAAAGTCACAAGATAAATAATACAGTTGTCTGATCCATTGAAAATCTGAGGGTGAAGAAGCCAGATTTACTGTTTTGTAGAATACATTATGTTTGATGATGTCACGATATTCCTGCACTAGGTCTACCAGCCATTGCATAGGTATTGTGCGAGTCAACATAGTAACTCCTTTTTCTTTGATATTCAATTAAGTAAGTAATAATCCTATATTTCTATTAAAGCTTTTATGCTGAATTTTAGTGAAAAATGCCTTTACATATTAACTAAAATATGCATAACGTATCAATAGTACACGCAAGGGGGGTTTTTGGGTTGAGGTGTAGACTCGGGGGCGGATGTATGTAGACTTTGGGTTGAGGTATAGACTCGGAAGGGCGGGTTTTGTATTAATACTTTTCGTTTATCCAATATATACGTGCTAAACCCGCACTCCTTACTCCACCTCATCATCAGCATATATTTCCGGTTTACTACGTCCGTTGTCTTGCCTTTTTTCTCTTTCTCGCCAAGAATCTTCCTGGGAACGCTCCCAAGCGATCGCCTCTTTTTGTGATGGTGGTAGGCGATCGCTAGTTCTTTTGGTTTTCGGACGGGTAAAAGTTTTCCATGCAGCTTTTACACCAACAAGCACGCTACGTGTTCCTGTTTGCAGGTTTTGGGCTTGTTTTTTGGCACTATCTATACCTTGATCAACTTGTTTAACGACTTGACCAGCACTTTTAACACCTTCACTAACATCATCAGTCAAATCAGTGATTTCTAAACCAGTCATGCGAATAGCATCGAGAGTCGGTGGTAACTCTCGGGAAATGGTATCAAATAATTTTTCTGCGCTGCGAGCGGCTCGCGCTAATTCCTGCAACGCCGGTATAGCCGCTACCAAAACAGCAGTTAAACTAGCAGCGACCAGAAACATCGATAGTCCCAGCCAAAACAGTGGTTCGCTCACGGCTATATACTTTTATGAATCTTTTAGCTTTTTAGGAAGAGAATCGGATTCTTTCACAAGATGATTGTGCCGCTTTAATGCTTCGTTTTCATTTTGACTTGCGTCAATACCAGCAGCGATCGCATCTCGTAGTCGCTCCAAAGTCTCATCCCAATTTGAACGTGCGCGTTCAGAAAGACGGTCTGCCTGTATCTGAACACTTGTTGATAAATCTTCCGCCAATTCTGGTAAAGCATTGGCAGATTTTTTCAAAAGTTCACGAGTTTCGCGTCCGGTGCGAGGAGTGACAAGCAAGCTTGTTAAGGCTCCAATCGCAGCCCCTAGCATCAAACCACCAATAAATATTCCAGAACGGTTATTGCTCATCTTATGATTTTATCTCCTTACACCCATTGTATGCGGGTTTTCACGCCTTGCAAGACCAAAATGATTTTACAAGCCTATTGATAAAAGACAATATATAAGCCGAATAAGTTGCTTAACACAAATTAATAAGATGACTTGATAAATCGTATATTTTAATTCCCCTTTTTTTACTTATTTTCACTATTTTCTTGATTTTAAGCGTATTTTAGGCTTTCTACGCCACCAGAATTGCTGTACTACAACTAAAAGATTAGCAATTTTTCGTAGTTGCTGCACTTGTAATTCGAGAGATTGATTTCCCTGCCGTAAGTTATGAATACTTTGTTGGCCAATATACAAACCCTTCGGTGCGCCATTTAACGCTGCATAAGTGTTGCGCTCAGCCACAATTAAGGTATTAGTAATCTGAGCTAGTTTTCGTTTCAGTAGCCATACTCGCCAAGCTATACTCAGTAGTATTAATGAGATAACAATATTAATTACAACAACTATTAATACCATTATTTACCTTTTCTAAAGTTGTAATGATTTTCATAAGTATGGGTCTAGTCAAAATGTTGAAAATCGCTCTTAAGTAGTATTTTTGGTACATAGTGAACTTTTTCGTATTTCTATCTCTTAAGGAAGAATATTACTTCACTCAAAGGCAAGATGAAATAAGTAAAAAAAATCTCACCATTGCTATAAAGGTTAGCACCTCTTCTAGCCCTCTAAAGCAAATATGAGGAAATGCAGGGTAAGAAACTGTGACAAGGAATATATTATGAGTAAAGTTTATCCCCGTAAAGTATCTTCTTTACCTTTGGCTGTCTTCCTCTCGACATTATTAACAGTTCCAGTACTTAGTAGTTGTGGACTCTTATGGCGATCCTGCTGATGATAATCGTCGGTACGGTTAAGTGAAAGCGCTCATATCCATAGGGTTTTGAAAATTTTCCTGAGTAAATCTACTCTAAATAGAAAATGAAAAAAAGGTACTAGCGTAGATACTAGTGCCTTTTTTGCTAGAAAAAATTTTATGAAACGCTTTTGGTCATCTCGAAAATTATCCGGAAGGCAATAAATAGTGTTTGTAGTTAGGTGTGTCACAAAAAAGAGACAAAAATTTCACAGTTCACAATTGCATAAAATTAGCAAAGTGAACCTATATATAAGTGAAAGAAGTTAAAACCTAACAATCCCAGGAGAGCAACTATGACTAGCTTTACCCAAATTACACAAGAACGCGACATATTTCAGCCTATACGCCAATGGTTGGAGTCAATCGAAGTTCATAACCCTAAACTTGCTCATTTCTTGTGTAAACTTATTCCTTCACAATGTCCTTTTGAACGTGATGTTATCATCTTTGGTCGTAAGTTATTTCACATTCCTCCAATGTGTAAATTGAATCCTTTCTACGAGCAAGTTGTTTGTTTACGTTTCAAAGCTTTATGTTATCTTGCAGACAATTGTGGTGAAGATGTAACAGCCTATTGCTAGAAGGTAGAAGGTATAAAATAAAAATAAATTATTTTTTATCCTGAAAGTTCGCCAGTTACATCATAAGTTTACAACTAAAGTCAATATATAAGCTATAAGCATCGCTGTAGATTCCACAACGAATGGCATAGTTACAGCGAAGCTAATCACATATAAGTACCAACTAAGCCGAAAGGCAAAAAAATCCCCTCCGACTTTATTAGGAGGGGAATCTATTTTTTAGGGGGAGATGGAGCAGAACTTAGTATTTGAGCAATTTATCGAATTATTTATCCTTTAACAGATTGCTTCGTACTCTTGTAACCCTGAGGGTATTGTTATTGCAGCGAGCAAACAACCGGGCTGAAAACCGCTGTATTGAAGAAGATTGGTGATGTTATAATTGTCCTATAAAGTTGGTGTCCTATATGGAAATGCGTTTATGATGGTACATTGGTCTGTTACTGTTTCTGAGGAGACAAATGAGGCTTTACTAAAGTTTTTAGGGGAACAGGGTAATGGCAATATATCTAATTTTATAGAAAAAGCAGTTCAGGAAAAGATTTTTAGAGCCACAATTCAGGAAGTCCATGATCGCAATACAGCTTTTGACTCCGAAGAAATAGAATCGACCATTGATGAAGCGGTAAGTGTGGTTCGTGCAGCGCATCGTTCTTGATACCAATGTACTCTCACTTACCTCCATCTCCCCCTCCCCCCATCACCCAGGGCTGTTTCATTCCACAAGAGCAAGGAGTTTGTCAATATCATGAGAGATAAATCTTTGGGCAATTGTTATGGAAGCATAACCATTACGACGAAGCAAATTGAGCGCGAACGCTC
>Ga0224723_1001340_pt1 | contig 15037 bp, 12 predicted proteins | sample Balambano_FR2_Me_FD_161647 | JGI IMG/M metagenome (GOLD analysis project Ga0224723, IMG submission 161647) | Freshwater sediment microbial communities from Lake Towuti, South Sulawesi, Indonesia - Balambano_FR2_MetaG | ecosystem: Environmental > Aquatic > Freshwater > Lake > Sediment | place...
CTATCGAGCAGCGCCGTGGCACCGACCAGGGTCAGGTCGAGCACGCCGGTCGGCGCCGGCATGCCGTCGAAGGTGGTCAGGTCGGTATTGTCGAAGGTGAAGGCGCCCGTGCCCGCCAGCGAGGCGCCGACCGCGCGCAGCGTCAGGTCGTTCACCGTCAGCGCGTTCAGCTCGCCCGGAACCGTCTCCATCTCTGCCGCCTCGGGGCCGAACAGGTCCATCAGCCAGCGCGCCGTGCCGTCGACGTCGATCACCAGCGTCGCGGGATCGCGCGGCAGGGCGGCGGTGGGGTCGAACATGCCCCAGACCTCGTCGGACACCGCCAGATCGACGATCCGCGTCAGGAACCGGAAATCCTGCGGCGCATCCGATTGCGACACCGGCAACAGGAAGTCGAAGGCGGCCTCGGCATAGGACAGGGCAAGCTCGGGGAAAGGGATGGTGCTGCCCGACACCTTGATCTCGGCCGCCGCAGCGGTGCCGGCATAGGCCATGCGCGCCTTGTCCAGCGCGAAGGTCACACTGCCGGGGCCGAAGCTACCGGAGGATACGGTGGTGCCGGAGGTCTCGTTCACGTCGAGACTGTACTCTGCGGCATTGTAGGACATGCTGCCCTCGGTGGCGAAGCCGTTCGCGAGCGCGACCGCCATGTCCGCCATCTCTTCGCCCGGCAGCATCGCGCCGGCGCTCTGCCCCGCGATCCCGGTCAGCGTCGCCGTCAGCGCGACTGTGCCGCCACTCTCGGCGCTCGGGTCGGTCGCGTCGAGCGTCAGCCGAAGGCTGTCGGCCGTAACGTTGCTGGTGATCCGCGACAGGTCGGTCGAGGTGACGGCGTAATTGCCCGCCAGCGCCGCCAGTTCCACGACCGCCGCGGTCTGCGACGGATCGGCCTCGGTCGGCGGCGCGTCGAGCGAAAGCTTCATCGTGGGCGCGGTGAAGTCGTAGCGCGTCGCGTCCGCGCCGGCCGAGGCGAGAATCACGAGGTCCGGCTGGTCGAGCGTCATATTCAGCGTGAAGGCCTCATCGTCCGGCGCGTCGTTGGTCACGCTCAGCGGGATCTGCGGCGACATGGTGATCTCGACCGTGCCGTCGCCCCGGTCGCGGAACGCGATCTGCCCGACCCCGGCCCGGGTGGACACGCCGTCGGCCTCGGAGGCGACCACCACGTCGGTCACGGTCAGCGTGTCGCCGTCGCGGGTCTCGGCGCCGGTGGTCAGGGTCTGGCCATAGCCGGTGCCGAAATCCTTCCAGTTCTGCCAGACCTGTTCGGGCGTGACCTGCGCCGAGGCCGGCGCGGCGAGGAAAAGCGCCGCCAGGACGGGGGCGCCGAGAACATGTGATTTCTGCATTGCGGTGCCCTTCCAGCGCGCCGGGGTTCCCCGTCATCCTTTCCGTGGCACGCGCCGGGGTCAAGGCTTCCCGGCCGCACCGCCAGAAGGGTAACATGGAGTTGTCGTCAGCGGCGAGAAGGAACGGACATGCAAGGCAAAGTTGTGGCGATCACGGGGGCAAGCCGCGGCATCGGCGCCGCCGCCGCACGGGTTTTCGCCGGAGCCGCGGCGAGGGTGGCGCTGCTGGCACGGAGCGAGACCGAGATCGCGGCGCTCGCGGCCGAGATCGGCGACCGGGCGATAGCCCTGCCCTGCGACGTCGCCGACGCCGACTCGGTCCGGGCGGCGATCGACGCGACGCTGGCCTGGGGCGGGCGGCTCGACGTGCTGATCAACAACGCCGGCGTGATCGAGCCGATCGCCCGGCTGGCCGAGGCCGACCCGGCGGCCTTTGCCCGCGCGGTGGCGATCAATCTTGCGGGAGTGTTCCACGGCCTGCGCGCCGCCCTTCCGGTAATGCGGGCGCAGGGGTCGGGGACGATCATCACCGTCTCTTCCGGCGCGGCGCACAGCCCGCTCGAGGGCTGGGGCGCCTATTGCAGCTCCAAGGCGGGGGCGGCGATGCTGACTCGCGTCGCGCATCTGGAAGAGGCCGCGGCCGGACTGCGGATCATGGGCCTGTCGCCCGGCACGGTGGCGACCGAGATGCAGGTGAAGATCCGGGCGAGCGGCATCAACCCGGTGAGCCAACTCGATCCGGCCGTGCACATTCCGCCCGACTGGCCGGCCCGGGCGCTCATGTGGATGTGCGGCCCGGGCGGCGACGTCTGGCTCGGCCGCGAGGTGTCCTTGCGCGACGAGGCGATCCGCCGTGCCGTCGGCCTCGTCTGAACATGACGGCTGAACATGGCGGCGCCGGGCGGCGTCCGGACGAATGCCCCGAGGCGCTGGTGATCGGCGCCGGTCCGGCCGGGCTGATGGCCGCCGAGGCCCTGTCCGGCGCCGGTCGGCGGGTGGTCCTGGCCGAGGCGAAGCCGTCGCCGGGGCGGAAGTTCCTGATGGCCGGCAAGTCCGGCCTGAACCTGACCCGCAACGAGCCGCCCGCAGGTTTCGCCGCCTGTTACCGCGCGCCCTGGCTCGGGCCGATGCTCGCGGCCTTCGGCCCGGCCGAGGTCATGGCCTGGGCGCGGGGTCTCGGGCAGGAGGTGTTCACCGGCACCTCCGGCCGGGTGTTTCCGGTCGCGATCAAGGGCTCGCCGCTCCTGCGGGCCTGGCTCGCCCGGCTGGCCGGACAGGGGGTGGAGCTGCGCCCGCGCTGGCGCTGGCAGGGCTTCGCAGACGATCCTTGCGGCGACCTTTGGCGGTTCGACACGCCGGGCGGCCCGCAGCGGCTCCTGCCGGCGGTCACGGTGCTGGCGCTTGGCGGTGCGAGCTGGCAGCGGCTCGGCTCTGACGGGGCCTGGGTGCCCTGGCTGGCCGGGCACGGGGTCGCCATGGCGCCCTGGCAGCCGGCCAACATGGGCCTCGCCGTCGCCTGGTCGCCGCGGATGGCGCAGCATTTCGGCCAGCCGGTCAAGGGTGTGGCGCTGATCGCGGGCGGCCGGCGAGAGCGCGGCGAGTTCGTCGTTTCGGCCCGCGGGATCGAGGGTGGCGGCGTCTATGCGGTCAGCCGGGCGGTCCGAGAGGGCGCGGGCCTGTGGCTCGACCTCGCGCCCGACCTCGACCCGGGGGCGCTGGCCGCCCGGCTTGCGCGGGCGCGGCCCGGCGACAGCGTGACCAACCGGCTGCGCAAGGCCGGTCTCTCGCCGGTCGCGATCGCGCTCGCGCAGGAGTTCGGGCGGCCGCTGCCCGAAGCTGCGGCGCTGGCCGCCCGGCTGAAGGCGCTGCCGGTCCGGCACGCCGGCCCGCGCCCCTTGGACGAGGCGATCTCGGTCGCGGGCGGCGTCGCCGCCAGCGGCCTCGGCCCCGGCCTCGAGCTGCTGGCGCTGCCGTCGAGCTTCGCCTGCGGCGAGATGCTCGACTGGGAGGCGCCGACCGGCGGCTACCTGCTGACCGGCTGCCTCGCGACCGGCCGATGGGCTGGCCGCGCCGCGGCGGGCCTCGACCCCGCCGGCTGACATCCGGGCGGGCGGACCTCAGGGGCTACCGGTGAAAGAGCATCGACAGCCGGATCAGCGTGCGCTCGATCAGCGCCATCTGCGGCACCGGAGCCGAGGAGCGTAGCGTCAGGTCGGTCTCGACCAGCAGCGCGATCGCCTCCTCCAGCTTGCGGAGGCCGATCGCCTGCGCCTGCCGCTGCATCCGGTCGCGGCGCGGCCCGAACACCGGCGGTCGGGCGCGGGCCAGCCCCGCCGCCACGCCGCCCGGGTCGCAGGCGGCGGCGTGGAGCATGCGGATGTGGCGCAGCGCGGCGATGCACAGGCCGACCGGCCCCTCGCCCTGCCCGTCGAGCCGGCGCAGGAGCGGCCCGATGCGCTCGGTCTGGCCGTCGGCGGTGGCGTGGATCAGTTCCTCGACCTCGGCCTCGATGGTGGCCGGGGCGCAGGCGGCGATGTCCGCGGCCGTCAGCGGCGCCGCATCGCCAAGCTTGTAGAGCGCGATCTTGTCCAGCGTCTGGCGGAAATCGCCCGGGTCGAGCGCCGCGGCCAGTGCCATCAGGTCGCCCGTCGCCTCGCGCCCGGCGCCCGCGAGACCGGCGGCGGCCAGCATCCGCTCCACCTCCGCCCGGTCGGGCGGGTCGCTGTAGAGGCCAAGCGCATGCGCCAGCGGATGGCTCTCGAACAGCTTCCGGAGCGCCGATCTTGCGTCCTGCCGCCCCGCCGTAACCACCATCAGCGCGTCGCCCGGGCGCCAGGCCGCCGCCGCCGCCTCGATCAGCGGCGCCAGCCCGTCGCCGGCCTCTTCGACCAGAACCACGCGCGGGCCCGGAAAGAACCCCATCGCCTTGAGGGCATCGACCAGCGCGGCCGGGTCGCGCCTGAGGTCGGCACCCGACAGCCGCGTCAGCCGCATCTCAGCCTCGGCTCCGGGGCCGAGGATGGCCGCGACCACTTCCTGCCGCTTCAGCGCGACGCGCATCCCGTCCTCACCCCAGAGGAGCAGGCCGAGCCGCCCCGGCCCGGGTCGGGCATAGGCGCGCGTCACCTCGGCGGCGGTGATCTTCATCCGGAGGGCCTCATCGGGCGGGCGTCACCCAGTTGCGCGACGAGGCCAGCATCTGCGTCACCACCTGATCGGCCAGGATCGCCATCAGCCGCACCGTCGCATCGGTTTCCGAGGCGGCGGCGGCGATGGTCGATCGGGTCGCGGCGCTGGCGGTGAAGTTGTTGGTGGACCCCTGCGCCAGCACCGCGCCGGTCGCGGCGTCACGGGCCTGCCAGGTGACCGTGCCGACGTAGTTGTAGCGCAGGATCGAGCCCTCGGGCGTCACCGCCAGGCTGACGACATAGACGAGGATCTGGTAGCTCAGCCGGTAGGCCGGATCGGCGCTGCGGCCGAGCAGGTCCTCGATCGCGGCGACGAAGTCGAAGTCGTTGCGGGTGACCGGCGGGTCAGCCCGGACCCGGTCGCGCAGGCCCTGCGCCGGGCCGGTCGGCCCATAGGCGGGAGCGAAGCCGCAAGCGCCGAGGCCCGCGCCGAGAAGGCCGAGGAAGGCCCTGCGGTCAGGCGACCACATTGACGATGCGCCCGGGCACCACGATCAGCTTCTTCGGCGCCGCGCCGGCCAGCGCCCGCACCACTGCCGCGTCGGCCAGCACCAGCGCCTCGACCTCGGCCGCGGCCATGTCCTTCGGCACGGTGATCTCGGCCCGGCGCTTGCCGTTGATCTGGATCGGCAGCGTCACGGACTCCTCGACCAGCAGCGCCGCGTCGGCCTGCGGCCAGGTCGCGCGCGCCACCAGCCCCGCGCCGCCGAGGCGGTGCCAGATGTCCTCGGCCAGATGCGGCACCATCGGCGCCATCAGTTGCGCCATCACCCGCATCGCCCGCCGCCTTGCCTCGCCGCCGGCGCCGGACTTCGACAGCGTGGCGGTGAACTCGTAGAGCTTCGCCACCGCCTTGTTGAAGGCAAAGCCCTCGATCCCGGCGGTCACGTCCGCGATCGCCCGCGCCACCGCCCGGTCGAGCGCCGCATCCTCGGGGCCGGCCGGCGCATCGGATGCCGCGATCTCGTCCGACAGCCGCCAGACCCGGGCAAGATGGCGGTGGGCCGCCTCGGCCCCGGCCGCGGTCCATTCCACGTCCCGCTCGGGCGGACTGTCCGACAGGATGAACCAGCGCGCCGTGTCGGCCCCGAAGGCCGCGATGATATCCGCCGGATCGACGACGTTCTTCTTCGACTTCGACATCTTGGCCGAGGGGATGACCTCCACCGCCGTGCCGTCGGCGAGCCGGCCGTCGGTGACCTCTTCCGGCAGGTGGTAGACCGGCCGGCCGGCGGCGTCGCGGGTCATGTAGATCTCGTGCGTGACCATCCCTTGCGTGAACAGCGCGTCGAAGGGCTCGATCGCCTTGGCGGGAAGGTGGCCGGTGCGGTGCATCGCGCGGGCGAAGAAGCGCGAGTAAAGCAGGTGCAGGATCGCATGCTCCACCCCGCCGATGTACTGGTCGACGTTCATCCAGTAGGCCGCATCCTCGGCAATCGTCGGCGTCACCGCATGGGGCGCGGTGAAACGGGCGAAGTACCACGAACTGTCCACGAACGTGTCCATCGTGTCGGTCTCGCGCCGCGCCGGACCGCCGCATGCGGGGCAAGTGGTCCGCGCCCAGGTCGGGTGGCGGTCGAGCGGGTTGCCGGGGCGGTCGAAGCGCACGTCGTCGGGCAGGCGGACCGGCAGATTCTCCTTGCGTTCCGACACCACCCCGCAGGCGGGGCAGTGCACCACCGGGATCGGGCAGCCCCAGTAGCGCTGGCGCGACAAGCCCCAGTCGCGCAACCGGTAGCGGGTCTGACCGCGCCCCAGCCCCCGCGCCTCCATCCAGGCGATGGTGGCGTCGATCATCGCCTGCCCGGTCGCCCGTGACAGGCCGGTGAAGTGGTCGGCATAGACCACCGGTTCGGACTTCGGCGGCACCAGCGCGGTGTCGGTCAGCGCCGGCGTGCCGCCCGGCAGATCGAAGGCTTTCGCCACCGGCAGCCCGTACTTGCGCGCGAAATCGAGGTCGCGCTGGTCGTGTCCGGGGCAGCCGAACACGGCGCCGGTGCCGTAGTCCATCAGCACGAAATTGGCGATCCAGACCGGCAGGGCCCGGTCGGGATAGATCGGGTGGCGCACCCTCAGGCCGGTGTCGAGGCCGAGCTTCTCGGCGGTCTCGATCGCCTCCTCGCTGGTGCCGCCGCGCCGGCACTCCTCGGCGAAGGCCGCAACCCCGGAGTCGGCCGCGGCGAGCGCGCGCGCCAGCGGATGCTCCGGCGCAATCGCCATGAAGCTCGCCGCGGCAAGCGTGTCCGGGCGGGTCGAATAGGAGGTCAGCGCCTCGATGCCCGCGACGGGCGCGGTCAGCGGGAAGTCGATCTCGATGCCCCGCGACCGGCCGATCCAGTTGGCCTGCATCAGCCGGACCTTCTCGGGCCAATGCTCCAGCCCGTCCAGCGCGGCCAGCAGCTCGGCGGAATAGTCCGAGATGCGGAAAAACCATTGCGTCAGCTCGCGCCTTTCCACCGGCGCGCCCGAGCGCCAGCCGCGCCCGTCGATCACCTGCTCGTTGGCGAGCACGGTCATGTCCACCGGATCCCAGTTGACGACCGCCGCCTTGCGGTAGACGAGGCCGGCCGCCAGCATGTCGAGGAACATCGCCTGCTGCTGGCCGTAGTAGGCGGGATCGCAGGTCGCGAACTCGCGGCTCCAGTCGATCGAGAGCCCAAGCGGCTTCATCTGCGCGCGCATGTCGGCGATGTTGCCGTAGGTCCAGTCGCGCGGATGCCCGCCGCGCTCGATCGCCGCATTCTCGGCCGGCATCCCGAACGCGTCCCAGCCCATCGGGTGCAGCACCGAAAAGCCAGAGGCCGCCTTGTATCGCGCGATCACGTCGCCCATCGTGTAGTTGCGCACATGCCCCATGTGGATGCGCCCCGAGGGGTAGGGGAACATCTCGAGCACGTAGTACTTCGGCCGGTCGTCGCGGACGGCGCGGAACACGCCTTCGGCCTCCCAGGCCGCCTGCCAGCGGGTCTCGATTGCGGCGGGGTCGTAGCGCGTCATCGGGCGGACCTTGCGTGACGGGATGCGGTTCACGGGATGCGAGCGCGGCCTTACACCGCCCCGCCCGGCGGGTCCAGCCCGCCGCCACGGCCCCTCACAGGTTGCTGTCGCGGATCCGGAGCTGCCGCGCCCGGGTCAGGATGGCGTCCTCGATCGCGCGCGTGGTCTCGGCCGAGACCGGCCCGCCGCCGCGCGTCTGCAAGGCGACGTTCAGCGACCGTGCGTCCAGCGCCGGATCCTGGATCAGGATCGTTGCGCGATAGGCCCGCCCGCCGCCGGGCGGCGTGCCGAAGCCGGTCACGATCACGCCGGTGAAGGGATCGACCGACTCCACCGGCAGGAAGTTCAGGATGTCGAGCGAGGCGTTCCAGAGATACTTGTTGACGTTGACCGTGACATTGGCATCGTCGCGGTTGCCGAAGAGATCCCATAGCGTCGACTGGTTCTCAGCCTGTTCCTCGAGGTTTGGCAGCGCGCTGACCGCTTGTGCCGCCGGCGCCTGGTTCGGGCTGCCCCAGTTGAAGATGCCGCCGAACAGGCCGCCCCCGCCCCTGCCCCCGCCGCAGGCAGCCAGCGACAGGCAGGCGCACAACAGAAGCGTCGCCCGCGCCGGGCAGTGCAAGGTCATCGGGCCCCCCAGGAAGCTTTCGAGGTGTCTAGCCGAGGGCACTGGGTGGAACAAGGCTTTTCGCCCCGGCGGTTGGCCGCGCGCGTGGCCCGACGCGCGCACCTCCGGCGCCGCCCGGGCGCCCGGCGGACGGGGGTCGCGGGTGCCCGTCCGGGCGCGGCGACAGCGTCAAAACCCACTGTGGCAAAGCTGCACCATCGCCTGCGTCTTTCCCCGGCTGTCACGCGTTCGCATTGCAATCGGGTGCGTCAAGGGGGAAACAGAGCCATACCCAGTTCGGATTCCCCTGAGTTGGGCAGCACCTTCTAGAGACAATGAGGGAAACGATGAAAAATCTTCTTCTGGCTTCGACCGCACTGGTCGCCTTCGCGGGCGCCGCTGCCGCCGAAGTGACGGTGTCCGGTCAGGGCCGGTTCGGTGTGGTCGCCAGCAACGGCGCCGACACGGGCTACCTGCTCGTCGACGACCTCGGCAACGAAACCACCGTCCTGCTCGAGGATGGCGCGGAACAGGCGTTCAGCTCCCGCCTGCGCGTGATCTTCGGGATGTCGTTTGAATCCGACACCGGCCTGACCTTCGGCGGAACGACCCGGGCCGACAACGCGGCGGGCGCGAACAACGGCACCGCCGGTTCGGTGTTCGTGTCGGGCGACTTCGGCAAGCTGGCGGTCGGCGACGTCGACTCCGGCGCCAAGGCGGCGGTCGGCAACATCTCCGGCGTCGGCTACACCGGCATCGGCGACTATAACGAGATGTTCTACCTGCTGGGTGGTGGTGGTGATCCGCTCGCGAACGACTCGTTCTCCGCGACGGCCCTGCCTGCGGCGCTTTATTCGTATACCACCGGCGGGCTGACCTTCTACGTCGGTATTGGCAACCCCGCCGGTCGCGACTTCGATCTGGACGGGGATATCGTGCTCCCGGGTGGCGAAGTCATCAACATCGATCCGGACGATGGTGACTTCGTCGAGACGTCGCAGCAGTACAGCCTCGGCGTGGCCTTCGCGAACGACCAGTTCTCGGTCGGCGCCGGCTACGAATCGACGAAGGTCGAACTGTTCGACGGCACCGACGCCTCGCTCGACTCGCAGACGCTCGGCGCCTTCTACATCGGCGGTTCGGCCACCTTCGGCGGCGCGACCTTCAAGGCGGTGTATGGCGACATCTCCGACCTCGACTACAGCCAGTACGGCCTGTCGGTGGACTACACCTTCGACGCCTTCACCGCGACCGCGTTCTTCCGGACCGCAGATTACGACAATCGCGTTCTTTCGGACGGAACGACGCTCAATGACCGCACCGCCTACGGCTTCGGCGGCACCTACGACCTCGGCGGCGGCGTCCTGGTCAAGGGCGGCGTGGTCGACCCCGACCTGCCCGACGTCTACTGGCAGGCCGACCTCGGTGTGACCTTCAACTTCTGACCCCGACGGATACCTGTGTATGGTCAGAGCGGGCTTCGGCCCGCTCTTTCCGTTTCGGTTGCGGCAACCCGTGAGCCGCTTCGCGGCCGCCGGGCGTACCTGGCCGCCATCCCGCCGCCGTCACATTTCTTTGCGGTTCGACTGCCATTTATCGATGGAACGGTAACTTTGAAGGGTAAAGCAGCATGAAACAGTCTCTGCTCCTGTCATCCGCCCTGATCATCTTGGCCGGTGCCGCGGCTGCCGAGGTGTCGATCACCGGCGAGGGCCGCTTCGGTGTGGTGGCGGCCAACGGGGACAGCGATTACGACGTCAACACCGTCGGCGAATGGGGCGAAAACCTGTCCGGCGCCGAGGTCGCCTTCAGTTCGCGCCTGCGCGTCATCTTCGGCCTGTCTTTCGAGTCCGACACCGGCCTGACCTTCGGCGGCGAGACGCGGCTCGACAACGCCGAAGACGCAAACAACGGCACCGCCGGTTCGGTCTTCGTGTCGGGCGACTTCGGCATGCTCGCGATTGGCGATGTCGACTCGGCCGCCAAGGCCGCCGTCGGCGATATCTCCGACATCGGCTATACCGGGATCGGCGATTACAACGAGACCTTCTACCTGCTCGGCGGCGGCGGCGATCCGCTGGCCAACGACGAGTTCTCGGCCTATGCCCTTCCGGCCGCTCTTTACTCCTACTCGACGGGCGGGCTGACCTTCTATGTCGGCCTCGGCAACCCTGCCGGCATCGAGGTGACGCTGGAGGAAGGCGGCATCCTGCCGGATGGGCGAGTGATTTCGCAGGATGTCACCGTCGAGGGCTCGCAGCAGTACAGCCTGGGCATCGCCTGGGAGAACGAGACCTTCTCGGTCGCTGCCGGCTATGAATCGAGCAAGTTCGAGGACCTGACGGACGATATCAGCGAACGGCTCAGCGCCTATTACATCGGCGGAACTGCCACGTTCGGCGGTGCGACGTTCAAGGCGATGTACGGAGACATTTCGGACCTTGACTTCACCCAATACGGCCTGTCGGTCGATTACACCTTCGACGCTTTGACCGTTACGGCCTATCTGCACGCCGAAGATTACAACGACCGGATCCTGACCGATGGCTCGGTGGCCGGCGAACGCACCGCCTACGGCGTCGGCGGCACCTACGATCTCGGCGGCGGCGTGCTGATCAAGGGCGGTATCGCCGACCCCGATCTGCCCGGCGTCTACTATCAGGCCGACTTCGGCGTGACCTTCGAATTCTGATCCCAAGGTTCATCGCGCGGCCCTGCGGGCGTGAAGTCGCTTGATCGCGCAGCCGTCCCCGTCCAAGCTCTGTTCCAGGCACGATGGATCGCTGTCCCGGTTGACGCGGCAAGAGAGAGGCGCCGATGAACACAGGCCTTGGTGGGTTTCTCCTCTGTGCCTTTGCGCTCGGTCCGGCGCTTTCTGCGGCGCAGGAAGCCCCGGTCTTCAATGCCGATTACGACGCCCTTGTCGAAGAGCTTCCTATCGAGTCGGAGCGGTTGACCCCGGAACTGACCACCGCCCTGCCCGGCGGCGGCGAGATCGTGCCCTATGGTCAGGTGAACCTGACCTACCAGAGTTTCGACGACGGCGACGAGACCACGAGCGGCATCGTCGACAACGGCAACTGGAACACGCGGCTCGGCGTGACCATGACCCAGCCGATCGGCGAAAGCACCCTGCGCCTGCGGTTCGAAACCGGTCTCGGCCTGCGCAACTCGGCGCTGGTCAGCCAGGTGTTCGAGCCGCCGGTGCTGGAATGGAACAAGATCTGGCTGCGCTGGTTCGAGGCGGCGATCGAGACGCCCTACGGCACGGTCTCGGCCGGCCAGGGCGCCTCGGCCTCGGACGGCACCTCGGGGCTCGACGACAGCTTCACCTTCGTCGCGGGCGCCGGCAACTCGCAGGACGGCTTCGGCGCCTTCCAGTTCCGCGACGATGCCGGCGCGCTGACCGGGGTAACGATCGGGCAGGTCAACAACTTCTTCAACGGCGCCCGGCGGTTCCGCCTGCGCTACGACACGCCGATCTTCTCGGGCGTGATGCTCTCGACCTCCTACGGCCGGAACATCCTCGTCGATGCCGACGAGAACAGCTATTACGATGTCGCCGTCCGCTGGACGGGCGATGTCGGCGACGTGTCGATCCGCAGCGCCGCGGGCTACCAGTGGATCGACCCGCCGGACGGCGAGACGACCGAGCGGGTGGCGGCCTCGGCCACGGCCTTCCACAATCCGACCGGTCTCAACCTCAACGTCTCGCTCGGCCGGCAGATCGACGGCGCCAGCTTCTACTGGCTGCGCGCCGGCTGGCGCACCGATTTCTGGGAGGCCGGCACGACCTCGCTGTCGGTGGACTACTACAACGGCAGCGACTTCCTGTCCGATGGCGCGAGGACCGAGAACTACGGGCTTTATGCCGTCCAGAGCCTCGACGACCTGTCGCTCGACCTCTATGCCGGCTGGCGCCGCTTCAGCTACAGCGACACGCTCGGCAACAGCTATCAGGATGCCAACGGCCTCCTGATCGGCGCGCGCTGGTATTTCTGACAGCAGGCCGCGGGGCGCGATGAGCCTGGCCGCGATCCGCTCCCGCATCGCCGCCGCCGAGACGGCGGCCGGCCGGCCGGCCGGGTCGGTCGCGTTGATCGCCGTGTCGAAACTCCAGGCCCTTGATCGCGTGGAGGCGGCGCTGGAGGCCGGCCAGCGGCGTTACGGCGAGAACTACGTGCAGGAGGCGGCGGCGCGCTGGCCCGGTCTCAAGGCGCGCTATGACGGTGTTGCGCTGCACTTGGTGGGCCCGTTGCAGACCAACAAGGCGAAACAGGCGGTCGAACTGTTCGACGCTATCCATACGCTCGACCGGCCGGGCCTGGCCGAGAAGCTGGCCCGGCTCGCGCAGGCGCGGGGCGCGAGTCCGCCGCTGTTCGTGCAGGTGAACACGGGCGCGGAGCCGCAAAAGGCCGGCGTCCTGCCTGACACGGCCGACGCCTTCATCGCCGCCGTCCGGGCGATGGGCCTGCCGCTCGCCGGGCTGATGTGCATCCCGCCCGAGGCGCAAGACCCCGCGCCACATTTCGAGCAGCTCGCCGCGATTGCCGCCCGGAACGGCCTCGCCGGTCTGTCGATGGGCATGAGCGGCGACTTCGAGGCCGCGATCGCCGCCGGCGCGACCCACGTGCGCATCGGCTCGGCGATCTTCGGCGCCCGGGATGCGGCCGAGCGCGGGCGATAGCCGCGCAGTGAACGAGGACGGGATCGGCCTCGTCGCCGGACCGGCAGAGGCCACCTCCGATGTCGCTGCCTGCGGACAGGCGGCCGGACCAGACGCTCACGGCAAGCCGGCGCGGCGGCCGCTCAGCCGCATGATATGCGCCTCGACCCCGGCCGCGAGCGCGGGCGACGGCCCCTTGAGCAGGAGCGCGCGCAGCGCCCGGTGCTGAGGCCCATAGAACGAGGCGTTACGCTCGTCCAGAAGCTCATGCCCGAACAGGATCAGGATGTGCCGCGCCAGAGTCTCCCACAGGGTCGCCACGATCGGGTTCCCGGCCGCCCGGACGATCTCGCGGTGAAAGTCGAGGTCGGCGCGGCTGACCGCCCGCCAGTCCGGCACGGCAGCGGCCGACTCCATCTGCGCGAGGATCGCGTCGAGCGGCGCAAGCCGCGACGGATCGGCGGCATAGCGCCGCGCTGCATCGCGGCAGGCAATGCCTTCCAGCGCGACCCGCACCTCTCGCGTCTGGTTCATCCGCGCCGCGTCCACCGGGGCGACCCGGGTGCCGCGGCGCGGCACCGTCTCGAGGATCCCCTGCACCTCGAGGATCTTGATCGCCTCGCGCAGCGGCACCCGGCTGATGTCGAGACTGCGGACCAGATCCGCCTCCACCAGCCGCTCGCCGGGCAGGAACGCGCCGAAGGCCACCCCTTCGGCAATCGCGTCGGCGGCCCGCTCGGCGAGGCTCGCCACGCGCGGCAGGCCGAGGTCGGACAGAACCGGGGCGACGGATACGGGCATCGGGAATACTCCTTGCGCTTTCCATCATATTGTATACAGTTATCCGGATCGGGCAAGCACCGGTGCTGCCTGATCCGCGGCCGCCGCGCCGCGCGCCGGACCGGGAAGGGGGATTGCCATGTCGGGCGTACTGGCCGATCGCCGGGCCTTCGTCACCGGCGGATCGAGCGGGATCGGGGCGGCGATCGTCGCTGCCTTCGCGGCCGAGGGTGCCGACGTCGTGATCGGCGCCGCGCGCCATGCCGCCGAGGCGGAGGCAGCCGCCGCTCGGCTGCGCGACGCCGGCCGGAAGGCGGCGGTGGTGACGGCCGACCTGCTCGACCCCGATGCCTGCGACCGCGCCGGCGACGCGGCCGCGGCGGCGCTCGGCGGGCTCGACATCTTCGTGCATTCGGCCGGCATCGACGTGACCCAAACCGCCCCCGCCCACGAGACCCCGACCGAAACCTGGGACCGCATGATCGGGCTGCACCTGACCGCCGCCTTCCGGCTGTCGCGCCGGGTGATCCCCACCCTTCTGCAGGGGCGCGACCCGGCGGTGATCTTCATCGGATCGGTCGCGGGCATCGTCGCCTGGGAGGGGGACGTGGCCTACAACGTCGCCAAGGCGGGCCTCCACCACCTCGCGCGCTGCATCGCGGCGGACTATGCGAAAGCGGGCCTGCGTGCCAACGTGATCGCGCCGGGCGTGATCGACACGCCGCTGACCCGCGGCTATGCCGGCGGGATGGAGGGCGGCGAAGCGGCCGGCATGCAGGTGCTGGCGGGCCTGCACCCGATGGGCCGCTACGCCAGCCCCGACGAGGTGGCCGAGGCCGCCGTCTTCCTCGCCTCCGGCAAGGCCCGCTTCATCACCGGCGCAGTGCTGCCGGTCGATGGCGGGCTCACCATGGTCTGACGGCAGGGGAAGGGGACCATGGCACGGATCGAGATGCTTGCCGCGGTCTGCGACGCCCCCGGCGAGGGCGACGTGCTGGACCTGCGGACCGTCCTCGTGGACGACCCGGGGCCGATGGAGGTCCGCGTGCGGATGCTCGCGACCGGCATCTGCCGCAGCGACATCCACTATCTGCGCGGGGTCTGGGCGCATCCCAAGCCGGTGATCCTGGGCCACGAGGCCTGCGGCACCATCGAGTCGGTCGGCCCGGGCGTCTCGCCAGCGCGGATCGGGGAACTCGTGGTCCTCACCTTCACGCCCTCCTGCGGGCGCTGCCGGTTCTGTGTCGAGGGCCGGTCGGTCCTTTGCGAAGAGGTGGCGCGGGTCGCGGCGACCGGCACGATGTGGGACGACACCACCCGCTTCCACGAGACCGACGGCCGGCCGATCCACCACCTGAGCCTCGTGTCGTCGTTCTGCGAGTACACCGTCGTGCCGCACAATGGCGCGATCGCGATCGACCCCGACACCGCACCGGCCGAGGCCTGCCTG
>Ga0224723_1001341_pt1 | contig 15031 bp, 16 predicted proteins | sample Balambano_FR2_Me_FD_161647 | JGI IMG/M metagenome (GOLD analysis project Ga0224723, IMG submission 161647) | Freshwater sediment microbial communities from Lake Towuti, South Sulawesi, Indonesia - Balambano_FR2_MetaG | ecosystem: Environmental > Aquatic > Freshwater > Lake > Sediment | place...
GAGTGCGATCGTCCCTATCTCATCTGTTTCTTCTATAAGGATGAGTGCGATCGCCCCTATCTCATCTGTTTCTTCTATAAGGATGAGCGCGATCGCCCCTCTCCATCCGTTTCTTCTGCAAAGATTGGTGCGATCGCCCCCAGCCCATCCGTTGCCTCTGCCTCTCCACGATTGAATGCGATCGTCCCCCATCCATCCGTTGCCAAATTCGTTGCCAACTGACTTTTTTTGGGCACACTAAATTCAATCATCTACCTCCTTCACCGTGTCCAACCCCGATATTCCCCACCAAGACCTCACCTATCGCATTATCGGTGCCGCTATGCGAGTCCATCGCAACACCCCACGAGGATTGCGAGAAAAGCATTATCAACGCGCACTCACCGCCGAAATGCAAAAAGACAGACTAATTGTCATTGAAGAACACTTCCTCGAACTTTACAGTGGTGAAACTTGGCTAGGACGACTCTACCTTGACCATTGGGTGAATGACTGCATCGTCGTTGAAGACAAAGCCGTTTCCCGCTGCATGGGCAACAACGAGTTCGCTCAGATTATTGCCTACCTCGCTGCAACTAACGCGAAAGTAGGACTATTACTCAACTTTGGGCGACCGCGTTTAGAATATAAACGCATTCTGCCCCCCAAAGCCATGCAAAACTGGGAACAAGCGATTGCTCCATATCTCTGGAAACCTACTTCTTGAAACTCACCTCACATCCCTACTCATCTCTCCAATCTCTTGTACTCAACCCCTCAAAAATTACTCACATCTACTCCATCCGTTGCCCACCTCTCCATTTGCAAGTGCGATCGTCCCTCATTCCATCCGTTGCCTCTCCACGATTGAACGCGATCGTCCCCAGCCTATCCGTTGCCCCCCGCTTCTCCACAACTGTGGCAGAATCGACCGCATGAACGGGTCTACCCAATTGTCTACTTCGATGCGTTGGTGGTCAAAGTGAGGCAGGATGGGGGAGTCATCAACAAAGCGATTCACTTGGCTTTAGCGGTCAACCTAGCAGGGAATAAGGAACTGTTAGGGATAGTGGATGACCCAAAACGAATCCTCGAAGTTCTGGCTCTAGGTGCTGACTGAACTGCAAAATCGAGGGCTTAAAGATATGTTCATTCTGGGGAGTGGGTCGAGGGTATCGTTTTGCCATTTTGAATCACTGCAACTGCTTAAATAAATCCATCAGTTTCCGCTTGCGAGCATGAGTGGACTGTAACTGACTGAAATAGGTTGTCCATCCTGCTTGCTGCCCCGATTGCACATAAGCAGCTTTTGCCTGTCGCAACCATTGCACTGCTTCGGAGTAGCGATCGGCTTTGCCCTGTTCCATAATGGGTTCTGCCCGTTGACGAGCCGCTGCAATTACCCAAGCGGGATGGGTGGACAAGACGGCTTGCATGACGCGATGCACCGACTCAGAACGGTAGTAGGTGTCAGACTCGACGGCTTTGATCGCATCATCCAGCAACCCCTCATGCAGAAAAATATCCACCTTTGCTTCCCGCGCTTGCCAGTCCTGAGATTGGTGCAAAGTTTTCAACAACTCTGGTTTGATATCATCCCACTGACTAACTGCGAAATGCTCGACCCGTTCGTAATCTGCAAAACTGGGACGTAGTTTGAAGGCAAGAACACTGGCTTCTAATGCAACAGTTTGCCTGCCTAAGCCTTCCGCCAGTTCACTCGTCCAACTTGCTAACGGATACCGACAGTTTCCAGGAAGAGGGAGTCCAGCCTGGGCGATCGCCAACGCTTCTGATACATGATTTTGTTCTCGTAACGTCTTTGCCAGGGCAAAGGCTTGTTCAGCCGTAGTCATGCGCTCTTGTGCTGCAACCATTGCCTCCTCAACGTTGCCCATCTCGGCTAATCGCGTTAGGTATTGCACCATTAACCCTTCTGTGCGCGCCAGATTCAGGTATTCCTGCTGCCGTCCCTGGCGTTCGAGGATTTGCAACCGCACCAATGCCAGATCTTGACCAAAAGCAGTATTTAATCGTTCTGGATCACCATAGCCCCTGCCTTGCAATGCCCGTTGCAGTTCCGGATCATCCCACCCTTGCTGGAGCGCCGCTAAACTCATGGAAAAATCGCTACTCAGCGCATCCTGCCATTCTTCCAACATCACCCGTAAATCCACGACTTCAGGTGGCGAAAGATCAGCACTCAAAATCACTTCTGTCCAGGCTTCATTCAATGACTCGGTAATCGGAAAAGAATCACCGCCATAATCACTGATGTCATCCCATTCATCCACACAGGTTTCCGTAATCGCGGTTAAAATTGCAATCGCACTTTCGCCATCGTCATTCCGGGCAAATGCCACAGCTTTGTCGATTACACCCAACAAGTCATCACTGAATGGATCATCCTCATAGCCGTCCTCCAAAGCCCGTACACCCTCACGCAAGATGTGTTTTACCTGTCTCTTGAAAGGTGCAACATCAATTGTGGTGCGACGGCGAGATTTAGCCACATTTTTCGGTGGAGTCGGACTGGACAGCAGCATTACCTGGCGATCGATGGCATCAATCAGTTCTGGCTGTTCTTTCACTAAAGCTTGCACCAATCGCTGAGTTTGCACAGGGTCTAATCGATCCAATAATTGTGGTAGCGTGGGGCGCACCTCCAGTCGCTCCGGTTGCCGTAGCCAGGTGAGTGCAGTTGCCACAATATGTTTGCACCAGCCTTCGTAGTCATAAGGGCAGGTACACCGAGCCGCAGTAACGCCACCAGCATCAAACTGGAGGCTGACGCGGTAAGGAGTAACTTCACTGCCTTCTACTTCTGCATTGATCGTATCGCCCCGTTGCACCAAATCGGTGACGGCTCCTCGCTGGTAATACTCGTCTCCCCGACTAAAGGAGGTACTCGTGGCATGATGCTGAATGGTTGTTTCTGATATTGGTGCTGTCATATGCGATCGCAACCTCTACTCTCGAATCTCGCTCAACAAGTCATCTACCCATTGCAAGTCCGCTTCGGAGAGTTTTGGCGGCGGCGGCATCTTGCGATAGTCGATCGATAGATCATAAGCCGCTTCATCGTAAATTGCTGTCATCGCCGCTCCCAAATCCAGAGGCACATCCGCGTCGGGCGATCGTAACGGCACTGGAATGATGGGTAATGGATCTTGCAAATGAATGGGCCATGCATCCACAGCTAGTTGGCAAGGATGCCTCTGTTGATTGACGATCTGCTAACTGCACCCCCCGCAGAACTTCCACATCCGGATAGAGAACGCCAATTTCACCTTCTGGAGCAGTGTCTTCTACCAAATAAATTTCTAACCGCGCTATGTAACGAGGACGCAGTTTGGGAACCAGTTGCTGTCGAATTTTGCTTGCCAACGCATTGTGAACATCTGCCCACAAATAGCCCTCAAGGTAGGGGTCCATTCCCGGAAACGGTGACGGCATGAGCAACCTCAAATACTGGTGCTGCCTTGATTGTACTCCACCCTCCCAACTTCAAACACCAAAGTTATCTGAGCCTCGTCATATTGCAGCTAATGGTGCTTAGCCGGAGCATAAGGGTATAAAAATTACGAAAGTTTCTGCATCATTACTTGTCGAACCATCTCAGCCATCCGCTCCCACTGGTCATTCGTTGTAGATTTAAACTGGGTTTTCCATCTGAGGCACTTAATCCAGTCATCCTAACAAAGCTCGATTTCTCTTTTTTGAGTAATCTGATTTGAATACTCAATTGCAGGAAAAATTGTTCTGAGGTGTCGTTCGTAGAGCCAAATTGCCAAACATCCAAGCTTTGTCAGCACCTATCGTCAAGGCATATAAAGCTGGTGGTTACGGGTTGGTTTTCGTCTTTGTTGGTACGATGCTCCTATTGCTTGCGCTTTTCTTTGGTAAGGGTGCATTGGGTTATGTGGTCGGTGTAGTGGGGGCTTTCATGATTCTTGCTGTTCTTGGTTTGTTCTATATCCAAGACATCAAGAAGCTGCGAGATGTGAACAACACCATCCGACGAAACCAAGAGCCTATTGACACGGTTCAAGAGACTGCTATTCAAATGACTGATCTGGCTTATACGCTACAGGCACTTGCATTCAAGAATGCAGAAGAGATTGCAGTAGCTGTGACGCAGGTACGCAAAACAGTTAAGGATGCAACGGCTATACCAGTACTTTCAAACATTCCTGGAATAGAGCGAATAGTCAGAATTACAGATAATGACTTTATCGTGAGGGCAGATGATTTGTCGAAATCTATCGTTGCTACGACTATAGCAACAAAAGCAGTCTAGAAGATGTTAAAGCGTCGTTGGTCAAGTCAGATCCAACTCCAGCTTAAAAAGATGGAGATTGATGCCAAAAAACTACTGGAAAGGTGATTAGGGAATTTGCAGATCTTCCAGAAATATTCTGCCATCTTCTTTCTGACTTTTTCGAGATTGATTGATAATATCGACAAATTTCGGATTCATGCTCAAGCTGAGAGTCTCTATATCAACATCTTCAACAGGAAACAAAGCAGCGATAGGTTGACCGTTGCGAGTCAGAATCAGGGGGTAAGCGGTTTTGTCATAATTCTCCAGTAAGGAGGCAATTTCACTGATTTCAATTGCTTTCATAGGTCAACTATCTCTCCACCAATACGAACTTGATTTCCTTCCTTGATCCCAATGGCACGGATATCGACAATAGACTCCTCCTCATCTACATCGTAATACACTCGAAAGTCTCCTATCCGCAATTCCCAGATTGCCAGCAAGTTTGGCCGCATTTCTTTACGGTTTCTAGTCGGCGTAGTTGGTTCATAGCTCAACTGCTCAGTGAGGGCATCCCTGATAATCCTCTGCTCTCGTGTTGTGAAGCCTTGTAGGTGGGATAGACTGGTTCTTGAGAGAGCGATACGGTATGACAAAGCTAAAGCCTCCAAAATTAAGGAGATGGTAGCGAAAAGTTTTCGGGTTGTGTCAGAGGTTGAGGGGTTGAAAGAGGTGGGTGAGGGCGATCGCTTCCAACGCGCTATTCCGGCAGTCTGAGGTTGAGGGAGTGGAGGGCGATCGGTTTTGAGTTTGGGGTTAGGGCATTGATGGTTCACAAGCTAACAACCCCGGTGCAGCGGATTAGGGGGCGATCGTTAGGCTGCTTAAGTTACCTGTGGGGGTGCAGTTGAAAAGCTATCTGTTGGAGTTGGGGATTGAGATACCGCAAGGCGATCAGTAGAGCAGTGCTTTGTCATTCTTGGTGGCTGGTCAAACTTCTCCAGATCGCATTGGTAGCGATCCGCTATGATTTAGAGCATGGAGTTTGAGTGGGATGAGTCAAAAGCAGCGGCTAACCTGAAGAAGCACGGTGTCAGTTTTGACGAAGCTGAAACCGTCTTTGACAATGTGCTAGCAGCTATTTTTGATGATGAAGCTCATTCAGAGGGTGAGAGGCGAGAGATTATTATCGGGCACTCCCGGAAAAATCGCTTGCTATTAGTCTCTTTTACTGAACGTTCTAATGTCATTCGCATTGTCAGTGCCCGTTTAGCTACTCGAAGAGAGCGTGAAGATTATGAGCAAAACGCCTTTTGAAGAGTCACATAATCTAGATGATGAGCTTTTAGCTGAGTACCAATTTGATTACAAGAAGGCAAAACCCAATCGCTTTGCTGCTCGTGATATGAAGCAACTGTTAAAAGTTGTGGTTTTAGATGAAGATGTCGCTCAAGTTTTCACAACGCCAGAGTCGGTCAATAAGGTGCTAAGGGCGTTGATTGAGTCGATGCCGCAATCTACAGCAGTGGCACAGCCTAACAACCCAGATGGAGCGGACTGATTTAAGATCTTGGTGGTGATACGAAAGCTATTTGCTGCCGCTCAGCCGGAACGACTATGAAGCCGTTTACGGTGTCAAGAGGGTTTGGAGCATTTCTGAGGTGATGTTGTGCTAACCAGAGACGAACGAAATCAGTTGCCTAGTCAAGTAGATAGGGAGCGGTGCGGGATAGATCCATCTAAAGGGTAGAGCAAATTGAGTTCTAAACGACTATTTGAGGTGTCAACGCGAGTGACCGTGCGATGGCGAGAACGATAACTTTAGCGGTGTCTCATTTATCTGTGCAAAAGTCACCTGTCTGATTCGTTAGTTCAATCGCATTTCGGATTAGTTCCGGCTTCAAGAACAGGTGAAAGAAACTCGTTCTACTTGGCGTGTTGAGAGAGGGTTTCAAGTCCGGCAATAGATTCTTTATGCCGCGAGTCCTCGGTTAGGCAATCTGCCGCCGCTGATTTGAGCCGTTAGCTGGCTCCAACCAAAGCTTTTGCACGTGTCTTGCAAGACTTGTGCGAGTCCAACCAGTATTTCGTGAGGACAGGAAACTCGATAGTATCACCCAACGTCATATCGGTTGAACATCCGTTATAGGTGGTATGCGTATAGTTGTAGAAAGGGTGCTTACTTAACAACCAGCAGTAAAGGAAAATATCTATCTAATCATTACAGGCAGGACATATGAGCCGTCTTCACTTCTTAGCTACAGGCTGTGGAATCTTTGTTATCACCAGTTTGCTGTTAGTCGGGTGGGCATTGGATGTATCCATTGGACAGTCGCCGCGTGAAGTAACGGAGCAAATGATAGGAGTATCTCTCCCAAACGGTGTCCAACCGGAAGTTCGGTTTAGCGGGCTACTCGGTCCCATTCCAACCAATCGTGAATATGAAGCTCATGTGCGTTTCTTAATGTCATCAGACGACCTCGAAACATTCGTAAATCGTCTAGGTTGTCCATATCCAACCAAAGAAAATGGATATGAATGTTATTTGACATATGAGCAGGGTCCCTCGCCTGAAGGTCGTCCGCCAACGAATGGGACAGCAGAGTTTCGTTTTTTCCAATTTAGGTTCCGCGAAGATAAGACTGTACTAGTTCAGATGCGCTTGCTAGCTACATAGTAGTGTCTGGGACGTGATAAGCGGTGGCAACAGTGAAGAGTTTCCGTGCAGACTCCAGCTAACAACCCTAGTGCAGCGGATTGACCGAAGCCGCTTGGTGAAATGCAAAGACCCTGGCAACCGCTGACTGCGATCGTTAGGACAGAAGTTTGAGAATTGGTCAGCAGGGTAACTATGGCATTATTCCTGGCTCAATGGGGGCTAAATCCTTCATTGCTGGAGCCTGGTAACGAGAAAATGCTTTGCTCTAAACCAAAGGCTGCCTCCATCTGCCCTTAAAGAATTCTGACTCCGTAGTACTTATCCTCCAAAACCGTATAGAGGTTCTCCTGTCCAGTGACAATACTGGTTAAATCTCGTTGGTCTAACACAATTACTGATTTTCTGCTCTCTTTCCATTTACTGCTGACTACACCCATTCCGGGCGGTGTAATCCCTTCTCTGGAAGCAATGACACCGACATTACAATCCATGTCATTCATCTTATCGACAAAGGCTCTCACCTCTTTTGCATCCATTTTTTTGACGCGATTTTTGCATTCTACAATCAATAAGTCGGAGAAGTTTTGGAAGATCGTGCCTTCGATTTTTCTTACCTTGAAAACTACATCAATTTCACCTGTGGAGTAATCTAACCCCCGTTTCATTAAGCGGAGATAGGGAGACGCTAAGAGTTTTTCCATGAGAATCTCTAACGATTCCCCTTTTTCCTGACTATTGTTGGCTTTCACTACAGTTGCCAGAATTTGCTGTAGAACGGTTTGATTGCGAGCCACTTCTTCCTCCAAAATCACTTCTGGATAGAGTTTCATCTGGGTGAGCAGGTCGAGTTGGGAACTTGAGTGGAGCGATCGCACCCCCACTAGCCCATTGCCGTTGGGCAGGGACAGTTGCAAACTCTGGCTTTGGCTGAACTTGCTTTCAGAGAGATCTTTGGTTGGAGTGAAACGAGGGGTAAATTGATAGGTAATCAGAATATCTTGTTCTGAAATTTCAAATTCTTCCTCTTCTCCACCTAAACTGTATCGAGTTGTGTCGAAAGGAATATCATTGGCACTTTCATAAACTTCTAGCGTTTCCCCAGAAAAAGGAGAGCACAGTTCAAAGTGTTTTTTCAGTAATCCAGCCAACGATAACTGATCCAGAGCTTGAATCCACTTTTTCTCATTTAACTTAAGGTCAAAATAGGAATAAATTCGGGGATTGAAGCGGCGACTGAATTGATTGACATAGACAGAAAATAAAGCAGTATCAAACTGCTTAACTTCTTCTGGATCAAATCTAGAGTCTTTTAATACTTTTAACGATGGAAAATGCATAGTCAATCACCTCTTCTGGAACCTCACTTAAAAACCAAATACTCCCCCGTTGGGTGATGTCGAGTGTAATCTCCATCGGTTTACCAGTGATGCCTGCATAACTAATCTGACATCTGGCACGGTTGACATCATCTTTACCTAGTGTTTTTAGATATTCTTCTGAGTCGTCTAAGTCGTCCAATAAGGGGGAAGCGGTGACTGAAACCGTATCAAAATCACCCCCCAGTTTTTTATGTTTGGCTGATTTCTTTTTTGCTCCTAACTTTTGTTTGATCAATTCAATTTCCTGGTTAGAGAATGTCATCATCTCTATCCCCAACCCCGACAAATCAGCAACGGCTCTCTGTAGGCGAATGGCATCAGCGATACCGACTCTGGTTTCAACGATGATAGACTTACTCAAAAATCGCACAAATACGTCCAACAGTTTCATGGCTGGGACCTCCATCCACTCATAGTTTTGTAGAACCAGATGGGATTTATCGACCTGAGCAAACTCCAACCTGAGCAAACTTTCAGTACACCATTCGGCTTGATTCAGCACAGGAACTTTAGTGGGTTCGGGCCGCAATTGTTCGACGAAAGGATCTCGATTAAACTTTCCCTGAATCAAATGCACAAATTTCTCTTTGGAAATCTTTTTAACCTGTTCAACCACACTCCAGCAAATTGATTTACTGCCAGCGAAGCGGTATCGATTCAATAATTCTAGAATTTCCTTCTCTAGGGTTTCTGCTGGCAACGAGGAGGAATATATCGCTTCAATTAATTCTCTTTTTGTACTATATTTAATCGGGAGTCCGTTGCGTTTAACCAGGAACTCCAGTTCAAGAATGGGAACGTGCTTTTCTAATTCTTTGTACATCCAGAAAATTACTCCAAATGCCCTTTGCTTGACTTATATCCAGCCCGGCCACACACACTCGATCCTAGAAATCATTTCAATTAAGCTTTATTAACTCAATACAATCCTATCCGCAGGTTTTCGGGAATACACAGGTAAAATCCAAGAAAAGCAATCGTGTGTTTGTCAGCATTTGAGCCTTTATTTCTCAGTGTTAAGAGATAAGATGAGATTATTCGTGATGCTATGGGACACTGAAAAAAATGTCTACTCGCTGAACTCTTATTAGATGCACCTACTCACCTTACTGACAGATTTTGGCTTACAGGATGTCTATGTTGGCGTGATGAAAGGAGTCATCGCTCAAATTGCGCCAACTGTGCAGGTGATTGATTTGACCCATGAGATTCCGCCTCAAAATCTATTAGCAGCTCGTTTTCATTTGCTCAATGCTTATCCTTTTTTCCCAGAGGGTACTGTGCATGTGGCGGTTGTTGATCCAGGAGTGGGCAGTCAACGACGAGCGATCGCCCTTCAACTGGCTGACGGATTTCTGGTGGGTCCTGACAATGGCATCTGGAGCGGCATCTTAGCAGAGCGTGCGGCACTGACCGCCGTTGAATTGACTCAACCCCAGTTCTGGCGCAATGCTGCACCCAGCCATACCTTTCATGGGCGGGATATTTTTGCAGCAGTCGGAGCATACCTGGCGATCGGTACACCGATAGAAGCGATCGGAACAGTGATTGATGCAGGCACCCTGAGTCAACTGAACTTACCAAAATTAACTCAAGTCAACAATCGCATTACTGGGGCCATTCAACACATCGATCGCTTTGGCAATTTGATTAGCACCATCCCTGGATACTTGATCACCTCTCAACACTGGACGGTGAACCTCAATGGCTGCACCCTTCCTGGTAAATGTTCCTATAGTGATAGCGCGATCGGACAAGGAGTGGCGTTGATTGGCAGTCATGGCTATGTGGAGGTCGCCATCAACAGAGGCAATGCTCAGTCACAATTTCAGTTGCAATGGGGCGATGACATTACTGTGGAATTCATTTAACGTGGATGCAAAATTCTTTTATCTAAGCGATCGCACCTTTGTCCAATTCTGCTGCAATCAGCATTTACGTAACACGTTTTCACGATTGAGAGGTTGGAGAGCGATCGCTTAAATGATAGAGAAATGAGTGTGGTAATGGCTAATTCTGCTCAGCTAGCCAATCTCGTAGATTGGTTAAATTGGCAAAATCTAGCAACGCTTCACCTAACGCTTCTAATGCGGGTAAGGAAAGTTGAGAGATGGGCGATCGCAGGTCTTCCGAGAGTTCGCCAAATCGTTTAGTCAATTGCCGAATGACTAGATTCAAGGTTGCCTGTTTTAGACCTTGTTCGAGACCTTGTTCGAGACCTTGTTCGAGACCTTGTTCGAGACCTTGTTCGAGACCTTGTTCGAGACCTCTTGCCAGAGCCTCTGCTTGAACTTCTTCTTTGATATCCTGGTAAACTCGCGTTTCCTTAAATGTAATGTCTAACATCGCCTCAATCTCCTTGCGATTCAAATGGTCAAATCGATAGGCCATGATGGTCGTGATCAATTCTATTATGACCTGACTCATTGGCTCTGGTGACTCTTGACGAGTTCTGTTCAACAAATATTTCGCTCTCGAACCTGGGTTCTTTGACTGTGACTGAATCAAATCGATAGGCTGGGGCATTCTCAGGCGGGTCAGTCAGCAGTTCAAACACCAGAGTCGGGGATTGTTGAAACAACTTGTAGAAAATAGAATCGCGACGCATAGAGCTTGCCCTGAATTGATCAGATCAAATGTACCACACCATGTTTTGATCCGACAGGCTTGAAACATCCCATTGGGCTTCACCTCAAGCGATGAGTCCTTGTCTAAGGATTATGGACTAAATAAAACCCAAAACTTTTTTGTGGGAAGTGCGGCGCAGCCGCACTTCCCACAAAAAAGTTCGGTTTTATTTAATTCACGTTCCTAAGCAATCTCATCGCCTGGAAGTGGATCGATCGCAGGAACTCGTACCATGATCTGGTCAAAGCGATCGCCGTCTACACTTGCCGCGTAGCGCTTCAATAATCGTAGTTTGGCTTCAGCTTCTACTTTTTCAGCGATCGAAACGAGTTAACTGGGGATCTAAATCGTTTGATTTTCGGTTATAAATAGGTATCTTCAGTGTATCTCCTTGACTATGTTCAGCCCCCCTTTGAGTTCCAATGTGTCCCAGTGCGTGATTTTGTTTCTGGCGGCCAATCCCCTGGATACGAGCAAACTGCGTCTGGATGAAGAAGTGCGGCAAATTGATGAGGGGTTGTTGCGATCGCCCCATCGTCAGCAGTTCGAGTTGATCCAAAAGTGGGCGGTGACGGCTCAGGCGATGCAGCGGGCGATTCTGGAAACCCAGCCGCAGATGGTGCATTTTTCGGGGCATGGGACGACTGAAGGGTTAGCTCTGAATAATGAAACAGGACGGATGCAGTTGGTCAGTGCGGCTGCGTTGTCGGCCCTGTTTGGCTTGTGTCGGGGGCGGGTGCAGGGGGTGCTGTTGAATGCGTGCTGGTCGCAGGTGCAAGCGGAGGCGATCGCCCAACAGGTGCCCTATGTGATTGGGATGAATCGGGCGATCGGGGATCAGGCGGCGCGGGTGTTTGCCGTGGGCTTTTATGATGCCTTGGGACGGGGCGAGGGGATTCCAGAGGCGTATCAGGCGGGACGGGTGAGTTTGATGATGCAGGGGATTCCAGAAGATTTGACTCCGGTGTTGCTGTCGGGACGGTTGGGCAGTGGATCAGCCGCCAGTTCGACGAGCAGTTCGACGAGCAGTTCGACGGGCAGTTCGATGGGAGCGGCTGTGGAATCTGCCGATGCCAGAGATATTTCAACTCGACCCCAATCTGCTGGCACACCACCCGTGGTGGTGCCGCCTGTAGCGGTGGTGTTGGAGAATCCAGAGGGGTCTGTCGGCCTGGCATCGCCCTTTTATATGGAGCGGCCACCGATCGAAGCAGACTGTTATCAAGAGATCCTGCGCCCCAGTGCCCTGATTCGCATCCGAGCACCCCGACAGATGGGCAAAACCTCGCTGTTGCAGCGGATTTTGCATCAGGCCCGGCAGCACGGGCAGCAGACCGCTTACCTGAATTTTCAAACCATTGACAGCGAATTTTTGGAAAGCACCGATCTGTTGTTGCAGTGGTTCTGTTCCAGTGTCAGTCAGGAAGTGGAGTTGCCCGATCGCCTAGAAGATTTCTGGCGTGGTGTCTTGGGGAGCAAAAATAAATGCACCAATTATTTTCAACGCTACCTGCTGAAGGATCTACCCCAACCGTTGACCTTGGGATTAGATGAAGTAGACGTGGTATTTCATCATTTGCCTTTGGCACAGGATTTCTTTGGTCTGTTGCGGGCCTGGCACGAGAAGAGCAAGAATGAACCAGTCTGGCAGAAATTGCGCTTGGTGATTGCCCACTCACGCGAGGTTTATATTCCGCTGGATATTAACCAATCGCCGTTTAATGTCGGCTTGCCGATCAAAATGCCCAAGCTGACTGCGGCTCAAGCGCAGGAACTCATGCGGCGACATGGGTTAGAGGGTGCTGTTCCGTTGCAGGCGTTGATGGAGTTAGTGGGAGGGCATCCCTATTTGGTGCGAAAAGCGCTCTATGAGATCGCTAGAGGTCACTTGAGCTTTGCTGAATTGCAGCAAACCGCCCCCACCGAGGCAGGTGTGTATAGCGACCATCTGCGCCGCCATTTGCACAATTTGGAAAAAGATCCCCAATTAGAAGCCGCCATGCGGCAAGTGGTCTTCAGTCTGACTGCGGTGCGGCTGGAACCTGAATTAGGCTTTAAGTTAGACAGCATGGGATTAGTAGATCTGTTGGGCAACGAAGTCATGCCCCTATGCCAGTTGTACCGCTTGTATTTCCGCGATCGCTTAGGAGTGCAGCCATGAGTATTCCCTATGCCTATCAGGTGGGTGGCAGTCTGCCCGCCGATGCCCCCACCTATGTAGAACGACAAGCCGATCGCGACTTTTTTGAGGCGTTACAGGCGGGCGAATTTTGTTACGTGTTGAATTCGCGGCAGATGGGGAAATCCAGTCTGCGGGTGCGAACCATGCAACGGTTACAGCAAACGGGCTATGCCTGTGCAGCGATCGATATCAATGCGATCGGTACGGCGGATTTGTCGGCCGAACAGTGGTATGCGGGCGTGATTGATGCGATCGTCGGTAGTTTGGAACTGTATGACCAGTTTGATTTAGAAGACTGGTGGCAGCATCAGGGATTGCTGCCCCCCGTACAGCGGTTCGGCAAGTTTCTGGGAGACGTGTTGTTGCACCTCGTGAAAGCACCCATTGTAATTTTCATTGACGAAATCGATAGCGTCTTGAGTTTGCAGAGCTTCAGTTCCGATGATTTCTTTGCTGTGATTCGAGAGTGCTACAATCGTCGCGCCGATCATCCCGACTATGTCCGCCTGACGTTTGCGCTGATCGGGGTGGCGACTCCCAGAGATTTGATTGCCGATAAACGCCGGACTCCGTTTAACATTGGTCGCGCCATCGAACTGAGCGGATTTCAATTCCAGGAAGCTCAACCACTGGCTGAGGGCTTCGCTGTCCAGACTTCCCATTCTGAGATTGTTCTCCAGGCCGTGTTGCACTGGACGGGCGGACAACCGTTTCTCACCCAAAAAGTCTGCCGCCTGATCCGGCAAACCGCACAACCGATTCCCGATGGTGAAGCAGCCGATTGGGTGGCCCAGTTGGTGCAGCGCGACATTATCGACCACTGGGAAACCAAAGATCATCCGGAACACCTGAAAACAATTCGCGATCGCCTGCTCCGCAGCAGTGGGGAACGTCAGGGTCGGCTGTTGGGACTGTATCAACGCATTCTGGCAGAGCAATCCATTCCTGCCGATGACAGTCCCGAACAGATGCAACTGCGCCTCACCGGATTGGTGGTCAAACGCGATGGTCAGTTGCAAGTGTATAATCCCATTTATGCCCAGGTGTTCGATGCACCGTGGGTGGAACAGGAATTGCAACGCCTGCGTCCCTATGCTGAATCAATTTCTGCCTGGATTACCTCTAGTTATCAAGATGAATCACGATTACTCAGGGGGCAATCACTGAGGGACGCACAGGCTTGGGCATTGGGTAAGAGCCTCAGTGATGAGGATTATCAGTTTCTTGCCAAAAGCCAAGAACTTGACAAACAGAATATCCAAATTGCTTTGGAAGCTGAGCAGAAAGCACGGGCAGAAGTGTTGCAGGCTCTTAACCTTGTGACCGAGCATCAGGAATTGCCCAATCAGACTTTTCACCCTTTGAAGGCATTCACTAAAGCAGGAACAAAGATTGCCTTAGCTATTACGTTAGGTGTAACAGGTTTGCTGATGGGCTGGAGACAGATTGGTGGCTTTGAACAAATGGAATTAGCAGTTTATGACCGAATGGTACAACTCCGTCCAGATCTGGCTTCAGATCCTCGGTTGTTAATAGTAGAAATTACAGAGTCTGATTTGCAGTCGCTACAGCGTCCAAGCCCATCCGATCGCGATGTTGCGCGAGTCATTGCCAATCTGCAAAAGCATCAACCTAGAGTGATTGGGCTTGACCTATATCGAGATTTGTTTCAAGCTCCCGGACAGGCTGAGTTGGAACAACAACTGCGCGATCCCCGGTTGATCGCTATCATGCTATTGGGTGAGGAAGGTAATATTAGTATTCCTGGGCCTGCGGTTGTACCACCGGAGCGGATTGGGTTTAATGACCTACCCATCGATCCAGATAGTACGATTCGACGGAATTTGATCCTGGCATGGACTGATTCTGACTATTTCTATTCCTTCGGTTTACGGGTAGCGCTGAAATATTTAGCCGATGAAAACCTCCTACCCCAAAAT
>Ga0224723_1001343_pt1 | contig 15011 bp, 10 predicted proteins | sample Balambano_FR2_Me_FD_161647 | JGI IMG/M metagenome (GOLD analysis project Ga0224723, IMG submission 161647) | Freshwater sediment microbial communities from Lake Towuti, South Sulawesi, Indonesia - Balambano_FR2_MetaG | ecosystem: Environmental > Aquatic > Freshwater > Lake > Sediment | place...
CGGGGCCGGGCCCGCACGGGCCCGGCCCCGGACCACCACCCCGAGGTTCCGCTCAGGCTCCCCGAGGACGCGGAGGCCCGATGTCCCACACCCTGACCCCCGTCGACCCGGTGGCCCCGCCGCCGGCACCCCCGGCCGGTCCTCGCGACACGCCGGCCGCCTCCCGTCCCCGCCGGCCGGGGTTCCTCGGCCCGCTGCTGCTCAAGCTGGCCGCGATGGCCGTCGTCAACGCCGTCGGCGTCTTCGCGCTGACGGTGACCTTCGGCGCGGGGGAGTGGGGGTTCTTCGCCGTCCTGCTCGTGTCGCTGGCGGTCGCCGACTACGTGTACTTCTCCCGGCGGGCCGTCGCCGCGAAGTACCTGCTCCCCGGGCTGTTCTTCCTCCTCGTGTTCCAGGTGTACGTCGTCGGCTACACCGCCTTCGTCTCGTTCACCAACTACGGCGACGGCCACACCGTCAGCCAGGCCACCGCGCGGGACCGGGTGCTCGCCGTGTCGGAGCGCCGGGTACCCGACTCCCCCGCCTACGCCGCGACGGTGCTGGCCCGGGGGGCCGGCCTCGCCGCCGTCGCCGAGGGGCCGGAGGACGCGGCCCCCGACGAGGCGGGCGAGGAGGCAGCGGACGCCGGAGCCGGCGACGCCGACGCCGGCGAGGAGATCGCGCTGCTGCTCACCGGCCCCGACGGCGAGGTCACGCTCGGCACCGGCGACGGCGTGCAGGCGCTGGAGGCCGCCGACGTCACGCTGGAGGACGGGCGGGCGGTCGCCGTCGCGGGCTGGCGCTCGCTTGCGCTGGCCGACCTAGCCGAGCGGCAGGAGGCCGTCGTCGACCTGCGGGTCCCGCTCGACGCCGAGGACCCCGACGCCGGGAGCCTGCGCACCCAGGACGGCCGCAACGCCTACGTCTTCACCCCCGGGCTGCGCTACGACGAGGCGGCGGACACCCTCACCGACGTCGCGACCGGCGCGGTGTACCGGGCCGACGGCGCGACGGGCTTCTACCGGTCGGACGACGGCGAGACCCTGACCCCGGGCTGGCGGGTCGGCGTGGGGCTCGACAACTACGCCCGGATCTTCACCGACGACCGGCTCGTGGGGCCGTTCCTCCGGGTGGTCGCGTGGACGTTCGCCTTCGCGGGGCTGTCGGTGCTGGGGACCTTCGGCCTCGGCGTCCTGCTCGCGATCGCCCTGGACAGCCCCCGGATGGCCGGCCGGCGGCTCTACCGCTCGCTGCTGCTGCTGCCCTACGCGGCGCCCAGCTTCATGTCGATGCTGCTGTGGGCGGGCTTCCTCAACCCGTCGTTCGGGTTCGTCAACCAGGTCCTCCTCGGCGGGGCCGACGTCCCCTGGCTCACCGACCCCTGGCTGGCCAAGCTCAGCGTCCTCGTCGTCAACCTGTGGCTGGGGTTCCCGTACATGATGCTCATCTGCACCGGGGCCCTGCAGTCCATCCCGGCCGAGCTGCGCGAGGCCGCCCGGGTCGACGGCGCGGGGCCGCTGCGCACCTTCCGCTCCATCATCCTGCCGCTGCTCATGGTGAGCGTCGCACCGCTGCTCATCGCGAGCTTCGCCTTCAACTTCAACAACTTCGCCGTCATCTACTTCGTCACCGGCGGCGGGCCGAACATCCCCGAGGCCTCGATCAACGTGGGCGAGACGGACCTGCTCATCCACGTCGTGTACACGCTGGCCTTCGACCAGGGCGGCCAGCAGTGGGGGCTGGCGTGCGCCCTGTCCGTGCTCATCTTCGCCGTGGTCGCCACGGTCTCGGCCGTCGGATTCCGCCGCACCCGGGCCCTGGAGGAGATCCTGTGACCGCCGTCCCCAGCCCGCTGCCGGGCCGCCGCCGCTCACCCGTCCGCTGGTTCGCCGACACCGGGTGGCGCCACCTCGTCGGCGTGCTCACGCTGGTCTTCGCGTTGTTCCCCATCGTGTTCGTGCTGAGCGCGTCGCTCAACGCCAACGGCACCCTCACGGCGGCCAACGACCTGTTCGCCGACGTCAGCCCGGTGAACTACCGGGAGCTGTTCACCAGTCCCGTCTACCCCTACGCGCGGTGGTTCCTCAACACCATGGCCGTGGCGGCGGGCACCGCGGTCCTCCAGGTCTTCGTCGCCGCCCTGGCGGCCTACGCGTTCAGCCGGTTCCGATTCGCCGGCCGCCGCCTCGGCCTGCTGGGACTGCTGCTGGTGCAGATGTTCCCCCAGCTGCTCGCCGCCGTCGCGATCTTCCTGCTGATGTTCGAGATCGGCGCCCTCTTCCCCGGAATCGGGATCGGGACGGTGTGGGGGCTGATCCTCGTGTACCTGGGCGGCGCGCTGGGGGTGACGACGTTCCTCGTCAAGGGGTTCTTCGACACCATCCCGCGCGAGCTCGACGAGGCGATGAAGGTGGACGGCGCGGGTCACGCCCGGGTCTTCTTCGGGATGATCCTGCCGCTGGCCGCGCCGGTGCTCGCCGTCGTGCTCCTGCTGGCCTTCATCACGACGATCAACGAGTACCTCATCGCCAGCATCATCCTCACGGCACCGCAGACCCAGACCCTGGCCGTCGGGCTCTACCAGCTCGTGAGCCAACAGCTCAGCGCCAACTGGGGGCTGTTCGCCGCCGGTGCCCTGCTGGGGGCGATCCCGAGCGTCCTGCTGTTCCAGTTCCTCCAGCGCTACATCGTCTCCGGGCTCACCTCCGGGTCCGTGAAGTGACCGGCGTCGTCACCGGCCCGATGTGGGCCGAGCCGCACCACGACGGCTCCGCGCTCACCGGCCCCGGCGGCCCGGTCACGCTGGGGCAGCAGGTGGACGTCCGGCTTCGGGTGCCCCACGACGGCACCGGGGCCTCCCCGGTCCCGGCCGTCCACGTCCGCTGGCTGTCCGACGCCGAGCCCCGGTACGCCCTGGCCGAGGTCGACCGCGTCGACGACCACGACGTGTGGTTCCGGGCGCGGATCGAGGTGCGCAACCCGCTCACCCGCTACCGGTGGCTGCTGGACGACGGCCCGGGAGCCGGGTACCGCTGGGTGACGGCCGCCGGCGTCCACACCCACGACGTCACCGACGCCCACGACCACGTCCTGTCGACCTTCCCGGCCGCCCCGGACTGGGCCGTGGACGGCGTCGTGTACCAGGTCTTCCCGGACCGGTTCGCCCGCTCCGGCGACCCGTTGCCGGAGCCGCCGGCCTGGGCGGTTCCCGCAGCCTGGGACGACCCCGTCCACCACGGCGGTCCGGATTCCGGGAACCAGTGGTTCGGCGGTGACCTGCGCGGTGTGGTCGCGCACCTCGACCACCTGGAGCGGCTCGGGGTCACCGTCCTGTACCTCACCCCGGTGTTCCCGGCGGGCAGCACCCACCGCTACGACGCCGTGAGCTTCGACCGGGTGGACCCGCTGCTCGGCGGGGACGAGGCGCTCGCCGAGCTCGTGCGGGCGGCGCACCACCGCGGGATCCGGGTGCTGGGGGACCTCACGACGAACCACACCGGTGCCGGCCACGAGTGGTTCCGCACCGCCCGGGGGGACCCCACCGCACCGGAGGCCGGGTTCTACTACCTCGACGGCGAGGGCGGGTACGAGGCCTGGTTCGGGATCCCGAGCCTGCCCAAGCTGGACCACTCCTCGCCGGAGATGACGCGGCGGCTGGTCGACGGCCCCGGCAGCGTCGTCGGGCGGTGGCTGGCCGGCCCCGACGGCTTCGACGGCTGGCGGATCGACGTCGCCAACATGACCGGTCGCCGCGGTGCCGAGGACCACAACCACCGGGTGGCGCGCACCGTGCGGCGGACCATGGACGCCGTCAAGCCGGGCTCGTTCCTCGTCGCCGAGCACTTCCACGACGCGTCCCCGGACGTCACGGTAGGGGCCGGCGGCTGGGACTCGGTGATGAACTACGCGGGCTTCCTGCGCCCGGTGTGGGAGTGGCTGGCGGATCCGGCCTCCCCCTACGACTTCCTCGGGTTGCCGGTCCAGGTGCCGCGCAAGCCGACCGCCGACGTCGTCGCCGCCCTGCGGGCGTTCGGCGCGTCCGTGCCGTGGCGGCAGCAGCTGCAGAACCTCACGATGCTGGGCTCGCACGACACCCCGCGCCCGCGGTCGGTGTTCGGGTCCGTGGACCGGCTGCTGGCGGGGGCGGCGATGCTCGTCGGGTACCCGGGGATCCCCATGGTCTTCGCGGGCGACGAACTCGGCCTCACCGGCGACGACGGCGAGCACTCCCGGACGCCGATGCCCTGGCACGACGCGGCCCGCTTCGAGGGCGCGGTACCCACCGCCTACCGCGAGCTGCTGCGGCTGCGCCGGTCGAGCGAGGCGCTGCGCCGGGGGGGCATGCGCTGGTGCGCGGCGACGGCCGACGCGATGGCCTGGCTGCGGGAGACCCCGGCGGAACGGGTGCTGGTCGTGGTCGCGCGGGAGGCCGACACGGTGAGCGCGCCCGTGTCGCTGATCGGCCCGCCAGGGGAGGTGCGGTGGGCGTGGGGCGAGCCGCGCCTCACCATCGACGGCGACAGCTTGGCACTGGGCTTCGACGGCCCTGGCGCGCTGTTCCTGTCGTGTGCGGATCTCGGTTAGAGCAACAGCAACGCGAGCAGGGGCGCGGGCACGGCCCACACGGGGCCGGCTGTGTCGAGGACGGACTTGGTCGCGACGATGCCACGGTGGAATTTGCCGTCGATCGTTCTGGCCTCGCCGCGCCAGCCGTGGTCGACCCATTTGCTCTCGATCGGCGTGCTGAAGGCGGCTGTCGACTCGGCGGGCAACCTGACGGGCGCGAGATCGACCTCGTTGCCCGACTGGGTGCGGGCGAAGCCGACGGTGTCACCGCTCAGCCAGCGCCCCTCCTCGCGATCGTCGACAGCACGTGCGAGGGCCACGGCGAGAGCGCCCTCCGTGAGGCGGGTCATGTCCGGGGCGGGCAACCCGGCGCGCAGGCGAGAGGGCAGCCAGGCCAGCAGCGGGTCGGTGAGGTACAGCTTGGCCTGCGCTCCGGCGACGACGCGATCGTTCTCGCGGCGAGGGCACCAGACCGCCGCCAAGGTAGCCACGAGCCGGCGCAGTCTGACGTCGAACACCGCCCGACTGGGGTATCCGAGCTCCTCGGCGGTGGCGGCGACGTTGAGAGGACTGGTCGAGCGGCCGGCGAGTTCCGCCAGGAGGAGCGGGAGGGATTCGGGGGGGACGTCCGGATCGACGTCCCGGCGCAGCCATGCGGCGAGGTCGCGGAGAAAGGGCTCGGACACCGCTCCGCTCCGAGTGTGTTCGGCGACGGCGCGTGGGAATCCGCCGCAGGTCAGGTAGTCCTGCCATGCGAGGTCGTACGCGTCGACGTCGAAGGCCAGGTCGGCCAGTGCCGCAGCCACTGCGCGCCCTTGCAGGTCGGTCGGGTGAACCGGGGCCGGACGGGGGAGTTCCGGCCGCGCGGCGGCGAGGTAGTCCCGAAAGCTCATGGGCATGAGCAGTCGTCGTCGCCGGCCCGTGCCCCTGCCGGCCCGCCCTGCCATGAGGTTGCCCTCGATGTCCTCCTTCGCGACCCAGCGGCTCCCGGTTGCGATCACGGTGTCGTCACCGAACGGAGTCCCGTCGCGCGCTGCCTTGACGATCGACGACCAACCGGCGACCGCGCTCACCTCGTCGAGCAACCACACGCGCGGTCGCGGTCCGTCGCTGTCCACGGACCGGCTCAGCTCGCGACCGAGAGTCAGGGCTCGGCGCAGACCTCGGTCGCGCATGCCGTCGCAAGGCAGGTGGATCACCTGACGGGGATCGACGTCCGGACGTCCACAGAGCGTGGCCGCGGTGTCCAGGAGAGCCACCGACTTCCCGATCCGTCGCGGCCCTGTGAGCACGGTCAACAGATCGCTGACCGGCTCCGTCGCCACATCCGTCAGCGTGCCGGCCCGGAAGCCGAGATCGTGCTCGGTCCGATCTCGCAGGAGCCGGTGATCCGACACCCACGCGGTGGGATCGTGGCCGGCTGCCGCAGCGCGCCACCACGGGTTGGCCGTGACCAGGATCTGTCTGATCTCGTCGTCCCGCACGAGGGCTGAGGGTACCCGGCCGGACGTCAACGACTGAACAGAATGGGTAGGGTCAGGGCCATGGCGACTGCACAGAGGGTAGGGATCCCAGGCCGGTGGTGTGAACAGAAGGCAGGGGGTACGGCTTCCCTCGGTAGGCGCGCCTCGGCCGGCTGTCCACCATGTCGGTCACGGCGCGTCCGGTCGTGGTTCCGCTCGAGTGTCAACCTCGGTTGACACTCATATTCGCGATCGACAACATGAGTGTCATGGTGATGGCGACCCGAGACGCCTCGGAGCGGCTCGGTGTCTCCCCGCGCCGGGTGCACGGCCTCATCAGGTCGGGCCAGTTGCGAGCGACGTCCGTCGGAGGGCGTTACCTGATCGACGAGGAGTCGATCGACCTTCTCTCGGCCCGTCTCCGGCGACGCGGCGCCCGGCCCTTCTCGCGCCGTGTCGCCTGGGCCGCGGCTGGGCTGGCCGACAGGGTCGACGTCTCCTGGCTGAGCAGCAGCGAACGGTCGAGGCTGCGAGCTCGGCTCCGTGGCGACGACCTGGACGTGGACGCGTGGGTCGCGAGGCTCAGGAGCCGCGCCGCCGCCGAGCACAGTTTCCGGGTCGGGACCGACCACGTGGTCGACCTGCTCGATTCCGGTGTCGTAGGTCGCTCCGGCGTCCACGCGCGGGATCTGGCGACGGACCGCCTGGTCGGGTCCGAGCGCGTGATCGTGTGGGTTCCGGACGACGAGCACCTGCGCGACGTCGTCGCCCGGTTCGACCTGCTGCCCACCTCCAGGGGAAACCTCACGATCAAGGTGGCGGGCGTCCACGGTCTCGGGTCGGTGGGGACCGGAAGGGGCGACGCCTTCCGGCTGATCGTCGCCGCGGACCTGCTGGACCTTGCCGATGCCCGGAGCCGGCAGGCGGGTGGCGCACTGGTGCGCCGATGCCTGTCCGAGGTGGGAGGCAGAGTCGTGGGATGACGCCGACGCCTGAGGCTGCCCGGGAGAAGGATCACCGCGGCTCTCGGGCTCGTCACGGAGCGTGAGTGGCGTCGTGCGAGCGACGCCGAGGCAGCCCGCGGCGCTCTGGTTCGGCTAGTTCAGCCGATGACCGACGCGTAGTGCGGCAGCAGCCCCCGCACCGTCCGCGTGAGATCCGGGCCCGAGAACGGCTTGGTGAGGATGGCGTCGCAGCCGACCTGGTGCGCCCACTCCCGGTACAGCGGCTGGTGGCGGCGGGTGACGACGAGGATGCGGGTGTGCCGCAGGGTCCGCTCGTCCCGGACGTCCCGGCACAGGTCGAGCCCGGTCCGGCCCGGCAGGGACCACTCGACGACCACGAGGTCGGGGCGGGTGCTCTCGATCTCGTCCCACGCCGACGCGCCCTCGACGGCGGGGAAGACGGTGAAGCCGGCCCGTTCCAGGCGGAACTGGGTGAGGTCGCGGGCGTCGGCGTCGTCGTCCGCCAGGACTGCCCAGGGTGCGTCGCGCCGCGGACCGTCGGCGGCGAGGTCGGCGTCGGCGCCGAGGTCCTCGTACTCCAGGAGGTCCGCCACCGACGTGTCCGGCAGGGCGAAGGACGTCATGTCTCCGTTGTCGGCGGCGGCGCCCGGCCGCTGTGGCGGCGGGACGCCGCAGGTGCGGTTCCTCGCGACCGGTTCACCCGATGGCCGGAGGACAGAAGGGACGACTCGTGCGACGGTCCGCCCGGCGGGGGGACCGGGCGGACCGCCACGTGAGGACCGGCCCGACAGCCGCCTGTCGGCGGAAGGCCGCTCGCAGCGGCGAAGGGTGAGCCCCGGGGCGTGAACCGGGCCGGCAAGGGGTCCAACGGTGACCCTCGCCGTGGTGTTCCCCGATTCCTGCGCGGGCTTCCCGGCGGTCGCGTCGGATGGAACCGGAGGCGTGCCCCCGGACGTCGGAGGGGAGCCGACGACGAGGGAGGCGACGATGGGCCGCACGAGGACGACGACGACCGTGACCGGGGTGGTGGCGATGGCTGCGATGGGGCTGGCGGGCTGCGCGGGCCTGGGCGAGGGCCCGGCCGTGCAGGCCGACGGGCCGACCGGCGGGATGACCGGGGGAGCGGGGGCGACCGGGCGGGACGACCGCCCGGGGACGCTGGTGGGCGCCGGATACGACGGGCGGTTCGAGGTGACGGCGACCGTGCTCGACGACGGTGCCGCCGGACCGCAGCTGTGTGCCGGCGGCGTGGCCGAGTCCTACCCGCCGCAGTGCGGCGGGCCGCCGGTGGCCGGCTGGGACTGGGACACGGTCGACCACGAGGCCGCGTCCGGGGTGCGCTGGGGCACGTTCCGGCTGGTCGGGACCTGGGACGGCGAGACCTTCACGGTCACCGAGCCGCCTCAGCCGCCTGCGGCGCCCGGGTCGTCCGGGTCGGTGAGCGAGGGGACCGACCGGTTCACGCCGCCGTGCGACCCGCCACCGGGCGGCTTCCCCGTGGCCGACCCCACCCGGACCGGTGAGGAGGACTTCTCGGCCGCAGCGGCCGCGCTGGAACAGCGCCCGGATGTCGGCTACGTGGCCGTCGACCAGTCCGGAGCCGCCTCGGGCGCGACGGCCGAGCCGACCGGCCTCGAGGACGTCCGGCCGTCCGACGAGTGGGTCCTCGTCGTCACGACGACCGGTGACCTCGCCGAGGCCGAGGCGGCGGCCCGGGAGCTGTGGGGCGGTCCGCTGTGCGTCGCCCCCGCCACCCGGACCGGCGAGGAGCTGCGCGCCGTTCAGGCCGCGGTCACCGGCGGCGAGTCGGGTGACGGGCTGGTCGACGACTTCCTGTCCGCCGGTGTCGACTCCCGGACGGAGCAGGTGGTCGTCACGGTTCTGGTGGCCACGCGGGAGCTGCAGGACCGGCTCGACGCCGAGTTCGGCGAGGGCGTGGTCCGCCTCGTGGGCGCGTTGCAGCCGATTGACTGAGCGGCCATAAGGCATCCGTATCGGGCGATCCAGGCTCCGTCTCGGATCGCCCCCGGGCCGCCCGGGGCTCCTAGCGTCCGACGCATCCGACCCGTGACCTGCGGGTCGTCGTCGAACGGAGTTCCCATGCGTCACGCCACACCCGTCCGGACCGCCGCCGCGCTGACGGCGGCGCTCACCCTGGCCCTCGGCGGCGCCGTGGCCGCCGAGGCCCACGGCAGGCAGCAGCCCGACCCGGCCGCCGGGCGCGACCCCGGACTGGACCGCGGCCTCGCACTCCAGGAGGCCCGCCGCCTGCTCGCCGCCGAGGGCCTGTTCGGCCGGGCACTCGCCCGCGAGACGGCCGACCGGAAGTCGCGGTTCACCGACGAGGAGAACGTCTTCCTCGCCAGCACCATCGCGCTCAAGAACCTCGAGGACCCGAACGACGCGAGCGCGGTCGTCCCCCTCTTCCGCGGCATCGACGGCGACGGCGAGCCCGTGGAGTACATCATCACGGAGACCTCGGACTTCCGGGTGGCCCAGCTCATGGGCATCAACTACTCCCCGAAGCTCGTGTGGGGCCGGGGCAGCGGCGGCGACCAGGAGGTGACCCTCAACCGCCGCGGCGAGATGGTGTTCCCGGGCACCGTGGACTTCTCGCCCGAACTCAGCTACACCGCGAACAGCGGCTCGACGCTGGTTCCCGGCACCGAGATCTTCCCGCCCGCGGCCGTGCAGCCCGGCGCGGTGGCCGACGACGAGTGGTCGTCGCTCGTGGTCCTGCCGTCGGGGCTCGTGCTCAACGTCGGCCAGATGGCCAACGGCACCGGGATCCACGACCGTGTCGTCGACATCGACGTGGCCGAGCGCGAGGTCGAGGTGGAGCTGCTCGACGGGTTCCAGGGCGGCGACCAGCTCTACTACCACTTCGTCACCGACGCCTCGGACCCGGTGGCCGCGGCGCTGGAGGAGGGCGTGTACTCCCCGCGCCTGGCGCTGCTGCCCGGTGAGGGGCAGACCACCCTCGACGAGCCGTCGCCGCGGCTCGCCTTCTCCCCGAACATCAACGGCGTGGAGGATCTCGGCCTCGACCGGCAGGGCCTCAACACGATCCTCTCCAGCGGCGGGCTGGACCCGATCAACGTGTTCCCCATCGACCCGGACAACGACGCGCGGCGGGACAACAACTACTCGCCGATGTGGGACGCCCACGTCAACCAATGGACCCAGGAGGCCGTCGACGCCGGTGAGCGGCGCCGGATCCGCGGCCTGGAGGACCTCACGGCCCTGGTCGACGCCGGCCTCGTCGAGAGCGGAGTGATCAGCCCGGACGGCCCCGGCACCCCGTTCGTGGCCGGCCTGCGGCCCACCGGCATCATCATCAACTGCCCGGTGATCGCCCAGCCCTTCGAGGGGTCCGGCCGGGACTTCTGAACCCCGGCACCGGTCCGGCGGCCCGGCCTCGCCCACCGGCGGGGCCGGGCCGCCGCCCGTCGCGTCACCGACCCGGACGGCTCCGACGGCGCGTCACACTGCGCCGATGGAACTGAGGCATCTGCGGTCGTTCGTCACCCTCGCGGAGGACCTCCACTTCGGTCGCGCCGCCGCGCGGATCTTCCTGGCGCAGCCGGCGCTCAGCCACCACATCCGGCAGCTGGAGAAGGAACTGGGTGCCCGGCTCTTCGAGCGCGGGGCGGCCGGAGTGTCGCTCACGCTCGCCGGCGAGACCCTGCTGCCGGACGCCCGGGCCGCGCTGTGGCACGCCGACCAGGCCCGGGCCGCGGTGCGGCAGGCGGCGAGCGGGCTCACGGGCAGGCTGCGGGTCGGGGTCTTCGCCAACGGGGCCGCCGAGCTCACCGCCCCGATCCTCGCCGCGTTCCGCTCGGCCCGGCCGCAGGTCGACGTCAGCGTCGTCGAGCTCGACCTCACGCAGCAGACCGGGAAGCTCACCGAGCACATGGTGGACGTGGCGATCGTCCGCCCGCCCCTGGACGACCCGACGGTGGACCTCACCCCGTTGACGATGGAGCCGCGCGTCGCCGTGCTGGCCCGCGACCATCCCCTGGTCCGCACCCCCCGGCTCATGGTGGAGGACCTCCTCGGCCTGCCGGTCCCGGCCGCGCACCCGTCCCAGCCGCGGGTCTGGACGGACCACTGCCGGCTGGTCGACAAGCGGCGGGGGCGGCCGGTCACCGAGGTCGGCCCGGCGACCATCCGGACCATCGGCGAGCACCTCTACGCCGTCGTGCTGCACCGGGCGATGACGACGGTCGGCGCGTCCCTCGCCCGCACCCACGCGGTCCCCGGCGCGGCTTTCGTGCCCATCGCCGATCTCGGGGCGTCGGAGGTCGCCCTCGCGACCCGCCGGGAGAGCGAGGAGCCGCTGCCCGCGCTCTTCGTGTCGCTGGCCCGGCAGGTCGCCCGGCAGTACCCGGACCCGTCCGGCCAGCAGTCCGGTCACCGGCCGGCCGGCTGATGGAAGCCCTCCGTCAGCTCCCGGGGTCCAACGACTAGCCCATCCCCGTCGGACGGCTCACGCCACGTGCCCGGCGGCGACGCCTCGGGATGACACCCTGACGGCGTGACCGCGTCGGCCTCGCTCGACCTGCTCCTGCCGACGCTCCTCCCGACGCCCGGCCAGGACGGCGCCGAGCCCGACCCGGACGGGATCCTCGACGCCTTCGTGCGCTGGACGTCGGGGCAGGGGCTGACCCTGTACCCGCACCAGGAGGAGGCGCTGCTGGAGGTCCTCGCCGGCTCCCACGTCGTGGTGTCGACGCCCACCGGGTCGGGCAAGTCGCTGATCGCGACCGGCGCTCATGCCGCGGCGCTCGCCCGCGGGCAGCGGACCTTCTACACCGCGCCCATCAAGGCGCTGGTCAGCGAGAAGTTCTTCGCGCTGTGCGACGTGTTCGGCGCCGACAGGGTCGGGATGATGACCGGCGACGCCGCCATCAACGCCGACGCCCCGATCGTCTGCGCCACGGCGGAGATCCTCGCCAACCTCGCCCTGCGCCGGGGCGCCGACCTCGGCGTCGACGTGGTGGTGATGGACGAGTTCCACTACTACGGCGACCGGGACCGCGGGTGGGCGTGGCAGGTGCCGCTGCTGGAGCTCACGCGGGCGCAGTTCCTGCTCATGTCGGCGACGCTCGGCGACGTCTCCCACATCACCGGGAAGCTCGCGGCCCGGACCGGGCGCCCCGTCGCCGCGGTGACCGGTGCGCACCGACCGGTGCCGCTGAGCTTCGAGTGGGTGCTGACGCCGCTGCCGGAGACGCTCGAGCTGCTGCTGCGCGCCGGGCGGGCGCCGGTGTACGTGGTCCACTTCACCCAGGCGGCGGCGCTGGAGCACGCCCGCTCGCTGCTGTCGTCACCGGTGGCGTCGAAGGACGGCACCGCCGCGATCAAGGCGGAGACGGGGGCGGTGCGGTTCGCCGCCGGGTTCGGCCACGGCCTGCGTCAGCTGCTGCACCACGGCGTGGGCGTGCACCACGCCGGCATGCTGCCCCGGTACCGCCGCCTGGTGGAGCGCCTCGCCCAGCGCGGCCTGCTCCAGGTGATCTGCGGGACCGACACCCTCGGCGTCGGCATCAACGTGCCGATCCGGACCGTGTCGCTGACCGCGCTGGCGAAGTACGACGGGCGGCGGACGCGCCTGCTGTCGGCGCGGGAGTTCCACCAGATCGCCGGTCGCGCGGGCCGGGCGGGTTACGACGCCGAGGGGTTCGTCGCGGTTCAGGCGCCGGAGCACGTCATCGAGAACCACCGCGCCCTGGCGAGGGTCAAGGACGACGAGAAGAAGCGCCGGAAGCTCGTGAAGAAGAAGCCGCCCGAGGGTCAGGTCTCGTGGACCGAGCAGACCTTCACCCGCCTCGTCGGTGCCGAGCCGGAACCGCTGCGGTCGAGCTTCCAGGTCAGCCATGCCCTGCTGCTCAACGTCATCGGCCGCTACCCCGAGGGTGCCGGCGGCGACGCCTTCGCCGACGTGCGCCGGCTCATCGAGGACAGCGACGAGACCCGGGTGCGGCAGTTGCACCACATGACGCGGGCCCTGGCGATGACCCGGGCGTTGCTGGACGCCGGCGTCGTCGAGCGGGTCGACACCCCGGCCGGGCGCCGACTGCGGCTGACGGTGGACCTGCCGCCGGACTTCGCCCTCAATCAGCCGCTGTCACCGTTCGCGCTGGCGGCGCTGGACCTGCTGGACCGGGACTCCGACGACTACGCCGTCGACGTCGTGTCGGTCATCGAGGCGACGCTCGACGACCCGCGCCCGGTCCTGCTCGCCCAGCAGCACCAGGCCCGCGGCGAGGCCGTCGCCGCCATGAAGGCCGAGGGTCTGGACTACGACGAGCGGATGGAGCTGCTCGAGGACGTCACCTGGCCGCGGCCGCTGGCCGAGCTGCTGGAGCAGGCGTTCGACGCCTACCGGTCGAGCCACCCGTGGGTGGCGGAGTACGAGCTGTCGCCGAAGTCCGTGGTCCGCGACATGTGGGAGCGGGGGGCGACGTTCGCGCAGTACGTCCGGGCCTACGACCTCACCCGGGTCGAGGGGGTCGTGCTGCGGTACCTCGCCGACGCCTACCGGGCGCTGCGGCAGTCCGTGGTCGAGGCGGCGCGCAACGAGGAGCTCGAGGACCTGGTCGAGTGGCTGGGTGAGGTGGTGCGCCAGACCGACTCCTCGCTGCTCGACGAGTGGGCGCGGCTGGCCGACCCGGCGGCGGTCGCGGCGGCCGTCGAGCGGGAGCCGGTGGACGAGGGCCCGCCGCCCGTCACCCGCAACGTCCGGGCGTTCCGCGTGCTGGTGCGCAACGCGATGTTCCGGCGGGTGGCGCTGGCCGCGCGCGAGGACTGGGCGGCCCTGGGAGAGCTGGACGCCGGGTCGGGTTGGCATGCCGACGCCTGGGCCGAGGCCCTGGACCCGTACTTCGGCGACCACGACGAGGTCGGCACCGGCCCAGCGGCCCGCTCACCGGAGCTGTTCGTGGTCGACCCCGGGGAGCGGGGGTCGCGGACGTGGCGGGTGACGCAGGTCCTCGACGACCCGGCCGGCGACCACGACTGGCGCATCGTCGCGACGGTTGACCTCGACGCCTCGGACGAGGCGGGCGAGACTGTGGTCCAGGTCACCGAGGTCGGCCGGCTGTGACGTCCACCTGCCAAGCACGGTTGGCAGGCGAATGAGCCGCCGAGAGGGCTTCTCGAGGGCGATATCAGGGCCTGTCCGCCTGCCAACCGTGGTTGGCAGGCGGACAGGCGGTGTCGGCGATGACGCGGCGGTGCAGCGGCGGACCCTGGTGGTCGTCGTGGCGGCGCAGGTGCTCGGCGGCCTGGGGCTGGCGGCGGGGGTCTCGGTCGGCGTCCTCATCGCCCGGGGGATGCTCGACTCTGCGCTGCTGTCCGGGCTCCCGCTGGCGGCGGCCACCGCCGGGGGCGCCGCGGCCGCGATCGGCCTCTCCCGGGTCATGGCCCGCGGCGGCCGTCGGCCCGGTCTGGTCACGGGCTACCTGCTGGGCGCCGTCGGGTCGGCCGGGGTCGTGGTCGCCGCCCAGGTTCAGTCGTTCTCGCTGCTGTGCCTCGCGATGGCCGTGTTCGGCTCGGGCAACGTCGCCAGCCTACTCGCCCGGTACGCCGGCGCGGACCTCGCTCCCGTGCAGTCCCGGGGCCGCGCCCTCAGCCTCGTGCTGTTCGCCACCACCTTCGGCGCCGTGGCCGGGCCGAACCTGGTCGGTCCCACCCGGTCCGTCGCCGAGTCGCTCGGCCTGCCGTCGCTCACCGGCCCGTTCCTGCTGGCGGCGGTCGCCTACGTCCTCGCCGCGACGGTCCTGGCCGCGCTGCTGCGGCCCGACCCGCTGCTGCTGGCCCGGGAACGGGCCGGGGCGGAGCAGGCCACGCCGCCCCGGGCGGGAGCCCTCCCAGCACCCGCCGGGTCGTGGGCGGCCGTCGTGCGGGGACGGGCGGTGCTGGGCCTCGTGGCGATCGCCGTGGCCCAGTTCGTCATGGTCCTCATGATGAGCATGACGCCGATCCACCTGGCCGACCACGGGCACGGCCTCGGCGTCATCGGCTTCGGCATCGG